>Ga0075026_100001234_pt1 | contig 10804 bp, 15 predicted proteins | sample Str012_2_FD_71392 | JGI IMG/M metagenome (GOLD analysis project Ga0075026, IMG submission 71392) | Freshwater sediment microbial communities in response to fracking from Pennsylvania, USA - Straight Creek_MetaG_SC_2012 | ecosystem: Environmental > Aquatic > Freshwater > Creek > Sediment...
GTGCCACGCGGCTGCAGCTGCTCGTTGATGAGCACCGCTGCGTTCTCGTCGAAACGGATGTAGCTGCCGTCGGGACGACGGCGCTCCTTCTTGGTGCGGACGACGACGCACTTGACGACGTCACCCTTCTTCACCGCGGCGCCCGGCACTGCGTCCTTCACCGTGGCGACGAAGATGTCGCCGATACCGGCGTAGCGACGGCGCGTGCCGCCGAGCACCTTGATGCACAGCACCTCGCGAGCACCGCTGTTGTCGGCGACCTTGAGGCGCGACTCCTGCTGGATCATCGGGCGCGCTCCAGGATCTCGATGACGCGCCAGTGCTTCAGCTTCGACAGCGGGCGCGTCTCGGCGACGCGCACTCGGTCGCCTTCGCGCACCTCGTTCGCCTCGTCGTGCGCGTAGAGGTGGTTCGTGCGTTGCATCGTCTTGCCGTAGCGGCGGTGCCGCACACGGTCGACGACGGCAACCACGACCGTCTTGTCCATCTTCGTCGAGACGACGATCCCTTCCCGGACCTTGCGCCGGGTGGACCGCTCCTCGGCGGTGGTTTCCTCAGCCACGATTTCCTACTTTCCGTCCTGCTCGGCCTGCTCGGCGGCGACGATCTCTCGCTCGCGGAGCAGGGTCTCGATGCGCGCGACGTCCTTCTTCACAGCAGGAATGCGCGCGATGTTGTCGAGCTGACCGGTGGCGTTCTGGAAGCGGAGGTTGAAGAGCTCCTCCTTCGACTCCCCCAGCCGGTGCTCGAGCTCGGTGTCGTTCAGTTCGCGAAGTTCCTTGGCGGTCGCCATCGGGCTCAACCCTCTTCCTGACGAACGATGAAGCGGGTCTTGATCGGGAGCTTGTGCATAGCGAGGCGCATGGCCTCACGCGCGGTTGCCTCCGGCACACCCGACAGTTCGAACATCACGCGACCCGGCTTCACCACGGCGACCCAGTGCTCCGGGTTGCCCTTGCCCGAACCCATGCGGGTCTCGGCCGGCTTCTGGGTGACGGGCTTGTCCGGAAAGATATTGATCCAGACCTTGCCGCCACGCTTGATGTAGCGGGTCATCGCGATACGGGCGGCCTCGATCTGCCGGTTGGTGATCCAACCGGGCTCGAGCGCCTGGATGCCGTAGTCGCCGAAGGTGACCTTCGTGCCACCCTTGGCCATGCCGGTCATACGGCCACGGTGGGTCTTGCGGTGACGGACCTTGCGGGGCATCAGCATCGGTCAGTCCTCCGAGTCGCCGTGGAACTTGGGAGCCTCGTGGTGCTGACGCGTGCGACGCTCGATCTCTTCTTCCTCGGCGAGGAGTCGCTCGAGCTCGGGGTCGGCCTCCTTGACCAGCGGGCTGGCCTCTTCGGTGACCTCTTCCGGCGTGCCCTCCACCTGGGTGGCCTCACCGGCCGGGCGACGGCGACCGCCGCCCGCGCTCACGACGCGACGCTGCGGGCCCTGGCCCGACGTCTCGCCGACCGCCATCGCGGCTTCCTTGGTGATCTTGTCCTCGGCCGAAGACTTGTAGGGCAGGATCTCGCCCTTGTAGATCCACACCTTCACGCCGATGCGGCCGAAGGTGGTGCGGGCCTCGGCCTCGCCGTAGTCGATGTCGGCGCGCAGCGTGTGCAGCGGCACGCGACCCTCGCGGTACCACTCCTTGCGCGACATCTCGGCGCCACCGAGGCGCCCGCTGCACTGCACGCGGATGCCTTGGGCGCCGGCCTTCATCGCGGTCTGCACCGCACGCTTCATCGCCCGGCGGAAGGAGACGCGACCGGTGAGCTGGTCGGCGACACCCTGCGCGATGAGGGTGGCGTCGAGCTCGGGCTGCTTGATCTCCTGGATGTTGAAGTGGATCTTCGGGTTGCCCGTGATCTTGAGCAGCCCGGCGCGGAGGCGGTCTGCCTCGGCGCCACGGCGACCGATCACGATGCCCGGCCGCGCGGTGTAGACGTCGACACGGAGGCGGTCACGCGTGCGCTCGATCTCGATGCGGCTCACGGCGGCGCGCTCGAGCTGCCGCTTGAGGTAGTCGCGGATGCGCCAGTCCTCGATCAGCTGCTCGCGGTACTCCTTGTCCTCGGCATACCAACGCGACTTCCAGTCGGTGGTGATGCCGAGACGGAACCCGTAGGGGTTGACCTTCTGACCCATGCTTACTTCTCTTCCTCGGGCTTCTCGTCCGCGGCGGCGTCGTCTGCGGCGGCCTCGGGCTCGTCGCCGCCGGCCTCCGTGACGTCTGCTGCAACGGGTGTCTCGCTCGCGTCGGCTGCAGCCTCGACGACCGCTTCCCCGTCCTCGACCTCGACCTCGTCACCGTGGTCGTGATCGTGGTCGTGGTCATGATCGTGGTCGTGCTCCGCCTCGCGGGCGGCCTCGCGCTCGGCCTTCTTCTGGCTCGCCGCGACGCGGCGGCCACGGCTGGCTCGCGCGGCAGTCGTGGACGACGCCTCACGGGCACGACGCCGCTCGAGGTCTTCGTCCTCGAAGCGGGCCACCACGATCGTGATGTGGCTCGTGCGCTTACGGATGCGCGTGCCGCGACCGCGTGCGCGCGGACGCCAGCGCTTGGCGGTGGGGCCCTCGTCGGCGAATGCGCGCGCGACGTAGAGCTCCTCCTCCGGCACGTTGTCGTTGTGCTCGGCGTTCGCGACCGCGGAGTCGAGCAGCTTCATGACGGTCTCGGCCGGCCCGCGCTCACAGAAGCGCAGGATCTCGCGGGCTTCGGCGACGTCCTTCCCCACGATGAGGCGCAGCACCTGGCGCACCTTGGTGGGAGACGTGCGGTAGTGGCGCAGGCGCGCCGCAGTCTCGGGCATTATCGACGACTCGATCGCTCTTGGCCGGCGTGGTACCGGAACGTACGGGTGGGGGCGAACTCGCCGAGCTTGCAACCCACCATCGCCTCGGTGACGTAGACGGGCACGTGCTTGCGGCCGTCGTGCACCGCGAGCGTGTGACCGACCATGTCGGGAGTGATGGTGGAACGGCGCGACCACGTCTTGATCACCTTGCGTTCGCCGGCCGCGTTCATCGCGTCGACTTTCTTCTGCAGGTGGTCGTCGACGAACGGCCCCTTCTTCAGGCTGCGCGGCATCGATTACCTCCGGGCACCGCGGCCACGACGGCGGCGGATGATCAGCTCGTCCGACTTCTTGCCCTTTTTGCGGGTGCGACCCTCGGGCTTGCCCCAGGGCGACACAGGGTGCCGTCCACCGGAGGTCTTGCCCTCGCCGCCACCGAGCGGGTGGTCGACAGGGTTCATAGCAACACCACGCACGTGGGGGCGCTTGCCCTTCCAGCGGTTACGACCGGCCTTGCCGATCTTCACCAGGGCGGCTTCGCTGTTGCCGACCGAGCCGACGGTTCCCCGGCAGTCGATCGGAACGCGACGCATCTCGGTGGAGGGGAGGCGCAGCGTCGCGTACGCGCCCTCCTTGGCGACCAACTGGATCGCCGCGCCGGCGCCACGGCCGAGCTTGCCGCCCGCACCGGGCTTCAGCTCCACGTTGTGCACCGTGGTACCGACGGGGATGAAACGCAGGGGCATCGCGTTGCCGGGGCGGATCTCCGCGCCGTGACCGCTCTGGAGGCGGTCGCCGACGGAGATGCCGTTCGGGGCGATGATGTAGCGCTTCTCGCCGTCGAGGTAGTGCAGCAGCGCGATGCGCGCGTTGCGGTTGGGGTCGTACTCGATCGTCGCGACCTTCGCGGGAACGCCGTCCTTGTCGCGCTTGAAGTCGATGATGCGGTACTTCTGCTTGTGGCCACCACCGCGGTGACGCGAGGTCATCCGGCCGTAGCTGTTGCGACCACCGGTCTTCGGCTTCGGCTTGGTGAGCGACTTCTCCGGCTTGGAGGTGGTGATGTCGCTGAAGTCGGAGACGGTCTGGAACCGGCGCCCGGGACTGGTGGGTTTGCGCTTGCGGATCGCCATCGTCAGCTCCCGAAGATCTCGATCCGGTCGCCCTCGGCGAGAGAGACGACCGCACGCTTCGAACTGGGGCGCGTTCCGAACGTGCCGGAACGACGGTTGCGCTTGCGCTTGCCCTTGCGGTTCAGCGTGTTCACGTTGGTGACCCGCACGTCGAAGATCTCTTCGATCGCCTGGCGGATCTGGATCTTGTTGGCGTCACCGGCGACGACGAACGTGTAGACGTTCTCGTCGAACGCGGCGTACGACTTCTCGGACACCACCGGGCGGATGATGATGTCGCGGGGGTTCTTGGCGCTCATTCGCCGGCACCTTCCTCGGCGGCACCCGTCGTGGCGCCGCCGCCGAAGCGGGCGACGACCGACTCGAGGGTGCCCTTGCTGAAGACGAGCCAGTCGTTGACGAGCACGTCGTAGGTGTTGAGCTCCTCGGGGATCACGATCTGGACGCGCTCACCGAGGTTGCGGAACGACTTCCACACCGTCTCTTCGGAGCGGTCGAGCACGAGGAGGACGCGATCGTCGCGCTCACCCTTCGTGCGCAGGCCGAGCGTGCCGAGCAGCGCGATCGCCGACTTGGTGCTGGGCGTGTCGATGCCCCAGCCGTCGACGACGAGGACCTTGTTCTCGGCGGCGCGGTCGGAGAGCGCCGAGCGCAGCGCGAGGCGGATCATCTTCTTGGGGGTGCGCTGCGCGTAGTTGCGCGGCTTCGGGCCGTGTGCCACGCCACCGCCACGCCAGTGCGGCGCGCGGATCGAGCCCTGACGGGCGCGACCCGTGCCCTTCTGGCGCCACGGCTTGGCGCCACCACCGGCGACTTCGGCGCGGGTCTTGGTGCTGTGCGTGCCCGAACGCGCGGCGGCGAGCTGCGCGGTGACCACCTGGTGCATGACCGCGGTGTTGGGCTGGATGCCGAACATGTCCTCGGGCACGTCGACCGTGCCGGCGGCGGCGCCGCTGGCGGACTTCACGTCGAGCTTCATTCCGCACTCTCCTGGGCCACGATGCCGAAGCCGACCGGGCGCTTCGAGGCATTGCGCACGAACACCAGACCGCCGTTGGGGCCGGGCACCGCGCCCTTGATCAGGATGATGCCCTTCTCGGCGTCGCCCTCGACCACCTGCAGGTTCTGCGTGGTGATGCGGGCGTTGCCGTACTGACCCGCCATGCGCGTGCCCTTGAAGACACGGGCCGGCGTGGCGCAGGCACCGATGGAGCCGGGCGCACGGTGCTTCTTGTGGTTACCGTGCGACGCGCCCTGGCCCTTGAAGTTGTGACGCACCATGGCGCCGCTGAAGCCCTTGCCCTTGCTGATGCCGGTGACGTCGACGTACTCGCCCTTGGCGAACACGTCGGCACCGATCACCTGCCCCACCTCGAAGCCGGCAAGGTCATCGACCCGCAGCTCGGCGATGTGGCGCAACGGCGGAGCATCGGCCTTCTTGAGGTGACCCAGCTCGGGCTTGGACAGCCGTTGCTGCTTGGTGTCACCGAAGGCGACTTGGACGGCCGAGTAGCCGTCACGTTCCGGCGTCTTGAGCTGGACGACGCGACACGGCCCGGCCTCGATCACCGTCACGGGGACGACACGGTTCTGGTCGTCCCAGATCTGGGTCATGCCGAGCTTGCGCCCGAGGATCCCTTTGGCAGACATGATTCCCGCGTTCTCTCTCGCTTCACGCGAACGCTCCGCCCGGTGGAACCCGGCGGAGCGTCGAATCGGTTGTGCTGCGTGGTCCTGGCCCAGCCCAAGGGACTGGGGCAGCCTTCGCAGACGTCGGTTGGCGAACTTGCAGTACGACCTTGCTGAAATGAGTGCCGTCGGCCGAGGTGAGGGCCGAATGGCGAGCCCAGAAAGACTACAGGCTGGGGGCCCCCGCTGCCAATCGGCGAGTGGCTCAGTTTGAGATGGAGGCTTGCGATGAACGGACCGATCACCATGTACAGCCTGCGTCCCGGGTCAACGTCGAGCAGACTGGACGGTGATTCCCACTTGACGGAGGCGCGGGCATGGCGTTCAAGATCACTTACAACGACAAGACCACCGAGGATGTCCAGGCTTACTCGTACCGGACGGGCCAAGACGGAGTCTGGATCGAGTTCCTGAATCAGTACGACCCGCAGCAGATACTTCTGGTCCGAGCCGACAAAGTGGCCCGAATCGAGTTCTTCCAGGCCTAGTCGAGCAGTTCCGCGAGCTGCGTGAGCGACCACGGAGCACGGGCGCCACGATGCCGCCATCGCGGGCGTGGTGGGCTTCCCAGCCTTCTTGGTGAGGGTCTGGTGAGGCCGGCAGAGCGTCAAGGCCGAGAGCAAGTCGTCAATTAGGTCGAGAACCACGCCCACGCGATCAGCCTGCACTTCGCGCACTGCAAGCGTGCCCACTGGCGGTGCGCGACCCAGCCGACGACGCAGCCGGCGGCGAACGTGGCGAGCCACGCTGGGCCGACGAGGAACACAAGGATGACGATGACGGCTCCCGCGAGCACCGTTAGCCATTCGCGAGTTGTCAACCAGGTGGGTTCGTAAGCCATGCAGTCACCAGATCAGAGGAACGCTCGATCGTTAACCTCGAACTGAGCCACTACCGCCAATCGGCGCTCGAGTGCCGCAACCCATTAGTCGCAGAGCGTCAATCACGGGACGGGCTCACCCGCTTCGCCCCCGCCAGCGCCCTACGGGCATCGACTCATCCCCTAGTCCGTCCAGCCGTACCGTCGAGTGGCACTTCACAAACCGAGTACAGAACCGCGGAGTCCGGGACTCCCTTCAGATCGTGCTCCCCTTGGGGGGTGAACTGATACCCGCTTCCCATCATGACGTCTCGTATCGCCGACGAGGCCCAGAGCTCACCTGGCAACGCCTCCGACATCACGCGGTTGGCGAAGTTCACGGCGATGCCAGCAAGATCGCCGTGCGCGTCGGGGTTCTCGCGCACGTAGAACTCCCCGACGTGGACACCCGCGCGAACCTCCATACCCAACGACGCCATCGCGGTGATGATTCGCAGGCCACACTCCACCCCCGGTGTGGCTTGACCGAACGTCGCGAGCAGTCCGTCACCGGTGCTCTTCACGAAATGGCCGCCATGCTCCGCGATCAGGGAGCGCGCGACCTGATCGTGACGCTCGATCAGGGCATTCCACTCAGCGTCACCAGATTCAGCGATCAGAGCGGTGGAGTTCGCGATATCGGTGAACACGAGGGCCTCCATAGGGCGCCCCGACATAGCTTCCGCTCGTCCACGGTCCATGACCACGCGAGACTCGATCGCGGCAGACGAGAAGCCATCCCCGACCACGTACTCAATCCCCAGCTTGTCTCTGAACCAGCGCGGACCCCGGACGGAGCCCAAGCGGTCCGGCCTGAGCACGAGCGCATGGAACTGCGCTGATTCCGGTCCGCCGGGCCCCAGCAGGGTTGCGAGGTCGGAAGAGGCGATCGTGGTAGGTGTAACCGAGTGCATCCCGCTGAAGTGCGAGATTCCAGCGGCCTCCCCGAAGCGCTCCACGTCCGCGGTGGTGAGGTACTTAATCAGCAGCCGCCCATGCAATTGATCATGGGGATCGCATTCAGGGAGGGCATCGAAGCCAACGCTCTCATCAGCAACAACAACGCCGCGGGTCCGCAGGTACGCCTCGTCCAGCCTTGCCGCTAGATGCGTAACGGAGTGCATACCTCAGAGCCTGAAGATCAAGCCCCTTCGAGGATCTCCAGCTCGATGATCTTCTTCTCGTTGAAGTCCGGATAGAAGACGCGAAGCTCTCGCAAGGTCTGCTCGAAAGTCAGTTGCCCAGACACCGGGAACGCATTGGCGTACGCATACGTCAACCTCGACCCCAAGGCGGGAAAGAACACCCGCGAAGAAGTACCGAGTGGGCCCATCGCGATCACGATGAGTCCTAGATCCGATCCGTCGATCGTGAAAGCTGCGAGCCGCCGGACATCAGAGATCGAGTTCGCCATCGCTGACAGCTTGACGAAGTCTGCTCCAAGTGCCTTGGCGTCATTCGTCATGCTGACCAGCAGCGGGGTTGGCGGCGTGGCTTCGAAGTTGTGATTAGAGACGATCACAGTCTTGCCGTGAGCCTTCGCGGCTTCGACCACCTGCAGAGCAATTTCGCTCTTGAGCTCTACATCGACGCCGTCAACGTAGGGGATGATCGCCTTGAAGAGCGCAAGACGATCCGCTTCGGGACTGTCCCACTCGCCGCCCTCGTCGGCGATCCGGATCGTCGCGATGGTAGCTACATCGCTGAAGCGCTTGACTTCCGCGAGAACGTGATCGACCGTCTTGACCGAGTAGCGATCGATACGGAGTTCGAAGACGTCGAGACCTTCCCGGCGTGCCTGGCCCAACTCATCATCGGACAGCTGGTCGGCGAAGCTGACTGCGATGGCTGGCGTCGAGCCATACAGAAGCTCGGCGAGTCGTGAAGCGGCGATCGTAGTGCTCATGGTCGCTTGGCTATCCCTCGTGGTGGTGTTGGCGCGGGAAAGAATACGGCTGTCATTTTGGACCTCTCAGCCGGACGGCTGAGTATAGGACCAGAAGAATCGACTCCTGGGGCCGTGCACTTGAACACGGGTACCCGAAGGTGACACGCGCCCAGCGTCAGGACCCATCGGCAAGCGCATGCGCTGACAGTACGCGGCTCGCGCCGCGGCAGCAAGCCGGGGTGACATTCGTTACCGGCCATTCACCGCGCTTTCGTCCCCAAGGGCAACAGCCTGGCACGACGACGCAACAGGTGCGCGGATCGGCATGCTCTGGGCCCGTCGGCGCAGAGCCAGGGCCGTAGCCCCGGCGGGCTTGATCGGGAGCCGGTCAGCTGTTCGGGCAGATCGCAGCCCAGCGCCTCGTGTCCGGACGGGCGCCCGCGGCGAGCTTCACGCACGACTTTCGTCCGATCGGTGTGAGGGCAGCATCGCGGTACCGCCGTACCCTGAGGCGGTGACGCGGGTCGACGCCAGAGTCTCCTACCTCGAGGCCCCCGAGGGTTGGGCCCGCCGTGAAGCCCACGGTCCGGGGCGCTTCGTCACCCGCGAGGTCTTCACCCGGCCCGACGGCACGGAGATCACCTGGGACTCGCGTGCCCACCGCAAACAGGCCGGGCCGCTCGACGCCGGCCGCGGGTCCACCTGGTGGGCACCGGGCGCGCTCGGCTGGTGGATCGGCGTGTTGTTCGCAATCGGCGCAGCTTGCTTCACCATCGGGCCGTTCCCGGGCTACGTCGACGCCGTGGGTCCGCACGCCGACGCCATCACCTTCTTCGTCGGGTCGATCTTCTTCACGTCGGCTGCGTTCCTGCAGTACCTCCAGGCGATCAACGCGCCGCGCGACCTCGTACTCCCCCTGCGCAAGCAGCGGCTGACGATCTGGGCGTGGGAACCGGGCCGCATCGACTGGGAATCGACCGCGGTGCAGTTCGTCGGCACCCTGTTCTTCAACGTCACCACGTTCGCTGCCATCGACGCGGCGCTGTCCACCCAGCAGGCCACCCGCATCGTGTGGGTGCCCGACGCCGCGGGGTCCGTGTGCTTCCTCGTCGCGAGTTGGTTCGCGTGGGGCGAGGTCGTCCACGGCTCGTGGTCGTGGGAACCGGGCAGCCTCTCCTGGTGGATCGCCGGGCTGAACATGCTCGGCTCGATCGCGTTCGGCGTGTCGGCGGTGGCCGCGTTCTACGTGCCGACCACGGGTGACATGCTCAACACCCGGCTCGTGAACCTCGGGACCGCCATCGGCGGCGCCTGCTTCCTCGTCGGCGCAGTGCTGCTGCTGCCCGAGCGCACCCGTTCGAGTTCGTCCCCACCGGCCACCGTGCCGGCCACATCACAGGGAGATTGACATGGCACTGCACCGCAAGGTCACCGGCGCCGCCGCCGACAACAACACCGAGCTCAACCCGCTCTTCTCGTCGCGCGGCGAGTCATCGCACGCGCCGCGTCACGTGATCCCCGCCGACGAGCTCGATCCCGACGTCGCCTACCAGATCGTCAGCGACGAGCTGATGCTCGACGGCAACTCCCGCCTCAACCTCGCGACGTTCGTCGGGACGTGGATGGAGCCGCAGGCGCAGCGGCTCATGGCGGAGACGTTCGACAAGAACATGATCGACAAGGACGAGTACCCACGCACCGCCGAGATCGAGATGCGCTGCGTGAACATGCTCAGCCGCCTCTGGAACTCCCCCGACCACGAAGAGGCGACCGGCACGTCGACCACCGGTTCGAGCGAGGCGGCGATGCTCGGCGGCATGGCGCTCAAGTGGCGCTGGCGCGACAAGATGCGCGCGCAGGGCAAGCCCACCGACACACCCAACATGGTGATGGGCGCCAACGTGCAGGTGTGCTGGGAGAAGTTCTGCCGCTACTGGGACGTCGAGCCGCGGCTCGTGCCCATGGAGGGCAACCGATTCCACATGAACGCCGAGGAGGCGGTGAAGCGCTGCGACGAGAACACGATCGGCGTGATCCCGGTGCTCGGCTCCACGTTCGACGGGAGCTACGAACCGGTCGAGGCCATCTGCAAGGCGCTCGACAAGCTCCAGGCCGACACCGGTCTCGACATCCCCGTGCACGTCGACGGCGCGTCCGGCGGGTTCGTCGCCCCGTTCCTCGACCCCGACCTCGTGTGGGACTTCCGTCTGCCGCGCGTGCAGTCGATCAACACGTCGGGTCACAAGTACGGCCTCGTCTACCCCGGTGTGGGCTGGGTCGTGTGGCGCAACCCCGACGCCCTCCCCGACGACCTCGTGTTCAAGGTGAACTACCTCGGTGGCGACATGCCGACGTTCGCGCTGAACTTCTCGCGCTCGGGCAACCAGATCGTGGCGCAGTACTACAACTTCCTGCGCCTCGGCTTCGAGGGCTACCGCCGCGT
>Ga0075026_100001235_pt1 | contig 10791 bp, 9 predicted proteins | sample Str012_2_FD_71392 | JGI IMG/M metagenome (GOLD analysis project Ga0075026, IMG submission 71392) | Freshwater sediment microbial communities in response to fracking from Pennsylvania, USA - Straight Creek_MetaG_SC_2012 | ecosystem: Environmental > Aquatic > Freshwater > Creek > Sediment...
GTGCTGACAGTCGAACTCGCGCAGCGCCCGGCGATTGTTGGCAAACAGTTTGAGGTAAGTATCGTGGACCAGGTCGTCAACCAGTTCCGGAGTTGGACGGGCCCAGTGCCGGATGCTTTTCGCAACTACGCCGGCAATCATCGGCTGAAACCTTCGGACAAACTCCGACCATGCGGCTTCGTCATTCGATTCGAGACAGCGCTGTAATAATTCTTGCACTGACAGCTTTCGAAGGTCCATTTGTTGAAGTGGCTTCCGCGGGCCGATCCTTGTAATGTGGGTGCCACATTCTAGCCTAGTATTAGGCGATTCAGAGCAGGATTTTCGCTAGTAAAGCCATTAAACGTCTTTAAAAAAGAAGTAACCAAGATTTGATGAGAAAATTTTCATGATTGTCTGTTACTTCCACATCGAAACATTGTGTCTTCAGGTTTAAAGAGTCAGGGCGCTAGCGCCGTCTGGCTCATCATCAACCTCAACAAAGTCTTGCCGGTTTGTATTTGCAAAGTAATTCTGGAGCCTTGTACTCCAAATTGCCGTGGTCGCTCGGGATGCTGATCTGTACCAGGAGCGTATATGATTTCCGCCAACCTAATGTGACCCCAAGGAGAACCTGGATCGATGACTGAGCGAAAAGCTGTTTTGGTAGGCGCCTCCGGCATGGTTGGCGGTTTTTGTCTCAAGATCCTGCTGGAGTCACCGCAGTATGCCAGCGTTGTCGTCCTGTTGCGGCGTGAACTGGTATTACCGAAGGATGTGGGGGGCACGCAACAAAAGCTCACGCAAAAGATTGTCGACTTTGATCATCTCTCGCCTGCCGACTTCGCTGGAGCCAACGATATTTTTTGTGCGCTGGGGACCACGATGCGCAAAGCGGGATCGCAAGAGGAATTCCTCCGCGTGGACCTGGAGTATCCGCTGATGGCGGCCAAGCACGCGTTGGCTGCGGGGGCCACACGCTTCATCCTGGTTTCCTCGGCTGGGGCTAGAGCCGCGGCCAAGAACTTCTACCTTCACACCAAAGGCGAGCTTGAGGACAAACTCACTGACCTGGGATATTCAAGCCTGCATATCTTTCGCCCCGGGCTGCTGCTGGGCAAGCGGGAAGAGGTGCGTCCTGGCGAGCAATTTGCAACCCGGATCGCTCCGCTCTTCAACCTGACTCTCTGGGGACCAATGCGGCATTATCGTTCCATTTCAGCCGAGAAAGTTGGTAAGGCCATGGTGACCGCTGCTGTGCTTGGCGCGTCGGGTACAAACATCTATGAATTTGACGCGATTGAAAAACTAGCGGAACTCGCCGGCACGCAGCCATCTGCGTCCTACCGATGAACCTTTTGGCGACAAAAAAAGTCGTCCATCCTTCAACCAAAAGCACTATACGCCGTCCAAGCATGTTGACGGGCGTTGAGCCGCCCGATTAGGCTTCCTTCCGCTGTAGGAAGAGGAAAAAGATGAAGAAGTTTCTGCCCGTACTTGTTCTGTTGCTGTTGTCTTTATTGCTGGCCATACCTGCGTTAGGACAAGGCGCTGCCGCCATTCCGCCGGCGATTATTCGTCCTGGCGACAATCTTGTTCTGGAAAACATTCCTGCAATTCCGGCCACCGTGGCGGAAAAAGGCAACCAGTACGGTGAATTCCGCGGCGCCGCTTTCCAAAGCTGGGACCCGACGAAGCGCGAGATGCTCATCAGCACTCGCTTCGCGGACACACCGCAGGTACACATGGTCAAGATGCCGGGTGGCGCGCGTTCGCAACTTACGTTCTTCCCGGACCGCGTCGGCGGCGCTCAATATGGACCCAAGGGCGATTATTTCCTCTTCAGCAAGGATATTGGCGGCGGTGAGTGGTTCCAGTTCTATCGTTATGACCTGGCCACTGGAGACGTAACGCTACTCACCGATGGCAAGTCACGCAATACCGGACTCAGACAAGCCCACCATGACAGCCACGTAGCTTACAACTCCACGCGCCGTACCGGTCAAGACACGGATGTTTGGGTCATGGACGCCGCCGATCCTAAAACCGATCACATGCTCCTGAAGCTCGAGGGCGGAGGCTGGGGCGTTGAAGACTGGTCGCCGGATAACAAGAAGCTCTTGATTCTCCAGGAAGTCTCCATCAACCAGAGTTATTTGTGGATCGTGGACGTGGCCAGCGGCGACAAGAAACTGTTGACGCCCAAGACCGGCCAGGACGAAGTGGCTTATGGCGGCGCCGTCTTCAGCCGTGACGGCAAGGGTCTTTACATGGTCACGGACCGCGAGTCCGAATTTCAGCGCCTGGCGTACTTTGATCTGGCCACGGCACAGATAACGTATCTCACGTCTGACATCAAGTGGGACGTGGATGACGTCAGCCTCAGCGAAGACGACAAGACGATCGCTTTCGTCACCAATGAGGACGGACTAAGCAAGCTCTATCTCATGGATACGGCCACGCGCAAATACCATCCCGTGGCCGGAATTCCCAACGGCGTCTTAGGAGGCATTCGTTTTCATCCCAACAGCCGCGATCTGGCGTTCGTCCTCAACTCCGCGCGCTCAACTTCAGACGTCTACTCGCTTGACGTGACCACCAACAAAGTTGATCGCTGGACCTACAGCGAAACCGGCGGTCTAAACACGGCGAGTTTTTCGGAGCCGCAGCTGATCAAGTGGAAGACTTTTGACGGCAAGATGATCTCCGGCTTCCTGTACCAGCCCGATCCCAAGAAGTTTCCCGGCAAGCGCCCGGTGATTGTGAATATCCACGGCGGCCCGGAAGGCCAGTACCGTCCTGGATTTCTGGGTCGCACCAACTACTACCTGAATGAATTAGGCGTGGCTCTGGTCTTCCCGAATGTGCGCGGGTCAACCGGCTACGGCAAAACGTTTCTCAAGCTCGATAACGGAATGAATCGTGACCATACTCACAAAGACATTGGGGCGCTGCTGGACTGGATCAAGCAGAACCCGAACCTTGACGGCGACAAGATCATGATTACCGGCGGCAGTTACGGCGGCTACATGACGTGGGCCATCGCCTATGAGTACAACGACAAGATCAGCTGTTCGTTGCCGATCGTTGGGCCTTCCAACCTGGTAACCCTTTTGGAACACACGGAAGCTTACCGTCGCGATCTGCGTCGCGTTGAATATGGCGACGAGCGCGATTCCAAGATGCGCGAATACCTGGAGCGGACTGCCCCGATGAATAACTCAGAGAAGATCCGCAAACCGGTATTTGCCGTCGTGGGTAAGAACGATCCGCGGGTCCCCTGGACGGAATCCCGCCAGATGCTGGACAAGCTCAAAAGCAACGGCATTCCTACCTGGTTCCTTATCGCCAACGACGAGGGCCACGGTTATGCAAAGAAGAAAAACCAGGACGTTCTGTTTTACTCCACGGTCATGTTTGTCCGGCAGTTCCTGCTGGGTGAGAACGTAGGGGCGGCGGGAGGGAACTGAGAGGCCTCGAAGAAAGACCCTGAAACACGGAGGAACGGAGGAAATATCACGAAGAATCCCTGACCCTCCGCTTACTCCTTTCCTCCGTGTTTCAAGGGTTTTTGTTTTTCCAGTAAAGACAAAAGGCCGCTCGTTGGAGCGGCCTTTTTTGTCGAAGTAAGTTTAGTGAATCGGAACAGCCTGAAACGCCGGACCGCACTTCCGCGGCTTATACGGCGTCACGTCGCCGGTAACCAGTGAACCGTTGTTGCAGTTCAAGGCCAAGTTGCCGGTTGTCGCGGTAATGGTGTCGTTCGCCGTGAACTTGAGCGCGGAGAGCGCGTTCAAGATCAGGCCGTCACCGGTGTTGTTGGTGATGGTGTTGCCTCCCGCGCTGTTGAGGTACGAGTTCTGGTCCACCAGCACGCCCACGCCCGTATTTCCGGAGACTTCCACCGCGCCATCGAAGGCGGCGTCCGAGTGGTCCACAATCTGGATTCCACCGGAGCCGTTGCTGTCAATGTGCGTGCCGCTGAACTCGCAGTGAGTGGTTCCGCCACAGAATACGCCCAGCCCGGTGTTGCTGTTGATGATGCCATTGGTCATTGAGACGCCACTGTTGTTTAGCACCAGCAAGCCGAATTGTCCGCCGTTGGTGGTGAACTCGTTGTCGCCGTTGAAGTCGCCCTGACTGCTGCCAAAGACCTGGATCCCGGAAATACCATTGTTGCTCACAATGTTTGGTCCCAGTCCGTCCTGAATGGAGAGGTGCGATGAGTCAACGCTGATTCCCAGGCGTCCGTTGTTGCTCACGTTGACGCCGCCATCCAGGTAGAAGGCGCCTCCGATTACTACGATGCCCGAACGCGTGCTCGCGGTAACCGAGCTTCTGCTTAGATGGACCGCGGAATCCGCTGACGTGATGCCAAAGACCGTGCTGTTCTGCACCGTGATACCACTCAACCGTACACTGGGAGAGAGACTGATCTGCAGACCTATGCCTCCCGTGAAAGTAAAACCGCTGTTGAAGCTGATGCCTTGCGACGAGGAAATGTTCACCACCGGAAGGCTCGGATCAGCCGCTTGAATAGTGGCCGAAGGGTTGCCAAAGAAATTCAAATCGTTGCGCTTCTGGATCGAAACGATTTCCGAGCAGGTACCGGACACCAGGAACGTAGTGTGTGATCGGGGGAGCTCACCACAGCCGTTTCCAGCGAACTGAATGTGCCGGGTGTTCCACCAGGGCAGCCAACCGTTACTGTGTCGGCAAAGGCCAAACTCGATGCGAGAATAAGCAAGAAACAAGACAACAATTTGGTCCCAAGACGAAATTTCATTGTGTCTCTCCTATCGAATGTGAAATCTAGAAACTCCGACGAAATCCAAGCCGGTCAGGCGGCGGCCTCTTCTGTCACAAGAGGTTTCGCCACACGCCGGCTTCATTAACTCCCGCGAATCGGGTTAGTGAATCGGAACAGTTTGGAAAGCTGGACCGCATCTCCTCGGCTTATACGGCGTCACGTCCCCCGTGACCAGTGAACCGTTGTTGCAGTTCAGCGCCAGATTGCCGGGTGTGGCGGTAATCGTGTCATTGGCCGCGAACTTGATCACGGAAAGCGTATTCAGCACCACGCCGTCACCGGTATTGTTGTTGATGGTGTTGCCGCCCAGGCTGTTGAGTACGGAACTCAAGTCCACCAGGACGCCCACGCCGGTGTTGCCGGAGATGATGATTCCGCCGTCCAGGTAAGCGTCAGAATGGTCGGTGATCTCAACTCCACCACCGCCATTGCTATTGATGTTGGTGGCGCCGGAAAATTCGCAGTGGCTGCTTTCACCGCAGTGCACTCCAATTCCGGTGTTGCTGTTGATGATTCCGTCCGACATCATTGCCGTGCTGGTGTGGAGCACGACCAGGCCAAAGGTGCCACTGTTGCTGATGATGCGATTATCGCCGCTGATGTCGGCTTCCGCGCTGTTGGCCAACTCCACGCCTGTAGTTCCGTTATGGCTGATCACGTTTTCCGTGCCCGGTGTTCCATCTCCGCCATTCAGGCTGAGATGCCCGGTAAACATGGCCACCCCGATTCTGCCGTTATTGGTGACGGTAACTCCGCCGTCCAGGCTCAAGTTGCCGCCCTCGGAAGCGATGCCCGAACGCACGTTGTTCTGGATGGTCGCGTTGAAGATGTCCACTACAGAATTGTTGGTGTTGATCCCCTGGAAAGAACTGCCGGAAACGGTCATGTCACCCAGTTGCACGTCATTGCTGTCGTTGATGAAGATGCCGCGTCCGCCGGTAAAGTTCACGCCGTCAATCGAAATGGTGTTGGAGTCAAGAATGAGCAACGTCCGTCCGTTGGGATTGGCAGGCGTTACGGTCGCGGTACCGGGTGTGGCGTTGATGCTGAGCGCGGTCCGGCTGGAAATCACAATAGTCTCGGTGCAATTGCCGCTGACAAAAATGCTATTGGGCCCCACCAGCGGTAAAGATGCGAGGGCTGCGCTGATTGTGGTGAAAGCGCCGGGCGTTCCACCGGGGCAGCCCACAGTTGTGTCCGCGCCAAAGCTTATGACGGGTACCAACAGAAAGAGAAGCAGACAAGAAAGTACCTTGAGACGAAGAACTTGCATCGTTTGAACTCCTGAAAGTAACGTTTGGTTTGTTGTTGTGAGTTCCCAGGACCGCAGGGGCCTACGATCCACGTCATTGGGAGATTAACCGTCAACGAGGATAGTGTTGTCGTCCGCGTTTGCGTTGCAGAATATCATGGGGAAGCATACAAAAGTAATGTGCAATATCTTTCTGCCTGACTCAGTTTGGCACCACGGCTGCTCCCGGTAGGCGGCATATTGGTACTCTGAGGCGATTCAGACTTTGGCGGATTGAACAGGCGGCGCCTTGCGGATGTCGGGAACCGTCATGATTCGTTGGCCCGCCGCTGGGTTTTCCACTGCGTTCACCAAAGCATTCAGCATTTGTTGCAGCGTGACCAATCCCAGTCGCAGTGCTGATTCGCGCGTGGCGGGAAAGCGCTCTGCCAGCCAATACATGGGCAGCAGCGCGTAAGGCCACCGATGTCCTGGCCCCATACCAGGGACGAATGAACGTGGCGTTTAGGCCGCTTTCGCCAATGATCTGTTCGCATTCCTGACGTACGGCAATGTAAGCCTTCATCATCGGGGACGGGTGGGCCACACTGACATAGACAAAATGCTTCACGCCGCTTGTTTTCGCGGCACTCACTGCGGCATACACCGATTTCAAATCGATAGACCGGAACTGCTCCGCTTTTGCCGGGCTGGGATGCGACACGCCCACCAGATGAACCAGTGCTTCTGATGGAGCTATCTGGCTGGTGTAGCCGTCCGTCAACGCGTCACCGATGACCGCCTGCACGCGGGAGGGCAGTTTTTGCGCGGATGCTTCGCGCGTGAGTGCGCGTACTGTGTGTCCTCGATCGGCGAGAAATGCCGGCCAGCCGGCTGCCCATGTATCCGGTGGCGCCGGTGACGAAGACATTTTGCGGCGTGATGTTCATAAGTCCCGAATACTATACGCAATGTTCGCCCAAGTGGATTGGCCAGGCAAAATGCAGATCGGCAAGCCGTTTTTTATTGGAAAACCTAATTACCCGGCGTTTCCAAGCGCGGCAAAATCATTGTATTTTCATGCACTTGCCACATTTTCAATCGACTTTGAGGCGAGATCGGCGGACAATAACAGTTTGGATTTTCAGGAGCAGAAGTCTGTCTTTTAGACGAAGCTTTTCGGTTCGGGTCGCTTGCGCGCTGGCATGGTTGCTGGCGACGTCGGCGCTCGGCTTGGCCCAAACGCTTCCACCCGAAAGTTTGCGCAAACCCGCGGAAGCAGACGCTCAGTTTCTGGCCACGCAAGGCGCGTCGCTGCGTTTTGCTTCGTCCAGCAAAATTTCTGCTGAAGCCGAAGCTGCTGTGCGCCAGCAACGTATCTTCAGCGTGCCGCATTTCAACGGTTCGTTTGCCGCGGAAGGCCGCACGGTGCCGTACACCATTGTGGGATCGCGGCCGCAAGAAGGCGGCACTACGCAGATTGCCACGCAAATCCAACCACTGTCGCTTATTTTTGACGGCTACGTGGACGACAATGGCGACCCTCTGGTCCTCGATCCTGAACCAATCATTAACCGTGTACGGAACTCGCCCAACTTCCGAGGCGCTCAATACGGCACCGGCTTCACGCAGTTCGGTGACGCGGTCCAGCGCGCTGAGTTTTTCAAAGCAATGGGCCAGGATTGGCACACCCTGTTGGGCGCTCCGCAAATGCTCAAGCCGTTGCGGATAGAAGTGCCCGCCGGACTTGCCAAGGTCTTTCGCAATCGCAGCACCGGAACGATTTACGCGGTGGTCGACAGTGCGTTTTTCATTTCGCAACTCAACACGATTGTTCAGCTCGCCGATCTCAAAGTAGACGCGCTGCCCATCGCGCTGACCATGAATGTTTTTCTCGCGCCTGATTCTGAACCCAAACGCTGCTGTGTGCTGGGCTTCCACACGGCGTTTGACGCCGGTGTGCGGGGCGGCGTTGAGCTGGTGCAAACTCTGGTGTGGGCCAGTTGGACCGAGCCCGGCATTCTGGGACCGTCGCTGGCGGACGTTACGCCGATGAGTCACGAAATCTCGGAGTGGATGAACGATCCCTTCGGCACCAACGTGGTTCCTGAATGGCAATATCCCACCGGCCCAGCCGGATGCCAGGACACCTTGGAAACCGGCGATCCGTTGGCGATGCATGCCGCTGCCGGGTACCCGGTGACCATTGACAACTTCACTTACCATCCGCAAAACCAGGTGCTGCTGCAGTGGTTCGCGCGGCAATCGCCCTCAGACGCGATTGACGGCGCGCTGACTTTCCCCGACGAAACTCTTTTGACCAAAGTATCTCAGCCCTGCACGGCGCGATAATTTCTTCTCCTGCACTGGCTTGATTTAGGCGTGCCTAAAATAACATCAGTCCGGGTTCAGCGTATGATTTTTCGATGCTGCGGAAGACTATCCATACGCTGCTTGCCGGAGGCGACCGCCGATCGATCGGCCGCTCGGACGAAGTGGCTGCATTGGTTTCAGCAAACCCCGCGTTTTTTTCCGACTTGGTTGCCGGACTGTGGCATGACGACCCGTTGGTTCGCATGCGGGCCGCCGACGCCGCCGAAAAAGTAACCCGCTCAAAACCAGAGTTGCTCAACCCTTACAAGAAAGAGTTGCTCGGACTGATGGCCGATGCGCTTGAACCGGAATTGCGCTGGCATCTTGCCGCGATGGTTCCTCGGCTGCCGCTCACGCCACGGGAACGCCAACAAGCCGTGCACATTCTCAGCAGTTATCTCACGGACCGCAGCTCCATCGTCAAAACCTTCGCTCTGCAGGGTCTGGCCGATTTGGCAGCCAACGATGCGACGTTGCGGCCGAAAGTGTTGGAAATACTTCGCGATGCGGTTCGCGGTGGGACGTCCGCCATGAAAGCTCGTAGCCGCAAACTGCTGCGTCAGTTCGAAAAAGATTGAGCGGCGACGATAACCGCGCTCAATCAACTTTCCAAGATTCCAGCTTCGATCAAAACTTTTTCCGCGGCCACGATTCCTCTCACCTGGAAAGCCTGCATCTCCATTGTTTTTGCGGCGTCCACGTTCAGTTGATTGTCGTCCACAAACAAAACTTCTTCCGGACGGCAACTCAGGGAGTCCGTTACATGCTGGAAGACTTCTTCGTCCGGCTTGATCTTTCCCATCAGGTGGGATGCGAAGTGATGGTCGAACGCGTCCGCCAGCCGGAGTTCGTTCATCATGCGCGGCCAGTGCAGCACGTTGGAGTTACACAGAGTGGCCCGCGTGTATCGCCGCGGAACCCGCGCCAGAACGTCGAGCGTTCCGGGGAACAAGTCGCGTGGCCATCGGGTGAATTCTTCCAGCAGATGATCGCGGCCCACGGGTAGCGCCATTTCCACAATCAACTGGTCGGCGAAGTCTTCCGGAGTGGCCCTTCCGGTTTCAAACGCGCGTACCGTGGGTGAAGTCAGCCACATTCGCCAAAGGTCTTCCGAGGATGCGCGGTCGCCCATCCATGCCAGCATGGTTGGAACGCCGGAGAGGTCCACCAGTACTCCGCCCACGTCAAACAGCACGACGCGAATCTGGTTGGGATCAGCCATCACCTACTAGGTTATCAAACGCGGCGAATCACGCCTGCGCAGTACTCCAGCGGGTCGTTATGCCATCAGGGATGGTTATCATCACGAACCAAAAACTGAATTTCACCAAGAACGCTACCTGATCACCGGCAGCAAACTCGGTTGCGCCACTGCGGCTGCAATTGTTGCAACGTGCCGTGGAGGGACTTGCAATCCCGGCATCGGTTTGCCTTGAAACAGTTTGCGGCAGGGAACTGCCAGCCAACGCGCCCATTTGTTGGAGCGGCTGCGGCGTGCGCTGTCTGTGGCCATGCCGGTGCTTGCGTACATTTGCCGGTAGAGTTTTGAGATGAAGAGGAACGCCAGGCGCGAACGCAGGGTTGGCGTGCAATCGGATCGTTTCCAAACGGCGCCCAGGCTGTAGAAGCGGTCCCATACGCCTTGTGTGCGCACGCGAACTTCTTCTGAGTTCATGGTGGGATGATGCATGAACATCTTCGGGCGCTGATCTTGCGGGATCAGCCAGTAGCGGGTGATTGGCGTTCCGTTCACGTGCGGGATGTCTGCGCCAAAGGATTTTTCCCATTTTTCAAAGTCGACGGTGCCGGCAAAGGGTGTGAGCAGGACGAACTGTGCGAAGGTTAGTCCGGCTTTGTGGGCGAGGCTCAGAGTGGCGTCGAAAGTGTCGGCGCGGTCCGTGGGCAGCCCAAAGATAAACGATCCCAGCACGTGCAGTCCGTGTTTGCGGAATTGCTGGAGCCGTTCGATCAGGTTGTCGCCGGACAAATTGAAGTCTTTAAAAACGGATTTCAGGCCTTCCGGCGTAACTGCTTCCACGCCGACCAGTGCTCCGCGGATGTGGGCCTTCCGCATGGCGTCAAGAAACTGCGGATCTTCGGCCGACTCCATCGTGATTTGCGTGAAGAAGGTCAGATCACCCGGCAGTTCGGCCAGGCGCGCCATCAGTTCGAAGCGTTCTTCGCGGATCGCGCGTAGCTCGTCCACCTTGGCCTGGTTGCCTTGCTTTTCCGCCAGCTTGATGTCCGTGAGCGTAACGGGATAGAAGTTGTCGTCGGCCAGTGCGATGAAGCGGAAACCCATCCGCCGTAGCGTGACAACCTCTTCCATCACCACGTCAGAATTGCGTTGCCGCGGCTGCTGGCCATCCGTGCGCCACACCGAGCAGAAGGAGCAGTG
>Ga0075026_100001236_pt1 | contig 10789 bp, 11 predicted proteins | sample Str012_2_FD_71392 | JGI IMG/M metagenome (GOLD analysis project Ga0075026, IMG submission 71392) | Freshwater sediment microbial communities in response to fracking from Pennsylvania, USA - Straight Creek_MetaG_SC_2012 | ecosystem: Environmental > Aquatic > Freshwater > Creek > Sediment...
CCATTCATCGCCGCGTTCCCCAGATTCGGCAGCAGCTCCAACCGCTTCGCCGTCTCCCGCTTCCGCCGCGACTCCGCCTCCGACTCACCATCACGCGCGGCCTGATCCTTCGCCAACGCGTCACGCTCGTCGAGCACCCGCGTCAACGCCAACTCCCGCGTCCGCAATTTCCGCCGCTCCACGATCACGCGTTCGCGCTCGACGCGCAGCCGGTCGGTGTCCCAACACCGCAACTCGAACAGCAGCTCGTTGAACGTGTTCACGAACCCATCCAAACAGAGGGGTGTGACAGTTATCGCCCGAACCGGGTGATCAGCGCGCCTTCACCACTTCTGGATGCCGTTGCCGATCAGCACGAATGCGAACACGAAGTAGAGGACGGCCATGACGACCTCGTTGTACTGCTCCAGCCAGTGGCGCCAGCCCTCGAGGATCGCCGTGGACCGATCGCCGAGTGCGAGCGTCACGACGAGCGGCACCGCCACGCCGAGCGATGCCAGCACGACGTAGATCGCGATCACTCCCGCGCTCTCGCCGCCGGACAGCCCCGCCGCCCCGATCGCGAGTGCCGACGCCAGCGCCATCGCGATGTTCTTGGGGTTGAGCGCGCCAATGGTCAGCCCGCTGCGCGCCGCTCGGCGGGGCGCCATCGAGGAGATGCCCCGCATCCGCGGCCCCAGTTCGGGTGGCCCTTCGGCCGCGGCGTGCTTGCGCAGCTTCTCCACTGCCGCCACCAGCAACAGCACCCCCAGCGCGATGCGCAGGAGCGCCGCGGCTCGCGACGAATCGGAGGACGACCAGTCGACCTGCTCGGCGACGAGGTCGAAGGTCACCAGCACCGCGCCGACTCCTGCCGCGAAGCCCGCGAGGTACGCAGCTGCCGCCGGTACCGGTCGCGGCGAGAACAGCAGCAGGATGGCGGCGATGATGTTGATCGGCGACACCATCACGACGACGGCGAAGGGAAGGATCTCGCCGATCACCTGACGCATGGCCGAAGTCTCGCAGGTCGGCCAGGGGATGCTGGCACCCCTGCTCGACGCGTGCTCGCACCGTGGCCGTGACCGGCCGGTCATCGGATGCTGATCCTGCCGTTGCGGACGGCGCCGCGGGGAGATGCCCCGCCCCGGACGACGGCAGGGGGTCGACCATGGAATCCAACGAACGAGGGACGGGCAGTCGGGGCAGCGCCTGGTTCGGCATCGTTGCTGCCGTGTTGTATGTCGCGGGCGTGATGCTGATGTTCGCGCCGACACCGAACGACAAGCACCGCAAGTCGCCGACGAAGTATGCGGCCGATTATCAGAGATTCTTTGCCGACGGCGACAAGCGGGCGATGGTGATCTTCGGTGTGTACGTCGTGATCCTCGCGACGATCGCCTTCGTCGTGTTCGGGTCGCATCTCCGTGACCGCCTCGCCGCGGCCGGGGCTGCGCGCGCGGGTCGACTCACGTTCGCCGGTGCGATCCTCTTCGCCGCACTGACGATGGTCGGCGCGTTGGCGTTCGCCTGGATCCCGGGCTCCATCGCGTTCGGCAACGGTCCGGTGCCGACCGGGGAGATCAACTACCTCGCGCCACAGCTCGCGTACGGGTTCCTGCTCGTCGGCGGCATGGCCGGCGCCGCGCTCACCCTGTGCGTCGGCGGCGTCGCCGGGGCCCGCACGAAGGCGCTGCCGGCATGGCTCGGCTGGGCTGGTCTCGTCATCGGCGTGGTCGTGTTCGTGATCGGCTCGTGGTTCATGCCGGTGCTGTTGTTCGTGCTCTGGACGATCGTCGCGGCGATCGTGTGCCTGCGGCGGCCCTACGCCGTCAACTGACCTGGTCCCCGTGCCAGGGCGGTAGGCCCATGAGCCCGGGGCGGTCGAGCACCCAGGAGTCGACGTCGTCGCCGATCTCTTCGCCGATGAGGCCCTCGAGCTTCGCGGAGAGGTCGGCGACGAGCTCGTGGTGGATCGGGTCGGCCGCGAGGTTCACCAGTTCGCCGGGATCGGCCGCACGGTCGTAGAGCACGACGTCGTTGCGTGCGAACAGCGAAGCGTTGTCGGCAGGGCGGTTCGGATCGAGCGGCGAGAAGTAGCGACCGAACGTGTAGCGATCGTCGGTCCAGCCGCGGAGGAAGCCTCGCTTGTGGAAGTCGGGGCGCAGCTCGCCGGACTGCATCCGCTCGCCGGCGTCGTCGTCGCCGAAGGCAGCCCAGAAGTCGGCGTCGAGCCCGATGACCGACTCGACGGCGGTGAGCACTCCGTCGCGCACCGGTGTCCCGTGCATCGCGGGTGCGAGCGAGTGGCCGGCGAGCCCGTCGAACGACGAGGGATCGACGCCGGCGAAGTCGAGGATCGTCGGCACGAGGTCGACGGCGGACGCCATCGCGTCGCTCGTGCCCCGGTCCGCGACGTCGGGGTGGCTGATGGTCAGCGGCACGTGGAAGTTCTCGTCGTAGACGAAGTTGGCCTTCTGGCGGAGGCCGTGGGCCCCGGCCATCTCGCCGTGGTCGGCGGTGAAGATCACGACGGTGTCGTCGGCCTGGCCGGTCGCCGCGAGCGCGTCGAGCACCAGCTCGATGCTGCGGTCCACGTCGCGCAGGCAGTTCAGGTAGAAGTTGATCCCCGCGTGCCAGTGATCGTCGGATGCCACCTCGCCGAACACGATGTCGAGCATGCGCGCGTACTCGCGCACCGCCGGCGCCGCGCCGGAGCGATCGTCGTGCACGGTGGCGGGCAGCTCGATGTCCCACTGCTTCCGATACACGGGGATGTCGGCCGGCGGCTTCGTGACCACGGCGTGCGCGAGGCCGAACGGCAACGGCACCGACGACGACGAGCCGTAGTCGAAGCTCATGATGTCGTGCGGGTTCACGAAGTTCACCGCCATGAACCAGGGCTGCTGCTCGGCCACGACGGGCGCGCGCTCGCGCAACCACTTGACTGCCTGACCGGCGACCACGGGGTCCACGCGCAATCCGGCCCACGCTCCGCCGTCGATGTCGCCCCAGTCGTTCCACTCGGAGAACCCGTAGGGCTCGAGTGCGTCGACCGTCGACGTGGGATTCGCGGGATCGGTGTAGAGGTTCGAGAGGTGCCACTTCCCCTGGTAGGTGGTGAAGTAGCCGGCACTGCGCAGCATCGTGCCGATCGTGCCGAGCGCAGGGTCGAGCGGGTGCACGTACGGCATGTTGTCGTTGTCGTAGATCTTCGTGACGGGGACGTGCCGTCCCGTGTACATCACCGATCGTGCGCTGCTGCACTGCGTCGATGCCGCGTAGTAGCGAGTGAACGTGGTGCCGCGCTCGGCGATCCGCTCACGTGCGGGGAGCGAGTACCCGGTCGGCCGCGGGATGTGTTGCCGTTCCTCGTCGGTCGTGATCAGCAGGATGTTCGGTCGTCGAGTCATGCCGCCCCTCGTCCCGGTCCGCTCCGGTCGGTCAGCGCGAAGCGTACCGATGCGAGCCGCGCTCAGGGCCGCGACACGACGAGGCGCAAGGACCCCTCGTGCCAGGGCTGTGTGCGCAGGTGGCGGTACCGACGGTCCCAGGTGCCGTCGGCGAGGTCGGCGGAGAGACGGTCGACGGCCCGTTCCTCGGCGCCGTCGGGCAGGAACGCCCAGCCCGACTGGGCGCGCCGGACGGGCTCCTCCAGCAGCCGTTCGGGCCGGCCGTAGTAGGCCTCGGCGAACCCGTCGGTGCAGTCGAGGGGGATCGGTACCGGCAGGATCTCGGTGCGGCCGCCCAGCGCCGCGGCGATCGTCTCCGGTGCGGGCATCCGGCGGCCGTCGGCCGTGGCGATGTCCGGTGCGTAGGTGGCGAACCAGGCCTGCACGATGGCGAGCGGGTCGAAAGTGAGGACGACCACCGCGCCGCGGGCGACCCGGCGCAGCTCCCGGAGGCCGGCATGCAGGTCGGGCCACTGGTGCACCGTCGCGGTCGCCATCGCCGCATCGAAGGCATCGTCGGAGAAGGGGAGTGCTGCGGCGACCGCATCGACCACCGGTGCTGCGCTCGTGCGCTTCGCCCGCATGGCTGCAGATGGCTCGACTGCGATCACGCACCGGTCGGTGGGTTCGTAGGAGCCGGCGCCCGCGCCGACGTTGAGGACCGTCATCGCACCACCGAGCGCGTCGTGCACGACCTGCGCAATGCGCGGATCGGCGCGGCGGTACGTGTCGTATGACGCGCCGCCGGTCTCGTAGTCGAAGTCGCCGGCGACGCGTGCCATGGCACCATTCGAACGCGTGGGCGACCCGGCGATCAAGCGATTTCGCTCAGGCCGAATCTCCACCGTCGTAGAGGGCGAGTTCGTCGGCATCGGGGACCTCGAACGCTTCGCTCCACGTGAGGAACGCCTCGCGCTCGACGTGCACCGCTCCTGGTGCTCCCGACGCGTTGCGCCGCTCGACACGGCTCCACATCAGCTCGCGATCGTCGTCGAGGAACCAGAGCTCCACCGACACGCCGAGCTCGCGCGCACGCGAACGCTTCTCGTCGCGTTCGGCGCGGGTCGGGAGCCCGAACTCGAGGATCACCGAGACGCCCTGTACGAGCAGCTCCTGCGCGTGCTGCCAGTGCAGCTCGCGCATCGAGGATCGAGCGCCGTCGTCGCGGATGTCGAGCGCGAGCGCCTGCAACCAGTCGTCGGGGGCGAGGCGCACCGCGCCCTCGTCATCGGCGAGGACGCGGGCGACGGTGCTCTTCCCCGAGCCGGGCAGGCCGCAGAAGAGGTAGAGGGTGCTCACGCCGGCGCTCACTCTTCGGTGACCGACTCCACGATCATGTCGACCTCACGTTGGCGGTCGCGTGGGACCACGAGATCGTCACCGTCGGTCTGCGCCTCGATCCCGCGGCTCGCGAGTTCGGCGAGGATCTCGGCGAGCTCGCGCTCGTTCCAGCGGCCGGCGAAGATCCGAACGGTGTGGTCACGGCTCATGGGCGCTCCTGCACTACTGGTCGTTGCCGGGCATCTGCGAGCCGCCGTCGACCGCGAAGGTCTGCCCGTTCACGAACGACGCGGCGTCGCTCACCAGGAACAGGATCGGGTAGGCGACCTCAATCGGTTGGCCGGGGCGCTGCACGGGAGTGACCGCGGCGACCGAATCGGGGTCGATGCCGGCGACGTCCCACGCCGCCACGGCGCGCTCGGAGGCCACGAGACCGACGGCGACGCAGTTGGCGCGTACCCCGCGCGGGCCCCACTCGGCTGCGGTGACGCTGGTGAACATCTGCAGCCCGGCCTTGGCCGACGAGTAGTGCGCGCCACCCTTCACGCCGGTGATGCCCGCCGCGGATGACACGTTGACGATCGCTCCTCGCCCGGCGTCGAGCATGTGGCGGCCGGCGGCCTGGGTGCAGAGGAAGGCGCCGCGCAGGTTGAGGTCGAAGGTCGCGTCCCACCCCTTGAGGGGGAGCGACTCCAGCGGGCCGAGGCGCGTGCCGCCCGCGTTGTTCACCAGGATGTCGATGCGCCCGAACTCGTCCATGGTGCGTTCCACCATGCGGGCGACGTCGTCCTCCTGCTTCACGTCGGTGACCACCGGGAGGATCCGGCGGCCGGTGTCGCCTTCGATGTGGCCGGCCACCGCCTCGAGGTCGGCGAGGGTGCGGGCCGCGATGACGACGTCGGCGCCGTGTTCGGCGAGAAGCCGCGCGGTGGCGGCACCGATGCCGGTGCCGCCACCGGTCACGATCGCGACGCGGTCGGTGAGGGCGAACGCGGCGTCGGGCCCGGCGGATGACATGGACGATACGGTACCGGCCCATGGACCTTCGTGAACTCGTCGACCCCGCCCACACCGTGATCCTCACGCAGGAGGCGCAGAAGGGCGTGATCGGCCCCGAGAGCGTGCGCCGCGAGTTGTACGAGGCCGCGCGCGACTCCGGCGTGCTCGACAGGATGGGTCGTCTGGTGAAGGCGGGACGCGCCGCGGGCTGCAACGTGATCCACGCGATCGCCGCGCACCGCCCCGACCTCAAGGGCGCGAACCACAACGCCCGGCTCTTCGCCGCCACCGAGAAGTACAAGATGTTCCAACTGCTCGGCACGCCGCTCGTCGACGTGATCGACGAGATCGGCTGCGAGGAGTCCGACCTCGTGTCGAGACGCCTGCACGGCATCTCGCCGATCGCGGGTACCGACGTCGGCGCACTGCTGAAGAACCTCGGCGCGCAGACCGTCATCGTGGTGGGGGTGTCCACCAACGTCGGTGTCACGTGCGGGGTGTTCGACGCGGTGAACCTCGGCTACCAGGCCGTGGTTGCGCGTGACGCGGTCACCGGGTTCCCGGCGAGCTACACCGACGTGATCATCGAGAACTCGCTGTCGTTCGTCGCCACCATCACCACCACCGACGACCTCATCGCCGCCTGGAGCTGAGCTACTCCGGCAGGTCGATGGGGTCGGTGATCTTGGCGAGCAAATCGCGCAGCGTGGCCTGATCCACCGCCGAAAGTCGCGTGATCGGCGCGTCGTCGACGATGCGGTCGACCAGCTTGCTCCGGACGGCCTCGCCCTCCGGCGTGAGGACGAGGCGGCGCACCCGGCGGTCGTTGGGGTCGACGGTGCGCTGCACCAGCCCTCGGGCCTCGAGGCGGTCGACGATGTCGGTGACGTTCGACGCATCGAAGTGGAGCGACTGCGCGAGGTCGCGCTGCGAGCACGGTTCGCCCCCGAGGCTCTTGAGTGCGTCGAGTTGCGACAACGAGAGCCCGAACTCCTGGGCGAGGTCCTGGGCGTACTGCTTCATGCCCTCGACGAGCCCGTGCAGGTGGGCGAGGAGGTCGCGGGTGAGATCGGTGTCGGCCTTCACGCCGCCGCTCCTCACGTCGCCACTCCTCACCGGCTCGCTCACCTGCTTCCCCCGGGTGCGCCCATCCGTCGCCTCTCTGCTACGTTACAATGGTTGGGAAGCCCAATGGTTTCCCCTTCCAAATACTGTACCCCGTTTCGCCCCCCGGGCGGGGAAAGGAAGCGCAGTGCTGCGCAACCTCGCATCGTGGTGCCACCGGCACCGCAAGGTCGTCGTCCTGCTGTGGCTCATCGCGCTCGTCGGGCTCACGCTCGTCGCCAACTCGGTGGGTTCGAACTACTCCCAGGGCATCGAGGTCAACAACACCGAATCGCAGCAGGCGGCCACGCTGCTGAAGGCGCGCTTCGCGGCCAAGGCGGGCGACGAGGGCCAACTCGTGTTCGCGTCGTCGGGCGGGGTCACCTCGCCGGCGGTGCAGGCGGAGATGGAGCAGGTCTTCGCCGATGTCGCCAAGGTGCCGGGCGTCACGGGGGTCACGAGCCCGTACTCGCCGCAGGGCCTCGGGCAGACCGCGAAGAGCGGCAAGGTCGCCTTCGCCAACGTGCAGTTCGCGCAACGCGCGACCAACGTTCCGCAGTCGACGATCGACGACATCCGCACGATCGCCCGGCAGGCCGACGGTACCGAGGTCGGCGGGGCCAAGGTCCAGGTCGAGCTGGGCGGGCGCATGTTCCAGGAACGTCCGGAGCTCGGCATGTCGGAACTCATCGGCCTCGCCGCGGCGGTGATCATCCTCCTCGTCGCCTTCGGGTCGCTGCTCGCGATGGGCCTGCCGATCCTCACCGCGCTGTTCGGTATCGGTGTGGGCTTCGCGTTGGTCGCGCTGTCGAGCCACATCTTCGTCACACCCGACATGACCACGCAGCTCGCGTCGATGATCGGCATCGGTGTGGGCATCGACTACGCGCTGTTCATCGTCACCCGCTACCGCCAGAGCCTCGGCGAGGGGATGGATCCGCACGCGGCCACCGTGCGCTCCATCGACACGGCGGGGCGTGCGGTGCTGTTCGCCGGCACCACGGTGGTCATCTCCCTGCTCGGCCTGTTCATCATGGGCGTCGACTTCGTGAACGGTCTCGCCATCGGTGCGTCGGTCACGGTCGCGGTGGTGATGCTCGCGTCGATCACCCTCGTGCCCGCGTTGCTCGGGTTCGTCGGTCGTTCGATCGACCGCTTCTCGGTGCGGCGCAAGTCCACCGCCGAGACCACGGCGAAGCGCAACGTCTGGTACCGCTGGAGCCGCGTGGTGCAGCACCACCCGTGGATCTCCGCGATCGCGGGTCTGCTGGTGCTGCTCGTGTTCGCGATCCCGATGTTGTCGATGCGCCTCGCGTTCCCCGACGACGGTGCGAACCCCAAGACCGACACCACGCGGCGCGCCTACGACCTCGTCACCGAGGGGTTCGGCGCCGGGTTCAACGGGCCGCTCGTGCTCGCCGCGCAGTTCCCGAAGGGCAGCGACACCGCGGCCCTCTCCGAGTTGTCAAAGACGCTCGCGTCGACGCCCGGCGTGGCGTTCGCCAGCCCGGCCATCCCCAGCCCGTCGGGCGACGCCGCGGTCATCCGCGTCATCCCCACCACGTCGCCGCAGTCGCAGGAGACGGAGGACCTGGTCCACACGATCCGCGACGACGTGATCCCGAAGGCGGTGGCCGGTACCGACGTGAAGGTGAAGGTCGGCGGCATCACCGCGTCGGGCATCGACGTCGCCGAGCAACTCTCGGCCCGCCTGCCTTGGTTCATCGGTGGCGTGTTGCTCCTCAGCTTCCTGCTGCTGATGGCGGTGTTCCGCAGCCTCCTCGTGCCGCTCAAGGCGGTGATCATGAACCTGCTGTCGATCGGCGCGGCCTACGGGCTCGTCGTGGCCGTGTTCGAGTGGGGCTGGTTCTCCGACGTCGTCGGCATCGACAAGACGGGGCCCATCGCGCCGTTCATCCCGATGATGATGTTCGCCATCCTCTTCGGACTCTCGATGGACTACGAGGTGTTCCTGCTCTCGCGCATCCGCGAGGAGTACGACCGCACGCACGACAACGCCACCGCGGTGGCCGACGGCCTTGCCGCCACCGCCCGGGTGATCAGCGCCGCCGCGCTCATCATGGTGACCGTGTTCGCCAGCTTCATCATCCCCGACGGTGCGATGATCAAGCTCTTCGGCGCCGGCCTCGCCTTCGCCATCCTCATCGACGCCACCATCGTGCGCATGGTGCTCGTGCCTGCCACGATGGAGCTGCTCGGCGACAAGAACTGGTGGTTCCCGAAGTGGCTCGATCGCATCGTGCCGCGGCTGCACGTCGAAGCGATCGACGACGTCGACGAGGAGCTGCGCCAGTTCGACAGTGAAGGACGCGAGGCCGCGCCGGTCTGAGCCTCCTCGCCCGCACCCGGGATAGGGTGCGCGCGTGAGCGACGAACTGCAGGACTTCCGGGCCGCGAACCTGGCGCACGGCGAGCGCGCGATGCGTCTCGTCGATGCCGACGTGATCGGTCGCTGGATGGACGAGCAGGGCCTACCCGGTGAGGGTGCGCCCGAACTTGCGTTCATCAGTGGCGGCTCGCAGAACGAGATCTTCTCCGTGCGGCGCGCGGGCGAGCACTTCGTGTTGCGCCGACCGCCCGAGGTGGTGCCGCCCGGTCGCAACGAGCTGATGATGCGCGAGTACCGCGTGTTGCAAGCGCTGCGGGGCACCGACGTGCCGCACGCGGAGTCCGTTGCCGCGTGCGACGACCACTCGGTGATGGGCGTGAGTTTCTACCTGATGCGCTACGTCGACGGCTGGTCGCCGATGGGCGGCAACGACTGGCCCGCGCCGTTCGACACCGACGATGCTGCGCGGGCCGAGCTCGGTGCCGCGGTGATCGACGGCGCGGCGCGGCTCGCGTCGGTCGACTGGGTGGCTGGTGGCCTCGAAGGCTTCGGCAAGCCGGACAAGTTCTTGGACCGCCAGGTCGACCGCTGGCTGTCCCACTTCGAGAAGGTCCGTCTCCGCGACGTTCCCGGGATCGACGCGGCGGCGGCCTGGTTGCGCACCCACATCCCGGCCGCGCAGGTACCGGGCATCATCCACGGCGACTACCAGTTCGCCAACGTGATGTTCGAGTACGGACGGCCGGGCCGGCTAGCGGCGATCGTCGACTGGGAGATGGCCACGATCGGCGATCCGCTGCTCGATCTCGGCTGGATGTTGCAGGCCTGGCCCGACGATCCCACCAACCACATGAACGCGTACTCCACCGCGGGCTTTGCGTCGCGTGATGACATGCTCGAGCTCTACGCGCGCGTGAGCGGTCGTGACGTGAGTGCGGCCGACTACTACGTGGTGCTGGCGCGCTTCAAGCTCGCGATCGTGCTCGAGGGTGGGTACGCCGCGCTGCACAAGGGCGAGTCCACGAACGAGCGCGTGCTCGCGTACGGCGAGACCGTGCTCAACCTGATGCAGGGCGCCGCCGAGCTCGCGGCGATCTCGAAGCTCCCCGCAACCAGCTAGCACCCACTACCGGATGCGCGGCTCGATGCGCTTGCCCGACGCGAACACCTGCTGGCCTTCCGCCTTGGCCGCGGTGCTGGTGCCGAGGTTCAGCAGTACGTTGCCCAAGATGCGGCCCTGGTCGGGGCTCAGCTCGCGCGCGGCCCACAACGTGCGCAACGTCGACAGCACCGCGCTCTGCGGAAACGACGCGATGGTGCGCGCGACGTGGGTGGCCGCGTCGAGGAGCTGTTCCTTCGGCACCACCTCGGTGACGAGGCCGATCTCGTAGGCACGCTGCGCGGAGATGCGCTCCGCGTTGCCCATGAGGCTCATGCGCATCACCTCGCCGAACGGCATCCGCGCCAGCATGGTGATGGGCTCGAACACTGCGGGCATTCCGTACGTGACGTGCGGGTCGAAGAACGTGGCGTGGTCGGCGGCGACGAGGATGTCGCACTCGCCGAGCAGGTAGAACGCGCCGCCCCCGGCCATGCCGTTGACCGCGCCGATCACCGGCTTCCA
>Ga0075026_100001237_pt1 | contig 10786 bp, 9 predicted proteins | sample Str012_2_FD_71392 | JGI IMG/M metagenome (GOLD analysis project Ga0075026, IMG submission 71392) | Freshwater sediment microbial communities in response to fracking from Pennsylvania, USA - Straight Creek_MetaG_SC_2012 | ecosystem: Environmental > Aquatic > Freshwater > Creek > Sediment...
CCGCGCCGCGTCCGCCCAAGCCGGGCGAGCCCAGCGAGTTGGAGTACATCGCGTCACGGGTGTTCGGGACGCGAGAGCCCGAGGCGATGGAGCGCATCCGGTACGGCCACGCGGTGCTGGGTGCGTACACGAACGATGCGGGCGCGACCGTGATCACGTCGGGTTCGACCGACTGGGCGCACGGGCTGGCGGGCCGGGACCCGCAGATCGAACAGATCACCCGGAACGTGCTGACGCGGTTGGGGTAGCCCGACACTCGGTTGTGGCTGCGGTCGGCGGGGCCGACGTGCGCTCGGAGCGCTATCGCCGTAGCGTGAGCGCGACCGATTCGAGAGGCCGAGCCCGTGCGTCGTAACGGCATCTGGTCCCATTGGTCGGGCAGAGTGATCGTCGCGATCCTGGCGACCGCGTTCTGTGCCGGCGTTGGTGTGACCGTCGCGGGCGCGGCGCGCTCGGTGCCCTGGTCGCGATCGAGCCCAGGTGCGGCCGCGCAGTCCGAAGGCCTTGCAGCGCAGCGCGCCGCGCTCGCCGCCGCGCTGAGCGTCAATCCCAAGCCGGGTGCCACCGATGTCGCACTCGACAAGTCCGTCGTGGTGGTGGCCGGCGCGGGGCGCTTGACTGCCGTGCGCGTGACGAACGGGAGCGGCGTGCCGGTTGCCGGAACGTTCGCGGCGCCGGGGAAGTGGTGGCAGTCGAACGGACTCCTCGCGCCCGGCAATCTCTATCGAGTCGCCGCCACCGTCCAGGGACCGTCCGGGGTGAAGACGACATCGAGATCGACGTTCCGTTCCCTCACTCCGTTCGCGAGCGTCGCGGCCTCGGTCTTCCCCGGAGAAGGAATGACCGTCGGTGTCGCTCAGCCGATCGTGATCCGTTTCGACCACTACGTCGACGACGGCGCGGCGCGCGCGGCCGTGCTCCGGCACTTCGTCATCACGGAGTCGCGCCCCGTCCGCGGCGGCTGGAACTGGTTCAGTGCGAACGAACTGCACTTCCGGCCGGAGAAGTTCTGGCCGACGGGCGAGAAGATCACGGTGGCGGCCGACTTGCAGGGCTGGAATGCCGGAAACGGCATGTGGGGTGACGGCCGGGTGCTCACGCATTTCACCATCGGTCATGCGCACGTGGCGCTCGCGAACCTGGCGACCGACCAGATGACCGTGATCGACAACGGCCGTGTCGTCGCGACCTATCCGTTCAGCGGTGGCCGAACCCTGTATCCGACCATGAACGGCGTGCACATCGTTCTCGACCGCGAGAGCGTCGTCCACATGGTGTCGTCGACGAACGGGATCCCGGTGAACTCGCCCGACGGCTACGACGAACTCGTCTACTCGGACGTGCACATCACCGACAGCGGCGAGTACGTCCACGCCGCGCCGTGGTCGGTCGGGAGCCAAGGGCACACGAACGTCTCGCACGGCTGCGTCAACCTGAGTCCCGCGGACGCGCTGCGGTTCTTCGCCTTCAGTCGCGTCGGCGACGTGGTCGCGGTCGTCGGTGGGCCCCGACCTCCGGCGCGCGGTGATCACGGGGTGATGGACTGGGAGACTCCGTGGCCCAACTGGACGCCGGCGGCAGTACACGGCGTTGCGCCACCGCGATCGTCGACGCTGACCGTCCGGGCGCCGCGCTCGCCGGGAGCGCATCGTTTTGCTCGGGCGTGATCTGCGCCTGCGGGTGCGGGCGACGGGCGCGACTCCGATCGAGGTGCCGGTCTCGCGGTTCGGCGGCTACACGGTCGGGCCCGTGCGCATCGACCTCGACCAAAACGCCGATGTCGTGCACTGGTCGGTGGAGCCATCCGGTCCGTCGCCCGCGACCGTTGATGCCATCGGCCTCGTGTGGGACGCGGGCCCCGCCGGGGACGCGCCCCGTGTGTTCGTGCAGGGATACCAGTCGTGGTCGCCGACACGCGCAATGCGTCTCGGCGTCGACGCAGACCCTTCACGCGACCCGCGGACGCTCGCGCTGGTGCGCGCCGCGTTCCATGCCGATCCCGGTGTCGCCGCGGTCGGGGAGCTGCGGTCGGAGCAGGTCACGGTGCTCGGCCTCGCCGGTCCCCACCTCGAGAGTGTCGGGTTCCTCGGGGGCGACCGCCACGCGGGAACCATCCGGGTGCGCATCGTCGACGGCCGGGTCGAGGTGTGCGCGGAGGCGTGGCTCGGCGGCGCGCGGCTCCCCGTCGGATCGCGGCGGGCCCTTCACGACGTGATGATCGAGAACGGCGATGATCCGGCCGACCTCCTCGAGGCGTGGGCGGCCCGGGCCGGGGCCGCGGCGGGTGCGCGCATCGACGCGCCCTTCGTCGTCGGCTGGTGCTCCTGGTACCAATATTTCGAGCACGTCACCGAACGCGACATGCGCGACAACCTCGCGCACGCCGATGCGTGGCCGTTCGACATCTTTCAACTCGACGACGGCTACCAGCGCGCCATCGGTGACTGGATCGAGACGAACACGAGGTTCCCGGCGGGCGTCGACGGCATGGCCGCCGCGATCCGCGCGTCGGGCCGGACCCCGGGAATCTGGCTCGCGCCGTTCCTTGCCGCGCCCGACAGCCACCTCACGCGCGCCCATCCGGAATGGCTTGCGAGTACTCCGAACGGCGACGGCTTCGCGATCGGCATGTACAACGAGCCCTGGGGTGGCGTGATGGCGGTGCTCGACACCACCCGACCGGAGGTGCTCGACCACCTCGCGTCGACCGCGGCGGCGCTCATCGCCGCGGGCTACGAGTACCTCAAGCTCGATTTCACGTTCGCGGCGGCGATGCCCGGACGCTACGCCGATCCGACGCGCACTCCGGCCGAGCGCGTGCGCGCGGGCTTCGACGCGATACGGCGCGGCGCCGGCGAGCACACCTTCATCGTCGGGTGCGGCGCCCCGATCGGCGCGGTCGTCGGCGCCGTCGACGCGATGCGCATCGGTGCCGATGTCGCCCCCTGGTGGGACGCGCCGCCCGGCCGCGGAGAAAACCTCCCGGGGTACGAAGCGGCCACCCCGTCGACACACAACGCCTTCGTCAACACCTGCACCCGAAGTTTCATGCACCGCCGGCTCTGGTCGAACGATCCCGACTGCATCATGTTGCGCACTGTGGACACCGAGCTCACGCGCCCCGAAGCCGAGGCGTGGGCCCGCACGGTCGGCGGCTCGGGCGGTCTCGTCCTCGCCTCGGACGACCTCGGCCGGCTCGGGCTCCGCGAGCAGCGCCTGCTCGAGGAGGTCGTCTCGATCGGCCGGGCCGCCGACGCCGCGGCCCGTGGCCACGGCCCCCCGCGCGCCGTCGGGCTACTCGATCCCGACGGACCACGAGGCCTCGCGGGACCTTTGGCCACCTGAGCCGGGCCGCGCGGCAGTATCGGCACAGCGCCCGGTGCCCGGACACTGTCATTGATGGCCGGCGTGACGTTCGATCAGGTGACCAAGCGCTTCGGCGACGTCGTGGCCGTTGACGACCTCACGCTCGAGATCGCCGATCACGAGTTCCTCGTCCTGCTCGGGCCCTCGGGCTGCGGCAAGTCGACGGCACTGCGCATGATCGCCGGCCTCGACGAGCCGACCGCGGGCACGATTGCCATCGGCGGCGAGGTGATGAACGACATCGAACCTCGCGACCGCGACGTCGCGATGGTCTTCCAGACCTACGCCCTGTACCCGCACATGACCGTGCAGCGGAACATCGAGTTCCCGCTGAAGAGTCGGAAGGTTCCGGTCGCCGATCGCACCCGGCTCGTGGCGGAAGCCGCCGAGTCGCTCGGGCTCACCGACCTCCTCGATCGCAAGCCCGCGCAGCTCTCGGGTGGGCAACGACAGCGCGTAGCGCTCGCGCGCGCGATCGTCCGCCGGCCTCAGGTCTTTCTGATGGATGAGCCCTTGTCGAACCTCGACGCGAAGCTGCGCGTCCAGACCCGGGCCGAGCTCATCGAATTGCAAACGCGCCTCGAGGCGACGGTTGTGTACGTCACGCACGATCAGATCGAAGCCATGACGATGGGCCATCGCATCGCGATCATCGCGGGCGGTGTGCTGCAACAGGTCGGACCGCCGCAAGAGGTGTACGAGCGCCCGGCGAATCTGTTTGTCGCCGGGTTCATCGGCACGCCGCCCATGAACACGATCGAGGCGCGTGTCGTGCGCGAAGGCGAAGGCATCGCGGCGGGCCTGCCCGGTGCGCGGGTCCCGTTGCCGCCGCGGCTTGCGCATGCGGTCGCGGCACAGACCGCCGAACGCGTGGTCATCGGCGTCCGTCCGGAGCACTTGCTGCTGGCCGCCGATGGCGTCGTGCCCGCGACGGTGACCGTCGTCGAGTCGCTCGGGCACGAGCGCAACGTCGTGTGCCGTCTCGACGACGACACGTTCATCATCACGCGTCAGGACATCGAAGCCCCGCGGCCCGCGGTGGGCGAGACGGTGCACCTGACGACCGAACCCGAGCACCTGCACGTGTTCGACGCGCGTACCGGCGAGCGGGTGGCCGACGCATGACGGCCGTCGTGACGACCGCGCCGGAGCCCGACGCCCCGGATCGCCGGGCGCAGCCCGTGCGCCGCCGACGCCGCTTGCACCGCCGTACGCGCGACATGTTGCTCGGCTACGCGCTCGTCCTCCCGTCGCTGCTGGTGTTCGGGACGTTTGTGTTCTACCCGTTCATCAAGAACTTCTGGCTCGGCCTCTACAGCACGCCGCCGTTCCCCGGACTGCCGCGGCGCTGGGTCGGCGTGTCGCAATACCGCGACGTGCTGACATCGCACCTGTTCACGAACAGCTTCAAGGTGACGATCGAGTTCGTGCTGCTGACGGTGCCCATTGGGATCGTGCTCGGACTCGGACTCGCAGTCCTCGCGCATCAGCGCCTGCGCGGGATCGGGATCTTCCGCACGATCTTCTCGTCGACGGTCATCACCTCGGTTGCCGTAGCGTCGCTGATTTCCCTGACGCTCCTGAACCCGCAGATCGGGCTCCTGAACTACTGGCTCGGGCGCACGGGGAGCCTGTCGCCGCTCGACGACCCGAAGTGGGCGCTGGTGGCGGTCGCGGGCGTCACGATCTGGCAGAACCTCGGCCTGTCGTTCATCATCATGTCGGCCGGTCTTCAGGGCGTCCCCGACGAGTTGCTCGAGTCCGCAACCGTCGACGGCGCCGGCTCTTGGTCCCGGTTCCGCAACGTGACCTTGCCGTTGCTGTCGCCGACGCTGTTCTTCGCCACTGTCGTCGGGTCGATCCTGGCCTTCCACTCGTTCGGCCAGATCGACCTGCTCACCGAAGGCGGCCCGCAGGAACACACGAACGTGCTCGTGTACGCGATCTACAAGACGGTGTTCAAGGAGAACAACGACGGCAAGGCCGCGGTGCTCGCGATTGCGTTGTTCGCGATCACGCTCGTGCTCACCCTCGTGCAACTGCGGATCCTCGAGCGGCGCGTGAGCTATGAGCGCTGAACTCGCTCCCGGCTTCCAGCGATTCCTCGTCGTCATCGCCGTGATCCTCGCCGGAACCATCGTGCTGGGGTTCGTCGGCGCGTTCGCGCGGCCCGCGATCGCGCGCCGGGCCCGGGCCGTGAACCGCTACGTGCTCCTCTGCGTGCTGTCTCTGGTCGTGTTGTTCCCGATCTACATCACCGTCGTGAACTCGCTGCTCCCCGCGGACAAGATCGCGGCGCGACCCCCGACACTCTTTCCGACCCAGGCGCTGTGGAACGGGTATTCACAGGCGTGGACGCAAGGGCACGTTGGGTCGTATCTCTTCAACAGCGTCGTTGTCACGTTCCTCATCGTTGCCGGGCAGGTTGTCACCGCGATCTTCGCCGGCTACTCGTTCGCGTTCCTCGACTTCCCCTTCAAGCGCACGATCTTCGTGCTCTTCCTGTCGACCATGATGGTGCCGTTCGAGGTCGTGTTCTTCACGAACCTCCAGACGGTTGTCACCTTGGGCCACGCCCCGCTCGTCGGCCGGTTCGTGGGGCTCGACACCTACGGTGCGCTGGCGATTCCGTTCCTTGCGACCGGATTCGGCGCGTTTTTGATGCGGCAGGCGTTCATGTCACTGCCGCGCGACCTTCGCGACGCCGCCGAGCTCGACGGATACGGCGACTTCCGGTTCATGTGGCGCGTCGCGGTGCCGCTCGCGAGGCCGACAGTCGCGGCGCTCACGCTGTTCGCCTTCTTCGATGCCTGGAACCAGTACCTGTGGCCGTTGGTCGCGAGCGATCACTACCGCACGGTGCAGGTCGGCCTGCGGCAGCTCAGCCGCGTGAGCCTCGACCAGATCAACGTGACGTTCGCGGGCACGGTCCTGGCCGCGGTCCCGTTGCTAATTCTGCTGCTCGTGTTCCAGAAGCAACTCGTGCGCGGCCTCACCGCCGGCGCGGTGAAGGGTTGAGGTGTGTGCCATGCGACGAGCGTTGCTCTGCATTCTGGTGGTCGCGTCGAGTGCGTTCGCCGCGTGCGGAGGCAGCAGCGGGAAAGGAAAGGCCGCCAACGGAGCGAGCGCATCGTTGCCCGCCTGCCCGCTGAGTGCGCTCACATCGGCGACCAAGCCGGTGCAAGTCGTCTACTGGCACGCGATGACGCGCGCCAACGAGGACGAGCTCAAGAAGCTCACCGAAGCGTTCAATGCGCAACAGCACGACGTGCACGTGACGCTGTCGGCCGCGGCGAACTACACCGACAACTTCACGCGATTCAAGGCGGGTCTGTCCACCGGTGTTCTTCCCGATCTCATGCAGGGCGAGGAAACGTCGACGCAGGCCATGATCGACTCGCAGGCGGTGTTGCCGGTCGCATCATGCATCGCGGCGGATCACGCGTCGACGGCGGATCTGATTCCACGCGTGTTGGCGTACTACAGCGTGAAGGGGGTGCTGTGGCCGATGCCGTTCAACAACTCGAATCCGGTCCTCTACTACAACAAGAAGGCGTTCGAGAAGGCCGGGCTCGATCCGAACAAACCTCCGGTGACCCTCGACGCGGTCAAGGCTGATTCACAGCAGATCGTGCACAGTGGGGCGGCGCCCTTCGGTCTCGCGCTCAAGACCGACTCCTGGTACTTCGAGCACTGGCTGGCCAAGGCCGGACACACGCTCGTGAACAACGGGAACGGCCGTACTGCGCGGGCCACCGCGGTGACGTTCGATGACCCGACCGGCATCTCATTGTTCCAGTGGATCGACGACATGATGACCTCGAAGCTCGCGCTGAGCACGGGCACGAGCGACCTCGACCATTACCTCGCGGTCGCGAACGGACGCGCGGCGATGACCATCGACACGTCCGCCGCGCTCGGGACGATCACGCAGTTGTTCGCGGCCGGTCAGTATCAGAATGTGCAGCTCGGGGTGGGCCGGATGCCGGGCCCGACGAGCCCCGCCGGCGGCGTCCTCGTCGGCGGCGCCGCCAACTACGTCGTCAGCCGCTCGAGCCCGGCGAAGCAGGCCGCGGCCTACGAGTTCGCCAAATACCTGGTGTCGCCGCGGGTGCAATCCGAGTGGGCCGCGGCGACCGGCTACACGCCCGTGTCGGCGTCGGCCGCCTCGATGGCGCCGCTCGCGCAGACGTACGCGCAGCAGCCCGAGTACAAGGTCGCGTACGACCAGCTCCTCGCGGGCGCGGAGAACGACGCGACGGCCGGGCCCGTCATCGGCGCGTACGGGGCCAAGGGTTCGGGCGTACGCGGCGCCATCATCGACGCCATCTCGAAGGTTGTCGACCGACGATCGACGCCACAACAGGCGGCGCACGACGCGGCGGCGCAGGCGAACGCCGCGATCGAGGAGTACAACGGCCGTGTCGGTTGAGAGACCAACGGCCCTAACCGCTCCGGTGCGATTCCCGTACGGTCGATCCATGGTGACCAAGCGCTCGTTCGCAGTGCTCGCAGTCGCCGCACTCGCGTTCGCGGCGTGCGGTGGATCGTCGGAGCAGGCCGGCAACAAGAACAACGGTGGCGCGAACGGTGGTGTGCAACCGTCCGACTGCGGCCTCGACGCCTTCGCGAAAGCGACCAAACCGGTCGAGGTGAACTTCTGGCACGCCATGACGCGCGCGAACGTGGACTGGCTCGCGACGACGACGAAGCAATTCAACGCGTCACAGCACGACGTGCACGTCACGCTCGCCCAGTTCCCGACCTATCAGGACCTGCTCACGAAGTATCTCGCGGGCCTGTCGACGAAAGACCTGCCCGACATGTTCCAGCCCGAGGACACCACGGTGCAGCGCATGATCGACAGCCAGAGCGTCGTTCCCGTTCAGGCCTGCGTCGACGCGGACCACTACCCGCTCGCTCCGCTCCTCCCGCGTGTGAAGGCCTACTTCTCGTACAAGGATGTTCTCTACGGCATGCCCTGGAGCATCTCGAACCCGATTCTCTGGTTCAACGCAACCGCGTTCACCAAGGCGGGACTCGACCCGAACAAGCCGCCGCAGACACTGGCCCAGGTCAAGGAGTACTCGCAGAAGATCGTCGCGAGCGGCGCGGCGAAACACGGCATCGCGCTGCGCGTCGAACCGTACATTTTCGAGTTCCTCAACGCGAAGTCGGGCGGAACGCTCGTGAACAACGGGAACGGTCGTGACGCACGCGCGACTGCCGCAACGCTCGAGACCGTGACCGCCAACACGATCTGGACGTGGTGGAAGGACATGGTGGACAGCGGCCTTGCGCTCAACACCGGCGGCGCAACCGGGAACATCGACCACATGCTTGCGGTCGGCAACGGCGACGCGGCGATGACGATGGAGGCAAGTGGTGTGCTCGGCACCGTGAAGCAGGTGCTGGAGTCGGGCCAGTACAGCACCGTCAAGATTGCAACCGCACCGCTGCCCTCGATCAATGGTGGGGGAGGCGTTCCCGCGGGTGACGGGTCGCTCTGGATCAGCAAGTCGGCTTCACCCGAGAAGCGCGCCGCGGCGTGGCAGTTCATCAAGTATCTCGCGTCGGCCCGAGAGCAGGCGTCGCTCGCGGTCGAAGGCGGTTACGCGCCGATCCGTTCCGACGCGACCAAGGTGCCGGAGCTCGCGCAGCGGTGGCGGGCGGAGCCGATCTATCGGGTCAGCTACGACCAGTTGACGACGGGGGAGGAGAACGCGGCGACTGCCGGTTCGCTCATCGGTGACTACCAGGGCGTACGCGACGGGGTGAAGGACGGCATGCTTTCGATGCTCACCGGCGGTCTCTCACCCGCGGCGGCGCTCCAGAAGGCGCAGCGCGAGGCGGACGCCGCGATCAAGGCGTACAACGATCGTCTCGGCATCGGCTGAACGCGAACGCCGCGCACCCGGCGCGGCGTTCGGTCAACCGCCCGCCATGGCGCCGACGACGATGAACGGCGCCGCGCCGGTGGCGACGGCGTCGGGCAGCGGGGCATCGGGTGACTCGTGCGACAGGTCCTCTTCGAGCGCGAAGAACCGCACGAACTTCCGGCGCTCGTGCGTCACCTGGTCGCGTAGCGTTCCCCGCAGCATCGGGAACTGCGCCTCGAGCGCGTCGAGAACCGAGCGCTGGGTAGGCACGCCGGCGACGTCGAGCGGCACGTCGCCGTCGACGTTCGCCAGTGTTCGCAAGTGCGCCGGCAGCACGACTCGGATCACGAGGGCTCGATCACGACAACGTCTGGACTTCGACCGACAGCACCGCAGGCAGGTCGCGCACGATGGGCTCCCAACTGTCGCCGGAGTCCGCGGACGCGTAGACCTGACCTCCGGTCGTGCCGAAATAGACGCCGCACGTATCGAGCGAGTCGACAGCCATTGCGTCGCGGAGAACGTTGACATAGCAGTCGCGCTGCGGCAGGCCCTTCGTGAGCGGCTCCCATTCGTTTCCGCCGGTGCGGCTTCGGTACACCCGGAGCTTGCCTTCGGGGGGATAGTGCTCCGAGTCGCTCGTGATGGGCACGACGTAGACCGTCTCGGGTTCGTGGGCGTGCACATCGATCGGGAACCCGAAGTCGGACGGCAGGTTGCCGCTCACCTCGTGCCAGGTGTCGGCGCCGTCGACGCTGCGCATCACGTCCCAATGCTTTTGCATGTACAAGACGTCGGGCGCGGAAGGGTGCATCGTGATGCGGTGCACGCAGTGTCCGACCTCGGCATCTCCGTCGGGGATGCCCTCCGAGTGCAGACCGCGATTCGCCGGTTGCCAGGTGGCTCCACCGTCGAGCGTGCGGAACACGCCCGCGGCCGAGATCGCGACGAACATGCGGTTCGCGTTCTTCGGGTCGAGCACGATCGTGTGCAGGCACATGCCGCCCGCGCCCGGCTGCCAGGCCGGGCCCGACCCTTGCTCGCGCAACCCCGGTAGCTCGTTCCACTCGTTTCCGCCGTCGACCGAGCGGAACAACGCCGCGTCCTCCACGCCGGCAAAGACGGTGTCGGCATCGGTCGGAGACGGCTCGAGGTGCCACACGCGTGCGAACTCCCACGGGTGCGGTGTGCCGTCGTACCACTGGTGCGTTCCGGGAACGCCGTCGTAGCGGAACTCGTTGCCGACCGGGGTCCACGTTTCGCCGCCGTCGTCCGACCGCTGGATCAGCTGACCGAACCACCCGGTCGACTGCGACGCGAACAGACGATTCGGATCGACCGGCGACGCCTTGAGGTGGTACATCTCCCACCCGCCGAAATGCGGGCCGTCGACCTTCCAGTCCGCACGCTTCCCGTCCGCCGTCAGGATGAAGGCGCCCTTGCGCGTCCCCACCAGCACGCGTACTCCGCTCATCTGAACCTCCCGTTCGCCGCTCGCGCCCTGATATTCGCGCGCCCACCCGACGGATCAGACTCTCGCC
>Ga0075026_100001239_pt1 | contig 10780 bp, 12 predicted proteins | sample Str012_2_FD_71392 | JGI IMG/M metagenome (GOLD analysis project Ga0075026, IMG submission 71392) | Freshwater sediment microbial communities in response to fracking from Pennsylvania, USA - Straight Creek_MetaG_SC_2012 | ecosystem: Environmental > Aquatic > Freshwater > Creek > Sediment...
TCGCGGGCGGGCCCAGGGGGTAGGTCGATCCACCGACCGCCGATGAGCCGCAGGACGGCACAGCCATCGAGGCCGTCGGCGAGACCGCGGCCAAAATGCGGTACGACGATGGAGAGCGCGCCCTCGTGGGTGATCGCCGGGTTGGCGTCGTCGGTAGGACTGTGAAACGCCTCCTGCGGGTGGCTGTGTATGCGAGAGACGTAGCGCTCGTCGGCTCCAAGAGCGACGGCGAGGGCGAGCTTCCCGACCTCGGTGACCTCGACCCAGCAGAATGGGGCGGCGCCGGCGCGCTGCGCGGGAATGACCAGCCGGGTTTCCCCCGTGCTGGTGGACATCGCGATCATGGCGGTGCCCTCGCAGCCCTTCTCGCCGCACTCTTCGAAGAAGACTCGGGCCTGCGTGAGGACAGCGTTCGAGATGATGGTGGGGCTCATTTGCCAGCCTTCCGAAGGAGGTGGTCGAGGAGGTCGACGAGGCGGATCTCGTGCCTGTAAACGTCCCACGGCTCGTTGGAGTGGCCAGGGAACTGGTGGTACTCGAAGCAGCCACGGGTGCAGGACCAGGGGCGTCGCAGGGTCGGGTGGTCGCTGTGGTGAAGGCTGCCGGGCCACAACTGCGGCGGGGCGACGATGCCGTCCGGGCTCACGACGGTGACTCCGAGAGGCTCGGCGTCGTACCGGGATCCGTCGAGGCGAAGGAGGACGTCGCCCTTGTCTGTGCCGGTGATGTGGCAGACGACGTCTGTACCGACGACCTCGAGGGAAGCGAACCGACGCCCGTGGGCCTCACGGGCGACGGCTGCCTCCTGCTCGAGGAGTTCGGCCACCACGGCTGGGTGAAGCATCAGCCGTCGACCTGCGGGGCCTTGTTCGTGAGGTGGAGGACGTCGCCGTCCACAACTCCGGCATCGTCGAGGTGGGTGCTGTTGTCGAGCGGCGTCGCCGTGCCGGAGCGGACGAGGGCGAGGCCGTAGTCACCCGCGGCGAGCTCGCCCGTGCCGACGAAGTGCGCGACCGCCTGGCGGATGACCTTGTCAACGCGAGTATTCCTCGTGAAGTCGAAGGTGTGGCTGGCGCCACCGGGCGTGCGCACGGTGACGCTGATCTCCCTGTCCTTCTCGGGCTTGTGGGCCTTGCTGGCCGTGTCCATCCTGTCCATGTGTGAGCCTTTCTGTGATCGCCCGGGGTTGTGGGCTCTCACTAAGGTCGTTGCCGGTGGCAGGAATGAAAGCTGGGCCTACTGCGGGTGCCTCGGGGCGGTGCGCGCCACTGAGCTACTCGAGGAGCTACGACGCAGTGCGCTTCATGCAGATTGAGCCTGTCGACAGCGGCGCGCCCGGAACGTTGGCGGCTTCACCCGGCTCCTGGGCAGTGGACTCGATGGCCATCTGCCAGGGAGGTGCCTAAGTGCCAGCGCTTGAGGGAAGCAGCGCTGCCTCCGTCACGGCGTGTGCGATGAATGTGCGAGGGAGAGCTCGCAGCGGCGGAGAACGACGAAGGCCCAGGCACCGGACGCACCGGCTGACCTGGGCCTTTGTGGGAGAGCGGGTGACGAGAATCGAACTCGCGTTCTCAGCTTGGGAAGCTGATGTTCTGCCGCTGAACTACACCCGCGGGACTGCGACGGGCATCCTACGCCAACGCCATCCCCCCCCCTTGCCATCGATCGGGTCGGCGTGGGGGTCCTAGAGTCCCGGGTCGCACACCATTTCCGAGGGGGAACACCGATGACCATGAGCCTGGAAGAGATCTCCGACCGCCTGGAGATCCAGGACCTGCTGGTGGCCTACAGCTACGCCATCGACAGTCGTGACTGGGCCGCGCTCGACGACGTCTTCACGCCCGACGCCCACATCGACTACACGGTCTTCGGTGGCATCGCCGGCACCCTGCCGGAGATCAAGAAGTTCCTCGACGACTCGATGCCGATGTTCTCGTCGTTCCAGCACATGATCGCCACCAGCAAGGTCGAGATCGACGGCGACACCGCAAAGGCCAAGACCATCTGCCACAACCCGATGGTCATGCCCCTCGGCGACGACAAGGTGCAGGTCTTCTACTGCGGCCTCTGGTACGTCGACGAGCTGGTGCGCACCGACGCCGGCTGGCGCATCAAGAGCCGCGTCGAGGAGAAGTCCTACGTCCACAACATGCCGGGCATGGGCGACTCCTGATCTCGTTCTGGCATGCGTTCTGCACCCCTGGAGGTGCAAGACGCATGCCAGAACCGAGAGGTGGGCGTACTGCCGACCCCGTGGGTCAGGTGCCGCGGGGGCGGAGGCCGGCGGCGCTGTAGATCGCGTCGATGGCCTCCATGTTGGCGATCGAGTCCGACAGGGGCGTGAGCACGGGAGCCCCGTCGAGCACGGCCGCCGTGAACGCCTCCAACTGGTAGGTGTAGGTCGGCGTGCGGGGGAAGCTCTCACGGCGCTTGTGCCCGCCGACCTTCACGGTGAAGCGGCTGTAGATCGACGGCAGCGTCGGGTTCATCACCTTCAGCACGCCCTTGGAGCCGACGAGGTGGAAGCCGAGCCGCACCGGCACGCCGCCGTAGAGCGACACCGTCGTGCGGCCCACGGCACCGCCGGGGAAGGCCATCTCGGCGTGCATCCACCGGTCGACGCCGGGGGATCGCTCCTTGGCGTGGGCCGCGGTGATCGTGGGCTCGATGCCGAGCAGGGTGCGCACCTGGTGGGTCGTGTAGGCGCCGAGGTCCATCTGGGCGCCACCACCGAGGTCGAGCTCGAACCGGATGTCGGACCTCTTGAACAGCGGGACCTGCATCCAGGCCTCGACGAACCGCAGCTCGCCGAGCTCACCGCTGCGGGCGATCTCCACGGCCCGGCCCATGAGCGGGTGGTAGCGGTAGTGGAAGGCCTCCATCACCACCAGGCCGGTGCGCTCGGCGACGGCAGCCACCCGGCGGGCCTCGTCGGCGTTGTTCGTGAACGGCTTCTCGCAGAGCACGTGCTTGCCCGCCTCGAGGGCGGCGATGGTCCACTCGGCGTGGAGGCTGTTGGGAAGCGGGTTGTAGACGGCGTCGACGTCGGGGTCGGCGAGCAGCTCCTCGTAGGAGCTGTGCACGGTCGGGATGTCCTGCTTGTCGGCGAAGGCCCTGGCCCGGTCTCGGTCACGGGCGGCGACGGCGACGAGCTCGGCCCGGGCCACGGCACGGGCCGGCTTCACCAGCGCGTCGGGGGTGATGGCGGCGGCACCGAGGGTGCCGATGCGGAGGATCGGGGAGTCGGCCACGCCCGGACCCTACGCAGTCCCGAGGGCCCGTGGAGTTCCGATACAGATGTGTTGCGATTCGAGCAGGGCGCTGGTTGACTTCCCGGAGCGACCGTCGCAGGAGTCGGGGAGGCACCATGAGCGCACATGGCCAACGCATCCAGGAGAAGGCGTTCGATCGCCGCTGGCTGATCCTCACCGTGCTGTGCTTCAGCCTCCTGGTGATCGTGCTCGACAACTCGATCCTCAACGTGGCCCTGCCCACGATCCAGAAGGACCTGAACGCCACCTCGAGCGACCTCCAGTGGATCGTCGACTCCTACACCCTCGTGTTCGCGGGCCTCCTGCTCACGGCCGGAAGCCTCGGTGACCGCTTCGGTCGACGGGGTGCCCTCCAGGCGGGCTTCGTGATCTTCGGCCTCGGCTCGGTCGCCTCGGCCATGGCCGATTCCTCCGGGCACCTCATCGCCGCCCGCGCCTTCATGGGGATCGGCGGTGCGCTCATCATGCCCGCCACCCTCTCGATCATCACCAACCTCTTCCCCGCCCACGAGCGGGGCAAGGCCATCGGCGCGTGGGCCGGCGTGGCCGGTCTCGGTGCCGCCCTCGGCCCTCTCACCGGCGGCTTCCTCGTGGAGCACTTCTACTGGGGCTCGGTGTTCCTCGTGAACATCCCGATCGTGGTCTTCGGCCTCCTCGCCGGCTTCTTCGTCATCCCGACCTCGAAGGACCCCCACGCCGGCAAGCTCGATCCGCTCGGAGCGCTGCTCTCCATCGCCGGGCTCACCGCCCTGCTGTACGCCATCATCGAGGCGCCCTCGAACGGCTGGGGCAGCTCCAAGACCATCGTGATCGGCACGGTCGGCCTGGTCCTGCTGGCCGGCTTCGCCATGTGGGAGCGCACCACCGATCACCCGATGCTCGACGTGACCTTCTTCAAGAAGCCCCGGTTCACCTCGGCGAGCCTGTCGATCACCCTCGTGTTCTTCGCGATGTTCGGGGCGCTGTTCCTGCTCACGCAGTACTTCCAGTACGTGCTCGGCTACTCACCGCTGGAGACCGGCATCCGGATGCTGCCGTTCGCAGCAGCGATGATGATCGTGTCACCGCTCAGCGCCCGACTGGTCGAGCGCATCGGCACCAAGTTCACGGTCGCCCTGGGACTCGGCCTGGTGACGACCGGACTGTTGACGATGACCCAACTGCAGGTCGACACGCCCTACGCCAACATCTGGTGGCGCCTCATGCTGATGGCCGCCGGCATGGGGCTCACCATGGCACCGGCCACCGACTCGGTGATGGGCTCGCTCCCGCTGTTCAAGGCCGGGGTCGGCTCGGCGGTGAACGACACGACACGCCAGGTGGGCGGCGCGTTGGGCGTGGCGGTCGTCGGCTCGGTGCTGGCGTCGACCTATGGCGACAAGATCGCGGGCTTCTTCGCCGGCACGCCGGTGCCCGCCGCGGCGGTCGACGCGGCCCGGAACAGCGTCGGTGCCATACCCCAGGTGGCGCAGCAGTTGAGCGCCAACGGTCTCGGCGAGGCGGCGGCCGGGTTGCAGAAGGTCGCCGACGCCGCCTTCGTCGACGCCGCCCACTGGGGTGTGGCGGTCGCAGCCGTCGCCACCGCCGTCGGCATGGTCCAGGCCCTGATCTTCCTTCCCGCCCGGGCCCGTGCCGAGGACCGCGAGGAGCAGATCGAGGAGTACGCCGAGGAGCACACCGGCGAGTTCTCGGTGCCGGTCGAGTCCACGCCGGCCCTGGAGGGTCACGGACCGCTCGGGGCTCCCGGCACGGTGGTGCCCGAGCCCGAGCACTGATGAGCATCGGCACCCGTCCGGTGCGGGCGCCGCAGGGCCGCCCGCGCAGCACCGAGGCCGACGAGGCCATCGCCCACGCCGCCCTGGCCCTCATCGCCGAGGCCGGTTTCGATGGGGTCACGGTCGAGGCCGTCGCCCAACGGGCGGGCGTCGCCCGCACCACCGTCTACCGCCGCTACCCGGGCAAGCCCGAGCTGCTGGTCACCGTGCTGGCCCACGCCTGCCGGGCGGTGGTCGACGACCCGGACACAGGGTCGGTGGTCGGCGACCTCACCGCGATCGGCGAGGCCCTCGACCGGGCGCTCACCTCCACCGACATCGGTCGGGCGCTGCCGGCGGTCATCGCCACCGCCGCCCAGCACCCGGACGTGGCTGCTGCCCACCGCACGTTCGTGGCCAGCCGCCGCAGGGTTGCCCTGGCCGCGGTGGCCCGGGGCATCGAGCGAGGCGAGGTCGATCCCGAGGTCGATCCCGACACGCTCGTCGACCTCGTCGTGGGGCCGGTGTTCCACCGCCGGTTCGTGAGCCGGCGCCCGGTCGGCGACGGCTGGATCGCCGAGATCGTGAGCCGAGCCGTGAGGGGCTGCGCCCCGACGGGCCCGCCCTCCCGGCGGAGCCCGAACGCCGAGTAGCCTCACCGACCGTGATCCTCTCCGACCGCACCATCCGCGAGGAACTGGCCGCCGGCCGCATCGTCATCGATCCGCTCGACGAGGCGTGCATCCAGCCCTCCTCCGTCGACCTGCACATCGACCGGTACTTCCGCGTGTTCAAGAACCACACGATGAGCCACATCGACGTGAAGCAGAACCTCGAGGACCTCACCGAGCTGGTCGAGATCGGCGAGGAAGACCGGTTCATGCTCCACCCCGGTGAGTTCGTCCTGGGTTCCACCAGCGAGCGGGTCGCGCTCCCCGACGACCTCGTCGCCCGGCTCGAAGGCAAGTCGAGCCTCGGCCGCCTCGGGCTGCTGATCCACTCCACGGCCGGGTTCGTCGATGCCGGCTGGGACGGCCAGCTCACCCTCGAGCTGTCGAACGTGGCCAACCTCCCGATCACGCTCTACCCGGGCATGAAGATCGGGCAGATCTCCTTCATCCAGATGTCGACCTCCGCCGAGCACCCCTACGGGTCCAAGGAGGTCGGGTCGAAGTACCAGGGCCAGGTCGGCCCCCGGCCCAGCCGGTACTGGGAGAACTTCCGGTAGCACCTGAGGCTCGCCGTTCGGCGGCCCGACGACGCTGAGGAGCGAGCAGATGACCGACGTCCTGGAGATCCCCGTCACCACCATCGACGGCGAGGACACCACCCTCGCCGAGCACGCCGGCAAGGTCCTGCTCGTCGTGAACGTGGCGTCCAAGTGCGGCCTCACCCCGCAGTACGAAGGGCTCGAGGCGCTCTACGAGGCCACCCGAGAGCGCGGCTTCGAGGTGCTCGGCTTCCCGGCCAACGACTTCGGCGGCCAGGAGCCCGGCACCGAGGCCGAGATCGTGGAGTTCTGCTCCACGAACTACTCGGTCACCTTCCCGATGTACTCGAAGGTGGTCGCCACCGGCGCCGACAAGCACCCGCTCTACGACGCCCTCACCACCGCAGTGCCCTCGGGTGAGGGTGGCGACTACGAGGCCTTCCGCGAGAACCTGCGCAGCTTCGACATGAGCCCCACCGACGATCCCGAGGTTCTCTGGAACTTCGAGAAGTTCCTGATCGCGAAGGACGGCACGGTCGCCCGCCGCTTCGCTCCCACCGTCACCCCCGACGACCCCGCGCTGGTCGCGGCCATCGAGGCCGAGCTCGCCCGCTAGCCGGGCGACCGAGGAGCGTCACTCGTCGGGCGCGTCGGGCGCGTCGGGGATCGACAGCCCGACCTGGCGCTGGCGATGGTCGTCGCGCTCGTCGTCGGGGCGACCGACGACGGCCTCCACCTCGGTGACGAGCTCGTCGGACCCGAAGGGGTGGACGAGGTAGGCGTCGGCGCCCGTGATCCAGGCCTCGCCCTGCTCGCTGCGGGAGTGGCCGCACACCGCGACGCGCAGGTCGGCCGTGGCCGGGGTCTCGCGGATCGAGCGCAGCACGTCGATGCTGTGGGCGGTCGACGCGAGGGCGAGGACGATCGCCGAGTAGTGCGCGTCCTCGAGCTCGCTCAGCCCCGACGCCGCCGAGTAGGCGAGGTCGGTGGTCCACCCCGCCCGGTCGAGCAGGCGCGTGATGAGCTCGCCGGCGCCCTGGTCATCGGCGATGACCAGGACCTTCGGTCGTTCAGTCGTCCACGGCTCCGGCACCGATCTGCGTCCCCTCGCGCTCGCCCCGCTCGATCGCCTCCAGCACGTGCATGGAGATGTCTGCGACCTTGACCTGGTCCTCGTCGACGCCTTCGCCCTTCACGCCGTCGTCGATCATGATGTAGCAGAAGGGGCAGGCCACCGCGATCTTGGTGGCACCCGTGGCGAGCAGCTCCTGTGAGCGCTCGACGTTGACCTGCTTGCCGGTGTGCTCCTCCATCCACATGCGGGCGCCGCCGGCGCCGCAGCACATGCCCTTGGTGCCGTTGCGCTCGGCCTCGACGACCTCGATGCCGCCGAGCGAGCCGATCACCTTGCGCGGCGCCATGTAGACGTCGTTGTGGCGGCCGAGGTAGCACGAGTCGTGGTAGACGACCCGCTCCTCGAGCTTGGCGTTCGAGAGGTCGAGCTTGCCCTGGTCGAGCAGCCACTCGAGGAACTGGCTGTGGTGCACGACCTCGTAGGTGCCACCCATCTGGGGGTACTCGTTGGCGAGGGTGTTGAAGCAGTGGGGGCACTGCGTGATGATCTTCTTCACGCCCATGCCGTTGAGGGTCTCGACGTTCTGCATGGCGAGCATCTGGAAGATGTACTCGTTGCCCGAACGGCGGGCGGGGTCACCGGTGCACATCTCCGACGGGCCGAGGATGGCGAAGGAGATGCCGGCCCGCTGCAGCAGCTGGGACATCGCCTGGGTGACCTTCTTGTTCTTGTCGTCGAACGACCCGGCGCAGCCGACCCAGTAGAGGTACTCCGCCTCGAGGGGGCTGGTGCCGTCGAGGATCTCGATGCCCTCGATCTTGTCGGCCCAGTCGGCCCGCTCGTTCTGGCTCATGCCCCACGGGTTGCCGGAGTTCTCCATCGACCGGTAGGCGTTGCCCAGCTCGGTCGGGAAGTTCGACTCCATGAGCGACAGGTAGCGCCGCATGTCGAGGATCTTGTCGAGGATCTCGATGTTGACGGGGCAGTTCTCGTCGCAGGCCTTGCAGGTCGTGCAGGCCCAGATCTCCTCGGGCGTGATGCGCTCGAAGACGGAGTCGGCGGTGACGACGATCTCGCTGTCGACGCCGATCGGGGGCGACACCTGCGGGTCGCCGGTGCGGGCCATGACCTCGCCCGTCTTCAGCACGATCTCGCGGGGGTCGAGGGGCTTGCCGGTGGCGTGGGCAGGGCACACCGCGGTGCACCGGCCGCACATGGTGCAGGCGTCGGTGTCGAGCAGCTGCTTCCAGGTGAAGTCCTCGATGGTGGAGGCGCCGAAGCTCTCGAGCTCGGTCTCCATGAGGTTCGGCATGGGCTTCATCGCGCCCTTGGGCCGGTCGCGGTCCTTCAGGTACATGTTCAGCGGCGAGGTGAACATGTGGCGCAGCATCGTGACCGGGAGGATCACGAGGAAGGCGAAGAAGGTGAGGATGTGGACGATCCAAGCGGCCTGGTGCCAGCCCACGAGGTGGGTGTTGCCCTCGAAGAGCAGCGCCAGCGGGTAGCCGACGAACGACCACTTCTCGAACGTGGGGTAGCCGGTCTCGGCGATGCGGAAGGCCTCGGTGAGGAAGCCGGTGACGCTGAGCGAGAGCAGGATGCCGAGGATGACGGCGTGCTCCGGCTTGGTCTTGATGCGGATGCGGTAGGGGCGCTGGATGTAACGGCGCACGATGGCCCACATCACACCGACGAACAGCGCCAGGCCGGCGAGGTCGGCGATGAACGAGTAGGCCTCGTAGACCTGCCCGTTGAGGAACTTCCACGCCTCGGGCACCTGGTGGTTGATCTCGAGGATCGTGGTGACCGCCAACAGGACCAGGAACGAGAAGTAGATGAGCGAGTGCATGATGCCGGCGGCGGGGTCACGCAGCAGCGTCTGCATGTAGACGCCGGCGCGGAAGTCGCCCATGCGGCGCTTCACGTTCTTCTTGGTGGTGGCCCGGTTGTCGGGCTTGCCCCGCTCCCAGTTCTTCACCCGCTGGGCGAAGAGCACGGCGCCGTAGATCAGCAGCACCGGGGTGAGGACGTAGAACGTGATCTTGAGGGCGTCGGGGATGCCCCCGAAGACCTCGCGAGTCGTCGGAGACTCATCGTGCTGCTGGAACACCGACGCGGCGATGCCCGACAGGGCCGTCACCGTGGCGAAGGCCAGACCGATGATCAGGACGAGGGCCGGGCCCTTGATGCGCTTGCGTTCCATACGGATCGCAAACCTACTCGCGTGGTCCCCACCGCACCCCAACCGTGACGGCCGGGTTCGGCGGGTGCCGGTGGCGGCCTACTTGAAGGCCAGTTCCTCCAGCTCCACCATGCGGTGGGCGAGGTTGTGGAGCACCCGCACGGCGAGGCCGGGGACCTCGTCGAGCAGGCCCGCGAACTCCCGCTGGCCGATGACCAGCAGCTCCATCGGGGTGTCGGCCACGACCGTGGCGGTGCGGTTGCCGCCGGTCAGCGGGGCGAGCTCGCCGACGACGTCGCCGACGCCGAGCTGCGCGATCGTCTCGCCCTTGCGGGTGACGGTGGCGCTGCCCTCCATGATCACGAACGCCTCGTGGCCGGCCTCACCCTCGCGGACGAGCACCTTGCCGGTGTCGATCGTGAGCTCGATCGAGGCGGCGGCCACCGACTGCAGCTGCTTCTTCGAGCAGTCGGCGAAGAGGGGGACCTGGGCCAGGTGGTTCAGCCATGCGTCGCGTGCCATCGCCGCAGCATACGGACCGCAGGCTGCCCGCGCCCGGGATCCTGCCGGTCGGGCTCCCCCGGATCTCTTCACCTCCTCGAAACAGTCGGGCAACACGGCCTCCGTAGCGTCCTGCGCCGTGGACGTCGTGCTGCTCCGTTGGCCTCTCGAACAGGATCGTCGTGACGTGCTCGCGGCCCAGGGTCGCCCCCGGGTGCTGCTCGTCGAGGGCGACGTGCCGGCGCCGACCGTCGTCGACTGCCTCGAGGACTGGGTGCGCATGCCCTCGTCGGAAGCCGACATCGAGGTTCGTTGTCGGTCGGTCGCGGAGCGTGCGGTGCAGCACCTCCCCGTCCGGCCCGACCTCGATCCCGACGGCGTGCTGCGCTCAGGGCCCGACTGGGTGTCGCTGCCGCCGGTCGAGGCCCGCCTCATGGCGGCCCTGCTCGACCGGTTCGGTGCCGTCGTCAGCCGTGACCAGCTCGCTCGGGCGGGTTGGCCGAAGGGTGCTCCCGGTCGCAATGCCCTCGACGTGCACATGCTCAGGGTCCGCCGTCGCATCGCCCCTCTGGGGCTCGTGATCAAGACGGTGCGGTCGCGCGGCTACCTGCTGGAGTTCGAACCGCAGGTGGAGCAGCGCCGCCCGGCCTGAGCGGTCAGCGGTGACCGTCGAGGTGCCGTCGGCCCGAGGGCCTAGCCGGCCTGCTTCTTGACCGCGTCGGCGGCGGCGCGGATCGCCTCGATGTCGCCGAGGGCGCGGTCGAGCGGATCGTCCTTCTTCTCGAC
>Ga0075026_100001240_pt1 | contig 10773 bp, 12 predicted proteins | sample Str012_2_FD_71392 | JGI IMG/M metagenome (GOLD analysis project Ga0075026, IMG submission 71392) | Freshwater sediment microbial communities in response to fracking from Pennsylvania, USA - Straight Creek_MetaG_SC_2012 | ecosystem: Environmental > Aquatic > Freshwater > Creek > Sediment...
GGGCGTTTCCTCCCTAGACTTGGGCCGTTCGTGACCCGAACGGCCCTTTTTCTTTGCCTAATCGCTCGCGGCCTGCCTCTTCGGGATGCGCGCTGACGATGCGCTGGGCAATTGCCGTATCAGCAACCGATGGTTCGTACTGCTTGATGAGGCGCCAACTCTCGCGCCGCAGCATGAATTATCCGCATAGCTCGGCAGTTGGGACCGATCAATCGAGGTTTCTCATTCCGCCGCCGCGCGTCGCTGCAGCAGCAGCGGGAGCTCATTGAACAACGGGCCGGCGAGGCTTTGCAGGTCGCGCTGCAATTCGGCAAAGCCGCCCGTGGGCCGCAGCACCTGCTCGTTCAGATAAAGCCCGCGGTTAATCTCGATCTGCACTGCGTGCACGTCGCGCGCCGGGCGTCCGTAGTGCTCGGTGATATAGCCGCCCGCATACGGGCGGTTCATCTGCACCTCGTAGCCGAGCGCCGTCAGCGCGTCCTTCAGGAAGCGCGTGATCTTGCAATCGGCGGACGCGCCGAAGCGATCGCCGAGCACGATGTCGGGCCGTGGGCCGCCCGCGGGAGCCATGGAGGCCGACGGCATCGAATGGCAGTCGATGAGAATGGCGTAGCCGAAGCGCGCGCGCGTTGTTTCGCACAGTTCGGCAAGCGCGGCGTGGAAGGGGATGTAGAGCTGCTCCACGCGGTCGATGCCCGACGCCAACGGCAATTTCGAGCGGTAGATCTCCTCCCCGTCGGCAACAATGCGCGCGATCGTGCCGAGGCCGCCGGCGACGCGCACCGACTGCGTGTTGGCGTAGTCAGGCAGCGCCTCGATGAACAGCTCGGGGTCGAGCTCGTAGGGCTCGCGGTTAACGTCGAGATAGGCGCGCGGGAAGCGTGCCGCGATCAGCGGAGCGCCTTCCCTCGCCACGGGCAGGAACAGGTCGTCGACGAAGCAATCCTCGCTTTTGCGCAAGGACAGCGGGCTCAAGCGCGACTGCTCGAGGAACGACCTCGGATAGACGCGGCCCGAATGCGGCGAGCACAACACGAACGGCGCAACCTGCGGTCCGGGCAGAGCGATCTCGAAGCCGGGGATCAGCTCGGGTGGGATCGAGGGTCGGTCGCGCAGAGGCATGCTTTTTGCTGTCTCGCGTGTAAGGTCTTCAACTGCGGCTCGCCGATGGGCTGGCGGTGAAGAGGCCAGATCGTGACTCGCCGCGGAGTACGGGAGACCCAGGGACAATGCGTCTCAACATGTGGCACACGTGGCCCCTTGCTCACTGTGCCAACCTGACCTCAATATGTCCACGGGTACAGCGGCATGTTGCAGGCCTCACTCGTGGACAATTCGCTATTGTCCGGCGCGAGAGGCGAGTGGCTTCACCTTCCGTTTACCATGCCGATACCACAGTCGTGGCAAAGGGAACTCCGATCATAGCAACGCGTGTGCAGAGTATCCGTGCATGACCGTAAAGCCGTCTCGCGTGACCGTTACCCGCATTTTGCTGGCCGAGGACGACGAGTCCATGCGCGGATTCCTCGTGCGGGCGCTCGAGAAGGCGGGCCACGACGTCATCGCCTTCGCCAACGGCGAGGAGGCCTACGAGCGCCTCAAGACTGAGCCATTCACGCTGCTGCTCACCGATATCGTCATGCCGAAGATGGACGGCATCGAGCTGGCCCGCCGTGCCAGCGAGCTCGACCCCGACCTCAAGATCATGTTCATCACCGGCTTTGCGGCGGTAATCCTCAACAACGACATCGCGGCCCCCAAGGACGCCCGTGTCCTGTCGAAGCCCTTCCACCTCAAGGATTTGGTCCGCGAGGTTGACCGCCTGCTCGCCGCCTGAACAAGACGGTTGACCGGGGTGCGGATCTGCCCCTAGAACCACGCCCTCTGGGGGCGCGTAGCTCAGCGGTAGAGCACTACGTTGACATCGTAGGGGTCACAGGTTCGATCCCTGTCGCGCCCACCATAAATTAGCAGGCCATCGGTGTTGAGATGAAAGTCAGAAATTCGCTGAAGTCGCTGCGCTCGCGCCACCGCGCCAATCGCCTGGTGCGCCGCAAGGGTCGCGTTTACGTGATCAACAAGGTGCAGAAGCGCTTCAAGGCACGCCAGGGCTGAGCCCAGGCTGAGCCCAGTCGGGCTTTGTGCGGCCAAGATTTTGCCTGCTTTGACGCCTTCGGCCCACCATCCTATGTTTTGGGGATGCGCAACGAGCACGCTTTGGCCGCAGCGGCGGCAGCCTTCCTCATCGCCAGCCTATTGATTACGGGCGCGACGGCCCAGGACGCGCGGCCGCCTCCGCGCATCGGCGACGGAGCCGATCCAGGCATCATCACCGGTCCCGTGCCGAACGACCCCGAGGCGCGCGGGCCGCGCTCCGGCGTTCCCGACATCCCCGACCTCCAATCACCAGATCCCCAGGCGGACGACGGCGGCGGCGACCCGCGGCCGTCCGATCAGGCGACGCCGGGCTCCGAAATGCCCGCTCCCGAAGCACCAAGTCCAAAAGCCCCTGGGCCCGCGGCGAAAATGAAAGCTGCCGAAGCCGCGCCCAAAGACAAGGAGGCGATGCTGACCGAGCTCTACGCGCATCTTGCGAAAGCGCCCGACGCCGACCAGGCAGCCGAGATCTCCAAGACCATCGAGGGGCTGTGGCTGCACTCGGGCAGCGACACGATCGGCGTGCTCATGCGCCGCGGCCTGAAGGCGGTCAACGAGCAGCGCAACGACCTCGCGCTCAAGATGTTCGATGCCGTCGTCGAGCTTGCGCCCGACTATGCGGAGGGCTGGAGCCGCCGCGCCTACGTCTATTATCTGCAGAGCGACACCGAGCATGCCGTCGGCGACCTGCGCCGCGCGCTCGCGCTCGACCCCAATCACTACAGGGCGCTCGACGGGCTCGCCCGCATTCTCCGTGACAGCGGACAGAAGAAGAGCGCGCTGCGCGCCTACCAGGAGCTCCTGCGCATCAACCCCTTTGCCGATGGGGCAAAGGAGGCCGAGAGCGCGCTTTCGGTCGAGGTCGAGGGCCAAGGCATTTAGGATTGAGCCGTCCTCGGCCCCTTTCGGCCGTGAGCGACGGTCTCAGTGCAGCTCGGCCGTCGGGGCGCCGTTCTCGTCCACGAACGCGATGCGGATCATGTTGGTCGCGCCGGGTGAGCCGAGCGGGATGCCGGCCGTGATAAGGATGCCGTCGCGCGCCTTCACGAAACCCTCATCGAAGGCGATTCGGCACGCCTTGCTCACCATGTCCGTCAGGTTTGCCGGGTCCGCGGTCATCACCGACTGGACGCCCCAGGCGAGCGAAAGCCGCCGCGCCGTTGCCTCGACGGGGGTCAGCCCGATGATGGGCAGGCCCGGGCGCTCGCGCGTCACGCGCAGTGCGGTCGAGCCGGTCGCCGTGTAGCAAACGATGGCCGCGAGCTTGACCGTGTCGGCGATGGCGTGCGCGGCGGCGGCGATGGCATCGGCGCCGGTCGGCTGCGGCGTCGTTGTCGTCGCGTGCAGGATGGCGTCGTAGCTCGGGTCCGCCTCCACCTCGATGGCGATGCGGTCGACCATCTGGATTGCCTCCAGCGGGAACTGCCCGATCGCGGATTCCGCCGACAGCATCACCGCGTCGGCGCCGTCGAACACTGCGGTCGCGACATCGGACACCTCGGCGCGCGTCGGCACGGGGGAGGAGATCATGCTTTCGAGCATCTGCGTCGCGACCACCACCGGCTTGCCGGCGGCGCGCGCCTTGCGTGTGATCTTCTTCTGCAGGCCCGGCACCCGCTCGACCGGGATCTCTACGCCGAGGTCGCCGCGCGCGACCATGATCCCGTCGGAGGCGCCGATGATGGCGTCGAGATCGGTGATGGCCGACGGCTTCTCGATCTTTGCGAGGATCGCCGCGCGATCGCCGACGAGCTTGCGCACGTCGTGCACGTCGGCTCCACGCTGCAGGAACGACAGCGCGATCCAGTCGACGCCGATCTTTAAGAGGTGCGCGAGGTCGGCGCGGTCTTTGGTCGTGAGCGGGCCGACGGGCAGAAGCGTGTCGGGCAGGCTAATACCCTTGCGGCTCGAGAGTGCGCCCCCGACGAGCACCTCGGCCGCAATGCTGTTGGCGGTGGCCTCGATGACACGCATGCGGATCTTGCCGTCGTCGAGCAGAAGCACATGACCGGGCGCCACCGCCGAAAAGATCTGCGGGTGCGGCAGGTGCACGGCGTCGTTGCTGCCGGGCTTCTCGTCGCGTTCGAAGCGGAAAATTGAGCCGTCGTTGACGAACACGCGGCCGCCGTGAAAGTCGCCGACGCGGAACTTCGGGCCTTGCAGGTCACCGAGGATGCCGATCGGGTGGCGATGGCGTTTTGCCACCCAGCGGACGGAGTTCTGCAGAGCCCGCGCGGTCTCGTGCGAGGAGTGGCTCATGTTGATGCGGAACACGTCGACGCCGGCGAGAAACAGGCGTTCGATCATCTCCGTTGCAGACGAGGCTGGGCCCAAGGTCGCAACCACCTTGACCCGTCTGTTACGTCTCATTTCTCGGCCGCCCCGTGATCCTGCTCTGGATCGGTGAGGCGGATGGTCCACTCCTGCGACTCGCCGGTGTCCACCTCGAAGAATCCGGTGCGCTTATAGCCGCGCTGGGGACAGTCTTGAACACCCCGGATGGCGAACGATCGGTCGGCAGTGCACATGAAGTTCTTTCCGGCCCACTCACCCCCGCGGTCGTAGTCGAGGGCGTGGACATAGATGAAGCGGCTTGGAACCGCACCCTTTAGCAGGGTCTCGCAGGTTTGCGAGGCAATATTCCACCAGCCCTCGGTCGCCCAGCCCGTTTGGTCGCGGTAGCCGACGGCGACGCCGATGCGACTCGAGGTCGAATTGCACAGCTTGAGATCGGCGCGAGCGGCGCCTGCGGTAGCCACCGCCATCATCAGGAGTGCCCCGGCAGAGGCAAGTTGCCCCATGCCGCGCCAAAGCCGGTCTCCTCGCTCGGGCTCCACGGCATCAGCTCCGCGGCTTTTTCGCGCGCAGCGAGAGCGACGATCGAGGCGTTATCGACATGAGGTGGGGCGGGCCCGACAGGAGTGCGCTAACGGCAACCCGAGGGCGGCCGGATGAGCGGTTGTTTTCCAGGAAGTTGGCGGCATTGAGATTGCCCTATTGAGGTTGCCTTGGCGTTTTGGCCAAGGAGCAGCGTGGGCAGGGCATTTTCCGCAAGGTCAGCCGCAAGTCGGTGCCGGTGGCGGCATCAGAAATCCCCCGATTTCTTCCCTGCGTGGTTTGCGCAATTGTCCCCAGACCGTCAAGTCGCCGCACCGACGCGGGTGGTTTTCGCTGGTTCGCGAAGCTATATTCGAACGCATGCCAGACGCCGCCCGGCGCGAAACCTCTCCCCTCGCTGCGCCCGAAATCACCGACAGCTATGAGATCATTCCCGGCCGCAGCGATGCCGGGCTGATCCTCATCTGCGATCACGCGGTCAACGCGCTTCCTGGCGCCTACGGAACCCTGGGCCTCGAGCGCAGAGAACTCGAGCGCCACATCGCCTATGACATCGGCGCGTTGGGCGTAACGAAGGGGATTGCGCAGGCGCTCGGCGTGCCGGCCATCTCGACGCGTTTTTCCCGGCTGCTGATCGATCCCAACCGCGGCCTCGACGATCCGACGCTGATCATGCGCATCTCCGACGGTGCCGTCGTGCCCGGCAACCGCCACCTCGACGAGGTGGAGCGGGAAAAGCGGGTGCGCGCCTACTATGAGCCCTATCACCTCGCGATCGACACGATGATCGAGACGTGCACGGCGGCTGGTGTGCCGCCCGTGCTGCTCTCGATCCACAGCTTCACCGACAATTGGAAAGGTGTGCCTCGCCCCTGGGACGCCGCGATCCTGTGGGACCGCGACCATCGCTTTGCCGTGCCCATGCTGGACGCGCTGCGAGCCGAGCGCGGCGTGGTCGTCGGCGAGAACGAGCCTTACGATGGCAAGCTCGCGGGCGACTGCATGTGGCAGCACGGGACGCGGCGCGGGCTTGCCCACACGATCATCGAGGTGCGCCAGGATCTGATCCGCACGCCTGAGGGGCAAAAAGCGTGGGCGCAGCGGATCGCCAATGCCGCGAGAGCGATTCTCGGACGCGCCGATCTGCGTGATGGGCTGCACAGCGTGCACTATTTCGGCTCGCACACGGATGCCGAGGGGGTGCCCCCGTTCACGGCGCTCGCGGCCAAGAGCGTCTGACAAGCAGCTCTTTTGCCGAAAACCGCGATATCGAGGGGCTTTGCGGGGGCATCCGCAAGAATCCTCTGGATCGCTTGGGCGTTCGCCTTGAAGCGCCCCCGCGGCGCCGCTAGCGTCCCTCACAAGTTCCATCACAGCGGGGAGAGACGGATGACGACGCTACAGGCTTCGGCGCAAAAGCAGTTGCGCCAGCTCGTCGAACAGATCGAACGCTTGGAGGAGGAGAAGAAAGCGCTCGCCGGCGACCTGCGCGACAAGTTCCTCGAGGCAAAGGCCATGGGCTTCGACGTGAAAGTGCTGCGCCAGATCGTGCGCCTGCGCAAAAAGAGCGAGACCGAGCGGACGGAGGAGGACGCCATCCTCGAGGTCTACATGCACGCGCTCGGCATGCTTGCCGACGCACCAAAGGAATCGATGATCGCCGCGGAGTGACGTGGACCGGCATCGCCTGCCCAGGCGGAAGTGAGGAGGGCGCCCCGTCCGATTCGGCGCTCGGCCGAGGCGCCCACGGCTAGAGAAGGGGGTTAACCCAACCTCGCCGGTTCGGCATAGCGAGGAACGCGGGATCAATGCCCACACTACGGCTCGCCGAGAGTAGCTTGGTGGCTGGCATGTAGACATGGGGGGTGCATAAGTTCTAATCGTTTTATGTTGGTCGCGAGATCAGAGTTTCTTATGCCTCCACACGTGACGCTGAAGCAGCTCCGCTATTTCGACGCGTTGGCCCGCGAGCAACATTTCGGCCGCGCAGCGGAGACTTGCGCGGTGACGCAGCCGGCCCTTTCCATGCAGATCCACGAGCTCGAAGATCAGCTCGGCCTTATCCTTGTCGAGCGCACGCGTGCCGGCGTGCTGCTGTCGGACAAGGGGCGCGAGATCGCCGAGCGTGCCGCCCGCATCCTCGGCGACGTGCGCGAGATGGTCGAGTTCGCGCAGCACGCCAACGAGCTTCTCGCGGGCTCGCTGCGCCTAGGCGTGATCCCCTCGATCGCGCCCTACATGCTGCCGCCGCTGCTGCCTCTCCTGCGCGAGAGCTATCCGGGCCTCGAGCTGCACGTGCGCGAGACGCAGACGCTGCCGCTGACGCACGAGCTGATCGAGGGCAAGCTCGACGTGCTGCTTCTCGCATTGCCGATCGTGCACCCCGAGATCGAGACGCTGCCGCTGTTCGACGACCGCTTCCTGCTGGCGTTGCCCGCCGCGCGCCGCCTAAGCGCGCGTGTGCGCGCCACTAAGGACCTCGTCGAGCACGAGCGCCTCCTCCTGCTGGAGGAAGGTCACTGCCTGCGTGACCAGGCGCTCACCTATTGCAACCTGCAGCAAGTCTCGACCGTCAACACCTTCGGCGTCTCGAGCCTGTCGACCATCGTGGAGATGGTGGCCGCGGGCTACGGCATCACGCTGTTGCCGGAGATGTGCCTCAACGTGGAGGCGCGGGGCCGCGAGATCGGGCTGACCCGCTTTGTCGAGCCGGAGCCGCACCGCACGGTCGGGCTCGCGTGGCGGGCGACCTCGCCGCGGTCGGCCGACTATCGCGAGCTGGGGCGGCTGATCAAGGTCGCGTGGTCCAAGGGCTGCGTGCCGCCGGGGCGCAAGAACCCCCGCCACAGGCATCCGCTCACCGCTCGGTCGTCTTGACGGCGTGCGAGGCAAGACCCTCGGGGGCAGGGCCCGCAGGAGCAACGGTCGAGCGGCGGCTTGGGCCGAGCGATGAAGCATCGACGGCTCCACCGCGGAACTGCTGCGTCCCCGCCACCTCCGCCGACTGCTCGCCCGGCCGCAGGTGCAGCGGCAGAACGACAGGGCGATCGTCGAGTAGCTCGAGCGTTCGCGCGATGTCGGGGTGCACGAGCTTCACGAGCGCGACATCGTCGGCAGAAGGAGATTCCGTCAGCAACGGCGCAATCGGGAACGGCCGATACGAGACCTCGTCCGGGTGGTCGTCGTCGAACTCGGGCGCGGGGGCCCAGCCGTCGTTGACGCCGGCTGCGGCTGTCACCGGAGGCGTTGGTAGGCTTGCCGTCCTTGGCGCCGCTTCGAGCGAGGCCACGCGCACGGCGTCTTTTGGCGGTCCTGTATCGTCTTTGACGGTCGGGCGTAGCGTGGGCATGGCGTCGGCGGACGCGGTCACGAGCCGGTCGAGGCCGACGCGGTCGGCGGCAGGCGGATGCTCCTGAGGAGCAGCGGTCGATTTGAGCGAGGCGAGCGTGACAAGCGCGTTGAGCGCGCCGCGGTCGGTATCCGAGGGTGGGGCGGCTTCCGCGGCAGGCGGGCGTAGTGAATGCCGCTGCTGCGGTGCGCTGGTCAACTGCGGCTCCGCAGGGGCGGTCGGAACAATCGCGGCGACGCGCACGCCGCGGGGCTTTGCGAGCTGCGGCTCCGGCGCCGCGATCGGCGGCGATGAGGCGTCCGCGATCTCGACCGCCGGCTTCGGGTGGTTGTGGAGATCGAAGAAGGCTGCGACCTCGGTCGCCGCATCCTTATGGCGCTCTTGCGCGCGGCGCACGTCGTCCTTGGTGATGGAATCGCCGTCGTCAGGCTTGTGCTTGGTCTCTCCGTTGGGGAACAGCAGAGCGAGCTCGTAGCGCGGCAGGCGCGGCCAGGCGCGTACGGGGCCGGTATCGACGTGCACGAACGGCGTTCCCGACGTCGGGTAGTAGCCCACGCCGCCGACCTCGCGGATCAATGCGGAATAGCGCATCTGTTTCAGGGGCACGTCGGGAAACACGGCGTCGATCGCCTTGCCCGTGATGTGTTGGCTCTGCTTGGCCTGTCCGCCGACAGTGCGGCGGAGCATCTCGTTCGTCTTCTCCGAGCGATAGCCGCAGATGATGTCGATAGGAACCTTGCTGCCGAGTTCGGTGTGCATCTCCCAGAGGAGATCGATGGTCCTCGGATCCATCTCGGTCGACTTGTTCTCGCGCCAGTCGCGCAGGAACCAGTTGAGCTTCTTAAGGGCTTCGGGGTCGTACTTACCGTCCTTCTTGTAGGTGATGGTGATGGTCTCATCCGTGTGGATGTGATGCATCGAGATCGTGCGCGTGTTGCCGAACGTGGCGACAACCTGCGGCGCGCCAGCGCTCATCCCCAACAATGCGGCAGCCAAGCCCGCGAGGAGCCCACGTTTACGCGATACCAATGTGCACCCCGTGTTTTGACCGACGCTCGCGGACCGCTCGGCTTGGCGAGCGTCCCTTAATGCGACCGGCATTCACGTTTCCCTCAGGGTTAATCTCGAACCCTTAACGGTTGGTAACGATTGAATGCGGGCAGAAATGGGCTCGCGCGCGGCCATATCGCGGCGGTGCGAGCATCGCCGGTGCAACTCGCCAGATAGGTTAAGATTTGCGAGCGGCGAGCCTAAGTCAGAAGCCGCCGCCGAGAGCCGTCGTGAAGAAGTCGTTGATGCTCTTTATGGGGTTGCCCGAGGCATAGGACACGCTTTCTGGCGTCTGTGGCGGGGCGAGGTGGTTCGGCCCCTTGGCGATCTGGCTCCACTGGCCCTGCAGCGCCTGCGTGATGCGCTTCTCATGGCCGTACACGTCGCGAGCGGTCTGCAGCTCGCCCTTCTCGTCGACCCAGGCGGTCAGATAGGTGATGTGCACGCCTATCTTCTTGTCGATCGGCACCTCGTTGTTGTCGGGGCCAGTGGCGAGCAGCTCGGCGATCTTGGCCGCGTCCCAACCCTTGTCCTCGAAGAGCAGGATCTCGGCCATGCGGCGCGGATTGCGCACGCGCATGCAGCCGTGGCTGAACGGCCGGCTCGCTTCGTCGAACAAAGCCTTCGTCGGGGTGTCGTGCATGTAGACGGTGTGCTTGTTGGGGAAGGCGAACTTCAACTCGCCGAGCACGTTGCTTCCGCCCGGCGGCTGATAGATGTCGTACTTGCGGATATCGACCGAGCTCCAATCGACGCTCGACGGATCGACCTCGCGGCCGTTCTGCGACAGACGCAGCCCCTGGCGGCTGAAGTACGTACCCCCGCGCGCTAGGCTCGGCCACAGCTCCACCACCTTGATCGACTCCGGTACGTTCCAGCGCGGCTTGAAGATGATGGTCTTCATCGTCTCGGAGAACACCGGCGTCTGCTTGTCGGGCAGGCCCGTGATGACGCGCTCGGTATGGACGACGGCGCCGTTCTTGACGATGCGCAGCGTGAACTCGGGGATGTTGACCGTCACGTAGAGCTCGCCGAGGTCGTCGGGCATCCACCGCAGCTCCTCCATGTTGGCGAGGATCTTCTGCGGGCTGAGCATGTCCACATCGTTGAGAGCCGCACGCGTCGCGTTGCCGACGATGCCGTCGGGCCGCATACCGTGCTCCTTCTGGAAGGCCATGACTGCGGCCTTCAGCCCGTCATCGTAGAAGGTCTCGTCGACTGGCTTGTCGGTGGCAGCGGCACTTGCAAGCGCTTGCGCAGCAGGGCGACCTGCGAGTCGCGCTTCCCGGGCGTGATGTGGCCGCCATCCGGGATACGGACAACGGCCGGGGCCGCGGTCCCGGCGCGCAGCTCTAGATACTTCTGGCGCAGCTTCTCGA
>Ga0075026_100001241_pt1 | contig 10773 bp, 9 predicted proteins | sample Str012_2_FD_71392 | JGI IMG/M metagenome (GOLD analysis project Ga0075026, IMG submission 71392) | Freshwater sediment microbial communities in response to fracking from Pennsylvania, USA - Straight Creek_MetaG_SC_2012 | ecosystem: Environmental > Aquatic > Freshwater > Creek > Sediment...
GCGATTATTTCCGCGGCGCGGCGCGCGAACGCTGGCTGGCTGGCCAGACTGGCGTCGCCTCGCTGTCCGCACTGGTGGTCATTCCGCTCGGCGGTTATCTCGGCACCACGTACGGATGGCAGGGACCCTTCCTGGTGTACCTGTACAGCGTGCTGCTGGTGCTGGGCGTGATCGCCTTCACCTGGGAGCCCGAGCGCGAAGCGCCCTCGACGGCGCGGCAGCCCGATGCCGACGCTTACTACCAGACCATGCCGTGGGCCCGCATGATCGGCATCATCGCCATCACGCTGCTGGGTTCGGTGTGCTTCTATTCGACCATCACTAAGAACGCCGCAGCGCTGGTCACCTTAGGGGTCACGGATCCGAACCGGATCGGCCACTTGTCCACAATTGCCAGCCTCGGTGTACCCATCGGCACGCTGATGTTCTGGATGCTCTGCCGCCTGCACATCGGTTGGCTGCTGGGCATCGATTTTCTGCTGATCGCCACCGGCTTCACGATGATGAGCAGCGCCGCGACGCCCATGTCCTATGCGATCGCCGCCAACGTGCAGCAGATCGGCTGCGGCATGGTGCTGCCCACGCTGCTGGTGTGGGCGACTCGTGGCCTCGCCTATGCGATTCGCGGCCGTGGCAACGGCCTGTGGCAGGGTGCCTTCGGCGTCGGCCTGTTCATCAGTGCGGCGCTGCTGACCTTCCTCGGCAAGCAACTCGGCGGCCTGCTGCCCACCTTCGGCATGCTGGGCAAAGTCTGCTTCGTCGCCGCGGCCGCCGCCGTGGTGGGCAAATTGATCTGGGGCCGGCTCGCCCTACCGGCCAGCTCTGGCGCCAGCGGCGCGGCACACTGAGGACTATCGCAATGAAACTCTATGGCTCGGATAACAAAGAATTGATGAGCGTCACCAGTCTGGCGCGCGATGGCAACAACCTGGTCATCAAGGGCAAGATTTTCGGCACCATGCCGCTGACTGCGAAGCTCAAGCCCGAGGAGGCGCGCGCGGCGCTCAAGCTGATGGATTTCAAGACCATCCTGTTCCTGCTGACAATTATTTTCAGGCGCAGCAAGAGTTAAGGCGCTTTGGTGAGTTGATCTTTAGCGCAACGGGCACGCGCGCAGGGAATGAATGACACCGCATGGTCTGCCCGTGCTGGACTGCGCAAGGAAACGTTGTCCCGATTGCGTCGCCGCCCCTCGTGCGATCTCGCGACGCTCGAGGCCCTGTTGGCAGCGGTTGGCAGCCAGCTTGCCGAACAATTGCATCCTGGCGCCAGCGAGCCAGCCGTGTTCGCGAAATGGTTGAAGCGGAGCGCCGTACGCCCGTCCCGGTTTTTTCCCATGCTGGAAGACGCGACCAAACCGGCGGTCTAGGCCGTTGAGGGACCTGCCACTGCTTTGCCCCTAAGGCGCCGCCACTCAGGTCGCCAGTTTTAACCCCAGGTAGCGTGCCATCACGTCGAAGTCTCTGTCAGCGTGCAACAGCTCATGGTCGTGCACGATGCAAAAAGTACCAATGACGACGTCAATGGTTTTTCGCACGGTCACACCGCGCCGCCGTAAGGTGCGATAGTGCTGGGCGGCCTGCAGGGCGATCGGGCGCCCACCTAGTGTGGCGCAGGGAACCTCGCTCAACAGAGATTCGGCCTGCTGGTAGTCAGCGTCGCGCACAAAGCCCTGCAGCAGTTCGGTCAGGATCAAATCGCCGATCAGGATCGTGCCGGTGCCGAACAGCGAGTCCAGCAGATCAGTGCGACGCGTCCGCGTGCCATTGAAATAGTCGATCCAGACCGAGGTATCGACCAGCACCACGATTGCCGCTCAGCGATCCAGTCGCATCGCCTCGAGGTTGCCACGCCAGCGCAGTTTTCCACGTACGCCGCGCAATCGCTCTTGGCGCTTTAGCCGCACCAGCAGGCGCAATGAATCCTCTACGACCTGACGCATGCTGGGTGCGCCTGAGAGACTCAAAGCTTCGGACATCAGTCTTTTGTCGATGACGATGTTGGTGCGCATGCCGGCCGCCAAACCTATGTGTATAACTTCTGTGAATTATACACATTGAGTAGGGCCGGCGACAACCCTTAGAATCTGTGGCATGCGTCGCAAATGGCGCCCTACGGCACCAGAATCGACGAACCCACCGTGCGCCGCGCCTCGAGTTCGCTGTGCGCGCGCGCCGCCTCGGCCAGCGGAAAGCGCTGGCCAATGTGCACGCGGATCTTGCGGCTCTTGACTAGCGCAAACAACTCTCGGGCACCCTGCGCACGGGCCTTGGGGTCGCCCAGATAGTCGCTGCCCGCCGTGCGCGTGAAATACAGCGAACCGCGCCGCGCCAGATCGAGCGCCGAGAACGGCGCCACGGGCCCCGAGGCATTGCCGAAACTGACCATCAGGTGGCGCGGCTTCAGGCAATCGAGCGAGGCGCTGAAGGTATCCTTGCCGACGCCGTCGTACACCACGTCCACGCCCTGGCCCTTGTTGAGTTTTTTGACGCGCTCGGCCAGGCCCTCGTAGCCGACCAGCACCTGGTGGCAACCGTGGCGCTGCGCGAGCGCCTGCTTGTCCTCGCTCCCCACCACGCCAATCACCCGGGCGCCCAGCGCCCGCGCCCATTGGCTCAATATCAGCCCCACACCGCCCGAGGCGGCCGGCAGCAGCATCACATCGCCCTTCTTGACCTTGTAGGTCTGCCGCAGCAGGTACCAGGCGGTGAGTCCCTTGAGCAGTACGGCGGCGCCCTGCTCGTCGCTGACCCCGGCCGGCAGCTTGATCACCCCCGAGGCCGGCAGCACCCGGCGCTCGGCATAGGCGCCCAGGAAGGACATGTAAACGATCCGATCGCCTACCTGCAGACTCCGGACATTCTTGCCCAGCGCCTCGACGACACCGGCCGCCTCGCCACCGATGCCGCTCGGCAGCGGGCGTGGGTACAGGCCCGTGCGGACGTAGACATCCATGTAGTTCAGGCCAACCGCGGTATGACGGATCAGCACCTCACCGGGGGCTGGCGCCGGCACCTGCACCTCTTCCCACTTCAGTTTTTCAGGGCCACCAAAATCGTACAGGCGAATGGCTTTGCTCATGGACATGCTCTCCGCACTTACCAGGCCGTGGCGCCACCATCGATATGATAGTCGGCGCCGGTGAGCCAGGTGGCTTCATCCGAAATAAGGAAGGTGACGAACCAGGCGATGTCCTCGGGTTGGCCAAGCCGCCTGATCATCATCTTGTCCAGTACATTGTCGAGGAAGCCGGGCTGCTCGAGTACCGGCCGCGTGGCCGCCGTGACGATCAGTCCCGGTGAAATGCTGTTGGCGCGGATATTGTGCGGGCCACCTTCCATGGCCAGCTGGCGCGTCATGGCCAGCACCCCGCCCTTGCCGGCGCAATGCGCCAGCGCACCGCTCCCCCTGAGTGCTTGGTAGGCATTGGCGGAGGCGAAATTGACGATCGAACCGCCGCCGCGCTGCTTGAGGTGCGCCCATACGGCCTTGCAGCCATTGAACACGACGTCGAGCTCACCCTCGAGCGTGCGCTTCCAGTCGCCATGCTCCATGTCCTCGATCATCCGGAAGGCGCCCCAGCCGCCCGCATTGACGAGCGCGTCGATGCCGCCATAGCGCCGCACGGCGGCGTCCATCAGCCGCTGTACGTCGTCAGGCTTGGTCAGGTCGCAGGGATGCACACTCTCGAGCGGCAAACCCTCGCCCTGGGCTTCGGCCACGGTGGCCGCGGCCGCGGCGACATCGATGTCGCAGCCCATGACCTGCGCGCCATGGCGCGCGAGCATCAGCGCCACACCCTTGCCGATGCCGTTGCCGGAGCCGGTGACGACGGCGACCTTGCCCTTTAGGCGTTCGGAGAGCATTTCCAGTCCTGTATCGCGCTGGGACTTCAGACTATGGACACTTCCCTATCCCGGACGCAAATAAAAACAGGGCCGCCCGAAGGCGGCCCTGCCAGTGTCATCACTGCGATCGCGCTTAGAACCCGGTCGTAAACCGCAAGCCGACATAACGCTTGGCATCGCGCGCCGGCTGGCCGACGATCGCACTGGTACCGCCCCACGGACCGCTCCAGAAGTCTTCGAGGTCGGTGTAGTAGACCTTGTTGGTCACGTTGTTGACGAACAGCGTGACCGAGGTCTTGCCACCGGCAGCGTGGTACCCGGCGCTCAGATTCAGGATGCCAATCGCAGGCATCACGGCGTCAGGGTTCTGGTCGGCGAGCATCTGCGCCGCATCGCGATAGGTGTAGTTGGCGCCCAGCAGGAATTCATGCTCTCCGACCGGGATGCGCTGCTCCGCGCCCACGGTGAATTTCAGCTTCGGAGCGTTCGGCATCGGCTTGCCGGATACGTCCTGAACGCCTGTCGGGCAGTACAAGGGGAATTTGCCGGGTGCCAGCGGCGCCTCCGGGGAATAGCAGGGCGCATTGGTGAAGTCCTTGAGCACCGCATCGACGTAGGCGGCATTGAGGTTCAGGCGCAGGTTCTTGGTCGCCGCGAAGGCCACGTCAACCTCCAGACCCTTGGTCTCCGCACCCGCGTTCACCAGCGTCGACGGCGGATTGATGGACCCGTTCGGAATCACCGCCTGCACCTGGAAGTCCTTGTACTTGGTATAGAACAGCGCCGCATTGAAGGTCAGGCGCTTGTTGAGATAAGCGCCCTTGGTGCCGAGCTCAACACTGTCGATGTTGGTCTTCTTGGCCAGGCTGACCGGCTTGATCCGGCCAGGATTGGCCGGATCGGGCACCAGCGGCTCGGCCAGATTGAACACGCTCGGTGCATAACCACGCTGGTAGGTGACATAGGTCATCACATCCGGCGAGTAGTAGTGCTGAAGACCGATGTCGCCCACCATCGTGGACTCGGTCTGGGCACGCACCTGGTTGAGGTTGGGAGGCTCGAAACTCGGTGGTGGAAAGCTGGCCACGTAAGAAAACTGGGTATAGTTGTAGGAGATATCGTCGTTGTTGTAACGCAGTCCGGTCACCAGCGCATTGTCGGGCGTGAACTTCCAGGTACTGCGCCCATAGAGGGCCGTGGACTTCGTATCCGGCTTGACACTGGAGTTGTCGAGTGCCGCCAGCAGTTCACGCTGGAATTCCAGGTCCACCTTGTTGTCGGAGTAGAACAGTCCGACCAGATAGCTGAAGGGCTGATCGGTCGGCGAGGCCAGCTTGAGTTCCTCGCTGAACTGCTTCACGTCGATATTCTGTGTCTGCGTATTGTCGAAGGGCGGGAAACCCGGCGGCGGCACCGCGCCAATCGCAACCAGCGCCTGTCCGAACTGGGTGAAGAAGAAGCTGCTGACCGCAAACAGGTCCTGCTTGTTGGTCTGCACTTCGTGCTGATACGCAGTGGTCGAACTCAGCGTGAGACCGCCGATCCGGTACTGCACATCCACGGAGTAATCCGTGTCGGCGACATTCGAAAAGACGTCGATTGGACTGTTGTACTTCAGGTTGTCAAAGCTCGGCGTGATACCCGGCAGCAGCGCGGCCTGGGTCAGGAACGGAAACGGCGGCGGGCAGGCGCCGGTCAACAAACAGACTCCCGGCGCCAGGTGCGTGTAGACAAAGTTGAATCCGTTCGAGTTGTCCTTACCGACGCGCGCGGCGAGCGTGATGTCCAGATCATCAGTGGGCTTGAACAGCAGCTTGCCACGGGCGCCATAAATGCCTTCATTGGTGTTCTTGCCTAGCTGCGTGTTGGTAATGGGGAAGGTACGCGAGGTGAAATAGCCCGCCAGGCTGTAATCCACCGTGTTGCTGATGGGGCCAGCCAGGAAGCCGTTCAGCCGGTATTCGTCGTCGTTGGTGATAGTTGCCGCGACATTGCCCGTCAGTGTGTCGCTGGGCTTGCGGGTCACGAAGTTGATCACGCCCTGCGCCGCGGCACGGCCGCCGAGGGTGCCCTGCGGGCCCTTGAGCACTTCAACACTTTGCACGTCTTCGATGGCATTCGCCGCGCGCGAGTCGGACGGCACCGGGATGCCATCGATCTGGATCGCGACGCCGGAGGCGAGGCCGACATTGAACTCGCTCTGCACGGTGGAAATACCGCGGACACCCAGTGGCACGCGACCGTTAATCGTGCCGTTCAGATTCACCGAGGGAACCAGGCGATTGAGGTCCGAGATGTCGCCCGCATTGAGCTTGCCGATCGTGTCGGCGCTGATTACTGCGGCCGATACCGGGACATCCTGCAGTCGCTCAGTACGCTTCTGCGCCGTGATCACGACCTCTTCGAGGCCGCCGGTGTCTGCAGCGGGCGCCGTCGCCGCCGCCTGTTGCGCCAGCGCCAATGGCGCAGCCAGAATCAGGGCGGCAAGACTCGTCAGCGCCAAGGGCGCAGTCAGTAATCGCATGTTGTGATCCCCTCTCGCACCAGGTTGGTGATTAAACGTGGCAGCACCTGGACGCTGCGCAGTTTGGAAGCATAAGCCAACTCAAGCAATTGAAGAAATTGTCATTTTAGATTATATGTATCTGAGGCGTGGATACCTGGGCACCAGACCTGGAGGCACAAATGCGCATGAAACAGTTCGATCTGAACCTGCTTGTGGCGCTTGACGCACTACTGAGTGTCAAAAATACCACACATGCCGGTCGCCGCATCAACCGCAGCCAGCCCGCGATGAGCAGCGCCCTATCGCGCCTGCGCGAGCACTTCGAGGACGACCTGCTGACCCAGGTGGGCCGCAACCTGGTGCCCACGCCGCTGGGCGAGAGCCTGGCGACCCAGGTGCGCGACGTCCTTACCCGCGCCGAGGCGACGCTCGACGCCCGTTCGGTGTTCGATCCGACTACAGCGCACCGTCAGTTCAAGCTGATGATGTCCGACTTCGTCTCGACCGTGCTGATGTCGCAGGTCGTGCAGCGTGCGGCGGAGATTGCTCCGGGTGTCGGTTTTGACATCCTGCCGCACGAGATCCTGCCCTGGGAATCCATCGAACACGGTGAAACCGAGCTGCTGATCATGCCGCAGGAATACCTGCCCGAGGGTCTGCCGCGTGAAGTGCTGTTCACTGAGCAGTACGTGTGCGTAGCCTGGCGCGACAATCCGCTGGTGGGCGATAGCATCAGCGCCGAGCAGTACTTGAACCTGGGCCACGTGCTCTCGCGTCCCGGCAGCCACCCGCAACGCCGCATCAGCGCCGACGAACGCTACTTTGAGTTTTCCGATCAACCGCGCCGCATTGAGGTCGTGGTCTCTGAGTTCGGCAACATTCCTTTTTACCTGATCGGCACCCATCGGGTCGCCACCATGCACGGGCGACTGGCCCGACTGTTCGCGAGCCAACTGCCGCTGAAAATCCTGCCGCTCCCCCTGCCCGTCCCGGACCTGCACGAGGCGACCTGCTGGCACCCGCATCGTGAGCGCGATCCGGGCCTGCGCTGGCTGCGCGAGCTGATCAAGCAAACCGCCGCGACCATCTGAGTGCCGCTGCAGCCAGTCGAGACCAACCACTATGAGCCACGCCCGTCCGGAATCCGACCTCGATCTCTTCTCTGACGGGGTACTGACCGACCCCTATCCGCACTACCGCACGCTGCGTGACCTTGCGGCCGCGGTGTGGCTGCGGCCACTGGGCATGTATGCGCTCGCGCGGTACCAGGACGTACGCAATGCCCTGCTGGACTGGGTGTCCTTCTCTTCAGCGCATGGGGCGGCGATGAACGAGCCGGTCAACCAGGCGATCGCCGGCAATACGCTGGGCAGTGATCCACCGCTGCACGACAAGCTACGCGGCGTGCTGATCCGCCCACTGATGCCCGCCGCGATGCGTGAGGTGACCGCGCATATCGAGACCGAAGCCGAACGCCTGGTCACGGACCTGGTGGCGCGCGGGCAGTTCGATGCAGCCACGGATCTGGCCCAGCATCTGCCGGTTTCCGTGGTATCGCATCTGGTCGGTTTGCCCGAGAGCGGACGCGAGCAGATGCTGGAGTGGGGCAACGCCGCCTTCAATTCGCTCGGACCCCCGAACGAGCGCTGCCTGTCGGCGATGCAGGTCTCGATGGGCCTGATCGAGTATGCCTTCACTAAACTCGATCCGGCGACGCTCAAACCCGGCAGCTGGGCCACCATGGCCTTCGCGGCAGCCGAGCGCGGCGAGATCACGCTGCAGCAGGCGCGCGGATTGATACTCGACTACGTGGCGCCGAGCCTGGATACCACCATCTTCGCCATCTCCAGCGCCATCTGGCTGTTCGCGCTGCATCCCGAGCAATGGACCCTGGTCTGTGAGAACCCTGCGCTGATTCCCGGCGCCATCAATGAAGTGCTGCGTATCGAGTCGCCGATCCAGGTGTTTTCGCGCTACGTGGCACGTGACACCGAGATCGAGGGCGTAGCGCTGCCGCAGGGCTCACGCGCGCTGGTCATGTACGGGTCTGCCAACCGGGACGAGCGCAAGTGGCAGGATCCCGAGCGCTTCGATATCCGCCGCAAGGCGGCCGAACAGCTGGCCTTTGGCCATGGCGAACACCTGTGCGTGGGCCTGCCGCTGGCGCGCCTGGAAATCCGCGCCTTGCTGACGGCGTTGGCGCGGCGGGTCAAGCGCTTTGAGATCCACCAGCTCAGGCGCGGCATCAACAACACTTTGCGCGGCCTGGAAGAATTAAGGGTCAGCGTTCATTAGCGCCCCAGGCGAGCACTCGCCCGACTATTCGAAGCCACGCACCCGCTTGCTGCGCAGACTCTCCTTGGCACGCTGCAGACGCACCAGCAGCTCCGGGCCCTGACGCAGCGCCACGCCGACCGCCAGCACATCGACGACCGCCAGTTGCGCGAGGCGCGTGGTCATCGGTGTGTAGATATCCGTGTCCTCGTCAATCAGCATCTCCAGGGCGACGCTGCAGTGGGCCGCCAGCGGCGATCCCAACGCGGTGATGCCAATGACAGCGGCGCCCGACTCACGCGCCAGGTCCACGCTCGAGAGCAGATCGACCGTGCGGCCGCTGGCCGAAAAGGCCACCACCACGTCGCCCGGATGCAGCATGGTGGCCGCCATACCGTGCACGTGCGCGTCGGAATAGGCCACCGAGGGGAGCCCCAACCGAAAGAACTTGTGCTGCGCGTCGGCGGCGACGATGCCGGAACTGCCCAGTCCATAGCACTCGACGCGGCGCGCGCCGGCGAGCAGATCGATGGCGGCCTCGAGTCGCGCGGGATCGAGCTGACTGCGCACCTGCAGCAGCGTACTGGCCGCCTTGCCGAACACCTTGGCGGCCATTTCCGCCACCGAATCGCTTAGGGCCACATCCGCGTGCACGAACTGCGGGCTGCTGGCCAGCGACTGCGCCATGCGTAATTTGAAATCGGCGAAGCCGCTGCAGCCCAGCGAGCGGCAACAGCGGATCACGGTCGGCTCGCTGACCTGCGCCAGCTGCGCCACGGAACTCAAGGACAGCGACAGCAGTTCATGCGGACGCTCGAGCACCAGGTCCGCCACGCGCCGCTCTGCGGCCGGCAGCCGCTCGCGCGCACTGTCCAGGAATTTCAGCCAGCCGCCGCCCAGCGATGCGCTCGCCACGGCGTTCACGCGGCGGGGCCCTCGGGGCACCAGTACACATCCACGGGCACGCTCGACTGACGCAGGATCGCGCGCACCGGCATTGCCGACACCTCGCCGCTGGCGCAGGCCTGCTCGTACACCTGCCATTTCTGGGCGCCGACGATCTGGATGCAGATCTGCCGGGCATCGAGCAAAGCCGTTAAATTGAGTGTCAGGCGGGCAAAGGGCGCGCCCACCGGCCGCACGCCCAGACACCCGGGCGCGGCCGTCGCATCGAGTCCGGCCGCCAGCTCGGCGCTGCCAGGAAACAGCGAGGCGGTGTGGCCGTCATCGCCCATGCCCAGCAGCACCACGTCGAAGGGCCGCGGCATCGCGCCGATCATCTGCCAGGCGTGCGCTGCCCCCGCGTGCGGCGTCTCGGCCTCGTTTTTCATGCCGATCAGGCGCGCCGCCGCGGCGGCATCACGCAGCAACTCGACGTGCACCAGGCGTTCGTTACTGGCCGGGTGATCGAACCCCACCCAGCGCTCGTCGGCCAGTGTGATTTGCACGCGCGACCAGTCGAGCTGCTCGCGCGCCAGGCGCGCGAACATCGCCGCCGGCGTGCGCCCACCCGATACCACCAGGCTCGCCGCACCGCGCATCGCGATCGCACTGCGCAGTTGGGCGGCCACGGCTGTAGCCAGCGATGCGGCCTGCGTGGCCGGGTCGGCATCGCGCTGCAAGCGCAGCTCAGAGTTCATCGCGCCACGCATAGCCGTCGCGGCCAATCAGTGCCGTGGACGCGGCCGGACCCCAGCTGCCGGCCGCATAGGTCTTGGGTGGATTGCCCGATTGCGCCCAGCCGGCACGTATCGGATCGATCCAGCTCCAGGCAGTGTCCAGTTCGTCGCGCCGCATGAACAGCGTGAGGTTGCCCTTGACCACATCCATCAGCAACCGCTCATAGGCGGACAGGGGACGTTCCTTGAAGGTCTCGGCCAGATCGAGCGCCAGGTTGACGGGGCGCAATCGCATGGCATCCCCCGGCGCCTTGGCCAGTATCGTCAGCGTGACACTCTCATCGGGCTGCAGGCGGATGACCAGCTGATTGGGCGCATCCTGCGTACGGTTCGGAAAAATCGACAGCGGCACGTCATCGAAGGTGATGGCGATCTCGGCCACCTGCTGTTGCAAGCGCTTACCGGTGCGCAGATAAAAGGGCACGCCCGCCCAGCGCCAGTTGTCGATCTCGGCCTTGATGGCCAC
>Ga0075026_100001242_pt1 | contig 10768 bp, 11 predicted proteins | sample Str012_2_FD_71392 | JGI IMG/M metagenome (GOLD analysis project Ga0075026, IMG submission 71392) | Freshwater sediment microbial communities in response to fracking from Pennsylvania, USA - Straight Creek_MetaG_SC_2012 | ecosystem: Environmental > Aquatic > Freshwater > Creek > Sediment...
CCGGACTTCGAACCGGACTTCGATCCGGACTTCGGCACGGTCGTGCCCGCGGGCTTCGAACGCGGCTTCGCGCCGGTGGTGGGCCCGAGCGGAGCGCCCGACTTGGGGGTTGCCCCGGGCCGACGCGGGCGGCCGCCATGGGTCGGAGCGGTCACCGGGATCGCCGGGTCGGCTCGAGATCGGATTCGGGCGGCGGCGGGTGCGGCAACCGACCATAGGGACGGGTGCCTGCCCCCAGGCGGCGGCGACGCGGCAACCCCGGACGCGCGCTGGACCTCATGGCTGCTGGTCCGTCATTCGTTTGGCCACCTGATCGGCGGCGGTGGCCGATGCGGGGGCGGTGTCAGCGGTCGACGGCGTGTTCGCCACCGCGACCGTTCGGCGCGCGCCACCCGGCACGAAGCCCAGGCGGGTGGCGCGCTGGACGATCTCGGCCGGCGACTCCAACTGGGCGACCCGCAACCGAGCGTCGTCGTACTTGCGGGTCTCCTCGCTCAGCGCCTGGTCGACCTTGCCCGCACGCACCTGCCCCTGGGCCATGAGCGCGTGGGCCATCACCCCGGCCAGCGCCGCCAGCACGATCCCGGTTCCCCAGATCCGCACCAACCACCGGCGACGCGCTTCGCGTTTCGCGGTGACGGGATCGACCAACGCGAGATGACGCGCCCGCGGCGCGGGAGCGTCATCCCGACGGGGCGACCGTCGAGGAATCCGATGCGGAGCCGCCGCCGCATCCGTCACGCAAGCCGCTCCACGGCCCGCAGCCGCACACTGGCGGCGCGCGGGTTGGCCGCGAGTTCGATCTCGGCGGGCCGAACGGGCTTGCGCGTGATGAGGCGCACGAGCGGTTCGGTGGTCGGTGCGATCGGCAGCCGCCGCGGCCGACTGGCTGCGTCCGGGTCCGCACCGGCCCACTCCGCGAAGCGGCGCTTCACGATGCGGTCTTCGAGTGAGTGGTACGCGAGCACGAGCGTGCGGCCGCCGGGCGAGAGCAGGTGCACCGAGTCGTCGAGCCCTTCACGGAGGTTGGGCAGCTCGCGGTTCACCTCCATGCGGATGGCCTGGAAGGTCCGCTTCGCCGGGTGACCACCCTTGCGTCGGGCCGGCGCGGGGATACCGGCCTTGATCGCTTCGACGAGGTCGCCGGTGGTCTCGAGCGGTCGGCGCGCCACGATCTCGCGGGCGACGCGGCGGGCGAAGCGCTCTTCGCCGAACTCGGCGATGAGCGCTGCGAGTTCGGCCTCGGTGTAGGTGTTGACGACCTCGGCCGCGGTGAGCTCCTGGCGAGCGTCCATCCGCATGTCGAGCGGCGCATCCGACCAGTACGAGAACCCGCGCTCGGCCCGGTCGAGTTGCGGACTGCTCACTCCCAAATCGAAGAGCACTCCCACGATTGCCTCCCCCGTCGGTGTCACTTCAGTGATGGCGGAGAACTCCGCCCGGACCAACCGCACCCGATCACCGAATGGCTCGAGGGCGCGCGCCGCGGCGGTCAGTGCCGCGTCGTCACGGTCGATCCCGAGCACCCGAAGGTCGGGGCGGGCTGCGAGGAGGAGTCCGGCGTGACCGCCGCCGCCGACCGTGCAGTCGATGACGGTGCCCGTTGGGACGGGACTGAGGAGCTCGACCACCTCCCGGCCCAATACCGGGCGATGGACGAACGCCTCACTCACGGTCCCCCCTCGCAAGGACCCGACCTCGAGTCCGCCACCAGCCCCCCGGTCGAACAATGCCGTCCGGATTTCTCCCCGGGTGCGGCTCGGCCAAAAGCGGGCGGAGTAGGGGCCTTCGACCGCGCCGGCCGGGGGGCTGGTGGCGGGCCCGATTCCGGGTCCCGCCTGTCAAAAACGCTCCGGCGCACCACACGCCGGTCGATCAGATGAATCCGTGGATCAGATGAAGCCCATGTCGTCGAGACCGGCCCCGCCGACCTGAATGTCGGCCTGGGCGTCCGCCTCCACTTCGCGCCACCGCACCGGGTTCCAGAACTCGATGCGGTTGTCGACGCCGAGGACCATCACATCGCGCTCGAGCTGCGCGAACTCACGCAGCGGCTGCGGGATGGCGAAACGACCCTGCTTGTCGGGGACGAAGTGGCGAGCGGAGGAGAACCACACCCGGGCGGCTTGCCGATGCCGTGCGCTCTGGCGAGCACTCTCCCGAACCTTCTCCGCCAACACTTCGAACTCCCCCTCGCTGTAGACGGCCAGACAGCCGTCCAACACTCGGGTGAGCACCGCGCCGTTGGCGAGTGGCTCCCGGAACTCGACCGGAAGGATGACGCGCCCCTTGGCGTCGAGCGAGTGCTGATACTCGCCGAGAAATCCCAGGGACATTGCCTCTCCTGATCGCCCCGTTCGCGCCCCGATCTCCGGAACCGATGCGGTTGCTCTCCCCTTGTGTGTCTGGAGCCACCATATGGCACCACTTCTCTCCCTGTCAAGCCATTCCGCTCCACTTTCCTCCACCAGTCGGAATCAGTGGTGCCCGGGTGAGTTGGAATGGCTTTCCAGCAGAAATGCCCGAATCAGAAGGGGTTGAGCGTTCCGGGGACCGTCGGCGAGGCCCGAGAACGCCACATCAAGACGACCGGATCAAGACGACCGGATCAACCGGTCCGGGCCCGGTTCAGGCCGCAGTGCTCAGGACGCGGCGAGTTCGGGCTCGGATGGGGTCCCCGCCCCCACCCCGCCGGCTCCGGCCAGCTCGGCAACCGACGAGAGGAACGGCAACCAGGCGTCGAGGACGGGCCCGCCGTTGGTCACCACCCACGGTCCCCGGGGCGCGACGGGCCGCCGCCGCAGCCGGAGGTCGGTCTCGTGCAGGAAGCGGTTCTCCTTGCGCGAGTTACACGGTCGGCACGAGGCGACCACGTTCTCCCAGACGTGCTGACCGCCCCGCGAGCGCGGGATCACGTGGTCGATGTTCTCGGCGGGGCGGTTGCAGTACTGGCACGTGTGGCCGTCGCGGGCGAACACGGCCCGGCGCGACAGCGGCGCCCGATTGCGGTACGGCACCCGCACGTAGTGGACCAGTCGGATGACCGACGGGCAGGGCAGGTTGAGCCGGGCCGAGTGGAGTTCGGTGGGCTCCCGGGAGACGATCTCCGCCTTTTCCTTCAGCACGAGCACCACCGCGCGACGCCACGGGACGACACAGAGCGGCTCGAACGTTGCGTTCAGCAGCAGTGTCCGGTGCACGGTGCGCACCTCCAAGCCCGGGATCGCGAAAAGCCAGGTCCGAATCCTACCGATCGGCGTCCCGGCACCAGCGCAGAAACGTGATGACGTCCTCGGAGGCGACCGCTCCGCTCCCCCCGTACTGGGTCTCGAGCCGGAATCGGAGGTAGGCCCGACTCGGCACCGGGAGGAACGGGGCCTGACGCCACCAGGCCCGCGGCACCATTCGGCGGGCCTGACGCAGGGCCGTGAGCCAGAGCGTGGGCGTCCGCACCACCGCAACCGTCGCCGTGCGCAGCGGGTGCCCGGTCCGAGACTCCATGACGCGAGAACCGTATCCGCGTCGGATCCGTACAATGCCGCACGACTCCGGGAGGGTACGTGGATCAAGCGTTCCGCAAGCTGGTGGAACAAGTCGAGCAGGTGATCCAGGGCAAGCGCGAGGCGGTGCAGCTCGCGCTGGTCTGTCTGTTCGCCCGCGGTCATCTGCTCATCGAAGACGTGCCCGGCGTGGGCAAGACCTCACTCGCGAAGGCGATCGCGAGTTCCGTCGGCGGGACCTGGCAGCGCATCCAGTTCACGCCCGACCTCCTGCCGTCGGACGTCACCGGCGTGTCGATCTGGAACCGGGCGAACGACCGCTTCGAGTTCCGGCCCGGCGGTGTGTTCGCCACGGTCCTGCTCGCCGACGAGATCAACCGGGCGTCGCCCAAGACCCAGTCGGCCCTGCTCGAAGCCATGGAAGAAGGCCAGGTCACCGTCGACGGGCACACTCATCCGCTCGGTCCGCCGTTCATGGTGATCGCCACGCAGAACCCCATCGAACTCGAGGGCACCTATCCCCTCCCCGAGGCGCAGCTCGACCGCTTCCTCATGCGGGTCGAGATGGGCTACCCCGATCACCAGGCCGAGATCGACATCCTCACCGCCGACCGCGACCACGCCGCCGCCACCGAGTTGGCCCCCGTCATCACTGCCGACGAGCTCGTCGCACTCAGCGCGGCAGTCGGGCAGATCCACGTCGCGCCGGCGCTGCGTGACTACATCGTCACGCTCGTGGACGCGACGCGACGCCATCCCGCACTCGCGCTGGGCGCGTCGCCGCGGGGCGCGCTCGGACTCCAACGCGCCGCCCGGGCCTCGGCCGGCGCGAGCGGCCGTGACTTCGTTCTCCCCGACGACGTGAAGCGGCTCGCGGGACCGGTGCTCGCACACCGGCTCCTGGTGAACGGCGACGCCGAGCTGCGCGGCATCACCGGTGAGGATGTCGTCGCCGAACTCCTCACCGCCGTCCCGATTCCGAGCGCGAGCAGCTGAGTCGTGCCGAACCGCTCGACCAGCCTCACCCGCCGGGGCTGGTCGCTGCTCGGCGCGGCCCTCGGGCTCCTCGTCGCCGGTCGGCTGCTCGGCACCGATGAGCTCATCACTCTCGGCCTCGCCGCGCTGGGGCTGATCGGCGGATGCGTGGTCTTCACCCGCACCCGCACGCTGCCCATCCGCGTGGTCCGCGCCGTCCACCCCGACCGAGTCGCGGTCGGGGCCGAGGCCCGGGTCGACCTCGAGGTCCACGCCACGCAGCGCACCCCCCAGGTCACCTTCACCGACGCGTTCGACGGCGGACGCCGCGCCGCGCGCTTCCTGCTCCCCGCGCTGGACCGCGGCCAGTCCGCACGCGCCGCGTACCGCGTCCCGACCGATCGGCGCGGCCGCTTCGGGATCGGACCTGCGCATGTCGGTATCGCGGATCCGTTCGGGTTGACGTTGCGAACCGTCGAGCTACCCGGCGGCGCGGACGTGATCGTGCGGCCGCGCGTCCACGACCTGCGCGGCGTCGTCCCCGCGCCGGGTCATCGACGCGCCGCGACGAGCCCGCGCGCCCGCGTGCCGGTCCCGACGAGCGTGCACGACGAGTTCCTCGCGCTGCGCGAGTACGACGTCGGCGACGACCTGCGCCGGATCCACTGGCGCTCGACCGCACGCGTCGGCGAGCTCATGGTGCGCGACGACGAATCCGCGTGGCAGCCGCACACGATCCTGGTACTCGACAACCGCGTCGGCGCCCACACGGCGGAGAGCTACGAGGCGGCGATCGTGGCGGTGGCCTCCCTCGCGCTCCGCCTCGGCCGCGCCGGGCGGGCCATCGAGGTGGTGACCACCGCCGGTCGTCGGCTCGGCGCCGGCGGGGGCGACAGCCTCCGGGTCGACACCCTGCTCGACGAACTCGCACTCCTCACCCCCGACTCCGATCCCACCGTGCACGCGCGCGTCCGGCGCCTGCGCCCGCCGGTCCGGCGCGGACTCCTGGTGCTCGTCACGGGCGCGCCGCCGGACCTTCCCGTCCTCACCGGCCTCGCCGGACCCGACGCCCCGGTGGTGCTCATCGGGTGCGGCGCCGCCGGACCGCCGGCGCCCGGCGCCTACCTGCAGGTGGTCGACGGCCGCCCCGGCGCGTTCGTGGCCTCGTGGAACACCGCGTCGCTCCACCGGCGGGCCCCCCGATCGCGCGGTGGGGCATGACCGTCGGGACCCCGGCCACCAACCGCGCCGACCGGCTCGCGGTCGGCGCGCCACTCGTCCAGGTCGGCGCGCTGGCATTGGTCAGCATCGCCACCGCACTCACCTTCGCCGGGGTGTACGACGGCGCGGGGTTCGTCGGGCCCCTGCTGCTCGCCGCGATCGTCCCGCATCTGGCCGGCCTCCTGGCCCGCACCCGCGGGTGGACCCCGGCGCGCGGCGTCGCGATCGGCGTCGGGGCGACGACGATCGCCCTCGGCTGGGCCGTCGCCGGGTCGGCCACCACCTACGGCTTCCCCACCGGTCGCACCGCCGAACGCCTCGACGGACTGTTCCGGCACGGGTGGTCGGTGTTCCGCACCGGCGTCCCGCCGGTGACGGCCCACCCCGGTGTGGTCCTGCTCGGCGCCATCGTCGTCGCGCTCATGGCGCTGGCCGCCGACGCGATCGCCCGTCGGCCCGATGCGAGCATGGCCGCGCTCGCGCCGAGCCTCATCGTGTTCGTGCTCACCGGCACCCTCGGCGGCAACGACCTGCGCATCATCACCACCGTCGTCTACGTCACCGCCGCGCTGATCGCGCTCGCGCTGGCGAACGCGGCACGCATCGAAGCGCGCCGGACCTGGTTCACCGGCCGCCGGCTCGCCTCGGACGCCGCCGTCCTGCGCCACGCGCTCGGCATCGGCGGCGCGGCGCTGCTCGCCGGTCTCATCGTGACGCCGCTCCTGCCCGGCGCCGGGAGCGGCCCGTTGCTCCACTACCGCACCCGCTCCGGCGGCGGTGCCGGGTTCAGCGACTACGTCGGCGTCAGCCCCCTCGTCGATCTGCGCGCGCGCCTCAACGAGCGCACCAACGTGGAGCTGTTCCGGGTGAGCGCGCCGCGGCCGTTGGCCTGGCGGTTGATCGCGCTGGACCACTTCGACGGCTCCACCTGGAGTCTCACCAGTTCGGCGCGCGACGTGGCCCAGGTCCTCCCCGGCGTCGGACGCGCGCCGACCGTCAGTCAGACGTTCCAGATCTCGGCCCTGACCGACCGTTGGCTGCCCGCCGCGTACCAACCCGTCGCGATCAACCTCGGCAACGTGCGGGCCATCCCCGAATCGAGCACGCTCGTCTCCCCCACGCCGGTGAGCGGCGCCGGCTACATCGTGGAGTCCATCGTCGAGCGACCGCCGACCGCGAGAGAGATCGCACGGACCGCGGATCCACTCCCGCCGGGTCAGCAGCAGTACCGGCGCGTGCCCGCGGGCTTTGTCACTCCGCGCGTCCAGGCGGTCATCGACCAGACCGGCGCGGGGACGCCGTGGGCGCGCGCGGTGGCGCTGCGCGACTACTTCACGAGCGGTCGCTTCACCTACGACACGACCGTCGACCTCGGCGACGGTCCGAGCGCGATCGACGACTTCCTCGCGACCCGGCGCGGGTTCTGTCAGCAGTTCGCCGCCGCGTTCGCCGGCATCGCACGTGCGGAGGGGATCCCCAGCCGGGTCGTCGTCGGCTTCACCCCGGGGACGGTCGACCGCACCAACGGCGAGTACGTGGTGCGCGGTCGGGATGCACATGCCTGGGCCGAGCTGTGGTTCCCCCACCTCGGCTGGCGCACCTTCGACCCCACCCCGGCCGGCACCGAACCCGGTCAGGCCGACGCACGGGTGAGCGCCGGCGTCGCGTCCACTGCCACCAACGCCGCGGCGACGACGACCACCACGACCACGACGGCATCGACCAGTACGCCCACCGGGAGCCATCGCGCGTCGCGATCGCGACCGATCCGCGACGTCGGCGGCTCGGTGCGCACGGGGACCGTCGACCATTCCGGGCCGAGCACCCGCTCGATCCTCGGCCTCGGACTCCTCGCGGTCCTCGGAGTCGCAGGCGCGGTGTGGTTCCTGCGGCGCCGGACCCAGAGCCGTCGGGTGCGGCGGCGTCGACGCCAGGCGCCCGAACCCGCGCACCGGATCGTCGGCGCGTGGCACGACACGGTGGACGTGTGCGCCCGGGCCGGCCTGCCCACCTCACCGGCGCTCACCCCACGCGAGCAAGGGCACGAGTTCGAGGCGCACGGGTTGCCGCCGACCGCGTCACCGTCGCTGCACGAACTGGTGGAGATCTACGAGCGGAGTGTGTACGCGCCCGGTGGGACCGCGGCCGATTCGGATCGCTCGGCGCGTGCGTGGGCCGCGGCCGACGCGATTCGCGTGGCGGTGACTACTGGTCGTCGCGATGCCAGCGGTCGCGCATCCGGCGGCCCGTCGAACCGAAGAAGCCACCGACCGAACCCTCGCGCCAGGAGGACGTGAGGGTCTCCATCCCGGCCCGCCCCAACTTCCGGGCGTTGCGCTCGATCACGAGCAGGCTCGCCAACATCACCAGGAAGCCGATCAAGCCCAGCACCAGGGTGGTGTACGTCGCCACGAGGATCACCAGACCCGCGAGGAATCCGGCGACGGCCCACTTGATGGCGCGGGCGGCATGGCGGTACAGGGTGGTCTCGGAGACCTGCTGCACGAGTCCAGGATCAGTGGCCGTGAGGTTGGCCTCGATCTCCTGCAGGATCTTCAGCTCTTCGTCGGAAAGCGGCATCGCCCAATCTTCGCGCATGAGCGGGCCGCTCTCAACGCGTGGACGGTATCGAGGCCACCGATCCCCCGGCTCGGGCCGACGCGTAGGCCGCTTCGACCACCTCGTGGGCGGCGAGCGCGTGGTCCACGTCGGGGGTCCCGCGGGCGCCGGACCCCTGCGCGACCAGGGCATCCAGGAACTCCTTGCTCGGCGCCGCGTACTGGGCCACCGACTTGGCGAGAACCTCGGGCGTCGAGAGCCGCTCGATCCACTCGGGCGCCGGGGCGGTGATCGCCTCGGCCCCCTCGGACGTCTCGACGTGCACCGGACCGAGATAGTCGTCCTCGGTCCAGAGCATCGCGTCCTCGCAGAACAGCTCCAGGCGCCGGGTCGACGGCCGGGAGAGCACCTGGTGCCAGACGCTGGTGAGGCTCGCCTGGGCCCCCGAGCCGAAGTCGAGGCGCAGCGTCGCGACGTCCTCGATCCCGGCGTGGCCGAACGTCTCGGCGGTCGCCGCGCTGACCCCGGTGGCCGGACCGAGGATCCACTGCATGAGGTCGACGTCGTGGATCGAGTGCTCGATCAGTGTCCCGCCGCCGGCCTTGGTGACGTCGGCGCGCCAGGTCGAGCCGTACATCCCCTGGATCGGGAAGTACTGGTCGTCACGGAACACCATCGCCATCGGCCGCCCGTACCGACCGGTTGCCACCGCGTCGGCGAACGCCGCGAACACCGGCGCGTGGCGCAACACCAGACCGACCTGATGCGGCCGATCGCGGAGTTGCGCGGCGATCGCCCGGCACTCCGCGATGGTGGGCGCCAACGGCTTCTCGCAGAACACCGCCAGGTCGCGCGCGACGGCGGCGGTGACCGCCTCGGCATGACCGGCGGTCCAGGTACAGATCCACGCGACGTCGACATCGTCGAGAGCGGACTCCAGGTCGGAGAAGGGCCGGGCGTCGTGGTGGCGCGCGGTCTTCGCCGCCCGTTCCGCGTCCGGATCGAACGTCGCCGTGACCGCGGCGTCGACCAACCCGGCGCGGGTCAGTTGCGCCAGCGCGTAGGAGTGCACCGTCCCGATGTGGCCACAACCGATGAGCGCGATGCGCAGCACGTCACTGTTCCCCTGGCGTCGAGTCGTCGTCCGGACCCCAGAGGCTGCCACGTCGCTCGGTCTGCACGCTTCCTCCGCGCGCGAAGGTGGCGCGACCGACCGCGTCAGTGCCGAACCGGGCGCGCACTGCGTCGAGGGTCCGCTCGAGCGCGCCGGTCTCCGCGCTCGGCACCGCGCGCGCGGCGACGGAATCGGCGGGGGGCGCGGCGAAGTCGAGTTGTTCCTGCACGCCACCGAACTCGTCGAGCCCCATCGCGGTGACGCCGAGGAGCCGGATACCGCCGCGCAGGTCGACCGCGTCGAACAAGGCCCGCGCCTCGACCGCGATGGTGGCCGCGAGGTCGGTGGGTCCGGGCAGCGTGTGCGCCCGGGTGATCGTCGTGAAGTCGCGGTAGCGCAGCTTCACCTGCACGGTGCGCGCGACCTTGCCGGTGGCGCGCAAGCGCGCCGCGACGAGGTCGGCCATGCGCCCGAGATCCTGGGAGAGCGCGCCACGATCCGTTCGGTCGACGGCGAAGGTCTCCTCGTGACCGATCGACTTGGTCTCGCGGTGCGGCTCCACCGCACGGTCGTCGCGGTTCCAGGCCAGGCGATACAGGTGACGCCCACTCGCCTCGCCCAGCGACTGCACCAGGGTGCGCTCGGGAATCGCCGCGAGCTGCCCGACCGTCTCGACGCCGAGGCCGGTGAGCTTCGCCTGCGTGGCCGGTCCGACCCCCCAGAGCCGGCGGACCGGGAGCGGATGCAGGAAGTCGAGTTCGGTCCCGAGCTCGACGACGAGCATGCCGTCGGGTTTGGCCAGGTCGCTCGCGATCTTGGCCAGCATCTTCGTGGCGGCCACCCCGACCGACGCCGTGAGCGACAACTCCTCCTGGATCCGCGCGCGCAGCATCGCCGCGATCGCGGGGCCGGTACCGAGCAGCCGTTGCGCGCCGCGGACGTCGAGGAACGCTTCGTCGAGCGAGAGCGGCTCCACGAACGGCGTCGCCTCGCGCAGGATGCGCATGACCTCCTTGCTCACTTCGGCGTAGAGCTCGATCCGCGGCGTGACGAACACCGCGTCGGGACACGCGCGGCGCGCCCGGGCGGTGGGCATCGCGCTGTGGACTCCGAACTCGCGCGCCTCGTAACTCGCGGCGGCGACCACCCCGCGGCCGCCGAGTCCGCCGACGACGACGGGACGACCACGCAGCTCAGGTCGCTCACGCTGTTCGACCGACGCGTAGAACGCGTCGAGATCGAGATGCAGGATCGCGGGTGCGCTCACTCCACCGAGGCCGCGACGACCTCGAAGTCGGCGAGGCTCGTGCCGCGGATCTCGTAGTGGAAATGGCGACGGGCGTCGATCGGCCAGCGGTCGGTCAGCCAGGCGCGGAGCGGATCCCCCACCCACTGGAAG
>Ga0075026_100001243_pt1 | contig 10768 bp, 10 predicted proteins | sample Str012_2_FD_71392 | JGI IMG/M metagenome (GOLD analysis project Ga0075026, IMG submission 71392) | Freshwater sediment microbial communities in response to fracking from Pennsylvania, USA - Straight Creek_MetaG_SC_2012 | ecosystem: Environmental > Aquatic > Freshwater > Creek > Sediment...
ATCGGTGAGAAGGTGCTCGGCCTCCCGCGCGAACCGGATCCGTACGACGGCCGTCCCTGGGCCGAGGTGCCGCGGTCGTGACCACCTCCCTCTTCGAACTGCTCGCCGAACATCCCGCCGGGCCGACCGAACCGCTGATCCACACGATGAACGCGACGGTCACGATGGGCGAGTTCCGGGCCGCGGTCGACGCGGTGGCCGACCAGTTGCGGTCGGTCGGGATCGGACCGGGCGACGCGGTTGTGATCGCGCGTCCCAACGACGTCGGGTTCGTCGCCGCGATGTTCGGCGTGTGGAGCGTCGGTGGCGCGTTCGTGCCGATGAACCCTCGCGCCCCCGAGCCCGAGCGCGCGGCGGCGTTGGTCGCGACCCGACCGCGCGCGGTCCTCGATGCCGTGGGCGTCACCGAGTTGGCCGACGCGCAAGCCGTCGACCCCGGGGTCGCGTTCGTGCTGTGGACCTCGGGCACCACCGGCGCGCCCAAGCCGATCCTGCACACCCACACCGCCTACCTCGAACTGCTCGACCGCGTGCTCGGTCCACTGCGGGGCGCGGGCGCGAGTTCGGGCTCCGGGCCCGACGGGCCGCGCCGGCCGCCGCCCAACCTGATCCCGGTCGCGCTGGCACTCAATGCCGGGATCTACAACGTGCTCTTCGGGTTGCGGGCCGGCGCGGAGATCGTGGTGATGGATCGCTTCACCCCGACCGAGTTCGCCACGCTGGTCGTCCGTCACGCGATCCGCTCGACCGTGCTCCCGCCGGCCGCGATCACGATGCTCAACGACGCACCCGATCTCGAGACGCTCGCGCCGCTGCGGTACGTGCGCAGCATCACCGCGCCGCTCTCGGCCCTGCAGGCGCGGCGCTTCACCGAACGCTTCGGCGTCACCGTCCTCAACGGCTACGGCCAGGCCGAGATCGGGGAGGTCATCGGCTGGACCGCGGCCGACGCGCGCGAGCACCCCGAGAAGGTCGGTGCCGTCGGCCGTGCCCATCCGGGCGTCGCGGTGCGTATCGGTGCGCCCGACGCCGACGGCGTGGGCGCGCTGCTCGTCCGCCCGCCCGCGATGGCCGCGGGCTATGTGTCGGGCGCGGAGTTGGCCGACCGGATCGACGCCGACGGATTCGTCGACACCGGCGACCTGGCGCGCGTGGACGCCGAGGGATTCGTGTGGATCGAAGGCCGGGCCGGCGACCTGATCAACCGCGGTGGCAACAAGGTCTTCCCCGACCAGGTCGAAGAGGTGCTGCGCCTGCTTCTCGAGGTGCGCGACGCGGCGGTCGTCGGCATCCCGGACGACCGCCTCGGTCAGGTCCCGGTCGCCGCGGTCGTGACGACGGGTGAGATCACCGACGACGCGTTGGCCGCGCATTGCCGCGCCCAGCTCGTCGCGTACAAGGTGCCGGTGGCGTTCCACCGGGTGGATGCCCTACCGCGGAACGACGCGGGCAAGCTGGCGCGACGCATCGTCGCCGAGACGATCCGAGGAGAGGGAAGCCCCTGATGAGCTACTCGACGTTCGATCACCTGATCGTGGAGCGCCGCGGTCCGGTGGGGTGGTTGATCAACAACCGGCCCGACCAGCTCAACGCGATGAACGCGGCGATGCGCGACGAGTTCGCGCTCGCCTGGACCGAGCTCGACGCCGATCCCGAGGTGCGGGTGATCGTGCACACCGGTGAAGGCCGCGCGTTCCAGACCGGGGTCGACGTCTCGGAGATCGCGGGCGACGGCGTGGGCATGGAGCGCTACCGCGAGTCGGTCGCCGAGTTCGACCTGCACTTCACGAGCTGGCACCAACAGGTGTGGAAGCCGGTCATCACCGCGGTCAACGGGATCTGTTGCGGGGGCGGGTTCCACTGGGTCGCCGACGCCGACATCGTGATCGCCGCGAGTGACGCGCAGTTCTTCGACCCGCACGTGTCGATCGGTCAGGTGGTGGCGATCGAGGCGATCGGGCTCATGCGCAAGATGCCGGTCGAGGCCGTGATGCGTATGGCGTTCATGGGCCGCTACGAACGGATGAGTGCGGCCCGCGCCTACGAGCTGGGCATGGTCAGCCAGGTGGTGGACCCGCCGGAGTCGTTGCGTGACGCCGCGCAGACCTTGGGCGAGACGATCGCCAAGAACTCGCCGGCCGCGATGGCTGCCACCAAGAAGGCGTTGTGGGGCGCGCTCGAGATGGGACTCACCGACGCGTGCCGGGCCGGTGCTGCGCACCTCGTGAGCATGTGGGGTCATCCCGACCAGGAGGAAGGACCGCGCGCGTTCGCCGAACGGCGCGAAGCCAACTGGACCGTGTGACCTCCGCTCAGTTCGTGCCCTCGAGTGAGTAGGTGTTCCTGAGGTCGTCGGTGGTCACCTTCGCCGGCGCGGCGACGGTGCTGATGGTGAGCGGCGCGGTGAGCGTGCGCGACGCGTAGGTCCAACCGGCGGGGAGGGCCAGCTTCGCCGTCAGGTCGGCGAGGTCGGCCTCGCTCAGCGTCGGGTCGATCTCCTGGCTCCAGGACTGCATCACCCACTTCTGTCCCTGCGGGTCCGTCAGCTCGTACACGGTCGACCCTTTGTCGAACGTGAAGACGGTCTTCCGGTTGACCTCGTGGAGCAGGTACGGCTTCTGGGCAGTCGCCGGATCGCCGATCAGCACGGTGGCCCGTTGCGTCATCTCGATGCCGCCGAAGTCCTTGGTGGGACCGCTCGTGCCGACGGACTTGGCCACGCGGTCCATCAGCCAGTAGCGGGGCCCGTTGAGGTTCGCGAGCAGCGCCTGGTTCTCCTGGGCGATCTGCTTCGCGTTCAGGGCGGCCCACTCCGACTGGGGGCAGGCGTTCATCGGGTAGGAGTTGTAGACGTCGGCGGTCAGCCCGGCGGGCGCCGGGTGGAGCAGGAGGACCTCGCAGTAGCGCTGGGCGCGCAGGCCGTTCGCGGACTTCGTCGCGCTCGTCGTCGTCGACGACGTCTTCGCGCCGGACGCGGACGAGCCCGACGACGATCCGCAGGCCGCGAACGCGGTCGCGGCGAGGAGCGACGCGACCGCGACGGACGCGACGCGGATCGGGCGGGAGCGTGGGTTCATGCGCGCATGCCTCCTGCGGTGAACGTGTCGATGATCTCGACGAGCCGGTCCGGCGCGTCTTCCTGGATGAAGTGGCCGGCGCCCTCGATGACCTGATGGTCGAGGCCCGCCGCGCCGGGGACGACGCGCTGGAACTTCTTGTGGGCGCCGGGCTTGTACGACACACCGTCCTCGGATCCCATGACGGTGAGGAACGGCTTGGTCCACGCGCTCAGGTACTCCCAGGTTGCGAGACACATCGGGACGCCGGGGTTGTCGGGCTGGATCGGGATGAGGAGTGGGAACTGCAACGCGCCCATCTGGTAGCGGCCGTCGGGGAACGGCGCTTCGTAGGCCGCGATCTCGCCGGCGGTGAGGTCGCGGCCGGTACCGCCGTTGACCAGCGACCCGATCGGCAACTCGTCGACGCTCTGGCTGAACGCCAACCACCGCTCCATGAACTCGTTCACGCCCTCGCCACTCGGGATGCCGGTGTTCGACGCGATGACCCGCGCGAACCGGTCACCGTGGAGTGGGAGGAGTTGCAGGCCGGCGAGGCCGCCCCAGTCCTGGCAGTAGAGGGTGATGTCGGTGAGGTCGAGCGCGGTGAGCCACTGGCTCAACCAGTCGACGTGACTCGCGAGCGTGTAGTCGGCGCGGGCCGCGGGCTTGTCGGAGCGGCCGAAGCCGATCAGGTCGGGCGCGATCGCGCGGTGGCCGCGGGCCGCGAGGCCGCGGACCATGGCGCGGTGCAGGTAGCTCCACGACGGGTTGCCGTGGAGCATCACGACGGGCGGCGCGTCCCTGGGGCCTTCGTCGAGGTAGTGCATCCGCAGCGGGGTGCCGTCGGCCGCGGCGACCTCGACGTCGCGAGGCTCGAAGTCCCAGCCTTCGAGGTGCGCGAAGCGGTCGTCGGGCGTGCGCAGGACCTCCATCGCTTCAGGCCTCGTGCCCGGGTGCGGTCGTGATCGAGTCGACCAGGCGGTCGATCGCCCGCTCGACGACGAGCACGTGGGCTTCGTCGGCGTCGGCGGCCGCACGGGTGAGTGCGGCGAGCGCGGCGTCGTCGGCCACGGTCACGAAGCGCGCCCGGTCGAAGGTCCGGCCGTCGCCCACGATGACGCCTTCGACGTCGAAGCGGGCGACGTCTTCGACGCCGACGATCGGCGCGGGCGCGGCGGGCGTGCCGCGCTCCACCACGAGGACGAGCCGGTCGGAGTCGATGCCGTCACCCGGGGTCGCCGACGGGAGACACGACATGACGATCGTGAACTCCATGCCCGCTTCCTTGTGGACGTGCTGATCCTTGAAGTCGTCGCGCTGTTGCATGGCGAAGAACGATGCGCGGGTGGGGTAGCGGACGATGCCGATGCGGTCCCAGGTTGGGTCACCCGCGCGCTGGTCGATCACGTCGCCGTGGAACGCCACGACCGCACCGATGGCAGCGAGTGGGCCGAGCGGCGCGTACTTGTCGTCGGCGGCCTTGCCCGAGACGCGTTCGCCGCCGCCGTCCGCATAGGCCGCGACCTCGCGGTACTTCATGAGGTTGAGGGCCCAGAACGGTCCGTCGTCCTCGGCGGGGAGTTCGAGCCAACGGCTGACGAGCACCCAGTTCGGGGTTCCGTATCCGGGCTTGGCGGTGCCGGCCATGGTTGGTCCTTTCGTATGCTGACGGTCAGGTGGTGAGCAGTGCGGCGACGGCGTCGGCGAGCATCGCCTCGGTCTCGGTGGTCGAGTACCCCCGGTGCACGCGGTAGTGGTCGAGGGCCTCGAGCTCGCAGAGCGCGTCCAGCGCGGCGACCCGGGCGCGCCGGGTCGCGGCCGGCATCGCGTCGAGCTCGGGCGCGAACTGCTTCTCGATCTGTTCGCGCAGGGCGCGCCGGGTGAGCTCGAGTTGGTCCCGCACGATGTCGTCGATCGCGGCGCGTCGCCGCGTGGCGCGTGCCGTCGCGCCGATCGTCTCGTGGAGCTGGACGCGGTGCGCGGCGAAGGCCGGGACGCGATCGGTCAGTGACCCTTCACCGATGCGGGGGAAGTGGTAGTGCGGGAGGACCTTGGCCATCTGGTGATCGATGGCCGAGCGCAGCAGCGCCTCGCGGTCGTCGAAGTAGCGGTACACGGAGCGGGGCGAGATCCCGGTGCGCTTCGCGACCTGCTCGGGGCTCGGGTCGAGATCGCCCTCCGAGAACAGTTCGACGATGGCATCGAGCGCGGCGACCCGGTTGCGGTCCCGGCGGGCCAGGCGTCCGTCGGCCGACGCGGTCGGTGCGGTGGTCGGTGCGGCGGTCGTGCTCACGCGCCACCGTCGGTGATCGACCCGACGTAGCCGACGCGCGGGTCGATGTGGCCCGCGACCAGCTCGCCCCACGCCGCGGCGACCGCATCGGAACCCACGATCGGCCGTACGTCCAGCCACCGGTCGGTCCAATCGGAGTAGGCCGTCCACGCCGCACCCATCCGCCGATCGAGCTCGTCCCTGCCCCATTCGGCGGTGCGCTGTGCGACCTGGGTCGGTGCGAAGAAGAACTCGGGGCGCGGTCCGGGCAGCGCGGCGTCGGTCGCCGTGGCGGTGTGGTCCCAGTGCGTGCCGCCGACGATCATCGAGTGCGCGAGCCGGTCGCCGTACGCGGTGTGCACCGCGCGCACGACGTCGGCGTTCCCGGCAATGTCGACGAATCCGGCGGTGCCGGCTCCGAGTCCGGGTGCGTCGGCGTAGTCGACGACGGCGTCGTAGATGCCGAGCCCCTCGACGAAGTCCCGGTTGGCGGGCGAGGTCAGACCGATCACGCGCCGGCCGCGACGGTGCGCGAGGAACGCGACGCCGATCGCGGTCTTGCTCGACGCGCTGGAGACGATCATCGCGTCGGCACCGAAGTCGTCGCGGCCCGCGAAGAAGTCGTCGACCACGAACGACGTGAAGAACAAGGGGTAGAGGAGCATCTGCTGGGCTTCACGCGCGGCGTCGTACACCGGGTCCGTCGCGCAACGGGTGTAGCGGTTGTACGCGCCCGCCATCGCCTGGCGGTGCGGCGCGAGGTCGGCGACTCCCCGGTCGTCGGCGCGGCCGGGTTCGATGACCAGCTCCGAGGCCATCGGGAAGTATCCGTAGAGCCGCTCACCGACCGCGCAGTCGGGTGCCGTCGTCTCGACGACCTCGGCGAAGCCCCATACCGGTACCCGACCCCACGCCGGATCGGCGGTGGGGAAGAAGCTCCAGTACTGCAGCGCGTCGCCGAACACGGCGTAGGTGACGTTGTTGGTCGTGAGGGCGAACCCGTCGATCCGCAGGCGGGCGCGGCCGGGAGGAAGGGGGGCCGTCGGCGTGTCGACGCGTCGGGTCCGGGCGATCTCGTGCTTGTCGATCTCGAGGTTCATGGCAGTACTCCCGTCACGAAGGTGCCCTTGGGAGAACAGATCTTGGAGGAGTGGGAATCTTTTGTCAACTCAACTGTCAAAACCTGCGGTCCGAGCGCCGGCCGGGCAGGATGCGCCCGTGAGTGCTTCCCGACCCACCCGCACCGAAGTGACGGCCGCGTTGACCGCGCCGGGCGAGCGGCACGAACTGCAGACGATCGCGGTCGGAGGGGTGCCGTGCCGCGTCTTCGTCCACGCACCGGAGTCGTTGCGGGCGATGTACGCCGACGCCGTCAGCGACCGTGACTTCATCGTCTACGGCGACGAGCGCATGACGTTCGCGCAGACCTGGGCCGAGGCGGGCCGGATCGGCGCGGTGCTGGTCTCGGAGTTCGGTGTCGTGCCCGGGGACCGGGTCGCGATCGCGATGCGCAACTACCCGGAGTGGATGACGACGTTCGCCGCCGTGACCTCCATCGGCGCGATCGCGGTGGCGATGAACGCGCTGTGGGGACCCGAGGAGATGGAGTTCGGGCTGCGTGACTGCGGCGCGACCGTGCTCGTGGCCGACGAGGAGCGGGTCGATCGGGTGCGACCGTTCGCGACGGAGTTGGGACTCCGGCCGATCGTCGTGCGGCCGTCGCGCCCATCGGATGTGCCGACGCTGGCTGCGTTGACGGCCGCGCGGGCGGACGCGGTCATGCCGGCGGTCGCGGTGGGGCCCGACGACCCGGCGACGCTCTTCTACACGTCGGGCTCGACCGGGAATCCCAAGGGCGTGCTCTCGACGCATCGCAACGTGCTCTCGGCGCTGCTCTCGTGGGAGCTCGACGCGCGCGCGGCGCGGCGGCTCGCGGATCCGCGGTCGGCCCCTCGCTCGGATCCGCGCTCGGCCCGGCCCGAGGGTCAGGCCGGCGCGCTGCTCGGGATCCCGCTGTTCCACGTGACGGGCTCGCACGCCGTGCACCTCCAGTCGTACCGGGCGCAGCGCAAGCTGGTGTCGATGTACAAGTGGGACCCCGAGGCCGCGGCCGAGATCATCGAGCGCGAACGCATCACGACGTTCCTCGCCCCGGCCGCGTTGACCGGCGACCTCGTGCGCGTGGCGCGCAGCACCGACCGCGACCTGTCGTCGTTGCTCATCGTCGGTGGTGGAGGTGCGCCGCGCGCGCCGGAGCAGGTGGCCGCGATCGGGTCGTCGTTCGGGCGGGCCAAGCCGAACACGGGATGGGGTATGACCGAGACCAACGCGATCGGCACCGGGATCGGCGAGGACGACTATCTCTCCCGGCCCGAGAGCTCGGGCCGTGTCTCGGCGGTGCTCGACCTGCGGGTGGTCGACGACGCGGGTGCGACCGTGCCGGCCGGTGCGCCGGGTGAGTTGTTGGTGCGGGGGACCTCGGTGTTCCGGGGCTACTGGAACCGGCCGGACGTGGACGCCGACGCCTTCGTCGACGGGTGGTTCCGCACGGGTGACGTGGCGATCATCGACGACGACGGCTACCTGTTCATCGTCGACCGCATCAAGGACCTGATCATCCGCGGTGGGGAGAACATCGGCTGCGGTCAGGTCGAGGCCGCGCTCCTGCTGCACCCCTCGGTGCACGAGGCCGCGGTGTACGCCCTCCCCGACGAGCGCCTCGGTGAAGAGGTCGGCGCGACGGTGTACGCCTCGCCGACGGTCGACGCGCAGTCGTTGCGGGCCTTCGTGCGCGACCACCTCGCCGCCTTCGAGGTGCCGCGCGAGATCGTGATCTGTTCGGAGCCGCTGCCGCGTACCGCCAGCGGCAAGATCGTCAAGCGCGAGCTCCAGGCGGCCGCGATCACGGCCTCCGCCGCGGGAGCGTGACCTCGAGCCTCGGCGGGGTGTCTCGTGGAAGTGACTGCGCGTCCGCGGGCACGCGGGTCGGGTCAACGCCCCCCCCCGGGTGTGTCATACCCCGCCGGTACTTCGGTGCGTGAGGACCGCGGGTGACCTCTAGAGTCCGCTCCGCGTGACGACGGCGGGGGATTGGAAGGCCCGGCCCGCGGGCCCGGAGTACGAGACGACGCGGCAGCGACTGGTCGACGCCGCGGAACTCGTCGTGCGCGACCGGGGTGTCGCCGCCTTGCGACTGGACTCGGTGGCCGAAGCCGTCGATCTCCATCGGTCGTCGTTCTACCGCTACTTCGACTCCAAGGAGGAGCTGATCACCGCGGTCGTGGTGCAGGCGTCGCTGCGGGTCGGTGTCCGGGTCATCGCACAGCTGGGCGATGACGCCGCGCCCGAGCAGTACCTCGTCGACGGGCTCGTCATCGCGCTCGGTGAGATGGGCGACAACCCTGTGTTCACGTCGCTGCTCGCGCCAGCGGCGAGCGCGTCGATGGCCCGGATCGCCGGGTCCGCGCTGACCGAAGGCATCCGACCGCTCATCGAGCCGATGTTCGTGGCCGCGGCCGACCGCGGCGTGCTGCGCGCCGGCGTCACGCCCGAAGACGCGGTCCAGTGGCTCCAGATCGTCGCGACCGGCCTCCTCCGACTGCCCGGCCTGCCCACCCCGGACGCGTTGCGCGCCCTGTTGCGCCGCATGCTGCTCCCCGCACTGCTCGACGTCCGACCCGACTGACCGGACCGCCGTCAGAGCTCGGGAGCGCCCGACGGCGGCGGAGTGTCGGCGAGGAGGGGACGACGGCGCGCCACTTTCATCATGGAGAAATCGCCGACGGCGAGGACGTGACCGTCGGTGTCGGCGACCTCGCAGTCCACGACGATCAGCTGCGCGCCGACCTTCACGATCTCGGCGCGCGCCACGACCACATCGGTCCGGGGCCGGCCGAGGTAGCGCAGGTGCATGTCGACGGTGATGAGCGACTCGGTGGCGGCGTCGAAGTTGGTGGCCCGCACCGCGGCCAACGCGCACGCGAAGTCGACCATCGTGGCGATGGCCCCGCCGTGGAGGCTGCCGGTGGGCCCGCAGGACTCCGCCCGCACCGGCATCCGGATCTCCGTGGTCGTGACCCCTGGCTCGGCCGGGAGGATCTCCAGGCCCAGGAGGTCGTGCAGCGGGATCGTGATCTCGGCCAGCGGCCGATCGTCGTCGTCCATGCTCACATCACCCGGCCGAGATGGTCGCGGTCACCGGAAGGGAGGTGAGCCCGCGGATGAACATGCGGTTGCCCCAGACCGGTGGGCCGGCGAGTTCGACCGCGGGGAGCCGGTCGAGGATCGCCGTGAACGCGATCTCGGCTTGGAGCCGCGCGAAGTGGGAGCCGAGGCAGGCATGCAGCCCGGCGCCGAACTGGAGGTGCTGGCTCGCGTCGGGACGGTCGATACGGATCCGATCGGCGTCCTCACCCCAGCGGCGCGGGTCGCGGTTGGCCGACGCCGGACTCGCGTAGATCACCGATCCGCCGGGAAGTTCGGTGTCGCCGATCGTGGTCGGTCGGGTGGTGATGCGGCGGACGAAGTGGTTGGGTCCGTCGAACCGGAGGAACTCCACGAGCGCGTTCCGGAGCAACGAGCGGTCGGCCCGGAGGCGGGCGAGCTCGTCGGGCTGGCGGAGCAACGCGAGTGTCCCGGCCGCGATCAGGGCCGCCGTCGGCTCGTGGCCCGCCATGTAGAGCGTCACCAGCTGAGCGATGAGCTCCTCCTCGGAGAGGCGCCCGCCGTCGATCTCGGCGTGGACCAGCTCGGACATCAGATCGTCGGTCGGGTGGGTCCGCTTCTTGTCGGCCTCGGCCGCGAGGTAGGCGTACATGGCGTCGAGGGCGCGGGTGCACTCGGCCCGCTCCTCGGCGCCCATCACGGGGTCGACCATGCGGGCGACCATGCTCGTCCAGTGCCGGAACTGGGGTCCGTCCTCCTCGGGCAGGCCGAGCATCTCGGAGAAGATCTCGACGGGGAGCGGGTACGCGAAGTCCGCGACGAGGTCCAGTTCGACGGGGTCCGCACCGTGCCGCGCGTGCAGCGCGTCGAACGCGGCGGTGATCCGCTCGGTGATCCGGGCGCGCAACTGCTCCACGGCCTTCGGCCGGAACGGCTCGGTCATGAGCGCGCGGATGCGCGCGTGATCCGGGTCGTCCATGAGCACGATGTTGCGCGACGCTCGCGGCTGCTCGTCGAGCAGGGCCAGCTCCATGACCGTGAGCGGGTTCGGCGTCGCGTTGTGGATATCGCTCGAGATCGACGGGTCGCGCAGCAACCGCCCGACGTCCTCGAAGCGGGTGACGACCCATCCGGCGAGCAGCTCGGAGCGGTGCACCGGGTCGTGATCGCGCAGCGCCGTGTACTGCGCGTACGGGTCGTCCGCGAACCCGGGCGCCAACGGATCGAACACCGGCGCGTCACTCACGGGACCCGCGTCGCTCACAGGACCCGC
>Ga0075026_100001246_pt1 | contig 10748 bp, 8 predicted proteins | sample Str012_2_FD_71392 | JGI IMG/M metagenome (GOLD analysis project Ga0075026, IMG submission 71392) | Freshwater sediment microbial communities in response to fracking from Pennsylvania, USA - Straight Creek_MetaG_SC_2012 | ecosystem: Environmental > Aquatic > Freshwater > Creek > Sediment...
GCGGGTTCAGCTGGTCGCTCAACAGCCGGGAGAACCAGCTCACGCCCTGGTCCAACGATCCGGTCAGCGATCGTCCCGGTGAAGTGCTGTACGTGCGCGATGAGGAAACCGGCGAACTGTGGGGTCCCACGGCAGCGCCCATCCGCGAGGCCCATACGGCTTATGCGGCCTGGCACGGGCAGGGTTACAGCCGCTTCGAACACGACTCCCATGGCATCGCGCTCGAGCTGCTGGTATTTGTGCCGCTGGCGGATCCGGTGAAGATCTCACGGCTGCGGATCCGCAATACCACGCAGCAGACCCGGCGCCTGTCGGTGACCGCCTATGTCGAATGCGTGCTGGGGGCGACGCGCAGCGTAACGGCACCCTATATCGTGACCGAGCTGGACGACGCGAGCGGTGCGCTGTTGGCGCGAAATCCGTGGGGCAGCCTGTCGGCAGGACGCGTCGCTTTCGCCGATCTACGCGGCCGACAGGATGCCTGGACCTGCGATCGGCGCGAGTTTCTCGGCCGCCACGGCACCCTGGCCCGTCCCGCCGCGCTGCTGGGTCTCGCGCCGCTGGGCAAGCGAGGCGGCGCAGGCCTGGATCCCTGCTGTGCGCTGCAGACTTCGATCGAGTTAGCTGCTGATGAGAGCACGGAAATCGTTTTTGTGCTGGGCGACGCGGTCAACCTCGCTGCGGCGCAGGAACTCATTGCGCGTTACCGGGCTACAGATCTCGACGAAGTTCTGCAACAGGTTACAAGGTTCTGGGATGAGCTGCTCGGCACGGTGCAGGTGAAAACACCCGACCGGTCTTTCGACATTCTGCTCAATCGCTGGTTGCTGTACCAGAGTCTGTCCGCGCGCGTCTGGGGGCGCACGGGCTTCTATCAGGCCAGCGGGGCCTACGGGTTCCGCGATCAGCTGCAGGATGGCATGGCACTGGTGCTCGCCCGGCCCGCTCTGACCCGCGAGCACCTGTTGCGCGCCGCCGCCCGTCAGTTTCATCAGGGCGATGTGCAGCATTGGTGGCTGCCTCACAGTGGCCTGGGCGTGCGCACGCGCATCAGCGACGATCGGGTGTGGCTGGCCTTTGCCGTCGCGCGTTACGCCGAAGTCACGGGTGATGCGGCGGTTCTCGACGAGGCGGTGCTATTCCTGGAGGGCCAGATGCTGGCACCCGGTGAGCACGAAGCCTGCTTTCAGCCGACGATCTCCGACGACTCGGCTCCTTTATATGAGCACTGCGCACGCGCACTGGATATGAGTCTGGAAACCGGCGCGCACGGTCTGCCGCTGATAGGCACGGGCGACTGGAACGATGGCATGAACCGGGTCGGCGAGCAGGGCCGGGGCGAGAGTGTCTGGCTGGGCTGGTTTCTGTACGCCACGCTGAGGCAATTCGCGCCGTGGGCGCGCCTGCGTGGCGAGCCGGCGCGCGCGGCGCGCTGGCGGCAGCATGCAGAGAACCTGCGCAGCGCGCTGGAAAGTGCCGGCTGGGATGGACAGTGGTACCGGCGCGCCTACTACGACGACGGCACCGCCCTGGGTTCGGCCGCCGATACCGAATGCCGCATCGATGCCATCGCCCAATCCTGGGCAGTACTCTCGGGCGCGGCTGAGCCCGGCCGTGCGCGCCTTGCCATGGCGGCTGTGGACAGCCAACTGACGCATCGCGATGCCAGTCTGGCGCTGCTGTTCGCGCCACCCTTCGAGCATACCCGCCTCGATCCGGGTTATATCAAAGGCTACCCGCCGGGCTTGCGGGAAAATGGCGGCCAATACACCCACGGTGCGCTATGGTCGGTGATGGCCTTTGCAGCACTCGGGCAGGGCGACAAAGCGGCCGAACTGTTCGCGATGCTCAACCCGATTCGCCGCACCGGCACGCGCGCCGATGTCCACCGTTACAAGGTTGAACCCTATGTGGTCGCCGCGGATGTTTACGCGGTGGCACCGCACGTGGGGCGCGGGGGTTGGACCTGGTATACCGGTTCGGCCGGATGGATGTATCGGGCGGGTCTGGAATCCATTCTGGGCCTGCGGCTGCAGGGTGCGCAGTTGCACCTCGCGCCGTGCATCCCCGTGAGCTGGCCTGGCGCGCAGATCAACTTCAGGTATCGGACGGCACGTTACGAGATATGGCTCGACAACGCGGCCGGCGTCAGCAGCGGTGTGGTGGCAGTAGAAGTGGATGGCGAGGCGCTGGAGTCGGTGGCTACCGGTATCGAACTGGTCGATGACGCCAGCGTGCATCGCGTGCGTGTACGGATGGGGAGCTAGTGCGACGCCAGCAGGTCATGGGGGACCCATGGTGCGGGTATGGCTGCCTCGTTGGCTTGATGTTGACGCTGAGCGCCTGCGGCGGCGGCAGTGTCATGCCGGCGCTGGCAGCCGGTCCGCCGGCGCGCGGCACGCTGCTGCAAGATCCTCCGCATCTGGTGCAGACGCTGACGGCAGTCGAGCTGCTGCAGCAACTGAACGCGCCGGTGAATCTGCAGTTGCTGGCACTGGGCGGCACGCCGCTGTGCGACATCGGCGTGTTTCATCTGGAATACAGCACCGTCGGCGCACGTTCGGAGACCACGACAGCTTCCGCGGCGCTCTTGGTGCCGGCCGGGATTGACGCGCGTTGCCACGGTCCACGCCCCATCGTGTTGTATGCCCATGGCACGAGCACCAATCGCGCGTATAACATTGCCGATCTGCGTGACGTCCAGAATGCCGAAGGCCTGCTGCTGGCGGCGCTGTTCGCCTCGCAGGGCTACATTGTCGTGGCACCCAACTACGCGGGCTACGACACCTCGACGCTCAGCTACCACGCTTATCTGAACGCCGACCAGCAGTCCAAGGACATGATCGATGCGCTGAGCGCCGCCCGTCAGGGCTTGCCGGCAGCCGGGTTGTTGCTGACCACCGACGGCGGGCGACTGTTCATCACGGGTTACTCGCAGGGTGGGTACGTGGCGATGGCAACGCAACGTGCCCTGCAGCTCGCGGGTACCAGCATCACTGCGGCGGCGCCCATGTCCGGGCCTTATGCGCTGGCCGCGTTCTTCGACGCGGTGATGAACGGGCAGGTGGATGGCGGTGCGCCGGTGTTCACGACACTGTTGGTAACCGGCTATCAGCAAGCCTACGGCAATATCTACGCTGCGCCCGGCGATCTGTTCGAAGCCCAGTACGCCAGCGGCATCGACGCGCTGCTGCCCACCTTGAGTTCGCGTGGCGACCTGTATGCGCAGGGATTGCTGCCGCAGTACGCGCTGCTGAATGCCACCCCTCCGGAGCCGCTCTATGCGGCTATCACGCCGGCAACGCAACCGGCACAGTTCGCAACCGTGTTCGCGCTGGGATTTGGCAGTGGCAATCTGATTCGCAACAGCTATCGGCTCAGCTACCTGCAGGATTACGCCGCCGCGGTCGCACAGCTGCCGTTGCGGCAGGCGCTGGCACAGAATGATCTGCGCAACTGGGTGCCGACGGCGCCCACCCTGCTGTGCGGAGGTGATGGCGATCCGATTGTGTTCTGGTTCAACACGCAGCTGATGCAGGATTACTGGGGCGCGCGCCAGCCCGGCGCGACGGGAATCAGCGTGCTGAACCTGGAAGCGCCCGGGGCGCCCGCCGATGCCTACGGCGCCCTCAAACACGATTTTGTGCTGGCCCGCCAGGCGGTGGCGCTCAATGCCATTGCCCAGGGAGCCACTGACGGCGGTCAACGAGCGGTCTTCGAGGCCTACCACGCGACGCTGGTGGCGCCGTTCTGTCTGGCGGCGGTGCGCGAGTTCTTCGCGAGCCAGCCATAAAAAAACCCGGCGCCATGGGCGCCGGGTCTCATTAGCTGATCAGCTCAGCGCAGGATTACTCGCTCTTGATCTGGCTGATCTTTTCACCTTCAAACGACAGGTCGGCGATCAGTCCTTTCTCGCCGTAGATGAAGCCCAGGATCGGCTTCTGCTCGATCTTGCTGTCGTACTCACCGGACACGCCGCCGGAAACCACGGTGATGCCCGCGTCGGCGCCGATCGACCAGCCCTTGGTGGCCTTGAAATCGGCCAGTGATTCCTTGGTCATGAACATGATGATCTCACTGTGCTGCGCAATGCCGGCGGTGAGTCCGACCGAGGCGGCGCCGACGCTGTAGTAGCCGACGGTCTTGCCGTCGATCTGCAGTACGCCCTGACCGTATTCGGCGGCCACGCCCAGGCCACCCTTGGTGACGCGCGGGAATACCAGCATGCCGGCCGACTTGTTGCCGAGTGCCTTGTTGGAAGGATTGAGCGCTTCAAACTGCCCAACGGCGGCGGTGACACGCTCATTGATTTCCGACTTGCTGGCCGCCAATGCGCCCGCAGCCGTGACCAGGCCCAGGGCGGCGAGGCCGGTAGTAATCAGTACATTCTTGGTGTTCATAAATACTCTTTGATGAAATAGTGAATGGGGATGTGGTGCTGGTACGCAGACTGAACCGCACGCCGATGCAGGTCTGTTCGCCAACACACCCTGATCAAATCCCGCATGCCGCCGGCTGCGTGAATGCTCAGGCCGGATTTTCGAGCGTAAAGCGCTCGCTTTCATCCTCATAGGCGAAGATTTCCGCATAGCGTCCCCAGCTGACAACTACACCCAGGGTCTGTTCGGCCGAGTCCTCGCTCATGAAATCCTCGAGCTCATCGATGAAGCGGCTGCGCCGCGCGACGTGCGAGGTGCGCTCATCGAGCACACGGCGCACGTGCGCGGCGAGCGGGGCATAGGTCAGCAGCTGGCGGGCAAAGATCCGCTTGCGTTCATCGGGCGCGGCATTGGCGAAGGCGAGACCGGCCTCGGTCAGCTTCAGATCGCCCCCTTCCAGTTCGGCGAAGCGCAGCATCTGCAGCGTTTCGGCCACCGGGAACAGCTCGTCGATCTCCATCTGCAGGTCGGAGGCGATCTGCGGCAGGTCCGCCTTGCCACTGAAGGGCGCCGCGGCCACGGCCTCCAGCAGACCGGCCAGCTCATTGGAAGAAACCCGCGGCAGGATGGTGCCGATGCCCTGTCCCGGAAACAACTCGGTGCGGGCGCTGGTCGTACCGCTGGGCACGCTGGTGCGCGCGGTCATTTCCACGTAAATACGCTCCACCAGTTCGCGGAAGGCCGGATCCAGACGGTTGCGCGGCTGCGGCAGCGGCACTGCGATCTCCGAGAGCACGCGTCCAGGATTGCTGCCGAATACCAGGATCCGATCGCACATCAGCACCGCTTCCTCGATATTGTGCGTGACCAGGATCACGCCCTTGATCGGCATGCGGCCTTCCGACCAGAGGTCGAGGAAGTCGGTGCGCAGGGTCTCGGCGGTCAGGACATCGAGCGCGGAGAAGGGCTCGTCCATCAGCAGTATGTTCGGGTGCACCACCAGCGCGCGCGCGAAGCCGACGCGCTGGCGCATGCCGCCGGACAACTCGCGCGGGTACGCCGACTCAAAGCCGTCGAGTCCGATCAGGTCGATCGCCGCCAGCGTACGCGTGCGGATTTCAGCGCGCGGCAGGCGCTGGGCCTCGAGCCCGAGCGCTACATTCTCGAACACCGTGAGCCACGGGAACAGTGCAAAGCTCTGGAACACCATCGAGATGCCGGGCGCCGGACCGTGCACCGGCTGGCCCAGGTACTGCAGTTCGCCGCCGCTGGGATCGGCGAGGCCGGCAATCAGGCGCAGCAGCGTGGACTTGCCCGAGCCTGAGCGGCCCAGCAGGCCGACAATCTGGCCTTCCACCAGCTGCAGGTTCACGCCCTGCAGCACCAGCAGCTCGGGGCCGTCGGGCTTGGGGAAGGACTTGCTGACTTCGCTGACCTGCAGCAGAGCGGCGGGGTTCATGGTCGGTCTCCGATTCAGGTGAGGCGGAAGCGGCGCTCGGCGTAATAATAAAGCGGACGCCAGAACAGGCGATTGATGGCCACCACGAACACGCTCATCGTGGCGATGCCCAGCACGATGCGATGATAGTCACCCGCTGCCGTCGCCTCTGCGATATACGAGCCCAGACCGTGGGCCCGCACCTGCGTGCCGCCCCAGCTCGCCAGTTCAGCGACGATCGCCGCGTTCCAGGAACCGCCCGACGCGGTGATGGCGCCGGTGACGTAGTAGGGCATCACCGCGGGCAGGGCCACGCGCCGCCACCACAGCCAGCCGCCGACACGCAGATTGCGCGCCGCGTGGCGCAGTTCGGCCGGCATCGCCGCCGCACCGGCGATGACATTGAACAGGATGTACCACTGCGTGCCCAGGATCATCAGCGGACTGAGCCAGACGTCCGGGTTCAGGCGCCAGCTGACGATGGCATAGACCGCCATCGGGAACAGCAGGTTGGCCGGGAATGCGGCGAGGAACTGCGCAATCGGCTGCGCCACCTGTGCGGCGCGCGGCCGCAGCCCGATCCATACCCCAACCGGCACCCACAGCAGGCTTGCCAGCGCGATCAACACCGCCACCCGCGCCATGGTCAGCAGCGCCAGCAGCACCACATCGCGCAGCTCCGGCCCGGTGGTCTGCACGACCGCCGTATGCGCGACCCTGAAGACGATATAGGCCACGGCTCCGAGCAGCAGTGTCAGCAGCAGCCGGTCGCGCCAGGGCGAGTCGCGGCGGCGGCGCACGCGGACCGGCGTCCCGGCGCCGGCGCCGGCGCCGGCGCCGGCGTCGGCGCTGGCGCTGGCGCGCGGCAGCGTCCAGCTGGTCCAGCGCACCAGCGCATAGAACAACGCCGTCAGCGCGCTGATCAGCCGTGAGCGGCGCAGCATCGTCAGCACCCAGGATTCGGGGGGCTCCTCGCCCGGTTCCTGTTCAACACGGAACCGATCCACCCAGGCGATCAGCGGCCGAAACACCAGCTGGTCATAGGCGAGGATCACCAGCGCCATGGTCGCGATCGCCCAACCGATGGCATGCAGGTTGCGTTCGGCGATCGCCAGAGCGATGTACGAGCCGACGCCCGGCAGGGCCACATGCGTGTCGCCGACGCTGATGGCCTCCGAGGCCACCACGAAAAACCAGCCCCCGGACATCGACATCATCATGTTCCAGATCAGTGCCGGCATGCCGAAGGGCACCTCGAGCTGCCAGAAGCGCATCCAGGGCGTCAGCCGGAACGACTGCGCCGCCTCGGACAGCTCGGTGGGGATTGTGCGCAGCGACTGGTAGAAACTGAAGGCCATGTTCCAGGCCTGGCTGGTGAAGATCGCGAAGATTGCCGCGAACTCCGCACCCAGCACCCGACCTGGAACCAATGACATGAAGAAGACGTAGGTGATTGATATAAAACCAAGAATCGGTACTGATTGCAGGATGTCCAGCATCGGTATCAGCAACTTGCCGGCCCGCTCGCTCTTGGCGGCCCAGGTCGCGTAGCTGAACGTGAACAGCAGTGACAGGCCGAGCGCGGCGAACATGCGCAGCGTGGTGCGGGCCGCATATTGCGGCAGGTGCCAGGGGTCGAGCGACAGCGGCACGGCATCCAGCTGGGAGAGCGGTGCGAACAGTCCGCGGTTGGCCTCGGCCAGAAACGCCAGCAGGCACAACACCACCAGCAACGCCAGCGCGTCCCAGCGCGTGACGTAGTCGCGGATGAAACCAAACGATTGCGGACGATTCATGACTCTGTCGCGTGAGACTGGATTGAGCTATTGTCTGGCACAGCCACGGACCGCGGCTACGCCCCGGCGGCAAATAATTTCAAGGAGTGCATCATGGCAAACCCGGCTTTTCATGGTCGTTTTCTCTGGCAGGAACTGCGCAGCCGCGATCCGGCTGCGGCGGCGAACTTTTATACGCGTGTGATGCCCTGGAAGTCGCAGCCTTTTGCGCTCGGTACCGGATACACGGTTTTTGTTACAGGCAGTGACGCCAGCCATATGGTTGCCGGCAGCACCATGCTGGGTGATGAGGCCGGCGCTACGGGCGCCCGGCCCCAGTGGCTGGGCTCGATCGGTAGCGGTGATGTCGATGCCACCGTGGCCCAAGCCGTGGCGCTGGGCGCACGTGTCGTGCAACCGCCGGCGGACATGCCCAACGTCGGTCGCGCGGCACTGCTGGCCGATCCGCAGGGCGCGCTGTTCGGGGTCTACAAGCCCGGCCAGGAGCCGCGCGCTGGCGACGCGCCGAGCGGCGGCTATTCCTGGCATGAATATGCGGCGCCCAATATGGAAGCCGGCTTCGATTTCTACAGCGCGCTGTTCGGCTGGAAGGTCATCAGCCGCATGGATATGGGCCCGACGGGCGTGTATCTGATCTTCGGGCGCGAGGGCAAGCAGGAGGGGGGCATGTACGGCATTCCCGCCGGCAAAGCCCAGCACACGGGATGGCTGCCCTACGTATCGCTGCGCAGTGCCGACGAGGCCGCACGCGCGACGGTCGCAGCCGGGGGCAAGATCGCCAACGGCCCGATGGATGTGCCCGGTGGCCGAATCGCCCAGCTGATCGATCCGCAGGGCGTGATGTTCGCGGTGCATTCGATCAGCGTGCCGATGAGCGCGCCAAAGGCGGCGGCGAAGCCTGCGCCGAAGCCGGCAGCGAAGCCCGCCGCGAAGCCCGCCGCCAAGGCAGCACCCAAGAAAGCGCCACCCAAGAAGCCGGCCGCCAAGAAGCGCAAGGCCAAGCGCAAGGTTGCCGCCAAAGCGGCACGTCGCCCGGTCGCGAAAAAATCCGCTCGCAAAGCCGCGCGCAAACCGGTACGCAAGGCGGCTCGCAAGGCAGCTCGCAAGGCGAAGCGCAAGCCGGCGCGCAAGAAGTAGGCTTAGGCTGTCAGGATGCGTCTGGAGCGTCGAGCTCCAGGCGCATGGACAGGTCGATCGCCTGGATGTGCTTGGTGAGTGCGCCCACCGACACATAGTCGACGCCGGTGGCGGCGACAGCCGCCAGGGCTGGCAGGTTGACGCCGCCCGAGGCTTCAAGCTTGGCTGGGTGCGCGCAGTCGCGATTCAGGACCACGGCGCGCCGCATGTCGGCGAGCGAGAACTCGTCGAGCATGATGATATCGCTCGCGGCGTCCAGGGCCTGGGCGAACTCCTCCAGGTCTTCGGTTTCCACTTCCACCAGCACGCCCGGTGATTGCGCCCGCGCCGTCTGCACGGCCGCGGTGATCGAGCCCGCAGCGGCAATATGGTTCTCCTTGATCAATATCATGTCGTGCAGGCCCAAGCGGTGATTCTGTCCGCCGCCGCAGCGCACCGCGTATTTCTGCGCCGTGCGCAGTCCGGGGATGGTCTTGCGGGTGTCCAGAATGCGGCAGGCCGTGCCGGCGACGGCGCGCACGTGCTGGGCGGTGACCGTCGCTGTAGCCGAGAGCAGCTGCAGGAAATTAAGCGCCGTGCGCTCGCCGGTCAGCAGCACGCGTGCCGGGCCAGAGAGTTCACACAGCACCGTTCCCGGCGCCACGCTCTCGCCATCGGACACCTGCCAGCGCACGCGGACGCCGGTATCGAGCTGGCGAAAGCTCTCGTCAAACCAGGCGCTGCCGCAGATCACCGCATTCTCGCGGCACAGTACCGCAGCCCTGGCCGTGCGCGTGGCCGGGATCAGCTGCGCGGTGACATCTCCCGGGCCGATGTCCTCGCGCAGGGCGCGGGACACCTGCTCGGGCAGGTCAGCGGGGAGTTGCGGCTCCAATGCTCAGAACGGCAGCCCGTGCGAGGCCGATGCCATGCACAACAGCATCGGAATCGACAGCACGAAGTTGGTGCGCGAGGCCATCCCGGCGATCTTGCGGGACTTGGCCTTTTCCTCGTCGGTCGCCGGAACGATCCCCAGGATCTTCTTCTGGTTCGGCCAGATGAATACCCAGACGTTGAACATCATGATGGTACCCAGCCAGGCGCCGATGCCGATCACCAGCCCGTAATAGTCTTCGCCAAAGTGCCCGAACGTGAAGGCATTGACGAAATTGGCGCCGCGCCCCAGGTACCAGGCGCCGGTAAACCAGGTGGCCACCGCCGCCCAGCGAAACCACAGCAGCGCACGAGGCGCGATGTACTTGCTCACTCCGGCACCGCCCGGACCGCCCTTGTCGGCCGCGGCGGCAGCGAGTCCCGGGGTCTGCACCACGTTGAAGTAGTAGAGCAGGCCGATCCACATCACGCCCGACAGCACATGCAGCCAGCGCGCAAGGCCCAGCTCGTGAAAGGTGGTGGGCGGGATGGCAAAGGCGATGATCAGCGCGATGACGACGCCCGTTATGATCGAGCCGCGCACCGAATTCAGTGGATTCATAGTCAAAGCCTCTCTAACTTGTTGTTTTGTGTAGCTGGCTGCCGCAACGGCGTCATTTGAAGAATAGGCCACCGGACCCCATAATTCAACGCATGGGTCACGGCAGCTCGGTCATGATACAGCGTCTGGCAGTGGCCGGAATCGCCTCGGTAGTGCTCGGCGGCTGCGTCGCCGCCGTACTGGGCAATGCCCCGCAAAGTGGCACGGCCGCCGATACCCGCCTGAGCGGTGCCAGCGGCAGTGACGCGAGGCTCCAGAGCGCGGTGCGCAGCCACCTGACGGCCGATGTGGCCTTAAGCGGTGCCAGCGTGCAGGTGGACGCCCGCGGCAGCGTGGTGACGCTGCGCGGCACGGCGCTGTCGGCGGCCCAAAGTACCGCGGCGGCGCGGGTCGCCAAGGCGACAGCTGGGGTGAGTTCGGTGGTCAATCAAATCAAGGTGCCCTGAAAATGGATGTCAAAGAGCGGATAACTAAGGAACTGGCCAGTTCGCCGGTGGTGTTGTTCATGAAGGGCACGCCCGATT
>Ga0075026_100001247_pt1 | contig 10747 bp, 6 predicted proteins | sample Str012_2_FD_71392 | JGI IMG/M metagenome (GOLD analysis project Ga0075026, IMG submission 71392) | Freshwater sediment microbial communities in response to fracking from Pennsylvania, USA - Straight Creek_MetaG_SC_2012 | ecosystem: Environmental > Aquatic > Freshwater > Creek > Sediment...
GGTGCTCATCGGGTTCGACGCCCCCGAGGCGGACGACCCGGCCGAGCTCGCTCGGCACGCACTCGACTTCTGGCTGACCACCGAAGACCTTCCGCTGCCCGAGAACAGGGTGGTGCTCGATGACGAGGGCAACATCGGCCTGCACTACACCCCGACCAACCTCGAGGCGCACCGGCGGCTGCGCGCCAAGTTCGAGGGTCTGCTGGACGCGATCCAGTGCAGCGAGCAGGTCTTGGAGAACTACTCCTACCGTGGCGGTCAGCTCGGGATCAACGGCGTGGCGCACCAGAACGGCACGGTCCGGTTCGGGACGGACCCGACCACCTCGGCTCTCGACGTCGACTGCCGGATGCACGACGTCGACAACGTCTACGTCGCCGACTCGAGCTTCTTCGTCTCCAGCACCGCGGTCAACCCGACGCTCACCATCATCGCGAACGCGCTGCGCGTCGCCGACCGCATCGCGGAGCGGCTCGAGTCCGCGACCGCCAGCGATCGCGCGGGCAGGCACTGGTGACCTCCTCGACCGGCTTCCGCACCCACGCGCCCGGCTTCGCCGACGTGCTCGGCCCGTCGCCGGAGCTCGTCAAGGTCGTCAGCACCGACGCTCACGAGGGGCCGGTCTACTCGGCGGCGGAGGACGCGCTCTACGTCACCTCGCTGCCGGTGCGCCCACCCGGCAGACAGGGTCCCCGCGTCGCGATCCGACGGGTGGCGCTGCACGGCACGGAGTTCCCCGTCGACACCGACCGCGTCACCACGCTTCTTCGCGACGCCAACGCGGCCAACGGCATGGCGTTCGACCCCAACGGCCGGCTCGTCGTGTGCGAGCAGGGCGGGCCGGCCTCCCCCGCGGGCATCAGCATCGTCGACCCAGCCACGGGGGACCGCCTCAGCAGGCTCGAGGCCAGCCCCCTCGGCCCCTTCAACTCCCCCAACGACGTCGTGGTCACGAGCGACGGGGCCATCTGGTTCACCGATCCCAGCTACGGCCACCTGCAGGGCTTCCGCCCCGCACCGACCGTCGGTGACTGCGTCTACCGCTACGACCCAGCGACCACGGAGGTCACTGTCGTCTCCGACTCCCTCGACAAGCCGAACGGGCTGGCCTTCTCCCCTGACGAGACGACGCTGTACGTCACCGACAGCGGAGCCAACCAGGAAGCCGGCAGCTTCTACGAGGATCGTCCTCACCACATCGTGGCGTACGAGGTGCGGGATGGGCGCGTCCGCGGCACGGGCCGGGTCTTCGCGGCCGTGTCCCCCGGCTTCCCCGACGGCATCAAGGTCGACAGCCAGGGACGCGTGTACGCGTCGTCGGCGAGCGGTGTGCAGGTCTACGACTCAGCCGGCCTGCATCTCGGGGAGATCACGCTGAACGGCGCCGTGAACTTCGTCTTCGGCGGCGCCGGATCGAACGTCCTGTTCATCACCGCCGACGACGCGATCTGGGCCGCAGTCCTCAGAGCGACCGGCGCCCGTCCCCCCGCCCACCAGCACATCCGTGAACTCAAAGGAGCCTGAGCACCATGCCTGCAACCCGAATCAGACGAGTGCTCGACGTCGACGGTGCCGACGCGGTGATGGCGGCCGCGGAAGGAGCTGCTCGACAGGCGGGCTCCCGCGTCGTCATCGCAGTCGTCGACGCCAACGGTCGACTCCTTCAGCTGCGTCGTACCGAGGGTGCGCAGCCGGCGAGCGACCAGGTCGCCATCGACAAGGCACGCACCGCCGCGATCTTCGTCCGGCCCAGCCGCGACATCGAGGCTCAGGTGACGAACGGCCGCCTCGGCGCGCTGGCACTGCACGGAGCCGTGGCGCTCACCGGCGGGATCCCGCTCACCGTCGACGGTGAGGTCATCGGCGCGGTCGGAACCAGCGGCGAGACCCCCGACGAGGACGAGGCTGTGTCTATCGCCGGTGCCTCGGCGAGCTTCTCCACGGTCGAGATGCCTGCCCTCTCGAGGGACGCGGCGCGCGTCGGCGCCGAGGCTGCCGCTGCGCTCGCAGCGTCACGCGGCGTCGCTCCCGTGATCGCTGCGGTCGATGCCGGCGGAGACCTCGTCTACCTCGTACGCCCGGACGCCGCGCAGGTCGCGAGCGTCGCCGTCGCCATCGACAAGGCGCGCACGGCGGCGCTCTTCCGTCGTCCCAGCAAGGACTTCGAGGACCAGGCCGCCAACGGTCGGCCCTCGGCGCTCCACCTGGCGGGAGCCGTACCGCTGCAGGGCGGGTTGCCGATCGTCGTCGACGGCCACGTGATCGGGGCCATCGGCGCGAGCGGTGCCTCGTCCGCAGACGAGGACCAGGAGCTGGGTGTAGTCGGTGCCGACGCGGCCTCCGTAGCAGCGCAGTCGTCAGGCGTCGCGAGCCAGGCGACCTTCGTCTCCGCCGCCGACCTGGAGGCCAGGCTGGCTGTCGGCGGCCTCCTCTTCGACAGTCCCGGCTACAAGGTCGACGCTGGTCGTCGCACGGCACCGGGCGAGGTCGAGTTCCACGACGGCGTCACCGACGTCATGCACGTGCTCGAGGGTCGTGCCACCGTCGTCACGGGTGGCCAGATCGTGGGTGCGCGCGAGGTCGGTCCGGGTGAGCTGCGGGGCGAGTCGATCAACGGCGGGACCGAGCACCGGCTGACGAGTGGAGACGTGCTGGTCGTCCCCGCAGGCGTCCCTCACCACTTCGTCGCGGTCACCGACCCCTTCCTCTACTTCGTCGTCAAGGTCTCGGGCTGAGTGACCATGTCCTCCACGATTGCTCGCCCCAGCGAGCCCTTCCCCGGTCGACCCGACGCCATCGTCGACCTGCAGACGCATGAAGGCGTCGCGCTCGTCGCAGGTCAGTGGCGCTACAGCGACACCGAGGTGCGCCCCGTCGCGTTCACCGAGGTGGCCGACCATCTCGGGCCGGGCGACGTGCCCAACTCCACGTACGAGGTGCTTCCGCACGCGGAGGGCACCCACTTCGACGACTCGTCCTGGCGCCTGCTCGACGCTCCGGACACCATGCTGCGGCTGAGCACGGGGCGCGTGTGCTTCAACTGGTACCGCATCACGGTGACTCTGCCGGAGAGGGTGGGAGACCTCGACCCGACCGGCTGCACCGTCGTCTTCGAGACCGCCATCGACGACTACGCGGAGGTGTGGGTCGACGGTCGGCTCCCGCGGGCACTCGGTGACACCGGCGGCCAAGTCGTCGCCGGCTTCAACGCACCCAACCGCGTCGTGCTCACGCAGTCCGCACGGATCGGTCAGACGTTCCAGATCGCGGTGTTCGGCGTCAACGGTCCCATCTCGGCAGCCCCGGCCAACTACATCTGGGTGCGCACCGCGACGCTCGACCTCTACTCCCCTGCCAACGCCGAGGTCACCGAGGTCGCGCCGCTCACCGTCACCCGGGCGGACCCCGGTCTCGACGCGATCGTGCCGCATGACGCCCAGCTCGAGCGTGTGGCGACCGGGTTCGAGTTCACCGAAGGACCGGTGTGGACGGCGGACGGCACCCTGCTGTTCAGCTCGCCCAACACCAACACGATCTATCGCTGGACCCCCACCGGCACGGTGTCCGTCTTCCGTCCCAAGAGCGGCTACACCGGCCGCGACATCGGTCGCTATGCGCAGCCAGGGTCTAACGGGCTCACGTTCGACCCCGACGGCCGGCTCGTCATGTGCCAGCACGGGAACCGGCGCATCCTGCGCGTGGAGCCGCACGGCAACACCACCGTCCTGGCCGACCGCTACGACGGCAAAAGGCTCAACAGCCCCAACGACCTCGTCTATCGCTCCGACGGCGCGCTGTTCTTCACCGATCCGCCGTTCGGCCTGCCCGAGGTCTACGACGACCCGGCGAAGGAGCTGTCGTTCAGCGGTGTCTTCTGCGTCAAGGACGGTCGGGTCTCGCTCGTGACCGACGAGCTGGCCGGGCCCAACGGCCTCGCCTTCTCGCCCGACGAGCGCTATCTCTACGTCGGCAACTGGGACCCGGACCGCAAGACGGTGGTTCGCTACGAGGTCCTCGCCGACGGTTCGGTGGCAGCGAGCGACGTGGTCATCGACATGACGGCGGATCCCGGCGAGGACGCCATCGACGGCATCAAGATCGATGAGCTCGGAAACCTCTACGTGTGCGGCCCTTCCGGTGTCTGGATCGTCGCACCCGATGGCGAGCACCTTGGCACGCTCCACCTTCCCGAGAACCCGCACAACCTCGCGTGGGGCGGTGACGACGCCCGCACCCTGTACGTCACGGCCCTGACCAGCGTCTACCGGCTCCGCCTCGGGGTTGCCGGCATCCGTCCGACACCTACGCACCCAGTGAAGGAAGTCTCATGAGCATCGGTCTCACGCCCGGTTCGATCCTGCCCGACTTCGTGCTGCCCGACGACTCCGGCACACGCCACGCGCTCTCGGACCTTCAGGGCGACAACGCCATGGTCCTCATGCTCGGCCGCGGCGAGCACTGCCCACGAGAGCGTCAGCACCTGCGCGAGATGCTGACCTTCCACCAGTGGTGCGCGGTCGGCTTCACCCAGCTCGTCACGATCCTGCCGAACGACATCCACGACACCAACAAGATGCGGATCGCCACGGGCGCCTTCTGGCCGTTCCTCGCCGACACCGATCTCGAGGTGCAGAAGCGGTTCGACATCCGTGAGTACACCGACACCCATCACGCGGCGACCGTCCCGCACACCGTCGTCCTCGCGCCGGGGCGTGTCGTCGACAAGGTCTACGTCGGCTACTGGTTCTGGGGCCGCCCGTCGTCCCACCAGCTCTGGGCCGACCTGCAGGACCTCTTCGCCCGGACCAAGCCCGACTTCGACCCGACCACGGACGAGGCCCGAGCCGCATGGCAGGCGCTGCAGACGTCTCCCTCGGACGGGGACGGCGCAGCAGGTGAATGACCGGGGCCTCGCGCACGAGTGCCCTGGACCGCTCCCAGCGACAGTGAGATGCCATGCCTGACGTGTCCTTCGAGAACCTCCTGGTAGTCGCCCTGGTCGCGGTGCTGTGCCCGCTCGTACTCGGCTTCTTCCCGCGGCTGCGGCTCCCCTCGCCCGTCCTGGAGATCCTCGTCGGTGTCGTGCTGGGGCCGGGTGCGCTCGGCTGGGTGCACTCCGACCTGCCGGTCCAGGTACTCGCGATCGTGGGCCTGTCGTTCCTGCTCTTCCTGTCCGGGCTCGAGATCGAGCTCCGCGAGATGCGCGGGGCACCGCTGCGCCGATCGCTCGTCGGCTACGGCATCTCGCTCGTACTCGGGCTCGTGGTGGGCTTCACCCTGCACGCTCAGGGGACGATCGGTGATGCGGGGCTGGTGGCCGTCACGCTCACGGCGACCTCGCTCGGACTCGTCGTACCCGTGCTCAAGGACGCCGGACGGCTGGACTCGGCCATCGGGAAGCAGGTGCTCGTCGCGTCGTCCGTCGCCGACCTCGCCGCGATCGTGCTGCTCTCGTTGCTGTTCTCGACGTCGACGGCCTCGTGGGGCACCCGCGTCATCCTCATCGCTGGGTTCCTGGTCACCGTGGCGCTCGTCGCGGCGGTCGCCGTGGCGGCGCGCGGCTCCAGACGGCTGGGCATGACGCTGGAACGACTGCAGGACACGACGGCCGAGATCCGGGTGCGCCTGGTGATCCTGATGGTGGTGGGCTTCGTCGTCCTGGCCGAGAAGTTCGGGCTCGAGACGATCCTCGGCGCGTTCGTCGCCGGTGTCCTCGTGGCGTCGCTGGACAAGGACACGGCGTCCCACCCGCACCTGCGCACCAAGCTCAGCGCGATCGGGTTCGGCTTCCTGATCCCGGTCTTCTTCGTCGCCAGCGGGATTCGCCTCGACCTCCGAGGACTTCTCGCATCGCCCGGATCGCTCGCGCTGGTTCCGCTGTTCCTGATCTGCATCCTCGTCGTCCGTGGGCTCGCCGTCGCGCCCTACGTCTCGGCATTCCCTCGGCGTGAGGTGGTCGCGGCGGCACTGCTCCAGGCCACCACGCTGCCGATCATCGTGACGGCCACCCAGATCGGCATCGCGACAGGACGCATGTCACCCGTGACGGCCGCTGCCCTCGTGAGCGCGGGTCTGCTCTCGGTGCTGGTGTTCCCGCTCATCGCGGTCGGCCAGCTCAGGAGCGCCGACGCGACGACGAACGTTGCAGTGATCCCCTAGTCCGGCGGCCGGCTGCGCGCTCCGCTCACCGGGTCTCGGCGAGACGGCGGTAGGAGCGGAGCAGCTCGGCCACCGACCAGGCCTGGAACGGGCACCCGGTCGCTCCGTGAGGTGCGTCGCCGTCGGCCGTCTCGCTCACCGATCCCAGGCCGGCTTCCCAGAGATGGCCGACCAGCCCGTCGAGGACCCCGTCGGTCGGGCGCCCAGCGCGCAGGGCTGCATCGACGTACGGCCCGATCAGCCATGGCCACACCGTCCCCGTGTGGTACGCGGTGTCCCGGTCGGCCACCGACCCACGGTGTCGGCCGCGATATCCCTCATCGAGAGGGCTCTGGCTGCGGAGACCCATCGGAGTCAGGAGCTGCTCCGCCACCTGGGTGACGACGGCGCCCGCCACGGCATCGTCGTCGATCAGCGACACGAGACCCACCGCGACCAGCTGGTTGGGCCGTACCGTTCGCTCATCGCCGCCTGGTCCGTTGACCACATCAACCAGTCCGGACCTGGGTGAGCTGAATCGCCGAGCGAACGACTCGATTCCCTGACGTTCCACGGCGTGGAGCGCATCGGCGTCACCACCGCTGAGCCGTCGGGCGAGGCGGGCCACCCGCACGGTCTGCAGCCACAGCGCGTTCACCTCCACCGGCTTCCCGATGCGCGCGGTGATGCCCACCCCGTCGACTCGCGCGTCCATCCAGGTGAGCGCGAACCCCGGCTCTCCCGCGCTCAGGAGCCCGTCGGCAGGGTCGACGTGGATCCCGTACCTCGTGCCCGCCAGGTGACCTTCGACGATCGCGTCGAGGAACGGGGACAGCTCGACGAGGAGGTCGTGGTCGCCCGTCCGGAGAACGTGCCGACCGACCGCGTGGCCGAACCAGACCGTCGCGTCCACGGTGTTGTACTCCGTCGCGCCTGTGTCGGCTGTGTTGGCCAGCATCCCCTCCGACAGCGTGGCGGAGTACCGCCGAAGAAGCCGTGCGCCCTCGTCCGCGCGCCCGGTGTCGAGGAACAGACCCTCGTACGACGTCATGGTGTCGCGCGACCACGTCCCGAACCACGGGTATCCGGCCACGACATCCGGGCCTTCGACGATGAAGCTGTCTGCGGCGAGCATCAGCTGCGCCTCGACCCCGTCGGCCGCGGACGAGACCAGACCGGTCGCCCTGCGGCGGGCCGACACGACGATGCTGTCCGCCGGGACCGGCTCTGCATCGAGGGAGCCGACCCAGGCCGTGACCCCGGTGGTCTGCCCGGTGTGCAGCTCGGTCTCGAAGCGACCGGCGCACCACAGGTCCTCCAGCGGCCAGAGACCTCGTGCTTCCTCCTCCCGAGCCCGGACCCCTTCGTACCACTGGCCGATCGGCGTCCATCCGGGGCCGTCGAGACGGTAGGCGCCCTCGATGACGACGCCGCCCGCGACGGGCTCCATCTGGAGCGGTCCGCCGTCGAAGCGACGGTCGCCGTGCGAGTCGCGCCAGGTGCACAGTGCCTCGAGCTCGAGCCGCACCGGGCCTCCGCCGATCAGCCGGTGGACGATCGCGACACGGGGTGAGCCGTGGTCCATCGCGAGCATGCGCTCGAGCACCACGTCGCCCACCTGCCAGCGCCACACGGGCAGACCCTGCTCGAGCCGGAACGACTGCAGGTGGTGGTGCCCTTCGGGCGCGATCGCGCCCGAGGCCCACTCGTGCAGGCCGAGCGCGATCCGGGCTCCCGACGCGAGCACCAGCGTCGGGTCGAGCGACGCGAGCGCCAGCCGCCGGCTCGACGGGCTGCCCGCCGCCGCGACGAGCAGACCGTGGTAGCGCCGGGTACGCAGACCCGACACCGTGCCCATCGCGTAGCCACCGCACCCGTCGGCCACGAGCCACTCGCGCGAAGCGCCCTCCTCCAGGGAGGCACAGGTGGCGGGTCCGAACCGGATGTCGAGGCGAGCCGTGTCGGGAGTCATGCCTGTGTCGTCTCCGCATCCGCTGATTCGTGACACCTGGCTGCGTAACGGTTTGCCGACTGGGGTGACAGAACACCCATGACTGCTTCCCGAAGCACCTCGAACCCTGGGTCCACCTCCAGCCGTGTGTCCGCCGAGTCCGCCCGGCTGCACGAGGCGGATACCGCGACGGTCGCCTGGCGCGAGTGGGGCCCCTACCTTTCCGAGCGGGCCTGGGGCACCGTTCGTGAGGACTACAGCGACTTCGGCACCGCATGGGACTACTTCCCCCACGATCACGCCAGGTCTCGCACCTACCGCTGGAACGAGGACGGGCTGGCCGGCATCTGCGACAAGGCGCAGACGTTCTGCTTCGGCTTCGCCTTCTGGAACGGCGAGGACCCGATCGTCAAGGAGCGGATCTTCGGGCTCGGGGGCCCGGAGGGAAACCACGGCGAGGACGCGAAGGAGTACTGGTGGTACACCGACTCCACGCCGACCCACTCATGGATGAGCTGGCGCTACCACTACCCCCAGCGCGCCTTCCCCTACGGCGAGCTGGTCGGCGTCAACGGCGCGCGCGGACGCACGGAGCCGGAGTACGAGCTGGTCGACACAGGCATCTTCGACGACGACCGCTACTGGGCGGTCACGGTCGACTACGCGAAGGCAGGGCCGGAGGACCTCCTCGTGGTCGCGACCGTCGAGAACCGCGGGCCGGACGCTGCGAGCCTGCACGTGCTGCCGACCCTGTGGTTCCGCAACACATGGGCGTGGGGGCTCCCCGGGTCCGACGCCGTGCCGTCGATCACGGCCACCGAGCACGGGCTCACGGCTGAGCACCCGACGTACGGCCGGGTGACGCTCGCCGGAGATCCTGGGGCCGAGGCGCTGTTCTGCGACAACGAGACGAACACGCAACGGCTGTACGCCGTGCCTGGCCGCTCCGCCTACCCGAAGGACGGCATCAACGACCACGTCGTCTCCGGCGCCGACACGGTCAACCCCGACCGGACCGGCACGAAGGCCGCGCTGCACTACGTGCTCGACGTCCCGAGCGGCGAGAGCAGGCAGCTGCGCCTGCGCATGGTCAAGGGCGAGGTGAGCGAGATCGACCTCGGCGACGAGTTCACCGCGGAGGTCACCGCACGCAAGCAGGAGGCGGACGAGTTCTTCGCCGACCTCACCCCCGCCGGCACCAGCGCCGACGAGGCCAACGTCCTGCGTCAGGCACTTGCCGGGGTCATGTGGGGCAAGCAGTTCTTCCACTACGACGTGGAGCGTTGGCTCGATGGCGATCCGGCCGGCCCGCCGCCGTCCGACGCGCGTCGCCACGCACGCAACTCCGACTGGCGTCACCTCAACAACGCGGACGTCATCTCGATGCCTGACCCGTGGGAGTACCCCTGGTTTGCGACCTGGGACCTCGCCTTCCACTGCCTGCCCCTCGCTCAGGTCGACCCGACCTTCGCCAAGGAGCAGCTGATCCTGATGCTTCGCGAGTGGTACATGCACCCCAACGGTCAGATCCCTGGTTACGAGTGGGCCTTCGGCGACGTCAACCCACCCGTGCACGCCTGGGCGGCGCTGCGGGTGTTCGAGATCGACGGGTCAGTCGACCACACCTTCCTGGCCCGCATCTTCCACAAGCTGGTTATCAACTTCACCTGGTGGGTCAACCGCAAGGACTCCTCCGGCAACAACGTCTTCCAGGGCGGCTTCCTGGGTCTGGACAACATCGGACCCATCGACCGCTCGGCGATGCTGCCGGTGGCCGGGCGCATCGAGCAGAGCGACGGCACGGCGTGGATGGCGACGTACGCGCTCAACCTCCTCGAGATCGCCCTGGTGCTGGCAGAGCACGACAACGCGTACGAGGACGCCGCGACGAAGTTCCTCGAGCACTTCGCCTACATCGCCAAGGCCCTGCGCGACCAGGGGCTGTGGAACGAGGAGGACGGCTTCTTCTACGACGTGCTTGCCCTCGACGACGGCGGTCGCATCCCCCTCAAGGTGCGTTCCATGGTCGGGCTCCTGCCGTTGACCTCGGCCGTGACCCTCGGTGCCAAGACGTTGGCTGCGCTGCCGGACTTCGCCCGTCGATTCCAGTGGTTCCTCGACAACCGGCCGGAGTTCCGCGACGTCGTCGGTGCGACGCACGTCCGCGGCGGCGTGGAAGGTCGACTGCTGTCGGTCGTCGACAGGGAGCGGCTCGTACGGATCCTGGGCGCGATGCTCGACGAGGACGAGTTCCTGTCACCTCACGGCCTGCGGGCCCTGTCGCGCCGACACCTCCACGAGCCCTTCGAGGTGGACCTCGCCGGGATGCACGTGGTCGTCCACTACGAGGCTGGCGAGTCGTCGACGGGCCTGTTCGGCGGCAACTCCAACTGGCGCGGTCCCGTGTGGTTCCCGGTCAACTACCTCATCGTCGAGGCGCTCCGGCGCTACGGCCGCTTCTACGGCGATGACCTCGTCGTGGAGTACCCCACCGGCTCCGGCGAGCATCTGACGCTCGACATGGTCGCCGATGCGCTGTCGCATCGCATGATCGGCCTGTTCCTCGACGACGAGGACGGTCGTCGACCCGTGTTCGGCGCGGCCGAGCTCTTCCAACGAGATGCTGCCTGGCACGACCTCATCCCGTTCCACGAGTAC
>Ga0075026_100001248_pt1 | contig 10747 bp, 7 predicted proteins | sample Str012_2_FD_71392 | JGI IMG/M metagenome (GOLD analysis project Ga0075026, IMG submission 71392) | Freshwater sediment microbial communities in response to fracking from Pennsylvania, USA - Straight Creek_MetaG_SC_2012 | ecosystem: Environmental > Aquatic > Freshwater > Creek > Sediment...
AGCCTCGAGTTGGCGCGCCAGCAGGCGCAACTCAACCGCCTGGTGATCGAAGAGATGGCCGATGGCGTGCTGGTCATCGACCGGCGTGCGCGCGTGCGCGCTGCCAACCCCGCGGCCCGCCGCCTGCTGACGTTGCAAGGGCTCGGTCGGGCGGCGCCGTTCCAGTTGCAGGACGATCCGGCATGGTCGGACTTGGCGGGCGTCGTGCAGCAGGCCTTCGATGACGGCCGCTGGCCGGAAGGGGCGCGCGACCTCACGCTGCATTTTGTCGGCGGCCAGACGCGCGCGCTGCGTTTGCGCGCGCGGTTCACGCGGCCCCGGGCAGCGATGCCCGGCGCCGACGATTCCGCCGAAGCGCCGGCCGGCGAAGCGTTTTGTGTGGTCTTCGTCGAAGACCTGCGCAGCGTGCAGGCACGCACGCGGCAGGAAAAGCTTGCCGCCATGGGCCGTGTCTCGGCGGGCATCGCGCATGAGATCCGCAACCCACTGGCGGCGATCGCGCAGGCCAACGCGCTGCTTCGCGAAGAGGCGGTCGGTGCCGAGCAGGCGATGCTGACGGCGATGGTCGCCGACAATGTCGAGCGCCTGAAGCGCCTGGTCGACGACGTGATGGAGGTCGCACCGGGCATTGACGCCACGCCCCGCACGATCGACCTTGGCGCAGAGGTCGGGCGCATCGTCGCGGACTGGGCCCGCACCAGCCAGTTTGCGCTCGGCAGCGGCAGCCGCCTGCAGCTGGACATGCCCCGCGAGCCGCTGGCCGTGGTCTTCGATCCCGAGCATCTGCGTCGCGTCCTCGTCAATCTGCTCGACAACGCGCGCCGCTATGCCAGCGACCAGGCCGGCGCGATCGCGCTGCAGGTGCAGAGCCTGGGAGGGTCGCAGGCGCGGGTCTCGCTGGCCAGCGACGGCGATCCGATTCCACCCGAGATCGAACCGTACCTGTTCGAGCCCTTCTTTTCGACGCGCAGCCGCGGCACGGGGCTGGGCCTGTATATCTGCCGCGAGTTGTGCGAGCGCTACGGCGGCAGCATCGACTACTGGCAGCACCCTGACGGCAGTGCCCGTCGCAACGAATTCGTGGTGACGGCAAGAGTGGCCCAGGCCGTCGTTCCGGCGCCCAGCCAGGACCGCTTGCTGCCATGAGTCTGACGGGTCGCCTGGCGCCGAATGTGTGCGCACGGGCACGCAATCGGGCGCGGCGCGGCGTGGGCCATCGACTGCAAAGCAGTAAGCTCTGAACCAATGACATCCAACGCCCTGGCTCACTTCAGCCTGCTCGTCGTCGACGACGAACCGGACCTGCGTACGCTGTACGAGCTGACGCTGCTGCGCGAAGGCTACGACGTCGATTCAGCGGGAACGGTCGAAGAGGCCCTGATGCACTTGAAGGACCGCACGTACAGCGCGGTCATCACCGACATGCGCCTGCCCGACGGCAGCGGCCTGGATCTGCTGGCCAAGCTCGAGCAGGGCGGGCGGCGCGAGAAGGCGATCGTCATCACCGCCTATGGTTCGGCCGAAAACGCGGTCGAGGCCCTGAAGGCGGGCGCCTACGACTATCTGACCAAGCCGGTCGACTTGCGCCAGTTTCGTGCCGTGGTGGCTTCGGCGCTCGGCCGTGCGCCGCAGGCGGCGCCGACCGTGGTACCCGCCAACCTGCCCAGCGCCGACAATGCGCTACCCGCGGCGCGAGCTGCACGAGAGTCGCCGCGCATGCCGCCCGACCTGACGCGCGGCGATGCGCCGGCCGGCACGGCGCCCGCCGATACCGTGGCGCCCGCGCTGCGGCGGCTGTCGGGACAGTCGGTGGCGATGCAGCAGGTGCGCTCACTGATCGAGAAGGTTGCGCGCAGCATGGCGCCCGTGCTGGTGCAGGGCGAGTCGGGTACGGGCAAGGAGCTCGTCGCGCGTGCAATCCACGATGTCAGCCCGCGCGCGGGCCAGCCGTTCGTTCCCGTCAATTGCAGCGCCATTCCCGAGCACTTGCTGGAAGCCGAGTTCTTCGGCTACCGCAAGGGGTCGTTCACCGGTGCCAATGAAGACCGAGACGGATTCTTCCAGGCCGCCCATGGCGGCACCCTGTTTCTCGACGAGATCGGCGACCTGCCGCTGGCCATGCAGAGCAAGCTGCTGCGCGTGATCCAGGAGCGCTCGGTGCGCCCGATCGGCGCGGTCAGCGAGTCGCCGATCAACGTGCGCATCCTGAGTGCAACGCACCGGGACGTGGCCGCCGAAGTGCAAGCGGGCCGGTTTCGCCAGGACCTGTTCTATCGCCTCAACGTGATCCAGATTCGCGTGCCGCCATTGCGCGAGCGCGCCGATGACCTCGCACCGATCTGCGCGGCGCTGCTCGAGCGGATCGCGCGCGATGCAGGCGTGTCGCCACCGCCGACGCTCTCGCGCGAGGCGTTCGCGCGGTTGATGCATTACCCGTTCCCGGGCAATGTGCGCGAATTGGAGAACCTGCTGCACCGCGCGGTGGCGCTGTCCGGCGGCGACATCATCGAGCGCGATGACCTCGGCTTGGCCGACGATGTGGTCGTTGAAACCGACGCGGCCGAGCTCGAGGCCCGGATTGCCGAGGCCGTTGCGGTGCGGCCGCCGGCCGCCGCGCCCAGCCTGCCGACCGATCTTGTCAGCCACCTTGACGCGGTCGAGCGCGACATCCTGACGCGAGCCCTCGAGCGCCACCGCTTCAACCGCACGGCCGCAGGCGCCAGCCTGGGCCTGTCTCTGCGGCAGATGCGCTACCGCATGGCTCGGCTCGGCGTCGTCGTGACTGGCGCCGACATCGGCGACTGAGCCTTGAAGCGCGCCGTCTGGCAGCACGGCTGGTGGCGCTGTGCGCGGCGTGTGGCGTCGCCGAATTTCAACGCCCGGCCGGCCGCACAGCGGATCACGCTGGCGGTGGTGCACTCGATCAGCCTGCCGCCCGGGCAGTACGGCGGCAACGAGGTCGAGGCGCTGTTCACCAACCGGTTGGACATTGCTGCGCACCCCTATTTCGAAAGCCTGCGCGGCCTTCAGGTGTCGGCGCACTTCTTCATCCGCCGCGATGGCCGCACGGTCCAGTTTGTGTCGTGTGACGAGCGTGCCTGGCACGCCGGCGTGTCGCAATGGATGGGGCGCGAGCAGTGCAATGACTACTCGATCGGCATCGAACTCGAGGGACTCGAGGGCGAGGTCTTCACTTGCGCGCAGTACCTCGCGCTGGCACGCCTGCTGCGCACGCTGGCGCGTCGCTATCCGCTGGCGGCGGTGGTCGGTCACGAGCACATTGCCGCGGGCCGCAAGCGCGATCCCGGCGCAGGGTTCGACTGGGTGCACCTGTCGCTGCTGCTGAGTTGGCCGGCGAGCGCTGATGCACCAATTCGCGGGCCTCACGCCATGCGGGGAAGCCCGCATGAGGTACGCTACCGGTAGTGTTCTAATAGACCCCTGACCGCTAGATGTAGTGCTCGCTGCCCACGCTCACTCCACCGGCAATCCACATGTTCTCCACAGACAACGGCCGCGCGCCGGCCGTCGCGCAGCGTCGGCTTCGGCATGCCGCTGTCGTTTGATTTGCGCTTGATGCGTCAACGCCATTGATCCGCTTGCCCCAGGTGCGAACGGGCGCACGCGGGCTCGTGCCCTCGTACCGACTAGGACTTTCATGCAATCTGTAGTTACCACTTCCGCGCACACCGTATCGACCTCGTTGCCGCTGGCTGCTGGTGCGCCTGTCGTCAGTTCAGCCTACCAGGGCTACCAGGTCATCCGCCGCAATGGTGCCGTGGTGGCGTTCGAGCCGAACAAGGTCGCGGTGGCCCTGATGAAGGCTTTCCTCGCGGTTCACGGCACGCAGGGCGCCGCGTCGGCCAGCGTGCGCGAGACCGTCGACGGCCAGACCGAGGCGGTGGTGCGCGCGCTGTTGCGCTCGCGACCGGGCGGCGGCACCTTCCATATCGAGGACGTGCAGGACCAGGTCGAACTCGGCCTGATGCGCGGCGGCCATCACGAGGTCGCACGCGCTTATGTGCTGTACCGCGAACGCCGCGCACAGGAGCGCGCCAAGCAAGCGCAGTCGCGCAGCCCGGCGCCGGTGTCGGCGCTGACCGTGATCGATCGCGGCGAGCGCGTCCCGCTTGACGACGCCAAGCTGCAGGGCTTGGTCGAGTCGGCATGCGCCGGCCTCGGTGCCGACGTGCGGGCCGAGCCGATCCTCGCCGAGACGCGCCGCAACCTCTACGACGGCGTGCCGATCGACGAGGTCTACAAGGCCTCGATCCTCGCCGCGCGCACGCTGATCGAAAAGGAGCCGGCGTATACCCGTGCCACGGCACGCTTGCTGCTGCACACCATCCGGCGCGAAATCCTGGATGACGAAGTCAGCCAGGGTGAAATGGTGGCCCGCTATGCCGAGTATTTCCCGACCTTCGTCAAGAAGGGCGTGGCGGCGGAGTTGCTCGACGAGCGCTTGCTGCAGTACGACCTGCTGCGCCTGGGCGCTGCCTTGAAAGCCGAGCGCGATCTGCAGTTCGACTACCTCGGCCTGCAGACCCTGTACGACCGCTACTTCCTGCATATCGATGAAGCGCGGATCGAAATGCCGCAGGCCTTCTTCATGCGCGTGGCCATGGGCCTGGCGCTGAACGAGATCGACCGCGAGGCACGCGCGATCGAGTTCTACAACGTGCTGTCGAGCTTCGACTTCATGTCCAGCACGCCGACCCTGTTCAACAGCGGCACGCGGCGTTCGCAGCTGTCGAGTTGCTACCTGACAACGGTGGCCGACGACCTCGATGGCATCTACGAGGCGCTCAAGGAGAACGCACTGTTGTCCAAGTTCGCCGGGGGCCTGGGCAACGACTGGACCAACGTGCGTGCGCTGGGCAGCTACATCAAGGGCACCAACGGCAAGAGCCAGGGCGTCGTGCCCTTCCTGAAAGTCGTCAACGACACGGCAGTGGCGGTCAACCAGGGCGGCAAGAGGAAGGGCGCGGTCTGTGCCTACCTTGAGGCCTGGCATCTCGACGTCGAGGAGTTCCTCGATCTGCGCAAGAACACCGGCGACGATCGCCGCCGCACCCACGACATGAACACCGCGAACTGGATTCCGGATCTGTTCATGAAGCGCGTGATGGACGGGGGCGACTGGACGCTCTTTTCACCGTCGACCTGCCCCGACCTGCACGACAAGTTCGGCCGCGCCTTCGAAGGGGCCTACGCCGCCTACGAAGCCAAGGTCGACCGCGGCGAGATCAAGCTCTACAAGCGCATGCCTGCCAGGGACCTGTGGCGCAAGATGTTGACGATGTTGTTCGAGACCGGGCACCCCTGGATCACGTTCAAGGACGCCTGCAACGTGCGCAGCCCACAGCAGCATGTGGGCGTGGTGCACAGTTCCAACCTGTGCACCGAGATCACGCTCAACACCAACGAGAGCGAAATCGCCGTCTGCAACCTCGGCTCGGTCAATCTGCTGCAGCACCTGAAGGACGGCGCGATCGACCAGGCCAAGCTGAAGAAGACCGTGGCCACCGCGATGCGCATGCTCGACAACGTCATCGACATCAACTACTACGCGGTGAAGAAGGCGCGCGACAGCAACCTGCGGCATCGGCCAGTGGGTCTGGGCATCATGGGGTTCCAGGACGCGCTGTACCAGTTGCAACTGCCTTACGCCAGCGCCGATGCGGTGGAGTTCGCCGACCGTTCGATGGAGGCGGTGTGCTACCACGCCTACTGGGCCTCGACCGAACTGGCGGCCGAGCGCGGCCGCTATTCGAGCTACCGCGGCTCGCTGTGGGATCGCGGCATCCTGCCGCTCGATTCGCTCAAGCTGTTGGCGCAGGAGCGCGGAGGCTATGTCGAGGTCGACGCCGCGACGGCGATGGACTGGGACGCACTGCGCTCGCGCATCGCCGAGCACGGCATGCGCAACAGCAATTGCGTGGCGATCGCGCCGACCGCGACGATCTCCAACATCATCGGCGTCGACGCGTCGATCGAACCCTGCTTCGGCAACCTGTCGGTCAAATCCAACCTGTCGGGCGAGTTCACCATCGTCAACGAATACCTGGTGCGTGACCTGAAGAAGCTCGGCCTATGGGACGACGTGATGGTGATGGACCTCAAACACTACAAGGGTTCGCTGCGGGCGATCGATCGTGTGCCCGAGTCGCTCAAGCAGCTCTACGCCACCGCCTTCGAGGTCGATGCGACCTGGCTCGTCGAAGCGGCGGCGCGACGGCAGAAGTGGATCGACCAGGCGCAGTCGCTCAACATCTACATGGCCGGTGCGTCGGGCAAACGGCTCGACGAGACCTACAAGCTGGCCTGGCTGCGCGGCCTCAAGACCACCTACTACCTGCGCACGATGGGTGCCTCGCACGCTGAGATGAGCACGGTCAATCGTGGCCATCACAACGCGGTCAGTGCGGGCGGCGGCACCGCTGCATCGGCGATGTCTGCGCTCGATGCGGCAGCCGCGCAAGCGCGCGCGCAGACCAGCGAAGCAGCGGCGAGCGACGTGAAGTTCTGCGCCATCGACGACCCGACATGCGAGGCCTGTCAGTGAGCCGCGATCGGTGCGCGCGAGCGATGCGTGCGATGCATGAGCGCAACAACGCAAGCGTCCCGATGTCAAGAAGTGCTTGGTGTTTGCACACAACACTCCGATAATTCAACTCACAGGAAAACGCTACATGCTGGTCTGGGAAGACAACGTCAGCAACAAGACGACAACGCCAATTCGCACCGCGCAAGAGCCACCACTTGAGGCGCGGGCCACGGATTCGTCACCTCTCGCGTTTGAGCCATTGCCGGGTTTGCAGACCATGACGGCGACCGTCGGCGGCAGCGCCGCGGTACTCAAACCGATGGGCGAAAGGCGCCGCGACGATGTCGCCGACACACGGCGCGTTTCGGCCGCTGACAAGCGCATCATCAACGGTCGTACCGACGTCAATCAGTTGGTGCCGTTCAAGTACAAGTGGGCTTGGGAAAAGTACCTCGCGACCTGCGCCAACCACTGGATGCCGCAAGAGGTCAACATGTCGCGCGACATCGCGACCTGGAAGGACCCCAACGGCCTGACCGATGACGAGCGGCGGCTGATCAAGCGCAACCTCGGCTTCTTCGTCACCGCCGATTCGCTGGCCGCCAACAACATCACGCTGGGCACCTACCGCCACATCACGGCGCCCGAGTGCCGCCAGTTCCTGTTGCGCCAGGCCTTCGAAGAAGCGATCCACACCCACGCGTATCAGTACATCGTCGAGTCGCTCGGCCTCGATGAGAGCGAGATCTTCAACGCCTACCATGAGGTGGCGTCAATCCGCGACAAGGACGAGTTCCTGATCCCGTTTATCGAGGCGATCAGCGACCCGCATTTCCACACCGGCACGGCCGAGAACGACCAGACCCTCCTGAAGAGCCTGATCGTCTTCGCCTGCCTGATGGAAGGCCTTTTCTTCTACGTCGGCTTCACGCAGATCCTGGCGCTGGGCCGGCAGAACAAGATGACCGGCGCGGCCGAGCAGTACCAGTACATCCTGCGCGACGAGTCGATGCATTGCAACTTCGGCATCGACCTGATCAACCAGATCAAGCTCGAGAACCCACAGCTGTGGACGAGCGCCTTCAAGGCCGAGATCAAGGCCTTGTTCCTGAAGGCCGTCGAGCTCGAGTACCGCTACGCGGAGGACACCATGCCGCGCGGTGTGCTCGGCTTGAACGCCTCGATGTTCAAGGGCTATCTGCGCTACATCGCCAACCGGCGCGCGACGCAGATCGGCCTGGAAGAGCTTTTTCCGAACGAGGAAAACCCGTTCCCGTGGATGAGCGAAATGATCGACCTGAAGAAGGAGCGCAATTTTTTTGAAACCCGCGTCATCGAGTACCAATCCGGTGGCGCACTGTCATGGGAATAGAGCCGGCCGACAGAGCCTGCCTGCACCCATGACCCGTGAGATCAAGACCCGCGTTGTGGGGTACGAGGCCGCAAGAGCCGAGGCAACACAGCGCAACCCCGTTCACCGAACCGGGGAGCCGGCGATCCTGCCGGACAACCCTCGGGCGGTGAATCGCTGCAGTCGATCGAGCTCGATCGATGCGGTGCTCTTTGCAACTTGATCAAGGAGAATTGAAATGGCAACTGCGAAGAAGGCTCCGGCCAAGAAGGCCGCTGCGAAGAAACCGGCGAAGAAGTCTGCGGCCAAGAAGCCGGCGATGAAGAAGAGGGCTGCGGCGAAGAAGCCGGCAGCGAAGAAACCAGCGGCCAAGAAGGCTGCCAAGAAGCCGGCGGCCAAGAAAAAGGCTGCGCCGAAGAAGGCAGCAAAGAAGAAGGCCGCCAAGAAAGCGGCACCGAAGAAGGCCGCGAAGAAAAAGGCTGCGGCGAAGAAGCCCGCAGCGAAAAAGAAGGCTGCTGCGAAAAAGCCCGCAGCCAAGAAGAAGGCTGCTGCGAAAAAGCCTGCAGCCAAGAAGAAGGCTGCTGCGCCGAAGAAGGCTGCCCCCGCGGCGGCTGCGGCGCCTGCGGCCCCTGTGGCCAAGACGGCTCTGAGCCCGGCGGCCGCATGGCCGTTCCCGACGGGCAACAAGCCCTGAGGTGGTTGGTTCGCCGCCGGCCTCGCGGCCGGCGCGGACCTCTGCCGCAGCAAGCGAAAAACCCGGCCTCGGCCGGGTTTTTTTTCAGCAGCGCTGGCCCGCCCGTGCCGCTCAGTCGCTGCCCATGATCTGGGTGTCAGCGAAGGCCTGGGCCGGCTCGCGGCGCGACATCGCCAAGATCCTCTCGTCGCCTGCGGCAAGCGACTTCGCGACTTGTTCGCGCGCAACCGTCGACGCACTGTGCGCGCGCCGCAACTCGGTGATCGAGCGATTGAGCTGGGCAATCTGTTCGCGAGCCTGGGCCGAGCGTTCGACCGCGCCATTGCGGGCCTGCTCCGATCGCTCGAGTCGCTCACGCAATTCCGTGATCACACGCGAAAGCGGCGAGTAACAGGCAAAGGCGCCAGCCAGGCCACCTCCCAGAGTGGCACCGGCCAGGACCAGTATGTGCATGGTGTCCATGGGGCTCGGGTTGTCGGAAACTGTCGCCACGACTGTAGCGTCGCACTGCCAGTCATGCAGCCACACGCCTCACCAGTTACCGAATGTGGATCGTGCAATCCGGTGATTTTGCCCGCCACGGCAAGAAATCTTCAGCGCGCCAAGACGATTGCCCAGGACAGCGCAGCTCTCGAACGTCCATCCGCGCTCCAGGCCGAACAGCAGGCCGGCACGAAAAGCATCGCCGCAGCCGGTGGGATCGAGCACCGCGTTGGCCGCCACGCCAGCCACAAGGGTCATCTGGCCGCGCTGCCAGACGGCGCAACCGTCGGCAGCAAGCGTAACGACGATGGCCTGCAGGTTCGGCGTGCGAGACAGTGTCGCCAGATCGGTGTCCATGCGGTCGCAAAGCATGCGGGCTTCGTAGTCGTTGACGGCGACCCAACTCGCCTGTTCGACGAAGCGGCGCAACTCATGAGCGTCGAACATCGGCAGCTGCTGTCCCGGGTCGAAGATGAACGGCACCCGCGCTGCATGCAATTGCGCCGCATGGGCCAGCATCGCCTCGCGGCCGTCGGGCGCAATGATGGCGATCGCCAGGTCGGGGCGTGAGGGCACGGCCGTCAAGTGCGACTGCGTCATCGCACCAGGGTGAAACGCCGTGATCTGGTTGTTGTCGGCATCGGTGATGATGATCGCCTGCGCTGTGTAATGCTCAGCGTCGACGCGCACCGACGAGCTGTCGATGCCGAGATCCGCAAATCGCGCCAGGTAGTCGCCGCCGTCGCTGCCGATCGCTGCCAACACCACCGGCTCGCCGCCGAGCTGCTTGAAGGTGTACGCGATATTGCCGGCGCAGCCGCCGTACTCGCGACGCAGCGTCGGCACCAGGAAGGACACATTGAGGATGTGTACCTGCTCGGGCAGGATCTGCTGGGCAAACCGGCCGTGAAAATTGGTGATCGTGTCGAATGCGAGCGAGCCGCAAATCAGTGCTGCCATGGGGTTTCTCGTGCGTCAGGGGTAGAAGACTTCGACGCTGTAGCCGGAGATGCGCCGCTCGCCGCTGTCGAGCACAACTTGCAAGGTCAGCTCGGCGCCAGCGGCCAATTGCACCGGCACGGCGCTGCCGAAGTCTCGCTCGTTGAGCACCTTGCGTGCCACGACATCGCCGCGGCTATCAGTCAGTGTCACGTCGAGGGCCGGCGTCAGCAGCGGCAGCGCATCGTGGCTGCGCAGCGAGACGCGCAGCTGGTACAGCGAGGCATCGCCGAGTTGGGTCAGGCCGCTGCTTTCGACGGCCAGGCCGTCCAGGCGTCGCAAGGGCTCCAGCCGGCAGGCCAGCGGCTCGCACAATGCGGCCAAGAGGGGCGCCGTCGCCGGCCAGCGTGCAGCCATCGCGTTGCGCTGCCAGACTGCGGCCTGGGCCGCCAGCAGCAGGCCCAGCGCCACTGCGGCCACAGCCAAGGCCAGCCGCACGCGCGGGCGCTGCCAGCGCTCAGCGCGGTCGGCCTGCCGCAGAAAGCCCGGCGCCGCCGGCCACGGGGCCATGGCCGCTTCGGGCGCGGGCTCGCCCACTGCGCCTTCGTCCAACTCGGACGCCTCGCCGCGACCGACCCGTACGTCGTCGTCGAACTCGTCGCGCTCGAGCAAGCGTGTCTCGATCTGCGAATCGGCGCGGGTATCGATCTGCGAATCGGCGCGGGTATCGATC
>Ga0075026_100001249_pt1 | contig 10746 bp, 11 predicted proteins | sample Str012_2_FD_71392 | JGI IMG/M metagenome (GOLD analysis project Ga0075026, IMG submission 71392) | Freshwater sediment microbial communities in response to fracking from Pennsylvania, USA - Straight Creek_MetaG_SC_2012 | ecosystem: Environmental > Aquatic > Freshwater > Creek > Sediment...
CGCGACCACTCGGCGGCGCCGGCGATCCCAGGTGCCAACGCGGCGGCGTCCGTGGCGTCCGACCATCGTTCCGGCAGCGCGTCCAGGTCCGCCGCCAGCCGCCGACCGCCCTCCGACACCGCAGCCATCCCGGCGATGACGCGCAACATGAGCGCCAGCATCGACGTGAACGACCGAGTCATGACGATGGCCGCCTCATCGCCCGACGGCGATACGAGACGGAGACTCGCGACGTTCGCCAGCGGCGAGTCCGGCCGGCACGTCACGCCGATCACCGGGTGTCCCGCACCGACGGCCCACGCCGCCAGCGCGACTGCCTCGGACGTGGATCCGGACCGGCTGATGACCACGATCGGCCGAATCCCGGTCGGGCCCGCCGAGATCACCCCGGCCGGTCGCAGGAGCAATTCGGAGAGTGGGGCGGCCAGCGCCGGCCGGCCCAGCATCTCGCGATGGGCCCACGCCGCGGCCTGGGCCAGATAGTAGGACGAGCCGGCCCCGGCATAAATGACCTGGTCCGCACCCAACAGCACGTCCGCGATCTCCGCCGGCGCGGTCCGAGCCGCTTCCAGCGCGTCCCTCACCGCGTGGCCGCTCGTGGCTGCCTCGCGCCACGTCGCCGTGCCGGCCACCCGTTCCGCCAGGGTCTCCGTCATCACAGCGATCTCAGCTCCACGAAGTAGCGACATCGGTCGCCGCGCACCACGCTCCGACAGAACTCGACCGGACGCCCGTCCGCATCGAAGGCGACCCGCTCCAGCAGAAGCGCCGGATCGCCGGCGTGCTTGCCGAGCAGCCGCGCCTCGTCCGAACTCAACAGGACGGGTTCGAACTCCTCGCGCGCACGGGTCGGACGCACGCCGTAGTCGTCGGCCAGGACGTCGTACAGACGGGCGTGCTCCATGTCGCGGTCGGCCAGGCCCGGGAATCGGCTGACCGGCAGCCAGCTCGTCTCGAGCATCATGGGATCGTCGTCCGCGGAGCGGAGCCGCCGCAGCGCCACGACCGGGTCCCCCACCCGGATCTCCAGGGCCGCAGCCACGGACGGTCCGGCCGGCTCCTGGCCGATCGCCTGGACATGGGTCCCGGGCTTCATCCCCAGCCGCTCGATCTCGCGGCTGAACGAGTACATGCCCAGTAGTCCCTGCCGGATCTTGGGCTCGGCAACGTAGGTGCCAAGCCCACGGCGGATGACGAGATACCCCTCCGCGACCAGCTGCCCCAGCGCCTGGCGGACGGTCGCCCGGCTCACGTGGTAGCGATCCATCAGCTCCGGTTCGGACTCGATCCGGTCGCCCGGGGTCAGGCCGCCGCCCTTGATGGACTCGAGCAGGTCCTCCTTGATCTGGTGGTACAGCGGCATCGCGGTCGAAGCGGTCATGGTCCCTCTCTCAGCCCTTCAACCCGGACAGGGCGATGCCCCGGACGAAATGGCGCTGGGCGATCACGAACAGGATGATCATCGGGGCGATGCTCACGAGGGCTCCGGCCATCATCTCCGGCCATTTGCCCACGAACTGGCCCTGGAAGAACGCCAGTCCCACGGTGGTCGTATACGTGTCGAGGTCGCGCAGGTAGATCAACGGGCTGAGCAGGTCGTTCCACGACCACATGAAGCTGAAGATCGCGAGGGTCGCGAGGGCCGGCTTGGCGAGCGGCATGTAGATGTGCCAGTAGACCTGCCACGGACTGGCGCCGTCGACGCGGGCCGCGTCGGCGAGTTCCTTCGGGATGGCCAGGAAGAACTGGCGGAGCAGGAACGTCCCGAACGCTCCCCCGAGGAACGCCCAGACCCACAGCGGTTCCTGCGTCCCGATCCAGTTGCCGCTGGGGCTCGCCGGGTCGGGCAGCATCCGATACAGGATGAAGTTGGGGACCAGGACCACCTGGTACGGGATGATCAGCGTCGCCAGCAGGACCGCGAACAACGCGTTCTTGCCCCGGAACGAGAGGGTCGCGAACGCGAAGGCCGCCATCGAGCAGGTGATGACCTGGCCGATCGTGACGAACGTCGCGATCTTGAGCGAGTTCACGAAGAACGTCCCGAACGTGACCCCGGGCAGCGCGTTCCACATCTTCGCATAATTATCGAAGTGGGGACCGGACGGCAGTGAGAACGGCCCGGACCCGAAGACCTCGGCGCGAGTCTTGAGCGAGGTCACGATCATCCAGAAGAACGGGACCATCATGATCAGGCCGCCGATGATCAGGACGGCGATGAGGATGCCCATACGGATGCGCTTGCGGCGCTTCACGGTCATTGGTAGTGGACCCAGCGGCGCTGCGACCGGAAGTAGACCGCGGTCAGGATGCCGACGATCGCGAACAACACCCACGATGCCGCCGAAGCGAAGCCCATCTTGAAGAAGTTGAAACCGTTCTCGTAGATCCAGTAGACGATCGTGATGGTCGCGTCGGTGGGCTTCCCGGGTCGTGCCAGGACGTACACCTGGTCGAAGATCTGGAACGCGGAGATCAGGGCGAGGATCCCGGTGAAGAACAGGCTCGGCGTGATCAGCGGCAGGGTCACGTTCCGGAAGCGGCGCCAACGGCCGGCGCCGTCCACCGCTGCGGCGTCGTAGTACTCCTGCGGCACGCCCTGCAGGCCGGCGAGGAAGATGATCGTGCTGGTCCCCAGGCCCTGCCAGACGCTCATCGCCACGATGGCCGGCATCGCCCAGAACGGGTCCGAGATCCAGCGCTGGGGCGGGATGCCGAGCGCCAACAGGATCTGGTTGAGCAGGCCGCCGGCGGGTGCGTAGATCCATAGCCAGACCAGCCCGATCGCCGTCGCAGACGTGACGATGGGGATGAAATAGGCCGTCCGGATCCAGGCGATCCCGCGGAACGACTGGTCCAGCGCCAGGGCGAGACCCAATGACAGAAGCAACCCGATCGGCACGGAGGCGACGGTATAGAAGGTCGTATTCCGAAGGGCCATCAGGAACCGTTCATCCGACAGCAACGCGACGTAGTTGTCGAGCCCGATGAATGTCGGCGGCGTCAGCAGGTCCCACCTGGTCAGGCTGATCGCGAAGGCGGCACCTATCGGCGCCGCGGACAGGAGCAGGAGCCCCACGAGCGTCGGGGCCAGGAACAGCATCACCCAGCGCCGGTCCGAACCGATGGGGCCCGGGCTCCTGGCGCCGGCGGCGGCACCCCGCCCCAGCCGAGTGGAGATGCGCCCCGGCCGCCCGAGGGCGGCCGGGGCCGGGGTACGACTCACCGCTTGGAGAGGAACTCGTTCAGTGCCGGCGTGATGCCGGTGACCGCGTCCTGGGCGGTCTTGTTCGGGGCCCCGAAGACGTCCTTGTCCAGCGCACCCTGGAGCATGGTGTTGAACTCCGTGTAGCCCAGGAACGACGGCTTGAGCTTGGCATAGGCCAGGCTGTCGGCAAGGACCTTGGCACCGTCGAATGAGGTGCTGTAGGCCCCGTTGAGGACTTCCTTGGAGACCGGCAGCGAGGCGTGCAGCTGCATCAGCTTGGTCTGCGCTGCCGGGCTGGCCAGGTACTTGACGAACTGCCAGGCGGCGTCCGGCGACTTGGACTTCTTGTAGACGACGGCCCCGGTCGGGTTGACCGAGGTGAACCGACCGGCAGATCCGGACGGCAGCGGGGCGATCCCGAAGTCGATCCCGGCCGCGGTGTGGGTGGCGACGAGCCAGGAGCCGTTGATCTCCATGGCGGCCAGGCCTTGCTCGAAGGCGTCGCCGGCCGCGGCGAAGAGCGCGGGCTCCGGCAGGATCTTGTCCTTGTAGATGAGATCCTGGAGGAACTGGATCCCGCCGGCCGCCGCCGGGCTGTTGACGACCGTGGTCTTGCCGTCCGCGGCCATGATGTCACCGCCGTTCTGCCAGACGAACGACAACCACGCGTTCTCCATGTCCGTGGTCTCGGTGTACAGACCCCACTGGTCTGTCGTGCCGTCCTTGTTGGTGTCCAGGGTCAGCTTCTTGCCGACCTCGACGAGCTTGGCCCAGTCCCAGGTGGCGTCCGGATACGGCAACTTGGCCGCATCGAACATGGCCTTGTTGTAGTACAGGACGATCGTATTCAGGTCGCGCGGCAGGCCGTACTGGCCGCCGTCCGCGGTCGTGAAGTCCGCCACGCCCTGGTCGGCGAGCTGGGTGAGGTCGTACTTGTCCTTGGCGATGAACGGCTTCAGGTCCAGCAGCACGTCGCGCGCCTGGTAGTCGTGGAAGAGCGGTCCGTCCATCGCGAAGACGTCCGGCGCCGCGTTACCGGCGATGCCGGTCTCCAGCTTGGTCCAGTACGCATCCCAGTCCGACACGGTCACCTTGACCGTGATGTCCGGGTTGGCGACATGGAACGCGTCCACGATCGCCTGCTGGCTGGCGAGTTCCGCCGGGTCACCCCAGATCGAATACTCGATGGTGGTGGCGGCGTGGCTTGCGGTCGCGCTGCCACCGCAGGCGCCGGCGACCAGGGCCACGACACCGAACAGGGTGGCGGCAGTGAGCCAGCGGGCACGTCCGTGTCGGCGAGTCGATTCGCCTGATCGATCCATCAACGTTCCTCCTCAGCGGGCAGGGTCGTCATCTGGACGTCCAGACGTCCGTATGTCCGACGATCATAGCCCGACTGTCAACATACCTACCCACCGTGGTGAACCGATGCGTCGAACGATGAAGAAGTCGCTATGCAGTCCCGCCCAGCCAGGCCGGCAGCCATTCGGCTTCGGCCGCGATCAGCTCGTCCGTGAGTCGCCAGGTCTCCTCGAGCGACAGCCGAGCCTGGATCTGTGGGTCCTGCATGACGGCGTGGTAGACGGCATCCCGATCCTCGTCCAGCGCGGCCTGGACCGTCAGGGCCTGGGTCGCGACGGCGGGTTCGATGTAGGCCGCCAGATGGGTGGGCAGCGGACCCGCGGCGACCGGGTGGACCCCCAGGCCGTCGACCAGCGCCGGGACCTCCACGCAGGCATCGGCCGCCAGGTTGGGGATGAGCGCGCCGCCATTCATGACATTGGCGACGATCCGGCTCGGCTCGCCGGTCAGCAGGCTGTGGGCGATGACGGCGGCGTACTCCCCGCTTCGTTCGATCTCGAACGGCTCGCCGGCGTCCAGCTTGCGACGGATCTCGGCGTACTCGGCGAGGTTGCGATCCACCCGTGTGAGGTACTCGCCGATCGGGATGTGGAACCGGTCCACGGAGTCGCCCTTGGGGATGAACCACGGGTTGTACTCGGCGTGGTGCTCGGACGATTCGGACAGGTAGCGGCCAAGGCGCCGGAACAGTTCCGCCCGGACGAGGTCGTCGTCCGGGACCTTGCCCGCCTCGACGAACGCGGCCAGGTCCGGGTACAGGTCGCGACCCTTGTGCTCGAGCCGCAGGACGAACGCCAGGTGATTCACCCCGGCCGTGAACGAGTCGACCTCCGAGGCCGGCACGCCCACGTAGCCGGCCAGCGTATCGATGGTCCAGAACACCGAGTGGCAGAGGCCCACGGTCTTGATCGAGGTGGTCTCGGACACCGCCCGGATGAGCATCGCCATCGGGTTGGTGTAATTGAGGAACCAGGCATCCGGACAGACGTCCTGCATGTCTCGCACGATGTCCAGCACGACCGGGATGGAGCGCAGGCCGCGCAGCACGCCGCCGACGTTGATCGTGTCGTTGATCGTGTAGCGCAGGCCGTAGCGGGCCGGGATCTCGAAGTCGATGTGGGTCGCCCGCGCGCCGCCCACCTGGATCGTGTCCACCACGATGTCCGCACCCTTGAGCGCGGCTCGGCGGTCAAGGTGGGCCTCGATGGTCGGCGTCGCGCCCATCGCCTGCGCGGTCCACTCGGCCATGCGCCGGGCGGTGGCCAGCCGGCCGTCATCGATGTCGTGGAGCACGATGGTGGCGCCGTGCAGCTCTGGATAGGACAGGAAGTCCCCGAGCAGATTCCGGGTGAATTCCACGCTGCCTGCGCCGACCAGGACGATGCGAGTCATGGGTCTTCCTCTCGTGGCAACGGGGTGACATCCGGACGTCCGTACGTCATGATAGCGCCATGAGCTTTCCGCTGGGACGACTCCGCGGCATTCGTGCCTGCGCCTCGGACCGCGGCACCTTCACGGTCCTCGCGCTGGACCATCGCCAGAACCTTCGACACGAGTTGCGCCCGGACGATCCCCCGTCCGTCACGTACGACGAGATGGTCGCGTTCAAGCAGACGGTCGTGCGTGCGCTGGCGCCCGGATCGACCGGCGTGCTGCTGGACCCGGAGATCGGAGCCGCCCAGTGCCTGGCGGATGGATCGCTGCCGTCGTCGACCGGTCTGCTCGTGGCCATCGAGGCGACCGGGTACGAGGGTCCGCCCACGGATCGAGTCAGTCGCGTGCTGGACGGGTGGAGCGTGGCCCAGGCCAAGCGCATGGGCGCGGATGCCGCGAAGCTGCTCATCTATTACCACCCGGATGCACCTGGGGCCGCCCGTCAGGAACGGCTCGTGGCCGAGGTCGCGGCCGCGTGCGTCTCGGCGGACCTGGCGCTGTTCGTCGAGCCGCTCGGGTTCTCCCTGGATCCGTCCGTCTCGAAGTTGCTCGGCGAGGAGCGGCGGCGAGTCGTCATCGAGACCGCGCGCCGCATGTCCGCACTCGGTGGAGATATCCTCAAGGCAGAGTTCCCGTACGACGCCGGGGTCGTTGACGAGGTGCGCTGGGCGGAGGCGTGCGCAGAGCTGGACGCCGCGTCCGTCCTTCCGTGGGTCCTCCTGTCGGGTGGCGTGGACGACGCGACATTCGAGCGACAGGTGGGGGTGGCGTGCCGAGCCGGTGCCAGCGGCGTGCTCGTCGGGCGGTCCGTGTGGGCCCCGTCGGCGACGATGGCGGCAGACGATCGCGACGCCTGGCTGGCGTCCGAGGGCCGAGCGCGACTGGTGAGGCTGGCGGAGCTTGTGGCGGCCGAGGGGCGACCATGGGACGAGCGGGTGACACCGTTGACCTCGACGCCGGTCCCATCCGAGGAGTGGTACCGAGAATACCCGGCATGACCGATCCCGGGCGCGATCTGGACCTCCTGGTCATCGGTGAGCTCAACCCGGATGTCATCGTGCTCGGAGCGCCGGACCGACCGGCGTTCGGCCAGGCGGAGACGTTGGTCGACGGGATATCGCTGACAGTCGGGTCGTCCTCGGCCATCGCGGCCTGTGGGGCGGCTCGACTCGGGCTCCGGGTCGGTTTCATCGGTGTCGTCGGCGACGACGACCTTGGCCGGTTCCTGCTGCGTGCGCTTGCAGAGCGCGGGATCGACGTGGATGCGTGCCTCGTGGATCCGGTCCGTCCGACGGGCGCCAGCGTCATCCTGGGGCGTGGCGGCGACCGGGCGATCCTGACGGCCGTCGGCGCGATCGATGCGCTGCGCGCGACGGATGTGCCCTCCTCGCTGTTCGCACGTGCACGACATGTACACGTGGGCAGCCTCTACCTGCAGACGGTCCTGCGGCCGGGCCTGGCGTCGCTGCTGGTCGCGGCCCGTGCGGCGGGCGCCACGGTCTCCGTGGATCCGAACTGGGATCCGACCGGTCGATGGGAACCCCTCGACGACGTCCTCGCGGCGACAGACGTCTGCCTCCTCAACGCCAGCGAGGCCCAGGCGCTGACGGGCGAGATGGACCCGACGGCCGCCGCTCGGGCGCTGGCGGCTGGCGGGCACGACGGACTGCTGGTCGTGGTGAAGCTGGGCGCGGTCGGCGGCCTCCTCGTCAGCGGCGATCAGGTCGTGCAGGCGCCGGCACCGCGCAGCGAGGTCGTGGACACGACAGGCGCGGGCGACAGTTTCGACGCCGCGTTCATCGCCGCATGGTCGGCTGGCTGGCCGCTGGCCGCGTGCCTGGACCTGGCGGTGGTCTGCGGATCGGCCTCCACGCGTCGACCGGGCGGGGTGGACGGACAACCCACGATGGCCGAGGCGGTGGGGCTTGCGATGGCGGCCGACCGTGCCCTTCCGTCTACCCCGGTGGGGCGGCCATGACCGTTCGCCTGCTCTGTATCGCACCGAACCCGTCCATCGACCGGCTCGTCGAGGTCGAACGACTCGTGCCCGGGTCGATCCATCGCCCGACGTCGGTCCGGGCCGTGGCGGGCGGCAAGGGACTCAACGTCGCCCGCGCTGCGGCGTCGCTCGGGGCGACCGTGACCGCGATCGGGATCCTCGCGGGCCACGGCGGCCGCTGGCTGGCCGAGGCCCTGGAAGTGGATGGGGTGACCGGCCGCTTCGTGTGGACGGAGGGTGAGACGCGGGTCTGCACGTCCATCGCCGAAGCCGCGACCGGACAGCTCACCGAAGTCTATGAAGCCGGGCCGGCGGTCGCGGCCCCCGCCTGGACCGCGTTCGAGGCAGCGGTCGCGGAGGTCCTCGCGGCCGGGCCGGTGGATGCGGTCGCGATCTCCGGGAGCCTGCCGCCGGGCGCGCCCACGGATGGGCATGCGCGCCTGATCGGCCTGGCGCGGGCCGCGGGGGTGCCGGCCGCGATCGACGGGTTCGGGGACGCCTGGGCGGGCGTCCTGGCGACTCGACCCTGGCTGGTCAAGGCCAATCTCGCGGAAGCCTCGGCGTTCGCCCAGGTCACCGGGACCGATGCCGAAGACGCCTCCCGCCTGGCGCACGACATGGTCGCCGCGGGTGCCGGCGGCGCCGTCGTCACGCTTGGGGTCGCCGGCGCGATGGCGGCGATGGACGACGCGACCTGGCTGATCGGCCCGCCTGCAGACCTCGGCTCCTACCCGGTCGGGAGTGGCGACGCGTTCCTTGCCGGCCTGGTCGTCGGGCATCTCGAGGGACTTGGGACGCGTGGCGCCTTGGCCCTCGGTGCGGGTGCCGGGGCCGCAAACGCGCGCACGGCTGGGGCCGGCTCGCTCGATGGCGCCCTTGCCCGGTCTCTGGCGGCCGCAACACAGGTGGACGGGATCGGGTAGCGCACCCGCGCTCGGGAGATCCGGCAGATCCGCCTCCTGCGGGAGTGAGTCGGCATATGCTCGGCAGATCCTCGGCAGATTCGCTCCCGGCGGGCAGATGGCTGTGGCCGGGCGACCAGGTCCGGTCGACCGAGCGTGGACCGCGGGTCGCAAGGCCCGTCCGCAGCGGCTCCTCCCGCCACTGCACCGGCTGAGGCAAGAACGCTGGATATCGAGCCGGACACGGGTAACGCGCCCACGCGCCGTTAGCGGCCACCAGGGAATCGAAACGGCGGGCCGTCAAGGCCCGCCGCACGGATCCGTGAGGGTCGCGCCAGGGCGACCCGACGACTAGGTCCGGACCTGGCGCTCCAGGCGCTTCGTGAAGCGCTCGACCTGGCCGGCCGTGTCGATGATGGTCTGCTTGCCCGTGAAGAACGGGTGGCAGTTGCCGCAGACGTCGACGCGGAGTTCGGCCCGGGTGGAGCCGACCGTCCAGTCGCGGCCGCATGAGCCGCAGTGGACCTTGGCGTCTTCGTAGTACGTGGGATGGATATCGGGCTTCACGGGATCTCTACTCCTCGAACGCCGTCCGTACCGGGTCTGTGCCCAGCCGGTGGTCGTCGACTACGCCGGGTCAGGCGCCTGCGGCGACCGGCTCGGGTGCATCCAGCGCGATGACGCGGATGCGCTTCTTGGACTTGGTGGCATGCTCGAACTTGACCTTGCCGGTCACGACCGCGAACACGGTGTAATCCTTGCCGAGCCCGGTGCCGGGACCGGAGAGGAAGGTCATCCCGCGCTGGCGGACGATGATCGAACCGGCACTGACGGTCTGGCCGTCGCCGGCCTTGACGCCGAGTCGCTGGCCGACGCTGTCGCGGCCGTTCTTGACGCTGCCGCCTGCCTTCTTGTGGGCCATCTGGTCTACTCGTCCTTCTTCGTGGCGCGGGTGGACTTCTTCGCCGGCGCGTCCGCCTGGTCTGCCTTGGTGTCAGCCGCAGGTGCGGCCTTCGCCTTGGCGGCGGGCTTCTTCGCGGCCGGAGCCGCTTCGGTCTTGGTCGCGGACGCCTTGGCAGCCGGAGCCTTGGTCGCGGTCTTCCCGGGAGCCGCGGCCTTGGCCGGCGCCGTCGCCTCGGCGGTCGCGGCGAGCTTGGCGGCGAGTTCCGCATCCTTGGCAGCCTGCGCGGCAGCGGCCTCCTCGAGGCGGGCCCGTTCGGTCTTCGCCGCGTCGGCGGCCTTCTTCGAATCGGCGGCGGCACTTCGGCCGGCCAGCACGATGTCGCTGATGCGCAGGACGGTCAGTTCCTGACGGTGACCCTTCTTGACTCGGCTTCGAGCCTTGGGGCGGTACTTGAAGGAGATCGTCTTGGGACCGCGGATCTGGCTCACGACCTCGGCGCTGACCTGGGCATCCGTCACGACCGGCCGGCCGATGCTGGCCGTGTCGCCGTCGGCAACGAGCAGGACGCGATCAAGATTGATCGTCGCTCCAGGTTGGACGTCGAGCAACTCGACCTCGAGCTGGGTGCCGACTTCGACGCGATATTGCTTCCCGCCGGTCTCGATGACTGCGTACATGGATCCTCAGGTTGATTCGATTTCAGGGTCCGGCCGCGGGGGATGCGACGACGGACATGGCGATGCGCTCGACCGGGCCGAGGCGCGAACGGGCATTGTACGTCGAGCGCGAAGTCGGGTCAATCGTGCACAAGCGCAATTGTGGACGGCCAGTGAAAGTGTCACCCGCTAAGCGGCCAGTGACTTTGTCACCCTCGATGGTATGGAAACGAGGGAGACGATCACCTTGGACGCTCGAGCTCAGCACCGCCTGTACGTCC
>Ga0075026_100001250_pt1 | contig 10724 bp, 5 predicted proteins | sample Str012_2_FD_71392 | JGI IMG/M metagenome (GOLD analysis project Ga0075026, IMG submission 71392) | Freshwater sediment microbial communities in response to fracking from Pennsylvania, USA - Straight Creek_MetaG_SC_2012 | ecosystem: Environmental > Aquatic > Freshwater > Creek > Sediment...
TCCCAATATTGCAGCCGTAAGTACACAAAGGGCCAATATTGAAATGGAATCCACCCGCCTGCTGATTGAAGCCATCACCGGTCATTCCACCATTCTTTTCAGGGCACCCTTCAATGCAGATTTTGAACCCGGTACTTCCGATGAACTGGTGCCGGTAGCACTGGCCAGGAAAAAAAACTACCTCGATATTGGTGAATCCATTGACCCGGAAGACTGGGAACCCGGCGTAAACGCCGACACCATCCTGTCGAGGGTCATTGCCATAAAAAAACGGCTGGATGCCAACGACATCAACGGCGGTATCATTTTACTGCACGATGCCGGCGGCGATTCCAGAAAAGCAACGGTTACTGCATTGCCGCGTATTATTAAATACTTTAAAGACAATGGCTACCAGTTTACCACCATTGCCGATCTGCTGCACAAGCAAAGAGACGACCTGATGCCACCCATACCCAAAGGCAGCGGCTATTATCTTATACAACTCAATTATTTTCTGGCAGAAGCAGGTTACTGGGGCGGCCATATTCTTTCCTCGCTTTTTATTGTATTCATTATTTTATCGCTGGCAAGAATTGTAACCATGGCCATACTGGCGTCTACACAGCACCGCAAAGAAAAAAGGGAAAATATTGTACCCTCCTGGGCAAGCGGTACGGTAACGGCGCCGCTGGTAAGCATTATTGTACCGGCTTACAATGAAGAAGTAAACGCCGTAAGTTCACTCAATAATTTACTAAAAACAGACTATCCCAATTTTGAAATCATTTTTGTAGACGATGGCAGCAAGGATGCCACCTATGAAAAAGTAAACAACGCTTTTAAAGACAACCATAAAATACGTGTACTCACCAAACCCAACGGGGGCAAGGCTTCCGCACTCAACTACGGTATACTGCAATCGCAGGCCGGTTTTGTGGTGTGCATAGATGCCGACACAAAACTGCTGCCCAACGCGGTTTCTTTATTGATGCGGCATTTTGATCAGCAGCCGGGTGCAGCAGAAAACCTGACAGGTGCCGTAGCAGGCAACGTAAAAGTGGGCAACGAAGTAAATGCCATTACCCGCTGGCAGGCCATTGAATACATTACCAGCCAGAATTTTGACCGCAAGGCATTTGCAGCGGTCAACGCCGTCACCGTGGTACCCGGCGCCATTGGTGCATTCAGCAAAAAGGCGCTGGAAGATGCGGGTGGTTTTACAATTGATACACTGGCAGAAGACTGCGATCTAACGGTACGCATTCTGCGCTGCGGCTATACCATCAAAAATGAAAATGGCGCCATTGCACTTACCGAAGCGCCGGAGAGCGTTAAAATGTTTTTGAAACAACGTTTTCGCTGGAGCTTTGGCGTTATGCAAACTTTCTGGAAAAACCGCGATGCTTTATTTAACTGGAAATACAAATGGCTGGGTTGGATAGCCCTGCCCAATATACTTATCTTCCAGTTTATTATACCCACCATTGCGCCACTGGCAGATATTTTTATGATCATCGGCCTGCTTACCGGCAATAGTGAAAAAATACTGGTCTACTATTTTCTTTTTATGCTGGTAGATGCTGCTGTTTCTATCCTGGCATTCAGTTATGAAAAGGAAAAATTCAGCAAACTTATCTGGCTTATTCCACAACGTTTCATCTACCGCTGGCTGATGTATTATATCCTTTTTAAGTCTTACAGAAAAGCCATTAAGGGAGAGCTGCAGCACTGGGGTGTATTGAAGCGTACCGGCAATGTGAAAGAAATAGGAGAACCGGTGAGCTGATTTGGCTGAGCCATTTGCTAAGTAGTTTGTGACAATCCTTTTTGTAAAGTTAGGAAAGCCTGGAAAGGGCAGTGCCGGCTTTTTCTGCGATGAAGCTTCTGCACAGGGCTTCACAGATTTTCTATTAAGCTCCCAAAAAAGGGAACGCCGCTTAGAAAAGCGGCGCATAAACCCTAAAAAGAACCCTCTATTACTACTATCTTGAAATAATATTTGTCTGTATTGGTATTGCTAAGATGAGTAACTATTTTGCACCGGTAAAATTTTGGACACCCGTTAACCGCAGTTTAACGGGTGTTAACACTTAACCGCCGCTTAACAAGACGCCCGTATGCGCTAAAACCAAATGTTCGCATATTTGCGAGGGCTGTTAATATTCACATCAATTATGCGTTCTGCTACTCTAAAATGGATGCTGGTGCTGCTCACCCTGCTGGTGGGTGTTATACTGGTGGTTCAGTTATACTGGATTAGCCAGGTCTATTCGTACGAGCAGAAGGAGTTTAATACCAATGTAGTAAAAAGCATCCGTGGTGTTTGTGAAGACATGAAAATTGATGATAACCCCGGCACACAATTGCAAAAACTGATTGAGCGGCCCAATATCAATAGTTTTTTGATCCGTGTAGATACCATCCCCCAGCGGGATACCCTGATTAATTTTTTATACAGTGAGTTTGAGGACTTTAACGTCTTTACCGATTGCAAAGTAGCCGTATACAGCGACAGCATTGGGCACTATCTCTTCCAGGCTTACCTGCCCACAGCCGCTTCTACCCAGGTACAGGCCACCTATCACCCGCATTATACCGAGATAGACCTGCCGGTGATTCCAAAAAACTACGCCTATATTCATTTATATTTTCCGCACCGCCAGCAATACATCATCCACCAGCTGGGCTTCTGGATTGTAACAAGCGTTATCCTGCTGCTGGTGCTGGTGGGTTTTGCAGCCAGCATGTTTTATTTCTACCGGCAAAAATTCCTGAATGAACTGCAAAAGGATTTTGTAAACAATTTTACGCATGAATTTAAAACCCCGCTGGCCGTTATGAAGCTGGCGGCCGGCGTATTGAGCAGCCCCCCCATTACAGAACAACCCGAGCGGCTAAAAAAATACAGCGCCATCATTGCACAACAGACAGAACACCTTCAAACACAGGTGGAACGATTGCTGAAAACAGCCCGCACCGACCACCACCAGCTGCCACTGGAGAAAGAGCTTTTTATCCCCAATAATATTATAAAAGATGTGCTGAAAGACATGGACCCGTTGGTGAGGCAAACCAATACCCGCATCGAATTCATAGCAGAAGATGCCAACAAAACCATTGTTGCAGACGAAAGCAATATTGCCATGGTAATTGTAAACCTGGTAGAGAATTCTATCAAATACTCCAGGGAACCGCATGTTATCATCACCACGGCGGCCGAAAACGGACATTATACCATCTCAGTAAAAGACAACGGCATCGGCATCGAAAAAAAATACATCGGGCAATTGTTTAAGAAATTTTTCCGGGTACCTACCGGCAATGTCCACAATGTAAAGGGCTTTGGCCTGGGGCTCAATTTTGTAAAAAAAGTCATCGATGCGCACAATGGTAAGATAGTGGTACACAGCATTCCCGGCATTGGAACAGAATTTAAGATTATTTTACCACGGCAGTAGGCCCCGAATAACAAGTGGTTAACACCAAATGGTATAAAGAATGTTTCAATTTTGTAGCACCTAAAAAGAAGAGTATGGCTACCAAAGCAAAAGTTTTACTGGCCGAAGACGATGCTTCGCTCGGCTTCATCATCAAAGATGCCCTCGAAGAAGACGGTTATGAGGTGATCCATTGCCCAGACGGACAAACGGCCATTGATCGTTTCAATAAAAATGAATTCGACATCTGCCTGCTGGATGTTATGATGCCCAATAAAGATGGTTTTGCAGTAGCAAAGAAAATCCGCCAGCATACAGACCTCACCCCCATTCTTTTTCTGACGGCAAGATCCATGGAAGAAGATAAAATAAAAGGGTTTCAGTCCGGCGCCGATGATTACATTACCAAGCCGTTTAACATGGCCGAACTTTTACTGCGCATGGAAGTGTTTCTGCGGCGCACCAAAAAAATGTATTCAGAACAAGTGCAGGAATACCAGATCAGCAAACTGAAATTTTCTTATACCGATCTTAAAATCGTTTCCAGCCAGGGTACTTCTTCAATGACACAGAAAGAAGCCGACCTGTTGAAATTCCTTTGCCAGCATCCCAACAAAGTACTGAAACGCGAAGAAGTATTGCTGAATGTTTGGGGCAAAGACGATTATTTCCTGGGTCGCAGCATGGACGTATTCATTACCAAACTGCGCAAGCATTTTAAAGCCGACCCCGACATTATTTTAGAAACCATTCATGGTGTTGGCTTCCGTTTTAATGTGCCCTCTCTATCGGCGGCATAAATTCAATAATATTTTTTTGTATATATCAGCAGGGTAATTATCCTGCTTTTTTATTGCGCTAAGTATAAAAAAAGCCATTTGTGCGTTTATAGAGAATGAACGCTCTATCCTATTTTGTTAACAGGTATTTAACATACGTTAATCACCACTTAACCAAAGACATAGACAGCTTTGCAGCTGCACTAAAATATGGAACCATGCACCACCGTTTGTACGGACTGGTATTTTTTTTTCTATTGCCCGCCCTCGTCATCCAAGCGCAAACACCGGACTCTGTCAGGATTACTCTTCCGGAAGCTGAACAGGTTTTTTTACAGAAAAATCTCTCTCTGCTGGCCCAGCAATACAATGCAGACATCAGCAAAGCGCTGGTGCAGCAGGCCCGCTACTGGGACAACCCCGTTCTGAATACCGATCAGAATATCTATGATGGAAAATTTTTCAGGCACAACAAAGATTTTGGGCAGGTATATGTGCAGTTACAACAGGTAATAAAAACTGCGGGCAAAAGAAACAAACTGGTGCAATTGGCCAACGATGATGTTCTCAGCGCCCAGCAGCAGTTTAACGACATAATGCGCAACCTGCGCTACGTGTTGCGCAACGATTTCAATACGCTGAACCTGCAGTTTAAAACACTGGCCATTTACAATACCGAAATCGCCTCTCTTGAAAAACTGGCCACCGGCATGGATGCCCAGTTGCAGGCAGGCAATATTTCGCAAAAAGACAATATCCGCGTAAAGGCCCTGCTGTACAGTCTGCAAACAGAAGCAGCCGGTCTGCAGCAGCAGATTACCGATACAGAAAAAGAATTTGCGGTATTGTTGCAGGTAAACGGTGATACCGTTTTTATACCCAGAAGAGAAGACATCAGCACCAGCAGCATCCCTTTTTCGCTGGGCGCATTGCTCGATTCGGCCCGCGTAAACCGGCCCGATGTACAACTGGCACAAACCAATTTACTGGCACAGCAGCACAACCTCAGTTACCAGAAAGCGCTGGTAACACCCGATGTAACGCTGGGTGTTGAATACGATCAGCGCAGCAGCTATATCAATAATTTCTGGGGCCTTGGTATCTCATTGCCCCTTCCCATTCTCAATAAAAACAAAGGAAATATTAAAGCTGCACAAATAAACATACAGCAGGCCAATGTGCAGGTACAACAGGCTCAAAATGCCGTACAGCAGGATGTGATAGCCGCCTACCATAAACTGCAAACCGTTTTGCGCCTGCAGCAATCCGTTTCACCCGATTTTATGAGCCGGTACAACCAGCTGATGAGAAACATGGTGCAGAGCTACCAGGAGCGCCAGGTAAGCCTGCTGGAGTTTATTGATTTCTTTGATGCCTACAAAGACGCCGCCACCAAACAACTGCAGCAGCAGGCAACGCTGTCTAATGCAGCAGAAGAGCTGAATTACAGCACCGGAACCAACATTGTATCTTTTAAATAAGAACCCCGTCCTAAAAAAATGAAATCATGAAGAGCCTGAAATTTACTATTTACCTGCTGGCAGCTGCCTTTTTCAGCTCCTGCGGCAACAACGATGCGAATAAAACAACCGACAAAAAAACAAAAGTCTGTATCTCCGATTCACTTGCCAGGATCATACATATTGATACCGCCGGCATTGCCAATATTGATGACGAATTGAAACTGTCGGGTGAAATAAGTTTTAACGACAACAAGGTGGTAAAAGTGTTTCCGTTTAGCAGCGGCCAGGTAATGGAAGTAAAAGTCTCCATTGGCGATAAAGTGGCAAAAGGACAAACACTGGCAGTTATAAAAAGTGCCGATGTAGCGGGTAATTACAGCGATCTCTCCAGCAGCGGCAATGATGTGGCCATTACCAAAAGGCAGATGGACAATACCGAATCATTGTACAAAAACGGTATTGCCAGCGAGCGGGAATACCTGGAAGCAAAAGAAAACTACAACAAGGCACTCACCGCTGCCAACAAAGTAAAAGAGATGATTGCCATTAACGGCGGCGGGCATACCAATGCCAGTGGCGTATATGTAATTACGGCCCCCATAAGCGGATATGTTGTTGAGAAAAAAATAAACCAGGGTGGCTTTATCAGGACAGACAATGGCGACAATCTTTTTACCATTGGCGATATCAGCGATGTGTGGGTTTGGGCCAATGTATATGAAAGCGATATTGCAAAAGTAAAAGAAGGCTATTCCGCAGTAGTAACCACACTGGCTTATCCCGATTCTGCCTTTAGAGGCGTGGTAGACAAAGTAAACCAGATACTGGACCCCGTTACCAAAGTAATGAAAATACGTGTACGGCTGCCCAACCACGGACAGCGGCTGAAACCGGAAATGTTTGCCAACATTCTGATTGAAAACAAAGAAGGAAAGAGGATGGTGATGCTGCCATCTGATTGCGTGCTGAGCGACAATGGAAAACACTACCTGATAATTTACCACGATAAATGCAACCTGGAATTGCGCGAAATAGTTGTGCTGAAATCTACCGGCGGAAAAGATTTTATCGCTTCAGGTTTAAAAGAAGGCGAACAGGTAATTGGTCAGAACCAGGTATTACTTTTTAATGCGCTCAAAGAAGAATGATTGTAAAACGGCAGCCAGTTGTGTTGCCTGTCCGGTTACAATTACTCCATAACCCATCTTTATGAATAAGTTTATAAAAGGCATTATCCATTTTTCACTGCGGCACCGGTATTTTGTTTTTTTTCTGACGGCGGTACTGGTAGCACTGGGTATCTGGAGCTACAAAGAAACGCCCATCGAAACATTTCCCGACGTTACCAATACGCAGATCATTATTATTGCCCAATGGCCCGGCCGCAGCGCTGAAGAGGTGGAAAAGTTTGTCACCATACCGCTGGAAACAGTGCTGAACTCTGTCCAAAAGAAATCAAACCTGCGCACCACATCGGCCTTTGGTCTTTGCTACATGCGTATTATTTTCGACGATGATGTAGACGATGCATTTGCACGCCAGCAGGTATTTACCCGGTTAAGCGGCGCCGATTTGCCCGACGGTGTAAAGCCCGATGTGCAGCCGCCCTATGGCCCTACCGGCGAAATTTTCCGTTATACACTCAGCAGCAAAACAAGATCCATCCGCGATTTAACCACCATCCAGAACTGGGTGCTGGACCGACAGTTTAAAAGCGTGCCCGGCATTGCCGACGTAAACAGTTTTGGTGGTGAAGAAAAAGTTTTTGAAGTAAGCGTAAACCCCGAATTGCTGATTAAATACAACCTCACTTCACTGGATGTATACAATGCCATTGCCAAAAGCAATGTAAACGTGGGCGGCGATGTAATTGAACGCAACGGGCAAAGCTATGTGGTAAGGGGTATTGGTGTATTAAATGATATCGACGACATCAGCAATATCATCATCAATAAAATAAACGGTGTGCCGCTGCTGGTAAGAAATGTGGGTACCGTTGTTGAATCGGGCAAACCACGCCTGGGCCAGGTAGCCAGAGACCAGCAGGAAGATGTGATGGAAGGCATTATCGTGATGCGGAAAGGTGAAAACCCCAGCGAGGTGCTGGACCGGGTGAGGGCAAAAGTAGATGAACTGAACAACAACATTCTTCCAAAGGATGTAAAGATCAATACGTTTTACGACCGCACCAACCTCATGGACTTTGCGCAGGAAACTGTAATTCACAACCTGATTGAGGGCATTGTACTGGTAACCCTGATTGTACTGTTGTTTATGGCCGACTGGCGCACAACGATAACGGTGAGCATCATCATACCATTGTCGCTGCTGTTTGCCTTTATCTGTATGCGCATCAAGGGCATGAGTGCCAACCTGCTCTCCATGGGCGCCATAGACTTTGGTATTATCATAGACGGGGCCGTGGTAATGGTGGAGGGCCTGTTTGTGGCTCTGGATCACAAAGCAAAGGAAGTGGGGATGGAAAAGTTTAATAAACTGGCCAAGCTTGGTTTGTTTAAAAATACCGGAACAGAAATGGGCAAATCCATTTTCTTTTCTAAAATCATCATCCTTACCTGCCTGGTGCCCATTTTTGCTTTTCAGAAAGTAGAGGGTAAAATGTTTTCGCCGCTGGCCTATACACTCGGGTTTGCATTGCTGGGTGCATTGTTGTTTACACTAACACTGGTGCCTGCTTTGTCCAGCATACTGTTAAGAAAGAATGTACGGGAAAAACACAATCCTGTTGTTATCTTTTTTGAAAAAGGGGTCAGCAAATTGTTCAATATGGTTTACCGCAACCAGAAGAAAAGCATTATGGTGGCGCTTATCATTATGGTGCTCAGCTTTTTTTCTGCCAAATTCCTGGGCACAGAATTTCTGCCCGATTTGAATGAAGGTGCTTTGTGGGTGGAAGCCGAATTGCCGATGAGTGTATCACTGTCGGAAGCCAATATCATTTCAAATAAAATGATAGATATACTGGCCAAATTTCCGGAAGTAAAACAAACGCTTTCTCAGGTAGGCAGAACCAATGATGGCACAGACCCCAAGGGTTTTTTCAATGTGCAGATACAGGTAGATCTGAAACCCAAAAAACAATGGCAAAGAAATATTACCGGCGAGCAACTGATTGATGAAATGGATGCGCAGCTGCGGAAGTTTCCGGGCATCACCTTTAATTATTCGCAACCCATCCGCGACAATGTGGAAGAAGCGGTAGCAGGTGTAAATGCAGCACTGGCGGTAAAAATTTTCGGACCCGAATTTCAAACGCTCGACGATAAAGCAGACAGCGTACTGAATATTTTGAAAACGGTTCGCGGCATAGAAGATTTGGGAGTGCTGAGAAATCTTGGCCAGCCGGAATTCAGGATAGAACTGGATCAGCAGAAGATGGCATTTTACGGCGTCACCACGGCCGATGCCAATGCCGTTATTGAAATGGCCATCGGGGGTAAATCTCCCACGCAATTGTATGAAGGCGAACGAAAATTTGATGTGCGGGTGCGCTACCAGAAAGAATACCGTGCTTCTTCTGAAGTAATACAAAACCTGATGGTGCCTACCAGCGATGGCGCCAAAGTGCCGCTTAAAGAGATTGCCGATATCCGAACACTTACAGGCCCTGCTTTTATTTTCAGGGATAATAATATGCGGCACATTGCTGTAAAATTCTCTGTGCGCGAAAGAGATCTTGGCAGCACCATTGCAGAAGCGCAGCAAAAAGTAGACGCCGCCGTGCACCTGCCCGCTGGCTATAAAATGAGCTGGAACGGCGAGTTTGAAAACCAGCAGCGGGCCACTAAAACACTGGGCCGCGTGGTGCCCATTTGTTTGCTGGCCATCTTCCTGATATTGTTTATTACCTATGGCAATGTAAAAGATGCATTTCTCACTATCATCAATGTGCCCTTTGCGCTGATTGGCGGTATACTGGCACTGCATGTTACCGGTATTAATTTCAGCATCTCGGCGGGCATTGGTTTTATCGCATTGTTTGGTGTTTGTATACAAAACGGGGTAATCCTGATTTCTGTATTCCGCAAAAACCTGGATGCCGGCATGCACTTGGACGAAGCCATCCGGGAAGGCGTTATCAGCCGTGTGCGGCCCGTGGTAATGACGGCATTGATGGCCATGATTGGTTTGATGCCGGCAGCTGTATCTACCGGTATTGGCAGCGAAACACAAAAGCCGCTGGCCGTGGTAGTAATAGGCGGATTGATTACCGCCACCATTCTTACGTTGCTGATATTGCCATCTATCTATTCGCTGGTGTTTAAATTTATGCACCACCGCAGCAACCGCAAAATATTGAGAAAAGTAGGCGCCATCGGACAATAAATAAGTTAATGATGGCCGGCTATAATAACGGCTATAAACATACGCAATACAGCCTTGCGCTGCGGGCTGAAAAAAATTAAAAATAACAAAGGCCATTGCATTGCTGCAATGGCCCTGTTGTTTCAGAAAGGTTCAATGGTTATTGTTAACTGCGCAATAGATCTTACCCTTCCGGCAGCTTGAAAGTAATGGGTTGTCTTTTGTATGATTTAACGGGTATACCATTTTGAATGGCAGGCGTCCATTTACTGCTTTGCTTAATTACATTAATGGCTGCCGCTCTCAGTTCTTCCGGGCCGCTGATGGCCGTTACTTCACTTACATTTCCCTGTAAGTCTACAATAAACTGAATCATCACCGTGCCCTGAATCTCATTATCGGCAGCCTGCTGCGGGTAATTGAGTTTGCGGTTTAGAAATGCGGCCCAGGCGGAAATACCCCCTGGAAATTGAGATTCGATTTCAACTTTTGTAAAAATCGTTTCTCCCTCATCCTGTTTCTTTGGCGCTTCCACGATACCTTTGGCGGCTTCTACCGGTGGAGCTATAATACCATTGTCATCCGTTCCCAAAGTATTTGCTGTTCCAATTTTTGCATTGGTTAAATCATCCTGCTCCGGCATTGCCACCACGTCTACATTGTCCTTTACAATCAGTGGTGCTGTGTAGTCCAACATTCTTACAGACGGTGGTGGCAATGCCGGAGCAGGATGATTT
>Ga0075026_100001251_pt1 | contig 10715 bp, 7 predicted proteins | sample Str012_2_FD_71392 | JGI IMG/M metagenome (GOLD analysis project Ga0075026, IMG submission 71392) | Freshwater sediment microbial communities in response to fracking from Pennsylvania, USA - Straight Creek_MetaG_SC_2012 | ecosystem: Environmental > Aquatic > Freshwater > Creek > Sediment...
GCAACTCGCCTTTCACAGTGGTTGGCGCTGCACCCCGCAGGATGGCTTCTGCCTTCATCATAATTACATCGCCAAGCCGCAGCAGGGGAACATCGTTGCCTGCATAGCGGCTGCTGGAATTGGAATTGGGATCCGGATAGTATTTAATAGAACGGATGCCTTTGCATTGCGCCAGTATATCGTTCCCCAAATCCATGGTAGCCGGCAAGAGCAGGGTGAGGGTGGGCGTTATTTCAAGCTGCCAGTTGATATTGTTATTGGTGGTTGAATTGGCGTCCAGGTTACGTTCGGTGGTGGCAACAATGACCGGCGACCCGTCAAAATTGTATTGCTTGCCTACCAGCCAGAGGCTGTCCCTTGCATCGTTTGGAAACTGCTTGAAATAATTGTTGTAATAATCCGGTATTGTACTCATGGCAATGCTGGCCCTGAATGGCAGGCTGTATTTGGTCTGTAAAAAGGGCAACAACCCAAACCGGATAAAATGATTGCCGGGTATCAGGTTGGCGTCGTAAGGCACGGCCATAATGGTTTCTGGTGTTGTAGGGCCATTGGTAGGTGCAAACAGCGCCGCAAAACTGGGTGAAAGCGCATACGGTCCATTGATGAGAATACTATCGGCCATGGCTACTGCATCCGTGTACCTCGGCGTGCCCGTATAATATTCAGCATTGAGGTACATTTTTTCCAGCAGCGCAAAAGCCATCCATTTGTTGGCATGCCCGTAAGTAGCAGCTCCACTTGCAGCAGATAAATTGGGCAATGCTGCTTTCAGGCTTTTCTCAATAAAATTAAATACATCGGCTCGTTTTGCTGTGGGTGGATTGATGGCCACCGGGAATGTATCAATGATGGGGATATTGCCATACAGATCCATCATAAAAAAATAAAACAAAGAACGCATGGCAGTTACCTCTGCAATGGCCGGTGCCTTTGTACTGCTGGCCGGTGCGGCGCCAAACAGGTTCAATAAGGTATTGCATTGGGTAATGCCGCTAAAACCCCATTTCCAGTTGCTTACTACGTTTACATGGTCGCCGTTCCAGGTATGCAGGTGCAGCTGGCGGTACTGGCCACCATCATCATAGTTGCCTCCCCTCGCCGGAATAATGGCTTCGTCGGATGACAATTCCTGCATACGCCAGTAATCAACTGCATAACTAAAACCATCCGTGCTGTAAGAAAGTTGCGTGTACAGGGGACCGATAGCAGCAGCATACGATGCAGCATTGGTTGGAAAGTTGGCAGTGGTATATTGTGATTCCACTTTTACATCCAGCTTGGTACAGCCTGCCATAAAAAAGGCTGCCAGCATATAGAAAATGACACTTATTTTTTTCATATAATTAATTATTAGGCTTGTATTAAAAAATAACGTTTATACCGCCAATAAAAGATCTTGTCTTGGGATAGAAATTATTATTGTCGATACCGGGTTCAAGACCACCCAGGTTAACTTCCGGATCAATCCCCCTGTATTTGGTAATTACAAAGGCATTGTTAACAGACACGTATAAACGCAGTTTATTAATCACTTTAGAACCCGTTTTTATAGTATAGCCCAGCGTTGCATTATCAAGACGCAGGTAAGAACCGCTCTCCAGGTACCTGTCGGACAATAAATTGGTATACTGATCCGCCACTTTATCTCCCTGCTCTACCGTAAACCTGGGAATATTGCCGGGCGGGTTTCCATTGGGGTTGGGGTTGTTTAAGCTGGCCAGTGTGGAATTTAGAATTTTATTGCCGGAAACGCCCCGTACAAAAAAGTTCAGATCAAAATTTTTGTAAGAGAAATTATTGTTCCAGCCATAGATGAATTTGGGTTGTGCATTGCCAACTATCCGGTGGTCTGCCGAAGTAGGCTGTGCTGCTTTAATGCTGCCATCTGCAAACTGGAATGTAGACAAACCGTTCTGGTCTTTACCCGCATAATGCCAGGTATTGAAAGTGCCGATTGGCTGGCCTTCCTGCAGAATCTGTTTATAAATACCAGACTGCCCCTTGCCACCTACTGCAGCAGTTAAGAAATAATTTACTTTCAGCACATCGTTTGAAAGTGAAACCACTTCGTTTTTATTGGTGGAGATATTGAACGATGTTCTCCACGAAAAGTCTTTGGTCTTTACCGGCGTTGCATTTACGGTAAATTCAAATCCCGTGTTCCTGATCCTACCTACGTTGGCAATCAGTGTTGGCCTGATGTACTGGGTAGAAGGCACATTGTAACCCGCAATCAGGTCGGACGTGTTTTTAATGTAGTAATCCGCTGAAACAGAGAACCTGCCTTTTAAGAAAGTTGCATCTACACCAATATTGCTGGTGGCCGTTTTTTCCCATTTCAGGTTGGGATTGTCATTCTGTGTAATACCAAATGCATTGGCCAGCTGGCCATTCAGGTAGAAAGTTCCGGTCCTGTCGTACTGGTAAACAGAAATGAGTGCAGGAAAGCCCAGCGAGTTTCCGGTTGCACCATAGCCAACGCGTAATTTAAGATCCGTCATCCAGTTTACATCCTGCATAAATTTCTCGCTGCTCAGTCTCCACGCAGCAGATACTGCCGGAAAATAACCCCAGCGGTTATTGGCGCCAAATGCAGATGAGCCATCCCTTCTGAGTGAAGCCTGGAAAATGTATTTATCCTGGTAATTGTAATTCACTCTTCCGTAAAAAGAAATCAGGCGCAGCGTACTGATACCGGCATTGTCGAACAAAACCGTTCCGCTCGGCGGGTTGCTGAAATAAAGATTGTTATAACTCAGGCCATCGGTTGTAAAGTTTTGCGTTCTTACACCAAAGCCATCGCCCTTGTGGTCTTCCTGCCAGGAATAACCAGCCAGCAACTGTACTTTATGGTAGCCAAAACTTTTGTCGTAGTTGAAATAGGATTCAACTACTTTTTTTGTATTCTCGTAAGAATTCCGGTAGGCCACACCGTTAGATCCGGGCGACAAAGAAGAGAGGCTGTTGTAATACATATTCCTGTTGCTTTGCTCACTCTGGGCGGCCACGCTAACGGTATATTTAAGTGACGGCAAAATCCTTAACTCGGCAAAACCATTGATCAGGGTTTTCTTCACCTTGGTTTTGTCGGTATTGTTGTCTATATATGAAACCGGGTTGTACCAGCTGATTGCAAAATCTTCATTGTAAGTACCATCCGCTTTTTTTACCGCCACGGTGGGCACATAGTTTACCATGCCGCCAAACACCTGTGAAGGCACGGAATTGCGGATATCATTGTTGTTAAAAAGCGTGATACCCAGTTTAAGCCGGTCCTGTATAGCCCGGGTTTCGAGGCTTAGTCTTACAGTTGTCTTTTCCAGTGAGGATCCTTTTATAATACCTTCATTGTTCAGATAGTTAACGCTGGCAGAAAAAGAGCTGTTGCCACTATTGCCGGAAAATGAAAGGTTATGGTTGTGCGAAAAGCCCTTGCGCTGAACCTGGTCCTGCCAGTTGGTGTTGGAGCCATCGTCAAATTTTGGTACCAGGGTTTGGTTGATGGTTTTGAGATAGGCCCTGTATTCGTCGCCAGAAAGCATGTCTAGTCTTTTGGAGGCAGATTCGCTGGCCAGGTAACCACTGTAAGAAACGCGTGACTGGCCGGCTTTGGCCTTGCGTGTAGTTATCATGATAATGCCATTGGCCGCCCGCGCACCATAGATGGCCGTGGCAGATGCATCTTTCAATATGTCAATGGTAGCAATGTCGTCTGCTGCAATCAAATCAGGAGAAGCATCGGGCACACCATCAATCACATAAAAAGGTTGTTGTGCGCCGTCATCTGTTCTGAGTGTGGAAGGGCCCCTTAACAATACCGCTGGCGTTGAATTGGGATCCCCGCTTTTGGTGATGTTTAAACCGGCCACTTTACCCTGTAGCAATTGCGCAGGTGTTGCCAGCACACCGGAGTTTAATTCTTCTGCCTGCACAGAAGTAATGGAACCTGTAAGGTTTCTTTTGGAAGACTTACCATATCCGGTTACCACCACATCTTCCAGTGCTTTGTCAATCAGCGCCAGTTGCACATCATAACCGGCGCTACTACCCAACGCCACCTGTTTACTGCTATAACCAATGTGCGAAATCAGCAGCGCTCCTTTGTTTTGCGGTACATTGATCGTGAATTTTCCTTTTTCATCGGTTACAGCAGAGGCTTTGCCACCTTTTAAAAGTACAGTGGCACCTGCCAACCCTGCTCCATTTTCATCTTTAATGGTACCCTGTACGGTGGTCTGCGCCATTGCCGCCGATACAAGGAACACCTGGAATAATAAAAACAAATAAAATGCCCTGAGGCCTGTGCCATGGCTTTTTTTCGCAAGATGCGGTCCATGCTGCAGCAAACCGCATACGGAGGTTCTTTTTTTCTTCATAAACAGCTGTTTTAGTAATGATTGGTTTCGGTTTGCAGTTGCGGGATATTTCTCGTTTAATATAACCCTGCACCTGCTATCTTAAATGATCGTTTATCCTGCACTGTTATAAGTTGATAACAACACAGTATCTTTCAAGTTTATGTTTTTTTAGTTATCAGTTAATTTTACCAGAACGCAATGTACAATGCCGCAAGAACGCCAGTTATAAAAACAGCACCAATAATAAACGAAAGCGAACTGCGGAAAAGGCTTTTGTCAACTTCAATAATGCGTTTGGCTTCTCTGGTTTTCGGATCCAGCAAACTCATGACTATCATTAAAATCACCAGGAAGGCAAATACCACGGTCATCCTATCCAGAAACGGCATCTCGTACAGGGTAGTTCCGTCGGTTTGCACAACAGGTGAAGAAAAACCAGTGGTGGCAAGGAAACGCAGGTCCATTATTTTGGGCAAATACTTTAGTACCACTGAAAGCGGAATGGTAAGAACGGCTGCAGACAATGCCGCTGCAGAATTGGTGCGCTTCCAGAAAATACCCAATAAAAAAATGGCCAGTACGCCGGGAGAAATAAAACCTACATATTCCTGTATAAACTGGTAGGCCTGGTCGAGCGTACGCAATGCGGGCGCAATAATACTGGCTACCAGCATACTGATAATAACGGACCAGCGGCCAATGCTAATCAGTTTTTTCTCGCTGGCTTCTTTGTTGAAATAAGGTTTATAGATATCGAGTGAAAAAATAGTGGAAATGCTGTTGGCTTTACCGGCCAGCGAAGCAATAACAGCGGCCACCAACGCCGCAAAAGCAAGACCTTTAAGCCCTTCCGGCAAAAGATTAAGCAGGGTTGGATAAGCATGATCGGGTTTAATAACACCGGCTGCATCGGTCAAAGATGCATGAAACATCCCCTGCTTGTACAAAACATATGCAGCAATACCCGGCAAAACAGCAATGACGGGTATCAGCAATTTTAAAAATGCAGCAAATAGAATTCCGCTGCGGGCCGTCTTTAAATCGGCCCCAAGTGCCCGTTGAATAATGTACTGGTTGCAGCCCCAATAGTTGAGGTTGTTGATCCACATGCCGCCTATCAATACAGTAAGGCCCGGCAGATCTTTGTAATAGGAATTTGACCGGTTGAATATCATGTGGAAATGTTCCGGCGCTTTCTCTTTCAGCAGCAATAAGCCCTTAAAAGCATCTTTGCCAAATCCAAAATGGCCCGATACCATTGTCAAAGCAAGATAAGTTGTCGTAAGCCCGCCGAGTATCAGTACAAATACCTGCACCACATCCGTATAGCCAATCACCTTCATACCACCCAATGTTACAATCACCGAAAAAAATGAGAGTGCAGCAACGCAGGCTGCAAAAGGAATGGTAGAAACGGAAGAGATGGCAAGGGCTCCCAGGTAAATAATAGAAGTAAGGTTTACAAAAACATACACCAGCAACCAGAAAACGGCCATCACAGTACTAACGGTACTATTATACCGCTGCAGCAAAAATTGAGGCATGGTATAAATTTTGTTTTTCAGGTACACAGGCAGCAGAAAAACAGCTACAATAATCAGAGTAGCAGCAGCCATCCATTCGTACGTGGAAATGGCCAGGCCCAGCGCAAAACCAGAACCAGACATACCAATAAAATGTTCGGCAGAAATATTGGAGGCGATAAGCGATGCACCAATGGCCCACCAGGTAAGCGAACCCTCTGCCAGGAAGAAGTCTCTGGCACCCTGCTGTTTGGATTTTTTCCTGTTGTATACATAGTACCCGTACAAAGAAATGAAAACAAAATAGATGGCGAATACGATATAGTCACCAGGCTTTAGCTGATTCATGCAGGCAAGATAGTTAGTTAGTGCTGATCTTATAACGCCGTCGCTTTCAACGGGTATTAAATTATCATTCTAAAGCTAAAATAGATTTCACATCCTTTGCCAATTTCGATATATTTATTTATGAAAACGTTTTCATACAGCCGAAAGGGTGCTGCTACAAATTAGTACTTATATAAATGGATAAAGTAAACATACAAAGGCTGGCCGATGAACTTAACTTATCCATTGCGACTGTTTCCAGGGCTTTGCGTGACAGCTACCAGATAAGGCCTGAAACACGTAAAAAAGTATGGGATCTTGCTACACGGCTCAATTACCAGCCCAATCCGTTTGCATCGGGCCTGCGCGAGCAAAAAAGCAAAAACATCGCCGTAATTTTTCCGGAGCTGGCCAACAATTTTTTTTCGCTGGCCATCAACGGCATTGAGGAAATAGCACGACAAAAAGGCTACCAGGTATTGATTTACCTTACACATGAATCTGCAGTTAATGAAACAGGTTTTGTAAACAGTCTTGCCAATGGACGGGTGGATGGCCTGCTGATATCACTCTCCAGCCAAACCGGCAATTACGATCACATCACTGAACTGAACAATAAATTGCCGGTGGTACTTTTCGACAGGGTTTGTGCATCCGCGCCGATGCTGAATGTGGCTACCGATGATTATGAAAGCAGCTTTAAAGCAACCCGGCACCTGGTACAGCAAGGTTGTAAAAAAATTATGTACTTGCTGGCTTTAAAAAATCTTCATGCCGGCATGATGCGGTTAAAAGGGTATACCGATGCACTGCAGCAGTCAGCGATTCCCGTAAATGAAAAACTGATCATTGATTGCGACCGCGATGAGAAGGAAAATTACAGCATCATAAAAAATGCCGTGGCGGCAAATAAACCAGACGGCCTTTTGTCTTCCATAGAAAAACTGGGCATTGTTTGCTACCAGGTGGCCCGCGATTTAAAAATACCGGTGCCGCAAAAACTTAAAATAGTGAGCTTTTCCAATCTTGAAACGGCATCTTTGCTAAACCCATCGCTTACCACCATTACACAGCCCGCCTTTGATATTGGAAAAGAGGCCGCCCATATTTTGTTTCAGCTGCTGGAAAAGAAAAAAACAATTCCGGAAAGTAAAATCATTGCTTCAACGTTGATAGAAAGGGATTCTACCGCCATAAAATAATTTTACTGACGAATATACACCCGCGCAAAGCGGCTGGCATTGTTGCAGTAGATATTATTTTACAAAGTGTTTAGTAAGTACTGCCGTCTCTCACTTTTACTTTTTTCTTGCCGGAGTTTTTCTTTTCAAAATCGAGCACTTCCTTTGGTTTTGCTTTTACGGCGGCAGCGCTGTCGGTTAGCGCTTTTTTGGATCCTGCACCAACAGGTTTATCACTGTTTTCTAATTTTCCCAATACCCAAAATTCAGTTTTCGTAATAAAGCCGGCACTGGGATCATAATATTTCCAGGCGCCGTTTTTGAGTGAAGACCCTTCATTTTTAATGATTGTTTTTGTATAGTGATCGGGGTTGGCCACGTCCTCAACATCAATGGTATCATACAATTTGTCGGGGTTAAATGCCCGCCAGTTTTCTTCTTTCAGCAGCTCGCCGTTCATGTCGTAATAACGGCTCATGCCATCTTTAAAACCCCAGTGATAATTTTCTTCGGCAAAACGGTCTCCCACCAAAGTAAATTTGCGCCATATCCCTTCACGGCGGTCGTTAATAAAAATCCCTTCTTCGTCGTAGCCCGGTTCGCCGCGCAACTCATCGTGCCGTATCACCCACTTACCCTGTTTATGGCCATTTTTGTCAATCCCATTTAAGGTATCGCCTTTTACACCAATGGTATAGTCTTTTAACTGACCATGAGCCGACATACAAAAAAAACAGCCAATAAGAAGGAACAAACGCATATGGTATAATTTTAATTGGGTAACTGATGCCTGCATAAAGCCCTGTACATTAAACGATTTTACGGCGGTTTCATTGCCAATAAGGGGCTTCTGTTAACAACTGTAAATCAATATTTTGCAAATTTATAACGCTTTTGTTACAATGCGCCAGGCCAGTGCCCCATTTTGTGAACTGGCTGCAAAAGTAAAATCAGCAAAAAGATGGTAAATTGCTTTCTTTGGCTGCCTGAAAAAGGCAGGATTCAACCCAGGCAACCAGGATTCTCTAATTCCCTGCTTTAAATTCATCGCCAAAAACTGCCGGCTCACCTATTTTAAGCAAAGTCTAATATTCTTAACGCACACTTAACTATACTTATGCAGAAATTGCACCAGACTTTCACACCAAGCTTATGACATTAAAATGTTTACTTCTGAAAGATACTCCGGAGAGCAATAGTCAGCTGACTGGGTTTATAGAAAAAACAAGCAGCCTTAGTTTAGAGGGCACTACGTCTTCCGTAAAAGAAACCGTGCAATTGATCAATACTGCTACGCCCGATATTATATTTCTGAATTCAAGACAATACTTACAAATAAAAAACGGGCTGACGGAAAAAGACAAATCGCCCGTGTTTATCTGCACTACAGAGGATGAAGGCAACAATGCGGCCAACCCCGCCTATACCAATCTTGCGGTAAACGGCACACCACTTTCTTACTCCGTTTTTTTGGAAGCTGTAAACCGGGCCCTATTGCAGCTATTGGGCAACCGTTCAGAAAGCAACCAACGCGATGAAAAATATTTTTTCATCAAATCAGAATACCGCATCCTCAAAGTAAACTTCGAGGATATTATTTTCTGCGAAGGGCTGAAAGATTATACCCAGGTGTACACTACCAAAAAAAGCAAGCCCATCATTACATTGCAAAACCTGAAAGCGTTTGCCGAAAGATTGCCTTCCAAAGACTTTGTGCGCATCCACCGGTCGTATATCGTATCGCTGAACCATATCGACAGCATCACCAAAAAAGAAGTGGAAATTGCCGATAAAATTCTGCCCATTGGAAACAGCTACCGAAATAACCTGCTCGATATTGTGAAGATGAATTCCTGAATTGTGTTGACAGAATAGTGTATCCTCTTTTTTGCGGGGGGGCCTCAACCCCTAGTATTGAATGTGGGCTTCTTCAATTTCTTTAACGGAGAGTGCGGGTTTTTTTCCCTGCTTTATTTTAGCAATCATTTTATTGCCAATTAGCAATGCATCCGATTCTGAGCTGAATCTTTTGTAGGCGGGAATTGAAGGAATATAGTCCTGGTGAATGTAAACTTTGCTATCAACCAATATTTCATAGCCCCACCCATCGTTGAATTTGATGGAATGTAAAGCAACAGGCAGCAGATCACCTGCTGCCTGTTGCTTTTTTTTAGAAAATATCAGAAAAGAACCGGCTGCCAGCAATACTGCCGAAACCAGCCAGATCCATGTGTTCTTTTTAGTCATTTACATCATAAGTTGCCGTTGGAAGAAACTCCCTGAAATCGTCGAAGCGGTAAGTACTGTTTCTGCCGGTACCCAGGAAACCCCTGCTTTTTACGCCGAAACCAATTGCGCCGGTTCTTTCAAGTCCTTCCCAATCAGTTTTCTGCAGCCATGTATCATTAGAAAAATTGTATTCCCAAACTGTTTTCAGGATGCTGCCGTTTTCGCCGGTACAAACATAGGCGAAGTCTCCCACTACAAATGCGGCGGCATTGCTTCTTACGATGGTAGTATAACTGTCATCATAGGTATCTGTACTTACATTGGTAATAAATCTTTTTTCTGTCCACTTGTCTGCAGTGGGATCGTAAGCCCAGAAATCATTTACGGCCTGGCCGTTGTTGATACCCGTAACTACGTAACCAATGTTTTTGTAAACAAATGCAACAGCACCAGAACGTTTAGAACCGCCCAAACTTACTTTTTGCGTCCAGGTGTCGGCAGCAGGATCGTACATCCAGAAATCTTTTAAGTCGTTGCCATCGTTTCCGGTGGTAACGTAGCCTTTATCGGTAATACCGAAGCCAACTGCGTCTACCCTGGCCGTGCCGCCAAAATCAGCCTTTTTGGTCCAGGTATTCAAGGCGGGGTTGTATTCGTATGTATCTTTTAGTTTAATGATACCATTAAATCCGGTTGTAACATATCCCTTTGTAGTTGTGCTGAAACCGGAAGCAGAACTCCTTGCAGCGCCAGGAAAATCGGCCCGTTGAATCCAGTAATTATTGGCCACATCGTATTTCCAGGTATCCACCAAACGAACGCTTCCATCGTAGCCGGTAGTAATATAAGCGGTATCTCCTATTACAAAAGAAACGGCCTCACTTCTTGCCACGCCGTCAAAATCTGAACGTTTTACCCAGTTGCCAATAAGGGTTGAAGTGGATGAGGTAGATTTGGTACACGAGTAAAGAAAAAACAAAGCACTTCCAATAAGCAGAACATAAGAAAATACACGCTTCATAGATTATTTTTTTGTTTGGCGGTAAAATATTTGGCGGTGAAACTACTCGATAAGGTATATCACTAATCGTTAA
>Ga0075026_100001252_pt1 | contig 10711 bp, 10 predicted proteins | sample Str012_2_FD_71392 | JGI IMG/M metagenome (GOLD analysis project Ga0075026, IMG submission 71392) | Freshwater sediment microbial communities in response to fracking from Pennsylvania, USA - Straight Creek_MetaG_SC_2012 | ecosystem: Environmental > Aquatic > Freshwater > Creek > Sediment...
CGGCGGAAGCCCGGGCCCGCACGACGCCGACGGTGACGCCGGCCATGCTCGGGGCGCTCGGTCTCCTGGCGGCCGCGTTCACGGCCTCGGTCGTGTTCACCTTCGCCCGGGGCGGGTTGGCTCTCCCGGCCGCCGGCGTGCGACCGACGTCGGCACCATCAGGGAGCGCGATCGCGATCGTCCCGACGGCGACCCCGGCGGCCACCGCCACCATCGACGTCTCGGCGGCACCGAGCGTGGGCGTCTCGCCTGGTCCGAGCGTCGAGCCCTCGCCCAGCGCGAACCAGACGCCGACCCCCTCGGTCGAACCGAGCGCCTCGCCCGGATCCAGTGCCTCAGCCTCGCCACTGCCCAGCTCGGACCGCTATGCGCTCCTGACGGCCTGCCCGAACAAGCAGGACTGCTGGCTCTACCGTGTCCGGGTCGGTGACAACCTGTTCAGCATCGCCAGGTACTTCGGTGTGCCCATGGCGACCGTCCAGGCCCTGAACCCGTGGACCTCGTCTGGGCTCAAGGTGGGCCGCGACCTGATCCTGCCGCCACCCACCCGGTAGATCTCGCGGCACTCGTCGCGCAGCCCCGCCAGATGACCACCAGGTGGTCGTCGGGCGATCGGTAAGGACCTGATCCGACCACCCTGAGCGCGAGGCGCACGCGCCGATCCGGCGATCCCTGCCACATGTCGGCCCTTGGGCGCATCTGGCACGAGATGGCTGCCTAACGGCCACCACGCGGGAATCTGTCGCCGATCGGTGTCCCACGCCCGCCCCACGCCAACGCCCACGACGCCATCCCTGGCCGTGGGCGTTTTGCGCATTGACTTGGCGGGATCGTCCGCTAGAATGCAGCGAAGTGGCGCGAAGTGGCGCAAAGTGGGGAATATCCGGCCAGAGCTCAGACGGTCGTTCCCCGTACCGAAGCCGACACGACGCGACCTAGCCCGCACAGCGCAAACGCCCAGGACGCACGCATCTCAGACAGGGGTAGCCCGCAGGTGTTCACCGGCGAGTACCGACACTCGGTGGACGGCAAGGGACGGATGGCCGTCCCGGCCCGATTCCGCGCCCAGTTGCAGACCGGCGCGGTCGTTTCGCGCTGGCTGGACGACTGCCTGGCGATCCACACCAAGGCAAGCTGGGACGAGCTGTCCGAGAAGGTCGCCGCACTGCCCATCACGGATCCGACGGCCCGCCGGTTCCAGCGGTTCGTGTTCGCGGCCGCGGTCGAGGCAGAGCTGGACGGCCAGGGCCGCGTCCTGCTGCCGGCCTACCTGCGTGAAGCGGTCGGACTCACCACGGATGCCGTGATCGTCGGGTCGCGCGATCACGCCGAGATCTGGTCGCCCGCCGGGTGGGCCGACTACAGCAAGGCACTCGACGACCCACAGGCGCTGGCCGATGCCTTCGAAGGGCTCGGGATCTAGCGCCGCCCACTACATGCGCTTCCAGGATCCGATCGGGATCCGTTCGTTCGGGATGGAGGAGAGATGAAGGCAGAGCACTTGCCGGTGCTGGCGGAGGAGGTCTTATTGATGCTCGCCCCTGCGCCAGGCAGCCTTCAGATCGATGCCACCCTGGGCGGCGGTGGGCACACCGAACGGATCCTGGAAGCGAACCACCCTGATGGCCGCCTCCTCGGTCTCGACGCCGATGGGGCGGCCGTCGCCAGAGTCCGCGAGCGCCTGGGTCCGCGCTTCGGCGACCGACTCGTCCTGCGCCAGGCCAACTTCCGAGAACTCGCGACCGTGGCCCCCGACGCCGGCTTCGGCCAGGCGGACGGCTGCCTCTTCGATCTCGGCCTGTCCAGCTTCCAGCTGGCCGACAGGGATCGCGGCTTCGGCTTCCGGGCCGGCGGCCCGCTCGACATGCGCTTCGACACCTCGCACGGCGTGCCCGCCGCCGAACTCCTCGCGACGCTCGATGCAGGCGAACTGACCGCCCTCTTCCGGCGCTACGGCGAAGAGCCGAAAGCGTCTCGCATCGCCCTCGCGATCGTCGAAACCCGCAAGACCGCGCCCGTCTCGACAGCCGAGGAGCTCGCCGCACTGACCGAGAAGGCCGTTCCGCCAAACCCGCGGATGCCCCGCCGGACCCACCCCGCGACCCGGGTCTTCCAGGCCCTGCGGATCGCCGTCAACGAGGAGCTCGAGGCCCTGCGGATCGGCCTCGCCGCCGCGCTCGACCTGCTCCGGCCGGGCGGCCGCCTTGTCGTCCTCAGCTACCACTCGCTGGAGGACCGGATCGTGAAGCGACTGTTCCAGGCCGAGCGGCGCGGCTGTGTCTGTCGGCCGGAAGTGCCCATCTGCGTGTGCGGTCGCAACCCGCGACTGCGCCTCGTCACCCGCCCGTCGCTGACCCCGTCGGCGGCCGAGATCGAATCCAACCCCAGGGCCCGCAGCGCCCGCCTTCGGGCGGCCGAGCGGCTGGCCGCCTGATCACTCGAGGAACGGAAGGAGGAGCCCCCATGAGCAAGCGTCACCAGGCCAATCGTCGGAAGACATACGGTCGCCGCCAGCACGAGGTTCGTGAGCGATCCGACCGACAGCACCAGCAGGAAGGCTTCGACCTGGAGCTGACCGACTGGGGACCGGCCGCTCCGGCGGACCCGTTCGCCTTCCTTGACCCACGCAGCCCGCGCCTCCGATTCTCGACGGGCGATTGACGATGGCTGTCTACCAGGGCGCCCGCCCGAGGACGATCACCCTCCCGGGCCGGCAGCGCATCGCCGAAGGGCCCGCGCTCGGACGTCGACGCGCCCGCACCGCCGTTCGGTCCGGACGCGGGACACGGCGCCTGGGAACGGTGCTCACGGCCGTCGTGGTCACGTTCCTGCTTGCGTTCTTCTGGCTGTCGCAGGACATCCGCCTGGCGGCGTCCGGGTACGACATCGGCAAGCTCTACGCGGCCCGCGACCGGATGGACGCTCGTCTCCAGGACCTCACGTCAGACCTGAATCGCCTGGGCCGGGAGCCGGCCATCCGAAAACAGGCGATCGACGCCGGGTTGGGACAACTCGGCGAACCCATCGTCCTGCCGGCCCGCTGATCGATCGAGATGCTGGGTCGTACCGATTCCCGCCGTCGCCTGCTGGCGCTGCTGTTGATCTTCGTGGTGACATCGCTGGCCCTCGTCGCCCGACTCGCCTCGTGGCAGGTCGCGCAACGCGACTGGCTCGTGGACAAGGCCGCGGCCCAGACATCGGTCCGGGTCCAGGAACCCACCAAGCGCGGTGAGATCTACGACCGGACGGGCACCGTCATCCTGGCGACTTCAGTGGGTCGCGATCGACTCGTGGCCGCCCCGAAGGGCCTGGACACGGCGACCCGCCGGCAGACCGCCGACGAGCTGATCCGGATCCTCGGCCTGGACGACGCGCAGGCCGCAACGCTGCGCGACCGGATGAGTCAGGACAAGGCCTACGTCATCCTCGCCCGTGGTATCGAGCCGGCGATGTCGGATCGGATCCGCACGGCCACCAGCAGCGGCACGCTCAAGGGCATCACCCTGGAATCCGAGCCGATGCGGGTGTACCCGCAGGCCGGCGGCGGTCCGCACTCCACCCTCGCCGCCCAACTCCTCGGGTTCGTGAACCGCGAAGGCGCGGGCCAGTACGGCGTCGAACAGCAGTATCAGGACACCCTGGCCGGATCGCCCCGGGTCACGGTGTCGGCTCGGGATTCCAGCGGCCAGGCCGTTCCCGGCACGGCCCAGATCCAATCGGCCGGCACCGCCGGCGAAGACCTGCGGCTGACGATCGACGCCGGGCTCCAGCTGGCCGTGGAGCAGGAACTCCTGGCCGCCTGGATCGCCGACAAGGCGAAGAGCGTTTCAGCCGTCGTCATGGACCCGTACACCGGCGAGATCTACGCGGAGGCCTCCTACCCGTCCTACGACGCGAACGACTACGGGGCGATCGCGACGAAGGATCCGAAGCGCTTCATCGACCCGATCGTATCGAGCGTCTACGAACCCGGCTCCGTATTCAAGATGATGACGGCCGCGGCCGCACTCGAGAACAAGACCGTGACCATGACGACCAGGATCAAGGACACCGGAACGATCGCACTGGACAAGGGCACCTCGCGCGTGAACGACGCCGACCACAAGGCCAAGGGCTGGATGACATTCGAGGATGCGGTCGCCTATTCGCGCAACGTGGTCGCCGCGAAGGTCGCCCTCGCCCTCGGCGCCTCGACCGCGGCGTCGTCCGCGATCCTGCACGACATGTGGCTTCGGCTGGGCTACGGCAAGCGCACCGGGATCGACGTCGCGGGCGAGGTCTCCGGCCTGGTCAACGACCCGGCGATCCAGGCATGGCACGAGATCGACCTCGCCAACGGGTCGTTCGGCCAGGGCGTGGCCGTCACGCCCATCCAGCTGGCCTCGTCCTATGCCACGTTGATGAACGGCGGCACACAGATCCAGCCCCATGTGGTCAAGGCGGTCGGCGATCGCGAGATCGTGCCGACGACCGGCCCGCGGATCGTCAGCGAGGCCATCTCGCGCAAGCTCGTCCAGCTCATGGCGCACGTCATCGCGACGGTGCCCTTCTATCACGACCGGACCATCGTGCCGGGCTACCAGGTGGGCGGCAAGACGGGGACCGCGCAGATCTGGGATGCCACGAAGCACCAATGGAAGGTGGACCTCTTCAACTATTCATTCGTCGGCTACATCGCCCGCCAGGCGAACCACCCGGATCTCGTCGTCGCCATCCGCATCGAAGAGGGCACGCCCACGGTCCACAAGATCGGCCAGCTCGAGATGCCGGTGATGTCGTTCGAGCTGTTCCGGCGGATCGCGACGAACGCCATCGAGACGCCTGACCTGCTGCCGGCCCTGCCGGTCGTCGCGCGCGACGCGAACCAGTGAGTGGTGCGTATGCGAGACTGGCGACCGTGACCGACGCCGAACCGTCGCTCCGGCTCGCGCGCACCGCGGCGGAGCCAGCCTTCTCGGCGGAGGACGTGGTGGGCCTGACCGGCGGCCGGCTCCTCGCTCGGTCCACTCGACCCATCCGTCACGCCGCCGTCGATTCGCGGCAAGTGCGGCCTGGATCGTTGTTCGTGGCACTGCCCGGCGAGCGGACCGACGGCCATGCCCATGTCAGCGACGCGATCGAGCGCGGTGCGGCGGCCGTCCTCGTGACCCGGCCCATCCCGGACCTGACGGCTGATGTCACGGTCATCCGCGTGGCCGACGGCCTGGCCGCCCTGGCGGCGGTCGCGGCCGGCTGGCGTCGACGGTTCAGCCCGCTGGTCGTCGGCGTGACCGGCAGCATCGCGAAGACCTCGACCAAGGAAGCGGTCGCGGCGGTCCTGAGCCGCCGGTTCACGACCCTGCGGTCGGAAGGCAACCGCAACAACGAGGTAGGCCTGCCGCTCACGGTCATGGACCTGGGCCCGGAACACGAGGCGGCGGTCCTGGAGATGGGGATGTACGTCGGCGGCGAGATCGCCGACCTGGCCCGGATCGCCCGGCCATCCATCGGGGTCGTGACCGCGGTCCAGGCCGTCCATCTGTCCCGGATCGGCTCCCTGGAAGCCATCGAGCGGGCCAAGGGCGAACTGCTGGAGGCGCTGCCGCCTGACGGCACAGGGATCCTCAACGCGGACGACCCGATCGTCCGACGCATGGTGGACCGGACCGCGGCACGCGTCCTGACCTATGGGTTCGCCCACGACGCCGAGGTCGGGGCCGAAGCCGTCCGGTCCGCCGGGTTGGCCGGGATGACCTTCACGTTGCGGTCACCACGGGGCTCCTTCCCAGTCGCGATCCCGGCCCTCGGCCGGCTGTCGGTCCACAACGGGCTCGCGGCGGCCGCCGTTGGGCTCGCGGCCGGACTCGCCTTGCCCGAGATCGCCGACGGATTGCACGACGGCTGGTCCGCACCGCACCGGGTCCAGGTCGTGAGGACCGGCGGCCCGACCCTGCTCGACGACACCTACAACGCCTCGCCCGGGTCCATGGTGGCCGCCCTGCGCGTCCTGGCCGACCTGCCCGGCCGCCGGATCGCCGTGCTCGGGGAGATGCTGGAGCTGGGGGAAGGCCACGAGGATGGCCATCGGTCGGTCGGGGAAGCCGCCGCTTCGGTCGTCGATCGGCTCGTCGTCATCGGAGAGGCGGCCACGCCCATCGCCGATGGCGCCCGCTCCGCCGGGTTGGATCCGGCACGGGTGACGGTCGTCCCGGACGTCGACGCCGCCCTGGACCACCTCCGCTCCCGGCTGCGCGACGGCGACGTCGTGTTGATCAAGGCCTCGCGCGGGATCGCCCTGGACGCGCTCGTCTCCGCCCTGCGTACCGAGTTCGGGCCGGCCACGTGACCGTCGAGCTGATCCAGGGCTTGCTCCTGGCGTTCGCCATCGTGGTCATCCTGATGACGCCGTACATCCGCCTGCTCGGCGTGCTCGGTTTCCGCAAGCGCATCCGCGTCGAGGGCCCCCAGAGCCACTACGTGAAGGAGGGCACGCCCACGATGGGCGGTCTCCTGATCGTGATGGTCGTGCTGGGGATCTACCTGTTCCTGTTTCGGCCGGACGCCGCGACCATCGCGCCCCTCGTGACCCTGGCCTGTGTCGGCCTGCTTGGCGCCTTCGACGACTACCTGAACGCGAAGACGGGGGAGGGGATCAGCGCCCGCCAGAAGATGATCTGGCTATCCGTGGTCGCGATCGTGGCCGCGTACCAGATCCAGTCCACGTACGCCATCACAGCCATCGCAGTGCCGTTCGTGGGCGCCGTCGCCATCGACCCGACGGTCTACATCTTCTTCGCCGCCTTCGCGATCATCGCCGCAGCGAATGGAGTGAACATCACCGATGGCCTGGACGGACTGTCCGGCGGGACGGTCGCGATCGCCTTCGTCGCCTACATGCTCATCGCCCTGCTCAACGTGCCGAACCAGGAGAACCTGGCCATCCTGTGCGCGATCATCATCGGCGCGCTGCTCGGCTTCCTCTGGTTCAACGTCCACCCGGCCCAGATCTTCATCGGCGACTCGGGCGCCCTCGCCCTGGGGGCGACCCTGGCCGTCACCGCGCTCATCACCGGCCAGATCCTCGTCCTGCCGCTGATCGGGATCATCTTCGTCGTGGAGACCCTGTCGGTCATCCTCCAACGGGGCTACTTCAAGGCGACCGGTGGGAAGCGCCTCTTCCGGATGACACCGATCCACCACCACTTCGAACTCGCCGGCTGGGACGAAGAGAAGATCACCATCCGCTTCTGGATCATCGGGATCCTCGCGGCGCTGCTCGGCGTGACGCTGTTCCTGGCGTCCTTGGATCGGCTCAAGTGACCACGATGACGCATGGCGCCACGATCGATCCGGACAGCCTCACGATGGATTCGATCCGTGCGGGAGTTCTGCGCGACCGGCGCGTCACCGTCCTCGGGTTCGCCCGGAGCGGGATCGCACTTGCACGCTTCCTGGCCGATGCCGGGGCAAGGGTGACCATCTACGACGGCCGTCCCGCGTCGGGCCTGGCCGACGCCGTCGAAGGACTGCAAGGTCGTTCGGTCGAGCTTCGACTCGGGCCCGACGTGGAGCCTGCGACTGCGTGGGCGAACGTGTCCCTCGTCACGACATCGCCATCCATCAATCCGGACTTCCCGACGACCGAGCCAAGGCTTCGGGCGGCGCTTCAGGCGTTGATCGCAGCCCGGGCGGCAGGCGATCCGGATGCGCCCGCCCTGGTCTCCGAACCGGACATGTTCCTGCGCCTGTGCGTCGCCCCGACGATCGGCGTGACCGGGACGAAGGGCAAGACGACCACGTCCGCCCTGACCGCGACGCTCCTCGCGGCGGATCCCACGCACCCGGTCATCCTCGGCGGGAACATCGGCATCCCGCTGGTCGAGCGGCTCCCGGAGCTGACGCCGCGACATCGCGTCGTCTACGAGCTGTCCGAGCTGCAGCTGCCGACGCTCTCGCGCGGCACGACGGTCGCGGTCTACACGAACGTCACGTCGGACCACCTGGACCGCCACGGAAGCCTCGACGGCTATCGGCGCGCCAAGCGACGCCTGGCCGAACTGGTAGATCCCGACGGCGCCCTCGTCCTCAATGCCGAGGACCCGGTCGTGGCCGGGTTCGCGGACCTCGCTCCGAACGCGCCCGTCCTCTACCGGCGCGACCGGCCCATGCCCGGCGGCGTCGGTGTCGTGGATGGCTGGATCGTCGCCGCTGGGGTCCCGCGACTGCCGTTGGCCGGCGCCGGCGTGGCGGCGACCGGCCCGGGCGGCCGGATCATGCCGATCGGCGAGCTCGCCATCCCGGGCGACCACAACGTCTCCAATGCGCTGGCCGCGGTGTCGGTGGCGCTCCTGTTCGGGGTCGCGCCCGACGCGATCCGTGAAGCCGCCGCGAACTTCACCGGCGTCGAGCATCGACTGGAGTCGGTGGCGCTCATCGACGGCGTCCGCTTCGTCAACGACTCGCAGGGCACGCAACCGGATGCCGTGATCGCCGCGTTGCGTGCCTTCGATCGACCCATCGTCCTGATCGCCGGTGGCCGCGACAAGGGCGTGACTCTGGACGAGCTGGCGACCGTTGTCGCCGAACGAGCGGCCGGGGCGGTGTTGATCGGCGAGACCGGGCCACGCCTGGAGTCACTCTTCCGGGAGGCCGGCCTCATGAACACGCGACGCGCGTCCTCCATGGACGAGGCCGTCGCCACTGCCGATGGCATGGCTCGGGTCGCCCTGGCCGCGGCGCCGAGCGGGATGGGACCCGCGACCGTGCTGCTCAGTCCCGCGGCGGCAAGCTTCGACATGTTCGTCGACTACGCCGCGCGCGGCCGAGCTTTCAAGTCCGCCGTGGCGTCCGTGGCCGCCCGATCGAAGGGGAGTGACCGATGAACCTGTCGCCACCGATCCCACGCTGGGGCCGCGCGCGCGAGAGCGACTCGCCGGTGACGAACCCGATCGGACCGGCCAACCGCACCCCGGTGCGAAGCCGCAGCGGCGCCGTCCGCCGCGAGCGACACGACGCGGACTACGTGATCCTCGTAGTCGTCGTGGCCCTCTCGGCGATCGGCATCCTCATGGTCTACTCGTCGTCCGCGCTCAAGGGCTACCTCGCCCAGGACGACACCTTCGCGACGGTCGGCCCCCAGATCCAGTGGGCGGTGCTGGGCATCATCGCGATGCTCGTGATGATGCGCGTGGACTATCGGTACCTGCGGCTGGCGTCCGTCCCGATGTACATCGTGGCACTCGTCGCGCTGGCGCTCCTGTTCGTCCCGTCCCTGAGCATCGAGGTGGGCGGCTCCGCGCGCTGGCTCAAGCTGGGGGCATTGCCTGCCGTCCATCCCGCCGAGTTCGCGAAGCTGGCGCTCATCGTCTACCTGGCCCACTGGTTCGCGAAGCGGGGAACTCGCATCGGCGGACTGTGGTCCGGGACCGTGCCGTTCCTGATCATCGTGGCCCCGATCGTGGGTCTCGTCTTCCTTGAGCCGGATCTTGGCACGACCGGGGTCATCGGCCTGACCGCGTTGACGATGTTCTTCATCGCGGGCGCCAACATGATCCATCTCGGCGTCCTGCTGACGACGGCCGTCGCCGGCATGGCCGTGTTCATGCGCGGCTACCAGATGGATCGCGTTCGGGTCTGGCTGGATCCCTGGTCCGACCCGCTCAAGGACGGGTTCCACACCGTCCAGGGCCTGATGGCCCTTGGGGTCGGCGGCCTCTTCGGGACGGGCCTCGGTGGAAGCCGGGTCTTCGTCCCCAACGCCTTCAACGACTTCATCTTCGCCGAGATCGGCCAGGAGTTCGGGTTCATCGGGGCGGTCGTGGTGATCGCCTTGTTCGTGGTCCTCGCGTACTCGGGCGTGCGGATCGCGCTTGCCGCGCCGGACACCTTCGGGGCGCTGCTCGCGGCCGGGATCACGGCCTGGATCTGTATCCAGGCTGTGATCAACATCGGGGTCGTGGTCACGCTCTTCCCGATCACCGGGATCACCCTGCCGTTCATCAGTGCCGGCGGGTCATCGCTCATCATCAGTTTCGCGGCGATCGGGATCCTGCTCTCGATCTCGCGCGAGACCGTGCAGAAGGGGACATGGAATACGGATGCGGATCCTGATCGCGGGCGGAGGGACGGGCGGACACATCTACCCGGCACTCGCCGTGGCACGGGCACTTCGCGCACGACCGGACGCGCCTGAGCTGGGCTGGCTGGGTGGGCATCGCGGCCTGGAGGCCACGATCGTCCCACCCACCGGCATCGAGTTCCGACGGCTGGCCCTGCGCTCGCTCCGCACCACGGAGCTGGATGGCCATGCCGTGACGGACCCGATCCGGCTGGGCCTATCGATCCCGCAGGCGACCGCGATCCTGGCCGCCCAGCGGCCGGCGGCCATCTTCACGACCGGCGGGTACATGGCCGTCCCGGTCCTCATGGCGGCCGCGCCGCTCCGGATCCCGGTGGTCCTGTGGGACGGGAATGTCATCCCCGGGCGGGCCGTCCGGGCGACCGCTCGCCTGGCGGCCGCGCTGGCGGTCTCGTTCGAGGCGACGTGCGCCGCCCTGGCCTCGGCGGCACCGGGCAGGCCGTGCTATCTGACCGGCACCCCGATCCGCGATACCCGCGACGTGGATCGTGAGGCGGCGCGCCGGCGGATGGACATCCCGGCGAGCGAGCGCGTCATGCTTATCTTCGGTGGCTCCCAGGCCGTCCGGCGCTTCAATGCCGCCGTGTCGGGTGC
>Ga0075026_100001253_pt1 | contig 10711 bp, 6 predicted proteins | sample Str012_2_FD_71392 | JGI IMG/M metagenome (GOLD analysis project Ga0075026, IMG submission 71392) | Freshwater sediment microbial communities in response to fracking from Pennsylvania, USA - Straight Creek_MetaG_SC_2012 | ecosystem: Environmental > Aquatic > Freshwater > Creek > Sediment...
AGATCCTGCTGCTACCAAACAGCGGCTGCAATTCATTATTAAATTATTGGCCACCCGCACAGAAAAATTTACCATAATCCGCCATTGCATATCTCCCAGCCATCGCCTGGACTTTTGCAAAAATAGTTTTTTAGCAAAGCCTGTTGTCAAACAAGTCAGGTATTGTGCATAATTATCAAAACAGGCTTTCCAAATAATTTATCGAATGGTCCACAAACTTGACATAAGCAATTTTTTTATTATATCTGCGTTTCTACTTAGTGTAATTAATATTTATCTGTGCGTGTTATAAGTGGGCCATCTTAGTCATTGATGGCTTTTTAATTGAAAAACCCTCATATCCAATACAGCAACACCTATGAAGCCGCTCTACTTCATCCTATCGCTTATTGCTATTTTTATAGCCGGTAAAAGCAATGCCCAGGGTGGCAACGATTGCAGTGGTGCTATGGCCAACGCCATCGTATTGCCGTTCAATGCTGCCAGTCAAACTACCTGTGGCAAGGGCAATGACTATTTTAATATCAACTACCCCTGTAATAATAATAATAACAGCTCCCTTTACAATGCGGGCGAAGATTACCTGTATTATTTCACTGCTGCACAAAGCGGTATTGTTTCGGTTAAAGTAAGCAATATCAGCCCCGTAAAAGCCAATCCTAATTTCCTGGTAACACAGGGTTGCCCGGGCAGTGCAGGAACTTCCTGTGTGGCCTTTCAAACCAGTGCCGGCCTTAATAACAGTATGGAGATTTCATTTTTTGTTACCCAGGGTCAGTCTTATTTCATTACCATGGACAACCTGGTGTCAAACAACAGTAGCCCTTCCTGCTTCAATTATGATATCAATATTGTATTAACTACCCTCCCCATTAACCCCCATTGTACCAATGCTGATTTTGAAACGGGAGATATGTATGGCTGGACTGCTTTGTACGGAAAAATTACCACAAGCGTTGCCGGGTCAAAGACACCTGATTTTAACCTGGTGGGTGTTGGTATTCAACCCAACCGCCATGTGATACAAACCGGGGGCATCGATCCTTACGGTAATTTTCCCATGGTATGCCCGGGTGGCAGCTATTCATTGCGGATTGGTAATAACATCAATGGCGCACAGGGCGAACAAATCCGGCAGTCTTTTATAGTAGATTCATTGAATCCTTATTTCACTTATAAATACGCCGTGGTTTTTGAGGATCCCAAACACCCGGTAGAGCAGCAACCTTTTTTTAAAGCACAGATGTTTGACAAAGACGGTGTGCTGATTCCCTGCTCAGAATACATTGTTGCCGCGGCCGCCAATATTCCCGGGTTTCAAACCTCTGCCAAGGCGCCGGATGTTTATTATAAAACATGGAGCACGGTGGCCATCGACCTTAAAAATTATGTAAACCAGGCCGTGACCATGATCATCACCAACGGAGATTGCTCGCTGGGCGGGCACTTTGGATATGCCTATGTAGATGGCACCTGCTTTCCTACTTCTAACCTGGGCCTTAATGATACCATTTGCGCGGGCAATTCAAGGAAGCTAAAAGCACCCGACGGGTTTGCTACTTATTTGTGGCAACCCGGCGGACAAACCACGCAGGAAATTGATGCCAATGCTACCGGCATCTATACAGTGACCGTTACTTCCTATACCGGTTGTTCCCTGCAAATCAATGATACGCTGTTTGTAGCACCCATTCCAAAAACAGATTTCAGCTTTGTACCCAATAATTGCGTAGACACTACAGTGCATTTCAGCAACACGTCTACGGTAGCAGCCGGAGGCGCCATACAAAATGTTGCCTGGAATTTTGGAGGCGATGCCATTCCGCAAACTTCTACGGACTCTGTGGTAAACGTATATTTCAATACGCCGGGTGATCATATTGTAACGCTTAAGACAACTTCTATCGGAGGCTGCGAAGATTCTGTACAAAAGAAGATATACTTCAATCCCTGTTCTTTCTCGGTCAGGCTCGATGGGGGCCTTGTTTGCAGCAACGGCTGTATTTCGCTGACGCCCCAGGTATTTCTGGGCACGCCACCATTTACCTATAGCTGGTCGCCCAATATTGGTACTGGCGCCGGTCCGCTAAATGTATGTCCAACAGCAGACACTACTATCTATACAGTTACTGTAACGGATTCCCTGGGTGCAGTGGACAGTGATACGGCAATTGTTATCAAAAACCGGAAATTTACTTTGAGCACTTCCACTTCAGATGTGGGCTGCAGGGTCAATAACGACGGCCGTGCCGATGTATATGTCAACGGTGGTATAGCGCCCTACCAGTATTCCTGGAGCAATGGCAGCACAGGCCCTGCGGATAGTTTGCTTACGCCTGGCCAATATTCCGTTATTGTTACCGATGCATTGGGTTGTACCGACAGTGCGGTAGTTATCATCAACCAGAAAGCCACACAGCTAAATGTGAAAATCGATAAAGATTCGGTAGCCATTTGCTATGGCAGTTCGGTTACACTAACCGCCAGCGGCGCCGATACCTATAACTGGTCTCCTGCTACCGGGCTCAGCAACGATGTGGGAAATGTAGTGGATGCAAACCCACTGGCAGACATCATCTATCAGGTAATAGGAACAGATACCTCGGGTTGCAAAGACACAGCCTATACGCATATTTTTGTTTCCGCCCCAATACAACTGTCTTTCCTGATTACCAAGGCTACCTGCCAGGCCAACGACGGCAGTATTATCACCAGTGTTACGGGTGGTAAAGCTCCTTTTACCTACGCCTGGAACAGCGGTGAAACCACCAAAGATGTAATGAACATGGCCGTTGGGAAGTATTTTGTAACAGTCACGGATTCTATCGGCTGCCAGCAATCTGATACGGTATTGATTTCAAATTTCAATAAGAGCTTTCCGGTAAGCATCAATGCCAGCAAAGTGGAAGTTTGCAATGGTGACAGTGTATTGCTGAAAGTAAGCGGGGGCGGATTGAAACAATGGTTTACACAGGGTAATTTTATTACCAACGGAGACAGCGTAAAAATCAGGCCCGATCAGACCGGCAGTTTCCTGGTACTGGTAACAGACAGCCTGGGCTGTATTGATTCTTCTACCGTTGCCATTATCGTAAACCCCCTTCCGGCACTCAACCTTAACATGGCCGATAAAGTAATATGCCTGAACCAAAGCGTTACTTTTTCGGTGTCTGGTGCCGATAACTATACCTGGTCTTCCAATATTGGCAATTACCATGGCAACTCGGTTACTGTAAAACCTGATCACACAGATACATATACCGTGTATGGTACAGACGGAAAAGGCTGTACCAGTGATACTGCTTCTGCCCTTGTAACTGTACACCCCCTGCCTTTTATAGACATTGGGCCGGATACTGCATTGGCAAGGGGCACTACTTATTTACTAAATCCTGTTTATCCCAATAATATCGTACAATGGAAATGGACACCGGATATTAATATCAGTTGTACCAGTTGCCCGGCACCGGTAGTAACCGCTTACAGACCTATCAGGTATTACCTGAATGTAACGGATAAAAATGGCTGTACCAGCATGGATTCTATATTGCTGATGCTGTCGTGTTCAGCAGGATTTATACAGATACCCAATGCGTTTACACCAAACGGAGATGGCAACAATGATTTCTTCCGGCCAATTATTGGGGCAGACATTATAGTAAAATCATTCCGGGTATTCAACCGCTTTGGAGAGCAGATGTACAGCATAAAAGATTTTGATACCAAGGGCCAGTTGATGCAGGGGTGGAATGGCAGCTTCAAAGGCGTTTTACAGGGACAGGGCGCCTATGTCTATATGCTGGAAGTGGTTTGTGAAAGCGGGGAACATAATTTCTATAAGGGCGCATTTTTACTGATTCAATAATGAACCGGCACAATAAAAATATATCAACCTTGTATTTAACAATATCTGCCATGAAAAGACCCGTATTCAGCTGCTTGCTATGGATAGCTGTTTTACTGCAGGGAGAACTGGTGTTTGGACAGGACCCGCATTTTTCTCAATTTTTTTCCTCTCCGCTAACCCTAAACCCCGCGCTAACCGGAAAGTTCGATGGACAGTACCGTATATCGGGCATATACCGTAACCAGTGGCCGGAACTCAATAATGCGTTTATTACTTCCAGCATTTCTTTGGATGCACCCATACTAACCCAAAAAATTAGCGAAAACAACCGCCTGGCCGTGGGCATTTTTGCCATGACCGACAAATCTGTCAATGGTATTCTAAGAAGTAATTATGTTGCTGCTTCTGTAGCCTATCATATTGCACTGGATGAAGAGGGGTACCAGCAGCTGGGCGCAGGTTTCCAGGCCAGCTATGCCAATAAGCGGTTAGACGTAGCCGCTATTAAATTTGAAAGCCAGTTGGATCTTACGGGCCAATGGACCAGCCCCAGTAATGAAAATTTTAATGCTTCTCTTGTAAACGTGCACTATATAGATGTGAACGCAGGTTTGTTGTACAACGGGTCTACCAATGGTCTTGATAATTATTACCTGGGCGCTTCGGTATACCATCTCAACAACCCTTCTGATGGTTTTATGAAAAATGGCAACTACCATTTATCAAGACGGTATACGGCCCATGCGGGCGGCTATTTTCCAACAGGAGAAATCACAACGCTTTTTCTTACAGGTTTATACAACCAGCAGAATACTACCAAAGAAGTGGTGCTGGGCAGTGCCCTTGGTTTTAACCTGGCCGGCCAGAGCGAAGTGCCGGTGAGTTTCTACGCCGGATGCTGGACCAGGCTGAACAACCAGTATGATGCCGTTATACCTTATATAGGACTTGATTTCAACGAACTGCGGCTGGGACTTACCTATGATATCAACGTTTCTAAGTTAACGCCGGGTTCACAAAGCAAGGGCGGTATGGAGTTAACGCTGGTCTATGTACACCAGAAATCTACCGGCAGAAAAACAATGCCCTGCCCCAGGTTCTAGCAAGAGCAATCAACGCCTGGTAATATTTATTTCATATCTGCCAGTTTCTTCTGCATGCCAAACATCTCATCCCTTAGCCTTGCTGCTTCCATAAAGTCCAGGTCACGCGCAGCTTTCTCCATTTCCTTTTTAATTTTGCCGATGGCTTTTTCAATTTGAGGTATGGTTTGGTATACCGCTTCTTCTTCCGCTGCCACGGTAATCATGTCTTGATCACCGGAAATGGCATAGGGGTTTTGCGGATCAAAACCTTTAATGTCCAGCACCGAAGTTTGCTGAAAGACCTGCTCCTTGCTTTTGATAATTGTTTTGGGTGTGATGCCATGTTCAATATTATAGGCAACTTGTTTTTCTCTTCTGCGGGTGGTTTCATCAATGGTGCGTTGCATGCTCTCCGTCATCTTATCGGCATAAAAAATAACAAGGCCATCCACGTTTCTTGCGGCACGGCCGGCGGTTTGCGTTAAGCTTCTTTCATTGCGCAGAAATCCTTCTTTGTCTGCATCAAGTATGGCCACCAATGACACTTCGGGCAAATCCAATCCTTCGCGCAGCAGGTTTACGCCCACCAGCACGTCTATTTCTCCCAGTCTTAATTGCCTTAATATTTCAACCCTTTCCAGCGTATCTACTTCGCTGTGTATGTATTTTGATTTGATGTTGATGCGGTGCAGGTATTTATCCATTTCCTCGGCCATGCGCTTGGTGAGCGTGGTAACCAGTACCCGATCTCCTTTTTTTACGCGTTCGTCAATGGCATCCAGCAAATCATCAATCTGGTTAACGGAAGGACGAATCTCAATGGGCGGATCCAAAAGCCCCGTTGGCCTTACTACCTGCTCTACAACAATGCCGCCTGTCTTCTCCAGTTCATAATCGCCCGGCGTAGCAGAAACATAAATAGTCTGGTTCATCATGTTTTCAAACTCATGAAAATTCAGCGGGCGGTTATCCAGTGCGGAAGGCAAACGAAATCCATAGTCTACCAATATCAGTTTCCGGCTGCGGTCGCCGCCATACATGCCGCTCACTTGCGGAATGGTCTGGTGGCTTTCATCAATAATGCAAAGAAAATCTTTGGGGAAATAATCCAGCAGGCAGAAGGGCCGTTTGCCGGGTTCACGCCGGTCAAAAAAGCGGGAGTAGTTTTCAACGCCATTGCAATAACCCAGTTCACGAATCATCTCCACATCGTAATTAACGCGTTCGCTTAAACGCTGCGCTTCTATAAATTTTCCACTGTTCTTGAAATACTCAACCTGTAAGGCCATTTCGTCCTGTATTTCAATCAATATCTGCTGCATCCTGTCTTTGGGTGCAATGTATAAATTGGCCGGAAAGATGGCGGCATTCTCCATCCTGGCTATGCGTTTACCGGTTTTTACATCAAAACTTTCTATCTCTTCAATATCATCGCCAAAAAAACTGATGCGGTAGCCAAAATCTACATAAGGCAAATTGATGTCTACCGTATCGCCTTTCACCCTGAATGTGCCGCGTGTAAAATCTATCTGTGTGCGGTTATACAACGAGTTCACCAGCGAATGCAGGAACCCTTGTCTTGATATGGTTTGCCCGCGGTGGATACGGATGATACCATTTTCATAATCGGTGGGGTTGCCCATACCATAAATACAACTCACCGATGCTACAACAATAATATCCCTTCTGCCACTCAACAATTCCGTAGTTGCGTGCAAACGAAGCTTATCCAGCTCTTCATTGATAGACAAATCTTTTTCGATATAGGTATTGCTGACCGGCATATAGGCTTCCGGCTGGTAGTAATCGTAATAAGACACAAAATACCCTACCGCATTCTCCGGAAAAAACTGCTTGAATTCTCCGTACAATTGTGCTACCAGGGTTTTGTTGTGCGTAAGTACCAGTGTTGGCTTCTGCACATTCTGAATGAGGTTGGCGGCCGTAAATGTTTTACCACTACCGGTAACGCCCAGCAGTGTCTGGTATTTTTCTCCGTTCAGCACGCCATCCGTTAACTGGCGGATGGCTTCCGGCTGATCACCAGCTGGACCATAAGGGGCATGTAGTTTGAATGACATATAAAAAATATAGGACCGTAAATTTAAACAGAAAATTTGGGTTGGTATCAGTTAAGATTAGCAGTTGCCGGGTTGTTTCAATAAATTAAAGCCCCGCAGGCTTTGCAGCAAAAAAATGATCGGCACGCTGCATTCCCCCAATGCTCAAAAAAAAGATTAACACCTGTTCTTACAGTGAAGAACCCTGTGTTAATCTTTTCAATATTTTTTCACTATTGTTCCGGCACGTTACTGCAGGCCGGTAAAGAGTTATATTATTGTCCGCTTACAGCAATGCCTTCCAGGTATGCTGCAAAGTTTTTAATAACGGAAGCATCCAGCTCTGTGTTTTCCTGGGCTTCTTTCCAGTTGCGCTGTTCCAGTGCTTCGCGGATGCCGGGCAATGTTTTTACGCCATAGCCGGTATAAAAACCGGGTGCGTAAATACTGTGACGGTACCAGCCCCGGCGGGGCAGGCCTTTTTCTGTCAGTAATTGCTGTTCTGCCTGGTATAATTTTTTATTGATGGCATTTTTTTGTGCGGGCGACAGTTTGCCGGAAGTCAGCACTTCGCTTAAATGTTTGCTGGCTTTGTCCAGATCGGTCATCGCATTTTGCAGGCTGGCAAAATTTAAAAACGGCACTTCGTCTTTAATAGGCGGGGGCATTTGTTTTTCTTTTGGATCGGCGGCATAGGTATATCTTTTTTCTTTGATCAGCTGGTTCTCTACAGAAGTGGTTTCACGCATCTGGTCGGCCAGTGCCGATACTTCGGTTACATACCCGCCAATGGTTTTGCTCAATGAAGTAAAATCAAATGGCAATAATTCTGCGTCTGCCATGCGCAGGGTGGTTCTGCCGGCTACTTTGGCCAAAGCCACACCATACTCAAACGTGGGGTCTTTAAAATTGGCATAGTCATAATAAGAGTCGTAAATGGAATGGTATTCGCCACCGGGATCTTCGCCACCAAAACCCAGGTTAAAGGAAGTAATGCCCATGTGCTGAATAAAAGGGCTGAAATCTGAACCCGAACCCAGTGCGCCAATGCCCAGGGTTTTCTTTGCCAGCAGATCTTTTTTGGCTTTAATATTGGTACCGGCAGCAATGATATCGTGGTCTCTTCTTCTTTCCAGTACAGAAATTCCGGTTTGTGGATCGGTTACATCAGCCGCAATTTCATTGATGAATGGTTCCAGTGCATGTGAACCTTCGGCATCAAAAAAGCCGCGTCCATTGCCATCGGAATTAATGTACAATACCAGTTTCTGCTGTAGTTCGGGTCCGTGTTGCTCCACCCATTCTGTAGAACCCAGTAAACCGGGCTCTTCACCGTCCCATGCCGCAAAAACCAGTGTGCGCCTGGGTTTCCAGCCGGTCTTTGCCAGTTCTGCAATGGATCTTGCTTCTTCCATCATAGCGGCTTGTCCGCTTAAAGGATCGCCGGCGCCATTTACCCAGCCATCGTGGTGATTGCCGCGCATCACCCATTCATCCGGTAATTCTGCTCCTTTCATTTTTGCAATCACATCGTAGGCCGGTTTCAGATCCCAGCTAAAAGAAAGTTTCAAATGCACTTTTGTTTTTCCAGGGCCAATATGATAGGTAATGGGCAATGCACCCCGCCATGCTTCCGGCGCCACGGGGCCTTCCAGCGATTTCAATAAGGGCTCTGCATCGTGATAGCTGATGGGCAACACCGGAATTTTTAAAAGATTGGTAGCCTCGCTTCTGTCCAGGCGTTTGGCATCTTTGGTAGCACCTATATTGGGTGTTAGCGGGTCGCCGGGATAAACAGGCATGTCCATTACTGAACCGCGCTGTGCACCATATTCATTTTTAAAAGCGCCTTTGGGGTACACATCGCCCTGGTAATAGCCATCTTCTTTGGGATCCGAATAAATAATGCAGCCAATGGCGCCATGTTCCTGTGCCACTTTTGGTTTGATGCCTCTCCAGGATCGGCCATATTTTGCAATTACAATTTTACCTTTCACGCTGATGCCTAAACGCTCCAGCTCTTCGTAATCGGCCGGTATACCATAATTTACAAACACCAGTTCGGCGGTTACATCGCCATCGGCGCTCCATGCATTGTATACGGGCAACTGCTCTGCCGTTTGGCCCGATGTAGGATCTTCTTTCAGCGCCGGTTCTGATAAGAGTGCTTTGAATTTGGCAGGTTCAATCATTTCAAGCAGCCGTTCTTTGGGTGTAGGAAACAAAACCATAAAGGTTTCGATCTCTGCATCGTAGCCCCAGCTTTTAAAATGATTGTAGATATACTCGGCCACCGCTTTGCCACCCGGAGAGCCGATATGGTGCGGTCTTGCCGACATGTCTTTTAAATACTGGTCAACATTTTTAGCGCTCAGGGCAGCATCAAATTTTTGTTCTGCAGCAATTTGTTGTTTTGATGCGGCATCTGTAAAACCCATCAGCGGCTTTGTTTGTGCCAGGGCTTTGCCTGCCATTAAATAAACGGCACCGACAAGAAGAAGTTTTCTCATGTTATGTTGGTTAATAAATTAAATGGTTTGCTAAAAAGGAGAAGGCAAGTGGCCTAAAGATATAACATGAATGTACACGAAAGATGCGAAAGGCCGCCAATTTCTGCGTTGGTACGTTTCAATGAAGATTAAAATATTTTAACCCAAAAGTGTTCGTCCAGCAACTGATTGTTTTTTATAACGCCTTTCTTTCGTACGGATTCCAGCTGAAAACCATTTTTCGCCAGCACCCGCATAGAACCGGGATTGGTTTCAAAAACACAGGCATAAATTCTTACTACATCAAAACTGTTTGCCAGCATTTCAACCATTTGTTTTACGGCTTCGGTGGCAATGCCCCTTCCCCAAAAAAGCTCGCCAACATAGTAACCTATCTCAATATTTTTACGGTGAATATCCTGCTGCTGCGTAAAACCGATAGCGCCGGCGGCAATGCCATCTGCTTCAATGGCAAAATTGCAAACAGGCTCCTGCGATAAAGTAAAATCAATCCATTCTTCCGCATCTTTTTGCAGGTAAGGATGGGGTAAGCCATCCCGCAGGTTTTTCCAGACATTATAATTGTTGGCGAGTGCCGCCAGCACAGGAATGTCTTCTTTTGCCCATTTGCGGATGACGATTTTCATACTGGCTTTTATATTTTTCGCTGCAGGTAGGTTGTATAATCCGGAACAGCACATTCATAGGTATCATACATCAAGGGAGATGTAAACAGAAAATCTGCCGTGGCACGATCGCAGGCCATGGGTATGTTCCAGGCAATGGCCAGGCGTTGCAGGGCTTTTACATCGGGGTCATGGGGTTGGGCTTCCATAGGATCCCAGAAAAAGATCAGGATATCTATTTTGGCTTCGGCAATCATAGATCCAATTTGCTGATCGCCGCCGAGGGGGCCGCTCAGCATTTTTTGTACCGGCCGGTCCAGCTTTTCTTCCAGCAAGCGGCCCGTAGTGCCGGTGGCTATCAGCTCATGTTTGGCCAGCACTACTTTGTTGTGTTCGGCCCATTCCATCAGGTCATGCTTTCGGTTGTCGTGGGCCACCAGGGCGATTCTCTTGCGAAAAGGCAATTGCCTGCTTTTGCTCATCTTGTATGTTTTAGGGAATATATTTTTAAAAAGTACATCTTTTTTGAAAACTATAACAAGTTTGTTATAAAAAAAGAGCTTTATAGCGCGTTGAATAAGTGGATGGTACGGTATTTGTTAAC
>Ga0075026_100001254_pt1 | contig 10708 bp, 7 predicted proteins | sample Str012_2_FD_71392 | JGI IMG/M metagenome (GOLD analysis project Ga0075026, IMG submission 71392) | Freshwater sediment microbial communities in response to fracking from Pennsylvania, USA - Straight Creek_MetaG_SC_2012 | ecosystem: Environmental > Aquatic > Freshwater > Creek > Sediment...
GCCCGGGAGCGAACGCACCGGTCGCGACCGCAGCGGTTGCCGTGTCGTTGGTCCCGACGAACACTGTTGCCGACGCGTTCAACCCGAGATCGTCGGCGACGTCGGCAAGCAGCGTCCCGACCGCGCTGTCGATCGGGACGAGCGGGGGGAGGCGCGTGGCGTCGACCCCGGCGATCGCGACGAGCTCGGCGTCGTACACGGGCGGGTCGAGTGAACGGTTGTCGCACAGTTGATACATGAACGTGCTGTGTTGACTGGCCGTGATGCGGCCGGTCATCCGGGCGGTGACGTAGTCCATCGCCTCGACATACGCCGCGGTGCGTTCGTGCACGTCGGGGCGGTCCAGCTGCACGTAGAGGATGTGCGCGAGCGAGAGGCCGCCGCCGACGGGCGGGATGCCGTGACGTTCGACGAAGGTGAAGAAAGCGTTCTCGTCGCGGGTCATGATCTCGAACGATTGGTCGGTGCCGCGGGAGTCCTGCCACATCAGCATCGGCATGAGCGGCCGGGCGCGTGCATCGATCGGGACGATGGAGGAGTACTGGCTGCAGACGCCGACCGCGGAGACGGCGCCGGCCTCGCTCGGGTACTCGGAGGTGATCTCGCGCACCGCGTCGACGAGCGCCGTCCACATCGCGTCCGCGTCCTGTTCGGCGACCTCGCCGTTGCGGGTCATCGGGAGGGGGCGCTGGGCGCTCGCCACGATCGAGCCGTTGCCGCGCACGAGCGCGACCTTGACGTTCGTGGTGCCGACGTCGATCCCGAGCGCGCATCCCAACCTCTCGGCCATCTGGGCAGTCTTGCCGGGTGGGGCCCGATCGGGCCGAGCCGCGTAAATAGTTCGGCTCTCTAATGGTTCGGTATCCTGGCGACCTTGCCCACGCCCAATCCCCCCTCCGAGCACGGTCCTGATCACCGTCCGGATCCCGACCTGCTCCGGGCCACCCGGGCCCTGGCCCTGGCCGCCCGCGCGCTCGAACGCGCGTCGTCCGAGCGCGACCTCACGCTGGCGCAGTTCCGGATCCTCGCCCTCATCTCGGCGGGCGACGAGCGGTCGTCACTGCTCGCGGAACGCCTCGCGGTGGCCAAGCCCACGATCACGGCCGTCGTCGACGGTCTCGTCGAGCGGGGACTCGTGGCCCGCGAAGCGGTGGCCGGCGACCGCCGATCGATCCGGGTCGCGCTCACGCCCGCGGGTCTGGTCGCGTTGCGCTCGGCCGAAGAGGAGATGAGCGAGACGCTCGCCCGGATCTTCGGGTACGCCCGCGATCGCGACGCGCTGATCGGCGCGCTGCTCGATCTCGACGACGCGCTGACCGCGCGCATGACCGAGCGAATGCAGGCGCGTCAGCGCGGCGAGGTCGTGCGATGACCGCCGTCGATCTCGTGACCGGCGATGGTGTCGTGAGCGAGAAGGTAAAGAAGCAGGGTTGGATCCGCCGCCTCGTCGGCTACATGAAGCCGCACAAGAAGAACGCGTACATCGCCTTCGGGGTGGCGATCGGCGGGCAACTCCTCCAGTCGTTGCTGCCGTTGGTGCAGAAGGTCGTGATCGACGACGTCATCACGCAGCACGACAAGCCGCTGGCTCCGTGGTTGGCGCTCATGATCGTCATGGGCATTCTCACGTTCATCTGCGCGTACAACCGGCGGTTCCGCGGCGGCCGTATCGCGCTCGATGTACAGCACGACCTGCGCACATCGATCTTCCGGCAGTTGCAGCGTCTCGACTTCGCGCGCCACGACGAGATGTCGACGGGGCAGCTCGTCAGCCGCGCGTCGTCGGATGTCGCGCTGATCCAGGGCTTCCTGCAGTTCCTGCCGATCGGCGTCGCCAACGTGTTGTTGTTCCTCGTCTCGCTGACGGTGATGTTCGTGCTCTCCCCGCCGTTGGCGCTCGTCATGCTGGCGGTTGCACCGCTGTTGCTCGTCACGGCGATGAAGCTGCGGACATCCGTGTTTCCCGCGAGCTGGGACTCGCAGCAACGCGCGGGTGACGTCGCCAATGTCGTCGAAGAAGACGTCACCGGCGTCCGCGTGGTGAAGGGCTTCGGCCAGGAAGACCGGGAGCTGCAACGACTCGCCGAACGCTCCGAGGCGATGTTCAAGTCGCGGGTTCGGCTGGTGAACATCCAGGCTCGGCTCCAACCGGCGATGCAGACGATCCCCGCATTCGGTCAGGTCGCGGTGCTCGCGCTCGGTGGGTGGCTCGCGCTGCACGGCCACATCTCGTACGGGACGTTCTTCGCGTTCGCGTCGTACATGCTTCTCATCACGCCGCCGGTCCGCCAGCTCGCGGCGATCCTCACCGTCGGCCAGCTCGCACGTGCGGGCGCGGAGCGTATCTACGACCTCCTCGACTCCACTCCGCACGTCCAGGACAAGCCGGGTGCGCGCGACCTGCACGTCGAGCGGGGTGCGGTGGTGTTCGACCACGTCACGTTCGGCTACACGTCGACGGAGCCGGTGCTGCGCGACTTCACGCTGACGGTCGCGCCGGGGGAAACGGTTGCGCTCGTCGGCGGTTCGGGCTCGGGCAAGTCCACCGTCGGGCTCTTGTTGCCGCGGTTCTACGACGTGCACGCCGGCGCGATCACGATCGACGGCATCGACGTGCGCGACACGACTCTGCAGTCGCTCCGCGGCAGCATCGGAGTGGTATTCGAGGATTCCTTCCTCTTCTCCGACTCCATCACCGCGAACATCGCGTTCGGCCGGCCCGACGCGACCGCGAGCGAGGTCGAGACCGCGGCGCGCGCCGCGGAAGCGCACGAGTTCATCATGCAGCTCCCCTTCGGCTACGAGACCGTCGTCGGGGAGCAGGGCCTCACGCTCTCCGGGGGTCAGCGCCAACGTGTCGCGTTGGCGCGCGCGCTGCTCTCCGATCCGGAGATCCTGCTGCTCGACGACGCCACCTCGTCCGTCGACGCGCGTATCGAGGAGGAGATACACGCGACGCTGCGCCAGATCGCGAGCACGCGCACCACGTTGTTGATCGCGCACCGGCGTTCGACGTTGACCCTTGCCGATCGCATCGTCGTGATGGACAAAGGTCGGGTCGTCGACTCGGGCACGAACGAAGAGCTCACCGACCGCTGCCAGCTGTACCGCCTGCTCCTGTCCGGCCCGGGCGACGACGCGGAAGGCATCGACGCGATCGAGGAGCAGCTCGTCGACGACACGCGAGTGAACGGCGTCACTCCCGCGGCGTGGCGCGGCCTCGAGGCCGACGAGCTTCGCAGCGCGCTCATCGCCGATCGCACCCGAACCACGAGCCCGGCCGCGATGCGGTTCGGCGGTCCGGGCGGTGGCGGCGGTGGTGGTGGCGCCGCAGGTGGCGCGGCCTGGGGTGGCGCGCTCGCGCCGACACCTGAGCTGCTGGCCCAGGTCGACGCGCTCGAACCGGCCGACGCGGATCCGGATATCGACGTGGCCTTCGAATCCAGACCGTCACCCGATTTCACGTTCCTCGGTTTCCTCAAGCGCTATCGCGCGTGGTTGTTGGTGGGGCTGTTCCTCGTCGCGCTCGACGCGGTGTGCACGCTCGCGGGTCCGTTGCTCGTGCGCTACGGGCTCGACAACGGTGTCTCGGCCAACGACCCGGCTCAGCTCTGGCTCGCATGCGGAGTGTTCCTCGCGATCACCCTCCTCGACTGGTGGGTGATGTGGGCCGAGGCGCGCGTGATGGGCCGGAGTTCCGAACGGTTGCTGCACGCGCTGCGGATCAAGGTGTTCGCCCACCTGCAACGACTCGGCGTCGACTACTACGAGAACGAGATGGCGGGCCGGATCATGACGCGCATGACGACCGACATCGACGCGCTGTCGACGCTGCTCCAGAACGGGCTCGTCAACGCGATGGTCAACGTCGTCACCTTCGTCGGGGTCGGGATCGCCATGGCCTTCATGGACCCGCAGCTCGCGTTGGTGAGCGCCTTGATCCTTCCCCCGCTGATCATCGCCACCTTGTGGTTCCGGTCGCAGTCGGGCAAGGCCTATGAGGTCGCGCGCGAACGCATGGGCGCGGTGAACGCGAACCTCCAAGAGGGCCTCTCCGGCGTTCGGGTTTCGCAGGCCTTCGTGCGCGAGGAGCGCAATCAGGACAACTTCGAGGAGATCGCGGGCGGTTACCGCGACGCGCGCGTTCGCGCCCAACGCCTGGTCGCGATTTACTTCCCCTTCGTCGACTTCCTCTCCGACATCGCGGTGTGTCTCGTGCTCGGCGCGGGCAGCGTGCTCGTCGCGAACGGTTCGTTGTCGGTCGGCGCGCTCATCGCGTTCCTGCTCTACCTCAATCTGTTCTTCGCTCCGATCCAGCAGTTGTCGCAGGTCTTCGACTCGTACCAACAGGCAAGCGTCGCGATCTCCCGTATCACGGAGCTCCTCGACACGCCCACGTCGCTCCCGCCGCCGGCGAACCCGGTTCCCGTGCCGCGGCTCACGGGCGACGTGCAGCTCGAAGACGTCCGGTTCCGTTATCGGAATGCGACCGAGGACGCGCTGCGCGGCATCGATCTGCGCATCCGCCCCGGTGAGACCGTCGCGCTCGTCGGCGAGACCGGCGCGGGCAAGTCGACGGTGATCAAGCTGGTCGCGCGTTTCTACGATCCGACCGAGGGTTACGTGAAGGCCGACGGCGTCGCGGTGAACACGTACGACCAGCCCGCCTTCCACCAGCAGCTCGGCGTCGTGCCGCAGGAGGCGTTCCTGTTCTCGGGAACCATCCGCGACAACATCGCGTACGGCCACGACGACTCGGCCGACGCCGATGTGGAGGCCGCGGCGCGCGCGGTCGGCGCCCACGACTTCATCGCCTCGTTGCCCGGCGGGTATCTGCAGTGGGTGAGCGAGCGGGGCCGGTCGCTGTCCTCCGGTCAACGACAGCTCATCGCGCTCGCTCGTGCGCACCTCGTCGATCCGGCGATCCTGCTGCTCGACGAAGCGACGTCGAACCTGGATCTGCAGACCGAGGCGAAGGTGCAGGCCGCGATGGGTGTCGCGGCGCGCGGCCGCACGACGATCCTCATCGCACACCGATTGCAGACCGCTCGACTCGCGGACCGCATCGTCGTGATCGACCACGGTCGCGTCGTGGAAGACGGCTCGCACGACGACCTGCTCGGCCGCCGCGGAGCGTACGCCCGCATGTGGGCCTCCGCCGAAGGCGCCCCGAGCGCCGCCGCCAACTGACCCGAAGAACCCCCAACAGTTGGCAGCGAATTCGTTCTGGGACAACGATTTCACTGCCAACTGTTGGGGGGAAAATGGGGGTTGTAGCGTCGGGTGGATGCCGGAGATGCCTGCGGATCGGTCGGGACGCACGTGGTGGCGCGACGGGGTGCTCTACCAGATCTATCCCCGCTCCTACATGGACACGAACGCGGACGGCGTCGGCGATCTCCGCGGGATCATCGAGCGCCTCGACCATCTGCAATGGCTCGGCGTCGACGGGATCTGGCTCGACCCGATCATGGTGTCGCCGAACGACGACTGGGGCTACGACGTCGCCGACTACGTCGACGTCGATCCCGCGCTCGGCACTCTTGCCGACGCCGACACGCTGATCGAGGAAGCCGCCCGGCGGGGTATCCGTGTGCTCCTCGACCTCGTCCCGAACCACACGAGCGACCGGCATCCGTGGTTCGTCGACGCGAAGTCGGCACGCGACTCGCGGCACCGCGACTGGTACGTGTGGGCCGACCCCAAGCCCGACGGTTCGTTTCCCAACAACTGGACGATGGCGTTCGATCCCCGTCAGCCGGCGTGGACGTTCGACGACGCGAGCGGGCAGTACTACCTCAACCAGTTCCTGCCCTCGCAGCCCGATCTCAACTGGTGGAACGAAGACGTTCGCGACGCGTTCGACGCGATCCTGCGCTTCTGGTTCGACCGCGGCGTCGCCGGGTTCCGCATCGACGTCGCCCACTCGGTGATCAAGGATCGCGAGCTGCGCGACAACCCACCCGCGACCCCCGACGATCACTGGTACGTCCAGATGATGGGCCAGCGGTCGGTCTACAACGCGTGCCGGCCGGAAGTGCACGACGTGCTTCGCCGCTGGCGCAAGGTCGCCGAGAGCTACGACCCGCCGCGGGTGCTCATCGGAGAGACGTACGTGCTCGAACCCGAAGCGTTCGCCGCCTTCTACGGTGCCGGAGACGAGTTGAACCTCGCGTTCAACTTCATGCTGTTGCACTCCGACTTCTCCGCGCCGCAACTGCGTGACGCGGTCGAGCGCGCCGAGCAGCTCCTGCCCGAGCACGCGTGGCCGGTGTGGACGGGCGGCAATCACGACAACCACCGCTTCCCCACCCGTTGGTGCAAGAACGATCCGGTGCGCACCCGCGCCGCGCTCGTGATGTTGATGGGCCTGCGCGGTACGCCGTTCCTCTACTACGGCGACGAGATCGGCATGATCGACACCAACGTGCCGAAGGACCGGATTCTCGATCCCGTCGGCGTCTTCCACGGTGCGCGCATGGGTCGCGACGACGAGCGCACGCCGATGCAGTGGTCACCGGATCCGGGCGCCGGTTTCTCCGAGCCGGGCGTTGAACCCTGGCTCCCCTACGGCGATTTCGGCGCGTACAACGTCGCCGCCCAGCGGCACGATCCCGACTCGACGCTGTCGCTGACGCGCGATCTCATCGGGCTGCGCGATGCGCTCCCCGAGCTTCGTGACGGCGCATACCGCACGTTGCCCGTGCCGAACGACGACGCGTGGGCGTGGTTGCGCGGTGAACGCACCGTCGTCGCGTGCAACCTCTCCGACGCGCCGGTCGACATCGCCGATGTGGGTCCGGGTTCGATCCGGATCTCCACCGTCCGCGCTCGCGCCGACGAGCGCGTCGACGGCGGGTTGCAGCTCGGGCCGTGGGAAGCCGCGATCGTCTGGCGGGACGCATGACGGGTATCGCGCCCTGGCTCCTGGTTCCCAGCGCCGCGGACGCGCTCGCCTTCTACCGCGCCGCGTTCGGGGCCGTCGATCTCGAGAGTCACGTCGACCCGGACGGCGTTCTCCAAGTCGCGCAGCTCTGGATCGGAGGCGCCGACTTCTGGGTCCAGACCGATTCCGACGCCAGGACTCCCGGGGAAATGGGCACGCCACCCGTCCACATGATCCTTTCCGTCGACGAGCCCGACGTCGTCCTCGCCCGCGCAATCGCCGCCGGCGCGACGGAGATCAATCCGATGGAGGACGCCTACGGGTGGCGAATCGGAAAGATCGTCGACCCGTTCCGCCACACCTGGGAGATCGGCCGCCGGCTCGACGCTTGAGCGTCGGTCTCTACATCGGGCGCGATCCCGCACCCTACGACGGGTGCGATCCGCACCACGCGAGGAGATCGTCGGCGCTCCACGCGTTGACCACGCGGTCGGCCGTCACCCCGCACTCGGCGGCCCGGTCGGTGCCATAAGGGTGCCACTCGAGCTGGGGCGCGGCGTGCGCGTCGGTGCTGATCGCGATCTTCACACCCGCGTCGACGGCCTTGCGCAGCATGTCCTTGGGCGGATCGAGCCGCTCGGGCCGGCAGTTGACCTCGAGCGCGGTGTCGAACACCCGACACGCCTCGATCACGACATCGGTGTCGAACTCCGACTGCGGGCGACCGCGCCCGACCAACAGCCGACCGGTGCAGTGACCGAGCACGTCGACGTGCGGGCTCGCGATCGCCGCGACCATCCGTCGCGTCATCGGTGCGGGTTCCATGCGCAGCTTCGAGTGCACACTCGCGACCACGACGTCGACGCGCGCGAGCAACTCTTCCGACCCGTCGAGCGCGCCGCCTTCGAGGATGTCGCACTCGATGCCCGTGAGGATGCGAAACGGCTTCATCTCCTCGTTCAACGCGGCGACGATGTCGAGTTGTTCACGCAGCCGATCGACGGTGAGCCCGTTCGCGATCTTGAGACGCGGTGAGTGATCGGTGAGCGCGAAGTATTCGTGCCCGAGGGCGCGCGCTTTCTCCGCCATCGTGCGGATCGTGTCGCCGCCGTCCGACCAGTCGGAGTGCACGTGCAGGTCGCCCTTGAGCTGGGTGCGCAGCGCTTCGCCCGCCGCGGTCCCCGGATCGTCCGCCTGGTCCAGGAGGTTCTTCAGGTATTCGGGCGTCTCGCCCGCGAGCGCTTCTTTGATCACGGCCGCGGTCTTCTCGCCGATGCCGGGAAGATCCTGCAGCCGATCCGAGTCGGCGAGGAACTGCAGCTCCGATTCCGGAACGCGCGCGACCTCGCGCGCGGCGCGGCGGAAAGCCTGTTGGCGGTGGGCCGGTGCCCGGCCGCGCATGAGGAGGTCGGCGATGCGCTCGAGGGCCTCGACGGGCGTCATTTCCCGACCGTACCCTCCCGGCATGGGTTTCTACGGCGAGCAGATCCTGCCCCGGGCCACCGACAAGATGCTCGGCAACCGCGAGTTCGCCAAGCTGCGCCGAGAGGTGTGCGACGGGCTGCGTGGCGATGTCATCGAGATCGGATTCGGATCGGGATTGAACATGCCGTTCCTCCCGGCGGAAGTGACGGGACTCTGGGCGGTCGAACCGTCGGCCGTCGCGCACAAGCTCGCGACGAAGCGCGTCGCGGCCTCTTCGGTTCCGCTACACGTCGCGGGACTCGACGGAGCGCGCCTCGATGCGCCGGATGCGCGCTTCGACGCCGCGCTCTCCACGATGACGTTGTGCACGATCCCCGACGTCGCCGGCGCGTTGCGCGAGCTGCGCCGCGTGCTCAAACCGGGTGGCGAGTTTCACTTCGTCGAACACGGTCACGCGCCGGACGAGCGGGTCGCGCACCGTCAGGATCAGCTCAACGGACTGCAGCGCCGGGTCGCCGGTGGTTGCAACCTGAACCGCGAAATCGCGGCGCTGCTGGCCGAGGCGGGCTTCGAGATCGAGGCCGTGCGCAACTTCTATCTGAAGGGCCCCAAGGCCTGGAGCTACATGTACCTCGGCCGGGCCCGGAACCCGTAAGCGCCCGTATACTCGTCGTCTCCGGAGGGCTGACCGAGTGGCCGAAGGTGCTCGCCTGCTAAGCGAGTAGGGGGTGATAAGCCCCCTCGAGGGTTCAAATCCCTCGCCCTCCGCCAGTAGCTTCCTTCGATGACCGACGACTACGCCGCTGCTTTCGCCGCGCTGGGTTCCGCGACCCTCGGGGAATCCGGCGGTCGACCCATGGCGCCGCGTGTCCGGCCGGTCTGGCGCGGCGCGCGCGTCAGTGCACCCGCGTTCCCCGTCAACTGCAGCACTGCCGACAACCTCGCGATCCACGTCGCGGTCGCGGAGGCGCCGGCCGGTTCGGTGCTCGTCGTGAACGTCGGGCACGAACCCGCGCGCGGCTATTGGGGCGAAGTGCTCACCACCGGCGCCGAGGCGCGGGGTCTGCGCGGCTTGGTGATCGACGGTGGTGTGCGCGACGTCGACGCGCTCGAGGCGCACGCGTTCCCGGTGTTCTCCACGATGATCGCGTTGCGCGGTGCGACCAAGCAAGAGCCTGGCAACGTCGGGGGCACCGCGATGGTCGGCGATGTCGAGGTGGCCGCCGGCGATTGGATCGTCGGCGATGCCGACGGCGTGACCGTCGTCCCGTACGCGCACCTCGACGACGTGCTCGGCGCGGGCCGCACACGCGCCGAGAAGGAAGAGCACTTCTTCCAGGAGCTACGCGCGGGCCGCACCACGCTCCAGCTGCTGTCGCTCGACGACGCGCCGATCGACCGCGAATAGCTCCGCGTCCTCTTAGAGGACGACGACGGAGCGGAGGACCTCGCCCCGCTCCATCTTGTGGAACGCGTGCTCGACCTCGTCGAGGCCGATGGTCTCCGAGACGAACTTGTCGAGCGGGAATCGGCCCTGCAGATACAGGTCGATGAGTGTCGGGAAGTCGCGTGACGGGAGGCAGTCGCCGTACCAACTCGGCTTGAGCGCGCCGCCGCGCCCGAAGAAGTCGATCATCGGGATGTCGGGGAGCGCCATGTCGGGGGTGGGCACGCCGACCTGCACGACCGTGCCCGCGAGATCGCGGGCGTAGAACGCCTGCTTCAACACCTCGGGGCGACCGACGGCCTCGATGCACACGTCGGCGCCGTTCCCTTCCGTGAGCGCCCGTACTGCTTCGACTGCGTCTTGCTTCGACGCATCGACCGTGTGGGTCGCGCCGAAGCCGACGGCCCATTCGAGCTTGCGCGCGTCGAGATCGATCCCGATGATCGTGCGCGCGCCCGCGAGCCGCGCGGCCGCGATCGCGGCGTTGCCCACACCGCCGCACCCGAACACGGCGATGGTGTCGTCGCGTTGGATGCCGCCGGTGAAGGTCGCGGCGCCGAACCCGGCCATCACTCCGCAACCGAGGAGTCCGGCCGCGGTCGGATCGGCGCGCCCGTCGACCTTGGTTGCCTGACCGGCGGCGACGAGGGTCTTCTCCGCGAACGCGCCGATGCCGAGCGCGGGGGAAAGCGGCGTGCCGTCGGCCAATGTCATCCTCTGCGTCGCGTTGTGCGTGTTGAAGCAGTACCAGGAGCGGCCGCGGCGACACGCCCGGCATTCGCCGCACACCGCGCGCCAGTTGAGGATGACGAAATCGCCCGGCGCGACGCCGGTGACACCGGCGCCGACCGACTCGACGATGCCCGCGGCTTCGTGGCCGAGCAGGTACGGGTAGTCGTCTCCGATGCCGCCTTCGCGGTAGTGCAGGTCGGTGTGGCAGACCCCGCACG
>Ga0075026_100001256_pt1 | contig 10703 bp, 7 predicted proteins | sample Str012_2_FD_71392 | JGI IMG/M metagenome (GOLD analysis project Ga0075026, IMG submission 71392) | Freshwater sediment microbial communities in response to fracking from Pennsylvania, USA - Straight Creek_MetaG_SC_2012 | ecosystem: Environmental > Aquatic > Freshwater > Creek > Sediment...
CGGCGCTTTGCCACTGGCACTGGCCTTTGCTAATTTTATCAGTTTTATACCTGATCCATCGAAGCAGGAGAAAGATTCAGGCCCCTCATTATTTGGAGAAGATCTCCCCCGGAAAGAAGTTTCGATTCCTTCCAGTTTAATTGAAATCGATTCCTGGATGCAGGCGCAATCTGCTTATTCAAAAGTGGATGGCATGGTTCATCCCGACATTCATTTTTCTTATCCCGTGATCCCCAGGAAACCGGGTGATAAACCTGTTAGTACCGATTATATTTCGGAGTGGAGAGAATTCATCTCCCAATATCCATATGGAAATGCTTACGACTGGTTGCAATTCATCGGAGCAGAAAATAAACAGGGAAACATCACCGCACATGAATGCAATGACATCATCCACAAACTGTATTTAAAAAGTTTCGAAAGCAGCTATAAAATATTATTGATGTGGATGCCCGAGTACCTGGGAAATGAAGGCAATAAACTGCTCAAATTGATAGAGGAGCCGCCACCTGATACAATTTTTATTTTTGTTGCAGAGAATGAGTCACTGATTCTTCCCACAATCCTTTCGCGCACACAACTGATTAGGATTCCATCGCTCGAAGCCATAGCGATTGAAAAAAACCTGGTTGATAAAGCGAAAATTTCCCCCGATCAGGCGAGACAGGTGGCCGCTATCTGTGAAGGGAATTACCGCGAGGCTTTACAGATGCTTCAGCATGCCGAAGAAGACTGGCAGAGTCTCCTTCGCGATTGGCTCAATGCGTCACTAAAAACTGGTCCGGTAGCTCAGGTAAAATGGGTAGAGGAAGTGACCAAACTAGGCAGGGAAAGGCAGAAGCAATTTCTCCGTTATTTCAATCATCTGCTGGAACAGGCCATCCGATTGCGCGTGATGGGAGCAGAGCAAGTGACCATGGCCGATAATGAAAAAGATTTTGCCATCCGTTTGAATAAGATCGCAGACATCGCACAACAACAGGCGATCATCGAGGAGCTGGATAAAGCCATTTATTATATAGAAAGGAATGCCCATTCAAAAATGTTGTTCCATGCACTCACCATCAAATTGTACCATGTTATCGCCAGCAAGGAACTCGTGGCATAGCAAAAATATCGGTTGTTACTACAAGTCTATCATTCAATAAACAGGCTATGAGCTTTTCAACCATCATCGGCTCTCTTGGGGTCTCCATTTTATTGATCGCCTTTTTTTGCAACCTTTTTAAATTCCTTTCACAGGATAGTACGCTCTATATGCTGCTCAATGTTATAGGTGCGTGTTTATCGGGGTATGCGTCCTATCTAATTCATTTCATGCCCTTTGTAATCCTGGAAGGGACCTGGGGCATAGTGGCTGCCCTTGCGCTTTTTAAAAAAATGACGAGCCATGGGGGCAATGCTTCCAAATCCGGGATTTCATAGTATATTTGTTTAAAGCCCCAAAAAGGGGTTTGAGAAAAGAGGTTACCGGGATTGATCGGGCCAGTGAGCAAGGTTAGTGAGCTGAGAGTGCTAAACCGTTTTAGAAAGCTTTTCGCACATAAATATCTCCATCGTAGCCAGATCTCCAAAAAGGGAAGATCTTGTCTGCTACGCAAATTCAGTCCCAGGCTGAACTTGTAATGGTACCAGTGCCCAGGCGCGAACGGGTTCTCGACAAACGATGCTGCCAGATTCCCATCTCCATCTTTACTTATTTTTTTACAACTAATTCTTTTCGGATATGGGATGTACCAATTGCGGCACTAAGGATGGAAAACCGTCGGGATGTAAGAGTAATGGAGGTTGTAGCAGTGGTGGTTGTAACAGATTAAATGTACATGACTGGCTGGCTAATCTGCCCTTCAGTGATCCGGAATCAGGATGCAGGATCGTTGAGATTAGTTTCAATAACGGGAGCAGGAAGGATTTCTACCGGAATGCAACAACCCATATTTTCGAAAAAGGCGACTTAGTGAGTGTGGAAGGTGTGAGTGGATTCGATGTGGGTATGGTATCACTTAGTGGCGAAATTGTTAGGCTGCAGATGAAGAAGAAGGGAATAGAAGAGAATAATCCCGACCTGAAAAAAATTCTTCGCCACGCTACAGATAAGGATGTAGAAATGATGGAGCTAAATAAGGGCCGTGAAAGAGAGGCCATGGTAAGATCCCGTGCTATCACACGGCAATTGAAACTGGACATGAAAATGTCGGAGGTCGAGATACAGGCTGATGGAAGAAAAGCAACATTCTTTTATATCGCGGATGATCGTGTAGATTTCAGGGAACTGATTAAGATACTTGCAACAGAATTCCGTGTTAAAGTCGAAATGCGCCAGATTGGAGCCAGGCAGGAAGCTGCCAAGGTGGGCGGTATCGGAAGTTGCGGAAGAGAACTTTGTTGCAGTACCTGGTTAAGCGATTTCAAATCAGTCAATACTACTGCAGCTCGTTATCAGAATCTTTCCATTAATCAAAGCAAACTCAGCGGTCAGTGTGGAAGGCTTAAATGCTGTCTCAATTACGAGCTCGATACCTATCTGGATGCACTTCAACAATTCCCCGACAATGCCGATACCTTACAGGTAGCCAAAGGAACGGCCCTCCTGGTAAAAAAAGACATTTTCAAAAACATCATGTGGTATGTATTACCCGATAGTAGTAAGCAGTTTCCATTGACTATTGAAAGGGTTGTGAAGATAAAAAAATTAAATGCGCAGAACACCATTCCCGACGACTTGGAACCGGTGGAAGTCGCAACCGGAAAGCCCAAGGAAGAGGAATCGGGATTTGTTGACCTGGTAGGTCAAATAAGTTTAAAAACACTTGAAAAAGCCGACCGCAAGAAGAGGCATACCAATCAGCAGAACAGGCCAAGGGATCCGAGAAGCAATAACAACAACAATAGAGACAGCCGCGATCGCCGGCCACCAAATAATCCAAACCGGGGCAACAACAAACCACCACAGCCGGACAATCGCAAATAGCGTTTCTTTATATTCCCCGCCCGTTCACGCTGCCATCGTGAATCGGGTTTCATTCATGTGAACCTGCATCATGAAAAATTTTCTTATGAAGATGTTTTGGGTTTTCTGTTCACTATTGCTGATATGGCTCATACTCGCACAGGGCTGCATGACTTTTCGAAAAGAAGATTCACAGGCCAAACTCGAATTCGGTAAAGACGGAATTAAACTGCGGACAGCAACTATTACTGTTGACGGTCATCATCTCCATTATGTACTAACGGGCAACGATACACTACCAACGTTATTTTTCGTTCATGGTACACCGGGAAGCTGGGACGCTTTCGAAAGCTATCTTAAAGACAAAACATTGCTCAGCCATTTTCGAATGGTTGCGATCGACCGACCGGGATTTGGACATAGCGACTATGGTAAACCTCAGCATCTCTCAATGCAATCGGAGTTGATAAGCCCTATTTTCAAAATTCTCGACAATCATAAACCCGTGTTCATCGCCGGTCATTCTTTGGGTGGCCCGATGGTTGTGAAATTAGTCGCTGATAACCCATCTGTATTTTCCGCCGTGGTGATTATTTCTGGTTCCATTGACCCCGCTGAAGAAATGCCTGAAAAATGGAGACCTGTTTTGTACAAAACGCCGCTCACTTATTTTGTTCCGGGTGCCATGCGTCCTTCAAATGAAGAGCTATGGTATCTCAAAACCGATTTGGTTGATTTAAAAACAGATTTTCCAAAAATTACCTGCGATGTATATTTTATTCATGGCGCGGCTGATACCTGGGTTCCCCCGGGCAATGTGGAGTACGGGAAAAAAATGTTGGTGAACGCCAGGCATATAGAGGAAACCATTATTCCAGGTGCTAACCATTTCATTCCCTGGACAAAATTCGATCAAATCAAAGGTGTACTGTTAAAATTATATTAGAGTCGAATCCATTGCTAACTAATTGTTAATCATCTTGCTGGAAGGCCTTGACGAATCGTTAATCTCCTATATAATCCCAATCTAATTGCGTAATTTGCAAGTCCTAAAACTTTAAAACTATGGCTATTTTCAAATCCGGTAATCCAGCGCTCAACACAAAAATATTTCAGGATGCAATTGTTGTTCCTGGAGCGGATACAATGACCGAAAGAGGAACCCTGAATAAATTTTTCTTTTTGTTTTTGATGGTAATGGCATCAGCAACTTTCACATGGAAAGCTTTCTATGATGGTAAAAATGTAATGCCGTGGATGCTGGGCGCGGCAATCGGTGGACTTGTGATCGCTTTGATAATGTCATTCAAAAGAACTTTGTCGCCCTGGCTTGCACCTGCTTATGGTTTGATGGAAGGTGTTTTCGTTGGGGGCATTTCGGCAGTATACAATAATGCATTTGAAAAAACAGCTCCCGGCATCGTAATGCAGGCTGTGCTGCTTACTTTTGGAGCAGTGATAGCTATGTTCCTGCTGTATCGCTTTAAAATCATAAAGGCAACTGAAAAATTTAAATCGGTGATCTTTACGGCTACTGCAGGAATTGCCATTTTCTATTTGCTCGCAATTGTTTTACGCATGTTTCATATCGATATCGCATTTATCCATGAAGGCAGCACTATCGGAATTGTGTTTTCGCTCGTAGTGGTGGTGGTAGCGGCACTCAACCTGATCCTCGATTTCGACATGATCGAACAAGGTGCAAAACAGGGCGCTCCAAAATACATGGAATGGTACGGCGCTTTCGCATTGCTCGTAACCATCGTTTGGTTGTATCTTGAAATCCTACGATTGCTGGCAAAAATGTCAAGTAGAAAGTAATAGACGATAAATGATCTCAATAAAAAAATCCGGGAATTCTTCCGGATTTTTCTATTTTAAAAGAGTAAACAAAATTAATAACCTTTTTAGGGGCAGGGGTGTGTTATATCAAAATCCATCACCATCCAGGATATTTCCCAGCCCCCCAAGTATACTACCTTCTTCTCTTCTATGTCCAAACTGCGGACTGTATTGAATGATGCGACTGGCCAACCTGCTGATAGGAAGAGATTGTAACCATAGTTTCCCGGGTCCGCGCATGATCGCAAAAAATAACCCTTCTCCACCGAACATCCAATTCTTGATGCCGCGAATGAATTCAATATCGAAATCGATTGTTGGTTGATAGGCCACCACGCAACCGGTGTCTACCTTTAATATTTCACCGGGCTTTAGTTCTCTTTCCATGATATAACCACCAGCATGCACAAATGCCAATCCATCCCCATCCAGTTTTTCCATAATAAATCCTTCACCGCCAAAGATCCCTGTTCCGAGTCTTTTTTGAAATGCGATGCCGATGCTCACACCTTTTGCTGCGCAAAGAAATGCATCCTTTTGTGCCATGATAGTACCACCCAACTGCTGAAGATCCAGCGGCACAATCTTACCCGTATAAGGCGCCGCAAAGCTCACTCTTTTCTTGCCCTGACCAACATTGGTAAAAGCTGTCATGAATAAATTTTCTCCCACGAGAACACGTTTTCCGGCACTCAGTAATTTTCCAAGCAGTCCACCTCCCTGTGTTTGTTGTGAACCATCTCCAAAAATGGTTTGCATTTCAATGCCATCGTCCATCATCATAAAACCACCTGGTTCCCCAATAACTGTTTCACCCGGATCGAGTTCTATTTCCACAAATTGCAGTTCTTCTCCAAAAATTTTATAGTCTATTTCATGATTGTTTCTCATACAATAATTTTTAATAAAGTTAAGTTGGATGTGGAAGACTTCATATAAAGAAATCGTGAAAATAGATCAGCGTAAATGGAAATAGCAATCTTGCATTCAGCCCTCTGACCAGAGTTCAAACAAGAATCTCATCTAAATGAAGATGTCCACCGAGTGGCGGACATCTTTGAATATTCTATTCGGTTAAATCAATTTATATAGGGAGATCCGTCATTGTTCTTTTTGGCTTTCTCACTTTGGTATAGTCAGCACCTGTTCTAAATCCGAGGTAATTCGGAAGCATCGGTTGTCTTTTGATCACTCTTTTGTAGATCCACATCGGGAGCAACAAAATAAAGAACAGTGGACCGGTGAAACCAAGCAACGCTACCCATTTTGTTCCATAGAATTTACTCATGGGCCTGCGCAGTCTTTCTGTGATCAGGTACATCGAAGGAACCAGGAGCAGGGTCATGAAAAACGCGAACAATAATCCGAAGATCAATGTCCAGGAAAGAGGTCCCCAGAACACTACGCTGTCTCCGCCCATAAAGATGTGTGGATCCAGGTGCTGGAATAATGATACCCAGTTAATATTCAGCCCGATGGCAAGTGGCAGCAATCCAAGCATGGTAGCGAGTGCCGTCAGCAATACTGGTATGATACGAATCTTACCCGCCTGGATGATGGCCTCCTTGGTTTTCATTCCTCTTTCTCTCAGTTCATCCGTAAACTCGATGAGGAGGATGGCATTCTTAACTACGATTCCCGCAAGTCCTACAATACCTACCGCCACCATAATCAATGGCATTTTCATTCCTGTCAGTGCAAATCCAAAGAATACACCTATAATACTGAAGAAAATTTCATTCAACACGATGAATGGCTTGCTCAGCGAATTAAATTGAAGCACAAGAATTCCGAAAATCATTCCCAAAGCAATGATCAACGCCGTCAACAAGAAACTAAGCGATTCCTGTTGGTCTTCCTGCTGACCGGTTTGGCGGATTGTGATGCCATCGGGTTTGCCCTGGAATTCATTGACCGCTCTCGTCACTGCGAGATTGACTTTGTTGGGGTCAAATCCATCAATCAGGTTTGAATAGATAGATATAAGTCTTTTCAGGTTTTTGCGCTTAACGCCACCCAATGTATTGTCATAGTCAAATTTCACCAGGCTTGTGATGGGAACCTGCCGCACCTGCCCACTGCTGAAGTCACGATAAGTGATCTTCATATTTTGCAATTCAGTGATGTTATTACGCAACACATCTGTGTATCTCACATATATCTTGTATTCGTCTTCACCCTCTTTCAATTTGCTGGCTTCGCGGCCGAAGAGTGCTGTGCGCAGCTCGCTACCAATCTGTGCTGTACTGAGTCCCTCGCGGGTAGCACGTTCGCGATCAATGGTCAGTGTCAGTTCTGGTTTGGTAACATCCACATCAAGTTTGAATTTTTCAACACCCTCGATATTTTTTGTTTCGAGGAAATTTTTGAGGTTAACCGCCGTTTTAACGATGGCATCAAAATCATCTCCTACAACTTCTACATTTACAGGAGGCCCGGAAGCCGGACCATTTTGCTGGCCGGCAATACTGACTTCTGCACCCGGCATATCTTTTACTACTTTGCGCAGTTCATCAACATATTTAGAAGTTTTTTGACCACCCCTTTTTTCATATTCTACAAATGAAATCTGGATGCGTCCAAGATTGGCCTGCGTACCTCTTTCACCTGCAAAAGGATCCGTGGCACCTACCGCCACGTTGGAAATCACCGATTCAACGATAGGGTTGTTGTCGCCCAGGACCTGGAAAACTTTTTTCTCCAAAAGCTTGGTTACACTATCTGTATGCGCAGTTTTGGTGCCCACCGGCATTTTCAGGTATACATATACGATAGGTGGATCCCCTACCGGAAAGAATTCAGTTTTTGTTCTACCCGATACGATCGATGCTGTAAGCGCAATGGCTGAAACCAGGAAGGTTACAAATACCGTTGCCAATAACCAGCCCGGGCGATTGCGATAGAGTGCCCAGCGCAAAGCATTTTCATAGTGCGACATCAGCCATGGCAAAACTTTTTGCTGGAAACTGTGGATCACATCATGCAATACGAAGCGATTGAGTATGATCAACAGCACGAGCAATCCGATGAAATTTCCGAATCCATGCGATCCACCAAGGTGGGCCAATACTGCCACTACTACAAAGAACCAGAACCAGGTCTTTTTAAATAAATCTTTCTTCGGTTCCTTGGCTGGATAAAATTCCGGTTTCATGAAAGAAGTAGCGAATACAGGGTTTATAAAGAAGGCTACGATTAGGGACGCTGTCAAGGTCAGGATCAATACGACCGGGAGATAGATCATGAATTTCCCGATGAGTCCGGGCCAGAACAGTAATGGGAAGAAAGGTGCCAGCGTGGTTACGGTACCAGAAAGTACCGGCAGGAAGACTTCCCCCGCAGCCATTTTAGCCGCCCGTTTGATAGGTACTGCACCATTTCTGAAAATGCGGTGTGTATTTTCAATCACCACAATTGCATCATCCACGATGATGCCCAGTCCGAAGAGCAGCGCAAACAATACGATAAAATTCAAAGTAATCTTGGTACCCACCATGCCGTCCGCTAAGGGAAGAAATAGGAATGCGATGAATACGCTCAGCGGTACGCTCAATGCCACAAAGAATGCATTGCTCACACCCATAAAGAACATCAATACAAGCAGTACCAGGATAAACCCGATGACGATGGTATTGATGAGGTCGTTGAAATTGGTTCGGGTTTGTGTACTCTGATCTCCGGTAATGACAATGTCGAGATCCTTTGGCAGTTCTGATCTTTTCATTTCCGCCACCACTTCCTTGATCTTGTCGGAAGTGGCGATTAGGTTTTCACCGGATCTTTTCACAATCTGCAGGGTCACTACATTTTTACTATTGATGCGGGAATAGCTGTCTTTGTCGGCCACCGTGTCCACGATGCGTGCTATATCATGAAGGTAAACCGGTTGACCATAAATATTTTTGATTACGATACCCTGCATGTCATTCGCTGTAACAAACTGGCCCTTGACCTGGATCGTAGGCTGCATATTGCCGATTTTGATATTACCGGCGCTCATGTCATGGTTCTCATTGGCGATGGCGTTGGAAATATCTGTAAATGTAATTCCCGCCGCCTCCATTTTATATTTATCAACATTCACCTGGATCTCACGTTCAGGGGCACCCGCAATATCTGCTTTGTTAACTTCCGGCAATTCTTCAAACCGGTCCTGCAATTTCTTAGCGTAGGATTTCAATTTGATACCATCGTAATTTCCACTCACATTCACAAACATGATGGGCAGATCGGAAAGACTCACTTCCAGTACGTCTGGCTCTTTCGTGAGATCTGTTGGAAGATCCGGCTTCGCCTTATCTACCGCATCCTTCACTTTTTGCTTGGCGAGATCTACTCTAACATCGGTTTGAAATTCAACGAGTATACTGCTGAAATCCTGGATGGAAGTACTTTTAATGTTCCTGATTTTGGCACCCGTGATTCCTTTAAGTTGCTTTTCGATAGGACGGGTAACCAGGTTTTCCATATCCTTGGGCGATGTACCAGCGTATACAGTTGACACATAAATTTGCGGTACAACGATGTCGGGATAAGATTCTTTGGGGAGATTAATAAATATGGTCAACCCCGTTAATGTGATCGCGATTGTAGCTACATAGGTAACAGTAGCCCGATCAATGACCCAACTGGTAGGTTTGAACTGTTTGAAAGTTTCAATTATTTTCGATTTGATGCTCATGGTTCACAATTTTAGGATGGTCCTGATCGGATAAGGTTGTTATAATGAACTAAGAGGTTGCAATGGACTGTCCGTCATACAAACCCTGGTATCCCTCTGTGATAAGCTGATCGCCGGTTTTAAGCCCACTTTTTATCTCGATTTTTTCTCCATACACCGACCCAGCTTGTACTGTTCTTTTTTTAGCAACCGGCTTGCCATTTTCCTGCGCCATCACAAAAACATATTTTCCGCTTTCATCTGTCTGGAGGGTTGTAATCGGGATCACCAACGCATTCGGTGCCGAATAATCCTGTATCCTTACCAAAGCGAGCTGGTTGGGTTTCAATGTTGCATCCGTTGGAACAGGCGCTTCGGCTGTAAATGACCGTGAGTTGCTATTGATAAGCTGGCTTACCAGTGAAATAGAAGATTTGAAAGATTTGTTCGCGTCCGGCACATCTACTACTACGATAGTACCTTTTTTAACGCTGGGCAGGTAGTTTTCCGGAACTTCCACACTGGCTTTCATATTCGCCTGGTCAACCACAGAAATCGTTGCCTGAGGTGCACCAGTGAAAAATTCGCCTACATGAATATTGACTGTTTCTACAATACCCGTTACAGACGAATAAATATTGGAAGTCTTCCATTGCTCTTCCACAACAGCGATTTGTCGTTCCACATTGTCGACATTATTTTTCGCCGTAACCAACTGCACTTCCGTTCCAATTTTCTGATCCCAGAGGTTTTTCTGCCTGTTGTAGATATCCTTAAAGTAGGCGAGCTGGGTTTCCAGTTGTTCTTTATTTTGTAAGATCACTGCGTCGTCAAGCTTCATCAGGAGCTGACCCTGCTTAACATGATCGCCTTCTTTTACATATACACCTTTAACCTGCCCACCTTGCCCTCGTGGAGTTACATAGAAAATATTTTTCGTGGTGATTTTGCCCTGAAGATCTATATAGTGCAGGAAATTTTCCGGAGCGACGGCAGTAATGGCTACCAGTTTCGGTTTAATCGCATAGGATGAATCCTGTAAACCGATCTGGGCTTCCAGTTTTTGAATATCGGAAGCCAGTTTTTCCTGGTTCTTTTTCAATCTCTGCAGTTCTGTTTTTTTTGCAGCCAGGTCTGGTGAGTCCTGCTTCTCAGCACCACCACAGGAAACCAGGAAAAGAATTCCGGCTGCCATCCCAAGTTTTACGATTGTTTGCATAAGTTGGTTTTTAAAAAAAATTTAGATAAGAT
>Ga0075026_100001257_pt1 | contig 10700 bp, 10 predicted proteins | sample Str012_2_FD_71392 | JGI IMG/M metagenome (GOLD analysis project Ga0075026, IMG submission 71392) | Freshwater sediment microbial communities in response to fracking from Pennsylvania, USA - Straight Creek_MetaG_SC_2012 | ecosystem: Environmental > Aquatic > Freshwater > Creek > Sediment...
ATCGCGTCGGCGCCGAGCAGTTCGGTGAGGCCATAGCGATCGAGCTCGGCGCGGACCGCTTGCATCGGCTCGGCAATTACCAGCTTGATGTTGTGTTCCTGAAGCTCGCCTTGGATCTGGCGAATCGTTTCGCCACCGCTGTAGTCGACGTCGGGCAGGGCGACGGCGTCGATGACGAGCCAGCGCGGCGGCTGCGCGCTGTCCACGAACCCATTGAGCTGCTCGAAGAAAAGGCTGGCATTGGCGTAGTAGAGGCTGCCGGCGAACCGGTACACGACCAGTCCGGGCAGGCTGCGGGCATCGGGTTCGACCGGAGTGCCGTGCCAGATGCCACCGCTCGGTGCGGGCGTGAGCACGGCCGTCATGGGACGGTACGACTTGCGGAGGTGGTCGATGATCGACGCGATGATGGCGAGGATGATGCCCTGTTCGACGCCGACGACGACGACGGTGAGCGCGACGAGCGCAGCCACCACGAACTCGTCGGGTCGCAGCCGCAACACCTTCGCCATGCCGTGGTAGTCGACCAGTTCGACGCCGATGAGGAACACCACGGACGCAAGCACCGCCTTGGGCATGTACTGGATCGGCGCGGTGAGAAAGAGCAGCACGATCGCGACGAGGATGCCGGTGGTCACCTGCGCGAGTTGACTCTGGCCACCCGCGCCGTCGACCATCTGCGTCTTCGTGGGGCTGCCGTTGACGACGAACGTGCCGGAGAGTCCGGCCATCACGGACGCGGCGCTGAGGCCGACCAGGTCGACGTTCTCGTCGAAGGGGTCGTTGTACTTCGCCGCGTAGGCGCGCGATGTTGCCGCACTCTGCGCCAGCACCAGGATGAAGATCGACACGGCCGTTCCGACGAGCGCGGGGATGTCGGACCAGCTGACCGCGGGCAGGCCGAGCGAAGGCAGGCCGCTCGGGAGCGGGCCGAGGGTCGCGACGCCGTGCGCGGCGAGGTCCCAGTTCCAGCTGATGAAGATCGCACCGATGACCGCGATCAACGCGCCCGGGATCTTCCCGGTGATGAGCTTCAGCCCGAGGATCGTGCCGAGCACCCCGACCGAGACCGCGACGGTTGCCCAGCTGATGTCGCCGAAGTTCTGGAACGTCGAGATCAGCTTCCCGATCGTGTTCGTGAAGTAGAAGGGCCCGATCGTGATGCCGGTGCCCGCGGGCACGCCGAACATGCCGGCGACCTGGCCGCACGCCACTTGGATGCCGACGCCGGTGAGGAACCCGATCAGGACCGTGCGTGACAAGAAGTCGGCGAGGAAGCCGAGCCGGATCAACCGGGCCACGATCAGGAACACGCCCGCCATCAGCGCGAGCAATCCGGCGAGCGCCACGTACTGCGTGGTCTGCGCGGTGGCGAGGCCCGCGAGCCCGGCGGCCATGACCGCGGCCGTCGCCGAGTCCGCGCCGACGACGAGGTGGCGCGACGATCCGAACACTGCGAACGCGAGCATCGGCAGGAGGATCGTGTACAGGCCGGTCACGACCGGCATGCCCGCGATGCTCGTGTAGCCCATGACCTCGGGAATCGCGAGCGCCGCGAGGGTCACCCCGGCGATCATGTCGATCGGGATCTTGGACGTGTCGATCGGCAGCAGGCCCTGGAAGACGGGGAACGGCTTCTTCGGCTGCGGCGGGGTGGCAACGCTCGGAGCGGTCACCTACGGACAGTGGAGGCTCGCGGGCGCGGGTCGCCTCATCCGGGACGGGTGATCTCGTCAGGTACCGCGGGGATTCATGCCCGCGGCGACATAGATCGCGTCGAGCACCCGCATGTTGGCGATGGAGTCCGCCGGTGGCGTGAGCGTCGGCTCGCCCCGGAGAACCGCGGCGCAGAAGGCGTCGAGCTGGTACTCGTAGGTCGCCCGGCGCGGGAACTTCTCGCTCCGGCGGCCGCCTTCGGTCTTCACGAGCATGCGGTGCCAGATCTGTGGCGCCGTCGGGTTGATGACGCGCATCTCGCCACGCGAGCCCGTTACCCGCGCCGTCGTCTGGATGAGCCACCGCGACCACATCGAGCACGTGACCCGACCGGTGTGCCCACTGGGGAACTTCAGCTCCGCCCGCATCGCCCGGTCGACGTCGGGGGTCCGCAACTTCGCTTCCGCCGAGACCACGTCGGGTTCCTCGAGTCCGAGGAGCCGCGCGGTGTGCACGGTGTAGGCACCGACGTCCATCGTGGCCCCGCCCGCGAGGTCGTACTGGTAGCGGATGTCGGAGAACTTCGGCAGCGGGAAGCACAGCGCGGTCTCGACCCGCTGGAGCTCGCCGAGCTCTCCGCTCTCGACGATCTCGCGCATGCGGTGCGCGAGCGGGTGGTACCGGTAGTGGAAGGCTTCCATGCAGACGCGGCCGGTACGGGTGGCGACCGCGGCGACGGCCTCGGCTTCCTTCGCGTTGGCGGTGAACGGCTTCTCGCACAGCACGTGCTTGCCCGCCTCGAGCGCGGCGATGGTCCACTGCGCGTGCAGGCCGTTGGGCAGCGGGTTGTAGATCGCGTCGACCTCGGGGTCTTCGACGAGCGCGGCGTAGGAGTCGCGCACGTTGGGGATCCCGTGCTTCGACGCGAACGCGTCGGCGCGACTGCGGTCGCGTGCCGCGACCGCAGTAACCGCCGCCTCGGCGTTGGCGCGCGCGGGTTTGATGACGGCGGCGGGCGCAATGCGCGCCGCGCCGAGGATGCCGATGCGAACCCTGTCCATCGCGCGCACTGTAAAGCGTCCGCGACACTGTCGACCGTTCGGTAGCGTGAATCGGTGTGACGGTGGTGCTGGTCGAGGGGGCGAGCGATCAGTTCGCGCTCGAGGCCTTGGCTGAGCGCCGCGGGCACGACCTCGCCGCCGCCGGTGTGTCCATCGCCGCGATGGGCGGCGCGACGAATATCGGCAGTTTTGTCGAACGCTTCGGGCCGCACGGGCGGGGTGCGTGCCTGGCGGGTCTGTGCGATGCGGGTGAGGTGAACGCCTTCCGGCGCGCCCTCGAAGCGGGAGGCCTGGGCGCGAACTTCGACCGGGCCGGTATGGAGGTGCACGGCTTCTACGTGTGCGACGTCGACCTCGAGGACGAGCTGATCCGCGCCGTCGGCGTGGATGCCGTGCTGCACGTCGTCGACGCCCAAGGTGAGCTCGGGTCGTTCCGCACCCTGCAAAAGCAGGCGGCGCAGCAGGGGCGACCCGTCGAGGCGCAGCTTCGCCGATTCATGGGCAGCAAGAGTGGTCGGAAGATGCGTTACGCGCGGCTCCTGGTGGAGGCGCTCGACCTCAGTTTCGTGCCGCGCCCACTCGCCGGAGTGCTGACGTTCGCGTTAGCTGCAGCGACAGGCGACGGTCTGGTCGAGGGCCTGCCAACGGAACTGTACGAGCGGTGATACCTCGCCGCAGCCCGTGCAGCTGATGCGCCACGCGTCGCCGATGCGGGCGATCTCGATCGGCGCCTGTCCGGTGGACATGCGCTTCGGTTCCACTCGGGGCTTGGCGATCGCCGGGAGGTTCGTGAGCGCGAGCTCGAGGTAGGGCCGCTCCGCCTTCTTGGGGCGGGGGAGTCGATCGCCGAGCCGGCGGATCGCCGCGTCGCGTTGGGCGTCGGTCGGATGCAGCCGGGCGAAGCTCAAGAACGCGTACGCGACCTCGACGCCGAGTGAATCCGCGAGCGCGTCGATCGCGTCGTCGGTGTGCACGTTCGTTCCCGCGGCCGCTTCGTACTTCTCGAGCCGTTCGGGTTCGGGGACGGTGTCGGGCCCGGGCTCGGCAAGGAACGCGTCGAGCTCGGCGAGCTGCGTCGCGTCGAACACGCGCGTGGCTTCGGCGATGAGCTCGATCTCGTCGAGGAAGCCGTCGCGTTCGATCCGGAACGCGGGATCCTCCAGCGTGTCCTTCGCGAACATGATCACGAAGCGGGCCGCCACTCCCGGACGCTTGCGGCGCAGGATGCGGCCCATGCGTTGGATCATCTGCCGACGCGTGCGACTCGCGCTCATGACGATCCCGAGATTCGCGTCCGGAACGTCGATGCCTTCGTCGAGGACGCGCGGCGCCGCGACCGCGTCGAGCCTCCGGACCCGGAGGTCGTCGAGAATCTCCCGCCGTTGCCCGCGGGCCGTCGAACCGGTGATCAGGTCGATCGATACCAACGGATCGAGCCGGTTGATCGCGTGGTTCGCGGCGCGCACCGTTTCCGTGAACAAGAGCGCGCCATCGGCGTCTTTGATCGCGCGCGCAAGACTGCCGAGCAGCTCGTATTTGCCGCTCGACTGGGCCACGATCTGGCGCCGCTTCGAGAACGCGTCGAGGTATTCCCGTGCCGCCCGACCGTCGGCGCCGGCGTCGCGCTCGGCCAGGTGTGCGACCGCGGCGAGGAAGTCGCCGAAGTTGTCGATCGGCATTCCGTGGACCGATCGCAGGTGACTGCGCGCATTGACGAGCTTCTGTTCGGTCTCTTGGTATTCGGCGCGCTCCTCGGCCGTGAGCTGCACCCCGACGAAGGCGACGCGCGGTCGCGCGCACACGCCGTCGGCGATCGCGTGCTCGAAGCCGTACCGATGGCAGATGCCGCCGAAGTACGGAAGCAGGAGGTCGGTCACGGCGTCGTCGGAACGTTCGAGCGTTGCGGTGAGACCGAGGCGCTCGTCGTACTGCGGGAGCAACGCCCGGCGGAGGATCCCACCCCCCAACCCGTGACACTCGTCGGCGATGAGCAGTCCGCCGCGCGCGCCGGGCACGGGTTTGTACGACACGGCCGAGTGCCGGGTTGCGACGAGCACGTCACACGAGTCGGGGTCGTCGCGACCACTGTCGCCCAGGCGGCCGATCCGGGCGGCGGGGAGCGCGGCCTGCAGGCGGCCGAACCACTGTTCCATCAGGACCCGCGACGGCACGAGCACCAGCACGAAGCGGCCGCGCCGCAGGGCGTCGGCGGCCGCGGCGATGGCCACATCGGTCTTGCCCGAGCCGGTGACCGCCTCGATGACGCCGCGGCGACCGCAGCGCAGCCAGCTGACGAGGGCGTCGAGCTGCCAGCGGTAGAGCTCGCGCGATTCCGAACTCTGATTCGTGAGCACCATTCAGGGCCGAGGCCGTCCGGACATAAGAAACAACGGTACCGGGCCCCGGACCGCCCCCGGATCACCCGACGCGCGGATGCGGTGTGAACCAGCGGGTGAACCGGCTCGGGAGCACGGCCACACGGTCACCCCAGTCGTAGACCTCGATCGTGCTCGCGGCGGCGTCGTGGAGGGCGCGCCGATCGCGGCCGAACACGATGGGGAGGAAGCCGAGCCCGAGGATGAAGCTGAACGGGAACACGAGAACGCGTATCAGCGCGTGGCCGGCACCGACCTGGCTGCCGTCGAGCGCGACGACCCGGAGCCCGAGCAACGCTTTGCCGACCGTGCGGCCGACCAGCGCCAAGCCGGTCCAGAAGTAGAGGCCGGCGAACCCGACGCTGAGGGCGGCCCACAGCGGACCGTCGTTCTGGGTCGGGTCGAAGTTGTTCGTGAAGAAGAGGTTCGCGAGATACGTGATGAGGAACACGCTCACTCCGAAGAGCAGGGAGATGATCGCGATGTCGATGATGTAGGCGGTGAGCCGCGTGAACGCGCTGGCCGGCGTGTGGGTGATCGCCTGCGCGGTCGTGGTCGCGCCGGGTCGCGGGTCGTGTTTACGGATCAGGCGCCGGCCCGCGCTCGCCGTCATCGCGTCGAGCCCGTTCAGCTGGGCGCGCCCGAAATCGAGCACCGAGGTGGCGCTGTCGGTGACGACGTTGCCGATGTTCGCGTCGGCGACGACCTTGGCGACGTCGATCCGGCTGATGAGGTGGTCGACGTCGATCCGTTGCAGGAGCGCGTCGATATCGACCCGGGTGAGGATCTTGTCGACGTCGACGCGGTCGATCAGCCCGTCCACGTCGATGCGAGCAAGGAGTCGGTCGACGTCGACCCGGTCGAGCACCTCGTTGATGTCGACGCGCTCGAGAACCGCGTCGACATCGACGCCTCCCAGCACCTCGTCCATGTCGACGGCATTGACGACGGGCTGCACCAGCGACCCGACTATCCGGTTGACACTCCGCCGCGCACTGTCGCCGACCACCGCGCCATCCTGACAGAGCGATAGTGAGGCCCACCGGATCGGGGTGCGGCGGGCGCGAGCGGCCGCGGCGTCGTCGGCGCTCGTCCGGCGCGCACGCAGTCCGGGATGCCCGGGGCCGTTCCGGTGCGTCACGACCCGGGAACTACCGACGCCGACGGGCTCGAGGCTGCGGAAACTGCACCCGTTCTGCGGGTTTTGCGCACATGTAGCGGTATACTTACTCTCCGCGCGACCTGCGTGTACGCCCGAGACCGACGAAACCGAGAAGGACCCACTCCATGCGTCGGCTCGCCTGCATCCTCCGCACCGCTGTCGTCGGTCTCGTCGCAGTGGCCGCATCCGGCGTGGGCACCGCGACGGCCGCCACCGGGCCGGCCACCGGCGCGACCGCCCAGGCCGTCCTCGTCGCGCAACACGGACTCGGCGCGGCGCCCCCGTCGACGCGTATCGGCAGTCCGCGCGCGGGCAACGCCGCGGCACGCGTTGCCGCAACGGCTCTGCTCCCGACCTCGGTCGACCTCCGGAGATGGGCGCTGACGCCCGGGTATCAAGGTCCGCTCAACTCCTGTGTGCCCTGGGTGATCGACTACGCGCTCCTCGGCTGGTACTCGAACTTCGCCGGCCGAACCGGTCCGCCGTTCGCCCCCATGTACACGTACTCGCAGATCAACGGGGGCGGCGACTACGGCAGCGACCCGCAAGTGGCGCTCGACATCGCGCAGGCGCAGGGCACCGACACGGTGGCGCACTACATCAAGGGTGACAACTGGAGGCACGTCCCGACCGCATCCGAGCGGGCGAACGCGGCGAAGTACAAGATCACCGGTTACGACATCCTGTTCTCGGGTGCGAACGAGTCCGGGGTGACGACCGCGCTCCGGACCGCGCTCGCCGGGCATCGCCCGGTCGCAATCAAGCTCGCGGTCCGCACCGGCTTCGACAACCTGGGTTCCAGCCCGACCGCGGTCGACAACGACGTCGCCTCGGGCATCCGCGGCTACCACGAGGTGTTGGCCGTGGGCTACGACGCCGCCGGTCTCATCGTGCAGAACTCCTGGGGAACGGGATGGGCCAACCGTGGGTTCGGCCGCATCGCCTGGAGAGTCGTGCAGAAAGACGTCTGGGAGGGCGAGACGATCCGCGGTCTGATACCCGCGACGCCACCGACCGTCCGGGTGGCAATTGCTCGCCACTCGGGTCCGAGGCTGACCCCGACCACGACTCCGATGACGATCACGTGGAGCGGCACGGCGGGGACATCCGGCCCCATCGTTCGTTACGAGGCGTGGTATCAGGTCGACGCGAACAGCCGGGTCGCGCTCCGGCTCCCGTCGGCGAGGCCGAGCGCGGTTCGTATCACCGCCCGGATCGGGCACCGCTACCGCATTTGGGTGCGAGCCCGATCCGCGACGACGGTGGGCGCCATTACCTCCGGTTCGTGGTTCGTCGCCTGAGCCGCGATTCCGGCGATGCCGTCGAGCGCCACATGCTTGACTATCGATCGCGTCCGGATTCGGGTCCGGGCACCGTGCGGTGCGGAAGCGAGGGCAGGTGTTCACTCATCCGGTCGGCCAGGACGAAGTCGCCGACGTGCAGAAACACAAGACCGGGGGTCTGCGACCGTCGAGTGCCGCAACCGTCAACGTTCGTTTCGCATCGGTTCCGCTCTTCGCGGAGTGCTCGAAGAAGGAGCTGAAGATGATCGCGAAGTGCGCGGTCGTCGAGGCTCGGGCGACCGGCGCCACACTCGTGAACGAGGGTCAGCCCGGCACGAACGCGTTCATCATCCTGCAGGGCACCTGTCGCGTGTTGCGCAAGGGTCGGCGCGTCGGTGAGGTCGGCGCGGGCGGGATGGTCGGTGAGCTCTCGATGCTCAACCGTGGTCCACGCAACGCCACCGTGATCGCCGACTCGCCGCTCGAGGTCGCCGTGCTCGAGCGGCGCGATTTCCTCGAGTTGCTCGAGCACTCGCCGTCCATCTGTCACAAGCTGCTCCTGCGGCTCGCGGCGCGCGTGCAGGAGCTCGACGCCCGCACACCCGCCTAGCGGCACCGCGCCGATGGCACCGGTTCCCGTCGCCGACGGGTCGCGCATCGGCCTCGTCATCGGCTCGTCGTTCGTGTCCAATCCGTTCGCGGTCGTCGACCAGGTCGACGTGACCGCGACTAGGCGATGACGACGCGGGCGATGGCCACGTAGAACAGCAGTCCCGCCGTGATGACGAGGGCGTGGAAGATCTCGTGGTACCCGAACACCTCCGGGACCGGATCCGGCCGGCGCGTCGAGTAGACGACCGCGCCGAGTGAGTACACGATCCCGCCCGCGAGCAGCAGCGCAAACGTGAGCACGCCGAGATCGCGCCACAACGTCGGGGCGAACGCGACCGCCGTCCAGCCGAGTCCGATGTAGAGCATCGCCACCAACCACCGCGGTGCGTTCAACCACAGGAGTTGCAACACGACTCCGACGACCGCGAGCGCCCAGACGACAGAGAGCAGAATGCGCGCGCTGTGGTGACCGAGCCCGATGACCGCGATCGGCGTGTACGTCGATGCGATGGCGACGACGATCATCGAGTGGTCGAGGCGGCGCAGGAGCAGCCGGGTCGGCTCGTTCCAGTGACCGCGGTGATAGGTGGCGCTCGTCGCGTACATCAGCGTGAGACCGACCGTGTAGACGAGGACCGCCCACTTGGCCGCGGCGCCGTCGGCGACGACAACGAGCGCGACGCCGAAGAACGGGAACGCGATCGCCGCGATCTGGTGCGAGACGCCGCGTAGGCGGGGCTTGACCGGAACGTTCACACCTCCATGATTACCCGTGATCGTGCTGCATTCGACCGCTCACGGCCTGCCAGCGGGTTCCGTCCCACGTGTTGGGGTGCCCACCATCGGGACCGCCCCGGTTGCAGTGCCGGACCTCGTCGGTGCGGGCCGCGCTGCCGTCGAACGTCGCAAAGCAGGTGTCGGTGACGCACGATTGGCGGTCCGTCGATCCGTAGGCATTTCGCGTGTTCGCACCGAGCGTTGCCATGATGAACCTTCCGAGAGTGGTGGGGTCACGGAAGAGGCGGAGGCTCGAATCGAGCGAGGACTGGACAGGCTCGAACTCGGCGTCGCTCCCGAGGGAAGCTGAAACACCACGGTACACCCGAGGTGGCGCTCGACATCGTGCGGCGGCCGGATCTTGCCGCGGGTCGGGGCCCGGGGCATGCGACACTGACCCCGCGCATGACTGCTCTCCGTCGTCTTCTGGTCGTGATGGCACTCGGCGCGCTCGTCGGCACCGTCGCCGCGTTCTTGGCTCCGTGGCAACTCGCGGTGCTGTTGGGCTGGGACGTCGCCGCCGCGTTGTACGTCGGTTCGGTCTGGGCGAGTGTCGGCTGGTTCACTCCCGAGGAGACCCGCGATTTCGCGACGCGGGAGGACAACAGTCGAGTTGCCACCTCCGTCTTGTTGCTCAGCGCGAGTGTGGTGAGCCTCGTCGGCACCGCGTTCGACCTCACCAAGGCGAAGCAGGCGCACAGCGGCGGACGCTTCCTTCTGACCACGATCGCAGTGTTGACCGTCGCGTTGTCGTGGACGCTCGTGCAAACGGTGTTCACGCTGCGCTACGCACACGAGTACTACACGCCCCCCGAGGGCGGCATCGACTTCAAGACCGACAAAGAGCGGCCCGACTATCAGGACTTCGGTTACGTCGCGTTCACCGTCGGCATGACGTTCCAGGTCTCCGACACCGACATCCAGGCGCGCCGGACGCGTCGGACCGTGACGCGTCACGCATTGCTCGCCTACCTGTTCGGCGCAGTGATCCTCGCGGTCGTCATCAATGTGGTCGCGAGCCTGATCAACAGTTAGCGCCGCGCCTCAGTGTGTCGGCGCCGGGAGCTCGAACCGAGTGAGGCCCTCGTCATCTGGCGGGGACGAGGGCCTCTCTCTCGGTCAAGTTTCCTTCTGTGCATGACGCCGCCCGGCTGTGCTGACGGCGTCACCATGATCATGGACAACGCCGGCCGTCGCGTCGAGCAACGAGCGCGAAGTGTGACGTATCTCTCCTCGGCGGGCCGCCTCAGCGAGGGCGCCGGCGAACCGGGCGCAGTTTCGACGGGCGCGGTACGAGCGCCGAAGCCTCGCGGATCACAGTGGCCGCTTGGCCCTCGGTGAAGCCGTGCTGACGCCGGAGCTCGAAGTTGATCGACTCCCGTGCGACCTCGAGGAGCAGTAGGGCGGTCGCGGTCCGGACGGCGCGTTCGTGCTCGGCGAGCGGACTCGCGCCGTATTTCTCCGAAAGATCTGGAGATCCGCCGTTCATGAAGTCATCATCTCCCTGCGAGTCTCCTGCGGGAAGGTCGGCGGGGGAATTCGTGCCGGATGTCACCGCCCCACGGTCGGCTCCGGGGTCGTGCGATTACGTTCTCGCCATGACAATTCGGCCCACACCGCGCCAAGCCGTCCCCGTTCGTGTCGTGCAGTGGACGACGGGCAACGTCGGCCTCCGGGCCGCTCGGGCGATCATCCGCCATCCCGGGCTCGAGCTCGTCGGGTGCTTTGCGTGGTCGCCGGACAAGGTGGGGGTCGACGTCGGGACGCTCGTGGG
>Ga0075026_100001258_pt1 | contig 10694 bp, 7 predicted proteins | sample Str012_2_FD_71392 | JGI IMG/M metagenome (GOLD analysis project Ga0075026, IMG submission 71392) | Freshwater sediment microbial communities in response to fracking from Pennsylvania, USA - Straight Creek_MetaG_SC_2012 | ecosystem: Environmental > Aquatic > Freshwater > Creek > Sediment...
CGTTGAACACGATGCGGCGCACACCGGGCAGTTGGGCGGCGAGGGGCGCATGTTCGTGCAGCCACCACTGGCGGAACTCGAGGGGCGTCATGTCGGCGCGACGACGCAGGAGGATGACGGCCTTGAACGTCATGACGGCTTTCCGATGCGATGCAGCGGTCGGCCACCCACTCCGAGCGCGAGCACGGCGACGATCTCGTCGGGACGCGGTGCATCGTCGACGCTGATCGCAATCGCATCCATGTCGTCGAACACCCAGATGTCGTGGCAGTTGGTGAGCGGGACGGTGATGCGTGTGCCCGGCCCGCCCATCAATTTGGTGGAGGGGATGATGGCGGGGCCTTTGCCGAGCGCGGCCCGAACGGGCGCACCGAACGCCGGATGGATGAGAGCGGCAGCATGTTCGATCTCGCCGCTGGCCCCCACCACGGCGGCCTTGCCGTACGCGCTCACGTCGGCGGCAGCGATGCCCAGCGCAGCGAGCGCCTCATCGACCAACGTCTGGCCGAGGATGGCGCCGAGCGTCACGAGCTCGGACAGATCCTCGACGAAGACCCCTGCACAGGGGTTCGCGAACACGACCGCGGTGGCCACCTTGCGATGGATGCCCTCGACCGGTCGGCCCATCTCGAATCGAACGGTCTCGACCACGGAGACCACTTTGCGCACATGAAGTTCCACGGAATCGACGGTAGCCGAGCGTGCTCGATCGACCCTGAATAGGATCGCCGCATGACCGACCCGAACCTGATCCTGCCCTCGTGGCGCGATGGCGACGTTCGCACCGCCATCGTCGACTTCCTGGCACGGAGCCCCGAGATCGCTCCGATCGACCGCGTGGCGGTGTTCGACAACGACGGCACGCTGTGGTGCGAGAAGCCCCTGTATCCACAGCTGGCGTTCTTCATGCACGAACTGGCCAAGGCGGTGGAAGCCGACCCGTCGCTCGCCGCACGCGAGGAGTACGACGCGTTGATCGCGCGCGACATGGCACGCGTGGGCGAACTCGGTTTCGCCCGCGTGGGCATGGCGCTCACCGAGTTGTTCATCGGCATGTCGGCCGAGGAGTTCGCTGCGAGGTCGCACCAGTTCCTGTTCGCCGCGCCGCATCCCCGAGGCGAGGGCGTCTATGCGCACGCCGTGTACTTGCCGATGCTCGAACTCCTCGACGCACTGCGCGCCCACGGCTTCGGCGTCTTCATCGCCACGGGCGGGGGCACCGAGTTCGTGCGCGCCGTGAGCCACGAGCTGTACGGCATCCCACCCGAAGCTGTCGTGGGGTCGCTCGTCGGCTACGAGTACCGGCCCATCGCGGGCGCACCCGCCGTGGTGCGCACGGGCATGCTCGTCGGCGAGGCCAACGAGGGCGCGGCGAAGGTGGTGAACATCCAACAGGCGCTGGGGCGGCGGCCAGTGTTCGCGGCCGGCAACTCGGCCGGCGACCGCGAGATGATCGAGTGGGCGATGGCCACCGACGGCCCATCGTTGGGGTTGCTGGTCGACCACGACGACGGCGAGCGCGAGGTGGCCTACGAAAGTGTCGCCGCCAGCTTCGCCAGCTCCGAGAACATCGTCGACGTCGGCCGCCGTGAGGGTTGGACCGTCGTGAGCATGCGCGCCGACTGGACCACCGTCTACGGCTGAACCGGCTCGAAAGCGTCGAACTGGAGGGTGTCGACTGCACCTGGGTGCGCCGAAACCCTCCAGATCGAACCGTTGAGCGACGTCAGTGGTTGCTGCCGTCGGTGCCGGCCGTCAACTGTGCCAGCACGGCATCGAGGTTGAACGACGCCGGCTTCTGACGCGGCGGATACTTCAAGAAGCCCTCGATCTGCGATGCCACCAGACCCTGCATCTTGTAGAGCACCCACAGGTGGTCGATGAGCCAGTCGTAGTAGGTGTTGGAGTTGTCGTCGGCACGCTCGAAGGGATCCTGGCGGAGGTTGAAGATCTTCGGTGCGCGCAGCTTCACGAACGGCTCGAGCCACGCCTGCAGACGCGTGGCCCGCTGCTCCATCAACACGGCCTTGTAGTCGCCGATACGGATGGCGATGATGTCGCCGTCGTCGCTGATGTAGAAGAAGAAGTCGCGCGGGCTCTTGTCGACCTCACCGGTGAAGTAGGGCAGCATGTTGTAGCCGTCGAGGTGCACGTTGAAGAACTTGTCGCCTGCCTGATGGCCTTCGAGCAACTTCTCCTTGATGTTGGGTTCGCCGGCGCACGCCAGCAGCGTGGGCAGCACGTCCTGATGGCACACGACCTCGTTGCGCACCGTGCCGGGCACGGTGTGACCGGGCCAGCGGAAGAACGCCGTGACGCGCCAGCCGCCTTCCCAGTTGGTGTTCTTCTCGGAGCGGAACGGCGTGATGCCGGCGTCGGGCCAGCTGTTGTAGTGCGGGCCGTTGTCGGTGGAGTACATCACGATGGTGTTGTCGGCAATGCCGAGCTCGTCGAGCTTGTTCAGCATGATGCCGACGTTCTCGTCGTGCGCCGCCATCGCGTCGGCGTAGTCGCCCTGACCCGTGCGACCCTTGTGCTTCTCGGCGACGTGCGTGCGGAAGTGCATGGCCGTGGTGTTCCACCACATGAAGAAGGGCTCCTCGGCCGCATGCGCCTCGTCGATGAACCGCAGTGCGTGCTCGACCACTTCGTCGTCGATGGTCTCCATGCGCTTCTTGGTGAGCGGGCCGGTGTCGACGATGGTCTGGCCGCCCTTGCCGTCGGCGTGACAGTGCAACACACCGCGAGGACCGAAGGCCGCCTTGAAGGCCGGATCCTTCGGGTAGTCGGGATGCTCGGGCTCCTCCTCGGCGTTGAGGTGGTAGAGGTTGCCGTAGAACTCGTCGAAGCCGTGCATCGTGGGCAGGAACTCGTCCTTGTCGCCCAGGTGGTTCTTGCCGAACTGACCGGTGCGGTAGCCCAGCGGCTTGAGCAACTCGGCGATCGTGGGGTCTTCCTTCTGCAGGCCGAGGTTCGACCCGGGCATGCCCACCTTGGTGAGACCGGTGCGCAGCGGGTTCTGGCCGGTGATGAACGCCGCGCGGCCGGCGGTGCAGCTCTGCTGCGCGTAGTAATCGGTGAACGCCACGCCCTCGTTGGCGATGCGGTCGATGTTGGGGGTGCGGTAGCCCATCTGGCCACGGCTGTTGTAGCTGATGTTCCACCAGCCGATGTCGTCGCCCCACAGGATCAGGATGTTCGGTTTCGATGTCGCCATGACGTCCTCTCGTGCCTTCGACCGCGCGAAAACGGCGGCTGCTCCAGTCAAGATTGCCAGGTTTGCGAGTGCCGGGCATCCTCCCTCGGGGATGAGCGCACCCGCGCCCCGAGCGTCGGCTCATCTCGCGCCACTACCATCGGACCCGCATGTCCGACATCGGCACGATCGACTCCACCCCGGCACTGCCCGCAATGCCGACGTGGCCCGCCGCGGCGCCACCAGGGTTCCACCTGCTCGCCAAGCCGAGCGGGTCCACCTGCAACATCGACTGCACGTACTGCTTCTTCCTGTCGAAGGAGGCGCTGTATCCCAACGACAAGAGCCGAATGAGCCCGGCGACGCTCGAGCAGTACATCCGCCAGTTGCTCGAGTCGCACCGAGCCCCCAACGTCACCGTCGCCTGGCAGGGCGGCGAGCCCACCTTGATGCGCGTCGAGTTCTTCCGCAGGGCCATGGAGCTGGTGCGCACGTACCAACAGCCGCACCAGACCGTGCAGCACACCTTCCAGACCAACGGCATCCTGCTCGACGACGAGTGGTGCGAGTTCTTCCGCGAGCACGAGGTGCTGGTGGGCCTCAGCGTCGACGGCCCACGCGAACTGCACGACACCTACCGGGTCGACCGGCGCGATCAGGGCACGTTCGATCGGGTGATGCACGGGTGGCGGTTGCTGCGTCGCCACGGCGTGGAGTTCAACATCCTGTGCACGGTCAATGCCGCCAACCAGCACCACGGCCGCGATGTCTACCGATTCTTCCGCGACGAACTCGGTGCCAACTGGGTGCAGTTCATCCCCATCGTCGAACGCGCCAGCGAAGAGACGCTCGCGATCGCCAACCAGGGCTGGAGCGTGCGCGACGACGGCCGCAAGCGCCTGCTCTACACCCAGACCGGCAGCCTGGTCACCGAACGCTCGGTGGGTCCCCGGCAGTACGGCCAGTTCCTCATCGACGTGTTCGAGGAATGGGTGCGCCACGACATCGGCACCGTCTACGTGCAGCTGTTCGACGTCACCCTCGAGGCGTTCTTCGGACGCCATCTGCTGTGCATCCACGCGCCCACGTGCGGCAACGGACCGGCCATCGAACACAACGGCGACCTCTACAGCTGCGACCACTACGTCGAACCCGACTACCTGCTGGGCAACATCCACGACACCCACATGATCGAGTTGATCGCCAAGCCCGAGCAACGCACCTTCGGCACCAACAAGCGCGATCTGCTCACCGCACAGTGTCAGGGCTGCAAGGTGCGCAACCTGTGCAACGGCGGCTGTCCGAAGGACCGCTTCAGCCGCTCACGCGACGGCGAGACCGGCCACAACTACCTGTGCGAGGGCCTCGAGCTGTTCTTCATGCACACCGGCCCGGCCTTCAGCGCCATGGCGCAGCTGCTGCAACAGGATCGCGCACCATCGGAGGTCATGACCACCGTTGCGGCCGAGGACGCCCGCCGCGGCCCATATCAACCGTGCCCGTGCGGCAGCGGCGAGAAGTTCCGGTTCTGCCACGGACCGAAGGCGCCTGCGAGTCGGTTCAGCGGCGTCACGCCGGGCTGATCGACTCGAGCCGTTCCAACGCCACCAGATCGACCCCCACGTTGCGGAGCCGATCGAGCAAACCGCACAGCCCGGCCTGGTCGAGCGACGGCGTGTACAGCGTGGTGCGGCCGTCGGCAGGCACGAGTGCCGCCTCGGGGAAGCCTGCCGCGGTGACGGCGTCGAGTTCGCCGTCGACCACGATGCGATACGACGACGAGATCATCGTTCCACCTCCCCTTTGCCGACCGTTCATCGGCGACATCATCCCCCGTCGACCTCGGCGGAGCATCACCCCGACAAGGTGACTCACGAGCGGCGCGATCCACATGTGCCCCCTAACCTTGCGCCCGTGTCTCAGTCGCGAGCGTCGGCACACCGACGACCGGTGTTCGCCCCCAGCAAGTTCCACGCACCCCGCGTCCCCGACACGCTGGTGTCCCGGCCGCGCCTCGTTGCCACCATCGACGACGCCGACCTCCTGCCGCTGACACTCGTGGTGGGAGCACCGGGTAGCGGGAAGACCTCGCTGCTCGCCGAGTGGTACCTGTCGGCTGACGACGGCAGCGTTGCCTGGATGTCGGCCGACAGCGGCGACACCGACCCGACACGGTTCTGGCGCGGTTGCATCCGGGCGCTGCAGCAGGTGGAAACCGGGTTCGGCACCGAGGCCGACGACCTCATCTCGCTCGACGGTGGGGTCACCGCCGACACCTTGGAGTCGCTGCTCGACGACGACCACCGCCTCCGCGGCCGCATCCGACTGGTGATCGACGACTTCCACCTCGTCTCGATCGACGCCGCGCAGCAGCTCCAGCATCTGCTGCAGCGCGGACTTCAGGGCGTTCGTCTCATCCTCGGCAGTCGCACCGATCCGGCGGTCGGTCTGCATCGACTGCGCCTCGACGGATCGGTGTCGGAGATTCGCGATGCGGCACTGCGGTTCGACCTCGGCGAGACCCGGGCCCTCACCGCTCGCCTCGGCGTCGATGCCGAAGCACTCGACCTCACCGCGCTGCACCGTCGTACCGAGGGATGGGCCGCAGGTGTGCAGATGGCGGCACTGTCACTGGTGGGAGCCGACGATCCGGCTGCCCGCGCGGCCGAGATCGCCGGCAACACCCAGACGATCGCCGGCTATCTCACCGGCGAAGTGCTCGCCAGCCAGACGCCACGCGTCCGCCGATTCCTGGAGAACACGTGCGTGGCCGACGAACTCGACGCCGAGCTCGCGCGGGCGTTGATGGCCGACGGAGCCGACGACGACCACGAACCCGTGACGCTGCAGGAGATCGAAGGCCTTCACCTGCTGCTGTCGCGCACCGACCAGGAAGGTTCGGCGTTCCGCTATCACCAACTCTTCGGTGAACTGCTCCGGTCATTGGTCGCGGCACGCGATCCCGAGCGGCTCCAGCGCCAGCACGAGCTGGCGGCACTGCACCTCGAACAGCGCGGGCGAATGATCGACGCCATCCGCCACCGCTGGTATGCCGGGCAGCGCGCCCTGGCCGCACGGCTGGTCAGCGACCATGCCGTCGCCGTGTACCTCAGCACCGGTGCGCCACCGCCCATCGATCTGCAACGAGGCGTCAACGACGACGAGTTGCGAGCGTCCCCCGCCGATGGCATCGGCTACGCACTCATCTACGTCATGAACGGGCGCCCCGACCTGGCGCGTTCGGTGTTGCACCGGGTCGGCGAGCCCGACACCATCGCCGCCCTGTCGCTCGAGGAGCGCAGCCGGTTCCACTGTGTGTGCATCGGAGCAGAACTGCAATTCGGCGACTCCGCCACCGCCGTGCACCACGTCGAGGCGATGTTCCATCTCATCGACGACGACAGGGCGCCCGTCGATCAGTGGGTGGCCGCGTCGCTTCCCTTCTGGTTGCGAGCATGCGCCTGGGAGGAACGGTTCGACCTCGCCCGACGGGTTCGTGCCCTCATCCCCGACTACCCCGACCCGGTACTGCAGCACGTCGAGATGCCGGGCGCGCTGGCACTCGTCGATTTCGAGGTCGGCGACGTGGCGCGCAGTGCCGCGACGGCCCGGCACGCTCGCGACGCCGCCGTGGCACTCGGTGTCACGGGCGGAGGAGCCGATGTCGCCGCACGCTCGGCGCTCGGGTTGGCCCTGCTCGACCTCGGCCAGGTTGCCGCCGCCGCCGGCGAACTGTCGGCCGTCGCCGAGGCGTCCACCACCGAGCGGCTCCCGTCGCTCGTCCTGGGCACGCTCGGCCTGGCTCGCTCGTTGCGGTGCGACGGCCAGTTCGAGCAGGCGCTCGTCGCGATCGAGGCGGCACGGCAACGATGCGCGCAACGCAACGAACAGCGGGCAATGGCCACTCGGCTCGACCTGGCCGAGATCGACATCCGGCTGGCAGCGGGCGACATCGACACCGCTCGTTCCATCGCCGACCGACTCGAGCCGGGCTGGCGCACCGACGTGGCCCGATCGCGCACAGCGCTCGCGATCGGCGACACCGATCGCGCGCTCGCGCTGCTGGGCCGGAGCACGCCCGACACCGGCCGCCAGGCGTTCACCGTCGCGCTGCACACGCTCGCGATCGCGCTCGTCGACGGGTCGCCCGTCGAGCACGTCGAGACCCTTGCCAACGCGCTGCTCGACGTCGCCGAGCCGACCGGCATCCTGCTGCCCATCGCCGAGGCCGGTGGCGACGTCCTGCAGGCCGCCAAGGCCGCCTCGCGTCGCCGTGAACGAAGCGAGTTCGTGCAGCGACTGCACGCGCTGCAACCGCTCCCGTTGCCGTCGTCGCTGGCCACGCCCCGGTCGAAGGCCGACGAGTTGTCGAGCCGCGAATTGGTGGTGCTGCGTCACATGGCGACATCGATGAGCAACCAGGAGATCGCCGACGAGTTGTACGTGTCGGTGAACACGGTGAAGACACACATCAAGCACGTGCTGCGCAAACTCGACGCCACCTCACGCACCCAGGCGGTGCAACAGGCGCGGATCGCCCGGTATCTGTAGCGACCCGTCGGTCAGGAATCATCCAAATGGGGTGGTCCTCGGCGGGTGGCCGTTCGCGTACGGTGGCGACATGAAGATCGACTGGCGACTGCTGCAGCGTGAGGCCGTCGCCGGCATCCCGGGCGCGATCAGCAGCGTGCCCGACGGCATGGCCGCCAGTGTGCTCACCGGCGTCAACCCCATCCACGGGCTCTATGCCAGTTTCGCGGGCCCCACGGCGGGCGGCCTCACGACGAGCACCCGCCTGATGGTCATCACCACCACCAGCGCTGCCGCACTGGCCGCCGGCTCGGCGCTCGCCAGCACCAGTCCCGACCGTCGACCGGGAGCGTTGATCCTCCTCACGCTCATTGCCGGCGCATTGATGGCGGCCGCAGGCATCGCCAAGCTCGGCCGCTACACCCGCTTCGTCACCCAATCGGTGATGATCGGCTTCCTCAGCGGCGTCGGGTGCAACATCGTGTTCGGGCAACTGCAGGATCTCACCGGCACCACTCCCCCGTCGGGCATCGCGCTCGCCCGGGCGTTCCACGTGCTCACCCATCCGGGCGACATCCACTGGCAATCGCTGTGCGCCGGCCTGGCCGCCATCGTCATCCTCGTGGTCCTCGCACGCACCCGCCTGGGTGCGTTCGCCGCGATCATCGCCCTCGTCATTCCCACCGCCGTGTTGGCGTTCTTCGACAACAACGGGGTGGCGAAGGTGTCCGACATCGGCGAGATCCCCCGCGGCATTCCCCTTCCGGCGCTCCCCCACATCAGCGACCTGTCGCTGTCGGTCGTCCTGGGCGCCGTCGCCGTCGCGGCCATCGTGCTGGTGCAGGGCGCGGGCGTCGCCGAGGCCGCCCCCAACCCCGACCGATCGATGTCGGATCCCAACCGCGACTTCCTCGCGCAGGGAGTCGGCAACGTCGCCAGCGCCCTGTTCAAGGGTCAGCCGGTCGGCGGCTCGGTGGGTCAGACGGCGCTCAACGCCTCGGTGGGAGCACGATCGCGTTGGGCGGCCGTGTTCAGCGGGTTGTGGATGCTGCTCATCCTGGCGCTGTTCTCCGGCGTGGTCGGCCACATCGCCATGCCCACGCTCGCCGCCGTGCTCATCGTGGCCGGCGTCAGTTCGTTGCGTCCGGGCGAAGCGGCGGCCATCTGGCGTACCGGCATGAACTCGAAGATCGCACTCGTCGCCACGTTCGTCGCGACGCTCACCTTGCCCGTCGCGGCCGCCGTGGGCACCGGGGTGGTGCTGTCGATGCTGCTGCAACTCAACCAGGAGGCCATCGACCTCAACGTCGTCGAGATCTACCTCACCGACGACGGCCGTCCGGCCGAGCGGCCGGCACCGGCACGGCTCGAGCCGCACACGGTCACAGTGCTGGCCGTGTACGGCAGCCTGTTCTACGCGGGCGCGCGCACGCTGCAGGTGAAGCTCCCCGACCCGACGAACGCCACGGGCGCCGGCGTGGTGTTGCGACTCCGCGGCCGCACGTCGATGGGCGCTACGTTCTACAGCGTGCTCGCCGACTACGTCACCCGCCTGGCGGACGTGGGCGCGTCGATCACCATCACGGGCCTGTCTGACACGGTGCTCGAGCAGATGCGCAAGGTCGGACGCTTCTCCATGGAAGGTCCCATCACACTGCTGCCCGCCACCGAGACCCTGTTCGAGTCGACCGAGAAGGGCTACCGCACGGCCAACGCGTGGGTGGTGGCGCACCGACCCGCCGACACCGACACCCACACCGACACCCAGACCCAACCCGGCACCGACACCCACACCGACGAGACGACCGGCGGCGAGTCGTGACCGAACACGCGGGCTTCGGACTCGGCGCACTGGTGGCGCTCACACTGGCGTTGGCCCTGTGGTCGCTCATCGACGCACGCATGGCGAGGTGGAACATCTCTGCACCCATGTGGTTCGTGGCCGTGGGCTGGTTCGTCACCAACGGTCCCGGACACATGGTGCCGATCTCGTTGCACAGCGAGGCCATCAAACTCGTCGCCGAGTTCACGCTCGCCGTCGTGCTGTTCGGCGACGCGGCCCGGGTCCGCCTGCGCGATCTCGGGCACGACGCGGGCCTGCCCAGTCGGCTGCTGTTGGGCGGCCTGCCCATCACGATCGCCCTGGGAACCGTGGCGGCCCACCTGCTGTTGCCGTCGCTGTCGTGGTGGGTGTGTGCGGTCATCGGCGCCGCGGTCGCACCCACCGATGCAGCGCTCGGTGCGGCGATCATCGACGACGAACGAGTGCCCGAGCGCATCCGGCGAGTGCTCAACGTCGAGAGCGGCCTCAACGACGGCATCGCCACACCATTCGTGAAGTTCTTCCTCGTCGCCGCGGCGGCGGGCACGTCGCTCGACCAGGGCACCGAGAGCCATGCCGTCGCGGCACTCGCCCTCGGCGTGGTCGGCGGTGTGGTGGTGGGCGCCGTGGGCGGTGCGTCGATGCAGTTCGCCACGCGCCACGGCTGGGCCGGAGCGGCAGCACGGCCCATCGGGGTGCTCGCCCTCGCCGTGCTCTCCTACTCGGCGGTCGTGCAACTCGACGGCAACGGATTCGTCGCGGCCTTCGTGGCTGGTCTGGCCTACGGCGCCACCTCCGACCGGTCGAGCGACGAGGTGCTCGAGCTCACGCATCAGACCGGCAGCTATCTCGCCTCGGTGGTGTGGTTCATCTTCGGCGCGCTCATGGTGCCGCAACTCAGTCACCTCACCTGGCACGACGTCGTGTTCGCGGTGGTGGCGCTCACCGTGGTGCGCATGGCACCGGTGGCACTCGTCCTCGTGGGCACGAAGCTCGACCGCAGCACGGTGGCGGTCGTCGGGTGGTTCGGCCCGCGTGGTCTGGCTTCGGTGGTGTTCGCGCTCATGGCCGTGGAGGCACTCGAGGAGCACATCGCGTTGCGCGCCGACGTCGCCATCACCGCCACGGTGGCGCTCAGTGTGGTAC
>Ga0075026_100001259_pt1 | contig 10693 bp, 11 predicted proteins | sample Str012_2_FD_71392 | JGI IMG/M metagenome (GOLD analysis project Ga0075026, IMG submission 71392) | Freshwater sediment microbial communities in response to fracking from Pennsylvania, USA - Straight Creek_MetaG_SC_2012 | ecosystem: Environmental > Aquatic > Freshwater > Creek > Sediment...
GCTCATCCAGCTGCACATCCGCGATGAGACCGTCCAGCATCACCATCACCGGATCAACGGAAGTCGACGGCGGCGGATCGATCACCCGTCCAGCCTGCCCACACCACCAATCCTGGTCAAGAACCACTTGCGCGAAGCGCTGATTGCGGGCACTCGGCGCTATCTGCCGAACTGAGGGTTTCGCCGTGCAAGGTGACCTGGGTACGCCGGAACCCACCAGTTCGCAGAGCCCACGGCCGACAGGGCGCTGGACAAGGCGGTGTCGATCGAGCACTCTGAGCGGGTGGAGACGCGAGAGTTGGTCGACGCCATCTCAGCTGCGGAGAACGCCCGCGACTGGGAACGTCTCGGGCCATTGTTCTCCGATCAGGTCACCATCGTGCACCCAGGGATCGGGCCGGTGGTTGGGCGTGACGCGAACCTCGGGATCATCCGGTTCATCGTCGCTGCGATCAGCGGGTACACCAGAACAGTCGAGAACCTCATCGTGGAAGGTGAGTCGGGCGCGTTCTGCTTCACGATCACCGGAACGCACACCGGAGACTTACCCGGCTACCCGGCCACGGGCAGTCCTGTCGAGATTGCCGGAGCAATGTTCTTCCGGGTGTCTGCTGGTCAGATGACACACGCGACGGAGATCCTGAACCACGACTCGACTCGCGATCTCAGCCTCCGGTAGCAGCTGAGCGCATCTCGAGCTGTCTCGGTCCCAGCCAACACCGGGAACCATGCCGGTCAGGCTGGGACCGAGACAGGGGTTGCTGCGCGCCACGGGCGGGCTCCGCACCCACGGTCGGAAGGGTGGTCGGCGGCAGGAGTACGTTGGGCCGATGCAAACAGGACGTTGTCTGTGCGGTGCTGTCACCTTCGAACTCGCCGGCGATCTCATCGCCACTGCGGTGTGCCACTGCGATCACTGCCAGCGGCAAAGTGGCGGGGCGTTCTCGGTGAACCTCATCGCCCACGAGTCGCAACTCGCCATCACGGGTGAGCTGACGACCTACGAGGAGACCGGTGAACTGAACGACAACGTCTACGTCCGCCGACGCTTCTGCGGATCGTGCGGTTCACCGATCGTGTCGGAGCTGGCATTGACGCCCGGCATCATCGCAGTGAAAGCCGGAGTGCTCGACGACAAGTCCGCCGTGCACCCGACAGTCGAGGTGTGGTGCGTGGATCGCCAGCCGTGGGTGTCGCTGCCGGGCATGGCCGTGTCGATGGATCGAGAGTAGCCAACTGCTCCATGGAGCTGTACACGCCGTGCGCGTCGCGCCTGGCGTAGGACGGCGGCGAACGTCTGCCGGGTGATCGATCGGGTACCAGCCCGAGAGCACTCTCCAGAACGGACGAACGACGATGCGCAGGTTCTTCATACGACCGACGCTCACCCTGCACGGCCGGACCGTCAAAGGGCTGTGCGGACGGTCGGGCAAGCCGACCCAGCCGCCGCCGACACCCACGCCTGCACGATGACCGTCGTGACGGCCCTCGCCCTCGTCGACATCGCGTTGCGGCTGAGCGACTACGGATCCCGAACACACCCCACCCCGGCGAGGAGGCACCCGAGGACGACGACATGTCCCCCGCCGACCGACTCGCCGACGTCGAGGTCGCCGTCACCCGCACGACCCCCGACCCACTGGCCGAGCAATCGACGTAAGGTGACCAGTCGGATGGATGACCCCGACGCAGTGGAGGTGCGAGCAGCCGACGATGCCGACCGGGCGCGCATCTGGGCCGAGCTGGTCCGCGATCTCGGCAGCGCCGCGGCGTCACGTAAATGGCTCGCCATCTTCGCCGCCACCGACGCTCCGAAGACCGGCTGAGCCGGACGGCTGGGGCGCGCGATCATGTCCATCCTCCTCGCCGTCCTGGCCGCGCTCGTCTATGGAGCGGCGGTCGCCGTGCAGCACCACGAGGCGGCCGCAATGGATCCGGCGCGGTCGCTGCGCCCTCGCCTCCTGTTGGGTCTGATGATTCGGCCGCTGTGGCTGCTCGGCCTGCTCGGCGACATCGGCGGATTCGCGTTGCAGACGGCCGCGCTCACGCTCGGCTCATTGGTGATCGTGCAACCGATTCTCACGCTCAGCCTCGTGGTGTCGCTGCTGATCGGCGCCCGCTTCGAACGCCGTCGACTCGTGGCGTGGGAGTGGCGGTCTGTCAGCGGACTGCTCGCGGCGCTGTCGGTGTTCCTGGTCGTGGCCAGGCCCACGTCGCACAGCGACGCGAGTGCGTCGCCGCGCCGCTGGTTCGTCACACTCGCCACGGTTGCCACCGTCATCGCCGTCTCGACGCTGTTGGGCGCAACGCGTCGCGGCACTCGACGCGCGATGTGGATCGCCCTCGCGGCTGCCTGTGCCGAAGCACTGATGGCCGTCTTCGCCAAGGCGTTCGGCGACCGTCTGGGCCACGGCGTGCTGGGAACGTTCGCCAGTTGGCAGCCCTACGCGGTGGCCGTCTGCGGCGTCGTCACCATGATCCTCGTGCAGAGCGCATACCAGGTGGGCGCGCAGACCACGACACTGCCAACGCTCACCGTCGCCGAACCGATCATCGCCGTCGCCCTTGGTGTGGTGTTGTTCGCTGAGCACGTGCGACTCGACGGTTGGCGCGCACCGGTGGTCGTGATCGCCGTCGCGGTGATGCTGGGTTGCCTCGCGTTCATCACGTCGCATCGCGTCGAGCCCTCGACCACGACGAACGGTTGATCGATCGTCTGATCGCTGCTTCGTCGGATGAGGGTCGGCCGCTACGGATCGGTGTGGGCGAGCGCACCGTCCGGCAACACGAGTTGGTCCAGCGTGTGATGTTGCCGAGTCGCCTTCACCACCACCTGGAACGCGCCACTCACCGGCACTGCCAACAGTGCCCCGACGATGCCGAAGAGCTCCACGGCGATCAACACGCTCAACAGCACGAGCAGCGGATTGACCTTCACCTTGCGCGCCATGAGCCACGGATAGATCAGGCCGTTCTCGACCTGCTGATACACGATGAAGAAGACCAGCGAGATCAGCCCTGCGGAGGGTGAGTACAAGAACGCGGCAAGCACGCACACCGATGCCCCGAGCGTGGCGCCGACCAGCGGCAGCAGGTCGGCGAAGGCAACCCAGAGCGCCAGCACCACCGGGCTCGGCACTCCCAACGCCACGAGGCACACGAACGCGGCCACGCCGGCGATCGCGCTGATGAGCAGGTTGCCGATCATGTACCCGCTGACAGCGGAGGCCGCATCGGAGGCGACACGATCGACCCGGGAGTGCTGACGCCGAGGGATCACACCGCGCACCGTGCGAGCCATCGCGACGGATTGGGTGAGGAACAAGAAGGTGATGAGCGTGATGGTGACGAAGGCGATCACCGCACTCACCACGGTCTTCGCAGTGTCGAACGACGATGCCGTCACGCGGTCGGCAGCGCGGGTCAATTGGGTCTCGTTGTCCTTCACGTAGCGTTCGAGGTGGAGGCGTTGCACGATTCGTCCCACCGGACCGGTGCCGTTCGCCGCCCGGTGCACGGTGCCCGGCAGATCGGTGAGGATGGCCGCCAGTTGCGTGCGCACCGGCAGGACGAACAGGACCACCACACCGATCATCGTGAGGAGCGTGGAGAACACCACGATGGCCGTTGCCAACGTGCGTTTGCCACCAACACGCGACTGCACGATCTTGACCAGCGGCGCGAGCACGATGGCGAAGAACCCGGCGATCATCACCCAGGTGAGTATCCGAGCCGTGGCGAGGACGACGAGGATCGTCAGATACGTGGCCACCACCACGGCGACGGCTCCCACGATGGTGCGCCACGGCACTGCTGACCACGAAGGAGATTCCGCCGCTCGTTCCTCGTCGGACAGAATCAGTGCGTCGGCCTGCCCCACCCGCTCGAACTCGGGGCCAGAGGCGGAAGTATGCATCGTTCCTGGACTTCCCTGAACGGCGCCGTCTCAAACGTCGGTCGGGGTGGCTCCGGCTGGACGGACGGCCAAGGTGATGACGAACGGCAGGTGATCGCTGCCACGGGCCTCGAGGTTGTGCGTCGACACGGCACACACCTGGTCGTTCACGAGGGCCTGATCGAGCCGTGCGATGACGGCAAAGGCGCCGAGCGGCGCCACCGATTTCAGTGAGAACGACGGTCTCCACGACTGCCCGAGTGCATCGATGGCATCCTCCAGCCCCGCCGCCAACAGGTCCTCGAACTCGGGTCGGAACTCGGTGCCGTTGAGATCGCCGGCCACCACCAACGGGCCTGGCACCGTCGGGACGAACGCTCGCAGCTCGTCGAGCTGTTGCTTCCAGATCTCCTGACCGTCCTCGTCGAAGGTGGACCTCGGGTTCAACGCGACGACCGTCGTCAGCACACCACCGATCGTCACCTCCGCGACTGCCACGCGCAGTGGCCCCATCGAGCGCATCGCCGAGCCCTGGCCCAGCGGGAGACGAGAAGCGATCGCGACCGCGTAGTCGCTCGTGTCGGAGGGATCCGACATCCGATGCGGGTGCGAGTGATCACCACCTACGGCATCGAACGTGAGCATGAACCGGGGCGTGGCCTCAGCGATCACGATCACATCAGCGCCACTCGCCGTCAACTGTTCGGCCGACGCTGCCGGCGTTGCGTTGTCGACGTACACGTTCGCGACGGCGAGGCAGAACCGTGGCGCAGTCGTTGCCCACGAGGGTACGCGCCGAGGGATCAATGTCGGCACGACGAGCACCCCGTGGTACACGGTCAGCAGCGCACCGGCGACAGCGAGCAGCACATGCCCGGTGATCAATGCCGCGACCGCGACCAACGGCGCGATGAAGAGCATCAATGGCAGCATGTCGTACGCCACTGCGAGCACCGAGCCTTCGTCGACGGTGAACCAGATCTGCAGCCGATGAGTGACGACGACCGCGGCCAGCGCCGCACACAGGAGCCAGCCGATCAGTGGCAACACCGGAGCCGTCCTGGAGCTGAACTCGTCGGCCGACCCGTCGACGTGCCGGGCGATCAGCGGGAGCGCGACGACGAAAGCCGCCCCGAGGAGCGCGCACACGGACGCCGGAAAGCCCCGCCGGAGTCGGCTCGAATCGACCGACGTCGTGTCTCGTCGCTGCGTCACGGGGCCCGCAACTCCCGATGTGTGAACGTCGCCAGACAGAACGTCCCGTACGCGACGAATCCGACACCGATCACCACCACGAGCATGCGTCCCCACACCTCGGTGGCCAGGCGTCGCAACGCACCATCCAGTCCGGTGGCCTGTGACAGGTCGTAGGTGACAGCGGCGCGCAGCAGGAACACGCCGATCAACCCAATGCCGAGGCCTCGCCCGACCTCACCGAGTGCGCCGAGGTGCTGCGTCCAAGTGCGTCGTCGCGACGAGAGCGACGACAGGTCGAGTTCGTCGATGACATCACCACGAGCTCCGCGGACGAGCCGGTAGATGCCCGCTGCGACGACGACGGCGCCGGCGACACCCACGACCACGCGTCCACCAGCGTGGGCCATGAGCCGGTCGGAGAACGACGTCACCTTGGCGTTTCCATTCGGGTTGGCATGTCCGCCGCGAGCGAGAGCGATCGCCGTCGCGGCAAAGGTGAGATAGATCACCGCGCTCACGAGATACCCGATCCTCGTGATCCGCGCCGTGGCATCACGTCCGCCTGGCAGGCACGCCGAGACCACTCGCCACACGGCGTAGACGACGAGCCCGGCCGCCAGCGCCCACATCAGAGCGGCGCCACCCGACAACTGCGCGATCGCCGTCAACGCGCCGGTCGGGCTCGCCTCCTTGTTCGGCAACTCGACACCGCGAGCGGCTCCGGATGCTCTGACTGCCACGAGGAGCGCCAACACACCGGCCACGAGGTAGACGACACCCTTGGCGAACCAACCGACGCGACCGAGCTTGACGAGGCGCGGATGGTCGCGGGCGCTGCGACCGACGGCATTCTGCGACTCCGCGAGGACTCCTGACATGTGATCACTCCCTTCGAGGCGAGAGGTACCCGAAACTGCCGGCGCGACAAACCCCGCTGCGGCATCGACCGACATCCCGACGGCGACGCCGAGATCTACGCCGAGAAGAACTGCGGCGCTGGGTCTCGAACGTCACGACGTCCGTGCGGCGTTCGGAGGCGGTCGATCGACCGCCGGCCGCGTGGCGATCACCGTTGTGGAGCGGTCGTGCGCGTGGGCGATGAAATTCTGCGTGTCACCCCACCGTTCTCGACAGTGACGAGTTCGAGCGACGGGACGAACTGGGAGGCCACGGCGCGAGGTCATCGATGCGTGCTCCAACTGGTGGGCATTCGAGTCCCTCGCGGCACACATGGGCACCGAGTCGACCGGGGCGGCGCGCCACTCGGGTGAAACCCACCTTGCCGGCCTCGAGATCGGCCACCGCCCCACCACGGAACCGATCGTCGACGAACTCAGTCGACGTCGGAGATTCCCTCGAGGAACGCAGCCAACTCGGCGGGCTTCATGCTCACTTCCTGGCCCATCGTCGGAAAGGCCCGGGTGACGACTTCGTCGTGGAACTCTCGGAACGCCGCGACGCGCTCGCGCTGCAGCCGGGCGTACTCCGCGGTGAAGTCGCGGTACACCTTGCTGTGGCGCGGCACGTGGCCGATGTTGTCGCCGAGCACATCGGTGGAGAACAGGTACTGCACGTCGCACCACGAGCCGGAGCCCAGTCCGATGACGAGCATGCTCGTACGGCGACAGATCTCCGCCGCGACCTCACGCGGCACCACTTCCATCTCCACCGCAATGGCGCCCGCTTCCTGGAACCGCCGCGTGTTGTTCCACACCTCGAGCGCGTCCACCGCGTTGGTGCCGACGGCTCGCATACCACCGGTCCACGAGCTGCGGAAGGGCACCAGACCGACGTGGCCGACGACTGGGATGAACTCGGCGGCGAGCGCCTCCACCGCAGCGAACCCGTACGAGCAATAGACGGCGTCGCCACCGAAGTCCATCAATCGATACGCCTCGCGCAGCACCTCGATCGACCCAGCCAACCCGCGCAGTGGCAGCCCGAACGTGATGAAGCAGTCGGGCGCTGCAGCACGGATGGCGGCGAGGTCGCAGGTCTGCCCCTCGAGTCGTTCGGCGGCCACCAGCATCTCGACGCCGGCCTCCTGTGCGGCACGCGCCTCGTCGGGAGTACGCACGAACAACTGCGTGAACCTCCGCGAGCCCTTGGCTGCTCGGAGTTCCTTGATGGTGAGCCTCGACATGCGCCGCAGACTAGAGCGGCCGTCGCTCAGCGAAGCCAATCGGCCGGGCTGATCTCACGATCGACGATCGAACCCACCGGTGCTCGAGCAGAAGTCGACATCGGCCTCGATCAGGCGAACGAGGGCACCACACCCTGGGTGAGGTTCGTCGGGTCAGCGAGCGTCGCGCGTGGCCTGCCGCTTGGCGCCCTGCGACTTCGACGATGCACGGCGCGCCGGGCTGCTGGCACCGGCCGGCACCACACCGCGCCCAGCCGCAGTGGTGCCTGCGGTCTTGCCAGACCGGGCGGTGCTCTTCGGTGCGGTCGCCTTCGTGGGCTTGGGTGTGGCTGTCGCCGCCGCTGCCAGCGCCAAGCGCTCCGACTTCAGTTCGCTGGCCGCCGCACGCGCCGCGCCGCTGTACGCGCGGGCGACGCGCGCCAACGCATCCTCGAAGATCTCGGCCTTGCGCAAGGTACGCAGGTTCTGCGACTGGGTGGCGGAACGCCGACCGACCGCGGGCACGGTGGCCGCGGCCTGGCGACGATGCAGACCGCTGTACTTGTTGCGCGCCCGACGCACCAGCAACAACAGCTCGCCGAGTTGATCCTCGGTCTGCCCCACGAGTCGAGCGGGCTCCGTGGCGACGAGCAGGGTCTGCTCCTTGGCGGAGAACAGCGACGTCAACTCGGTGGGGTTCATGATGCTCCTCAGCAGGCGGCGGAAGAATCCATTCTCGCGCACCGGGCGGTCACCCGTAACCTTGCCGCGTGACCAGCACCACCCCTGCGATCGACGCCACCGATCCGGGCCGCGACGAGCCGATCAAGGGCACCGCGACCGGCAACGAATTCGTCGCGTTGGTCACCGCGCTGATGGCGATGACCGCACTGGGCATCGACCTGATGCTGCCGGCGTTCCCCGACATCCGCGCCGAGTACGGCATGGCGGCCGACTCGACGAAGGTGGCGTGGATCGTCACCGCCTACTTCCTCGGCATGTCGATCGGCCCTTGGCTCTACGGTCCGCTGTCGGATCGCATCGGGCGCCGCCGCCCCCTGTACGCCGGTCTGGTGCTCTACATGATCGGCGCGTCGATGGCGGCGTTGGCACCCACGTGGACACTCGTGGTCGTCGCTCGCTTCGTCTGGGGCGTGGGCGCCTCGGGCCCACGCTCGCTGGCCGTCACGATGGTGCGGGACCGCCACCAGGGCGACGTGATGGCACGGCTGATGTCGATGATCATGGCGGTGTTCATGCTGGTACCGATCCTGGCGCCGGCGCTGGGGTCCGGGCTGATCCACGTCCTGCCGTGGCGCGCCGTGTTCTGGTTCCCCGCCGTGATCGCGGTGGTGATGATGGTGTGGGTGCGCCGCTTGCCCGAGACGCTGCTTCCCGAGAACCGACGTGCATTCTCGGTGCGCTCGGTCGCGTCCGCCGGTCGGGAGATGGTGACGCACCGCCAGGCGATGGGCCTCACACTGGCGATGACCTTCCTCTACTCCACGATGACCGCCTACATCGCGAGCGTCGAGGTGATCGTGGGCGACGTCTTCGGCCTCACCGCGTGGTTCCCGCTGATCTTCGCCAGTATCGCCGTGCTGTTCGCCGCCAACTCGCTGTTCAACGCGCGGCTCGTGCGGCGCATCGGTGTGATCCGACTGGTTCGGCGCATGTCGCTCGTCGGCATCGGTGCAGCCAGCGCGTTGTTCGCCGTGTCACTACTGCACGGCGGCAAGCCGAACTTCTGGCTGTTCGCCATCGCACTCGCGGTCGCTCTGCCGCTGGCACAGGGGCTCACTCCCAACTGCAACAGCGCAGCGATGGATCCACTCCCTCACGTCGCCGGCACGGCATCGGCCATCATCGCCACGTTCACCACCGCCGGTGGCGCGTTGCTCGGTGGCGTCGCCGCCAACGCGTTCGACGGCACCGTGCGTCCCTTCGCCACGTTCGTGCTCGGCTTCATGCTCGCCGCATCGGCGCTCATCTGGTGGGGCACGGCACGCCACCGCACTCCCACAGCAGCAGGTTCGCTACAGTTGACAGAGTGACTTCTGACGTGTTCATCCTCGGCGGCTTCCAGACCGACTTTGCCCGCAACTACGCCAAGCAGGGACTCGAGATCAGCGATCTGGTCGCCGATGTGGTGCACGGCACCCTCGCCGATGCGCAGGTCGAGGCCACCGACATCCACACCATCCACGTCGGCAATGCGTTCGGTCAACTGTTCAACCGCCAGGGCCAACTCGGCGGCATGCCCGCCACCGTCGAGCCCGAGCTGTGGGGAGTGCCGGCCGCTCGCCACGAGGCCGCGTGTGCGTCGGGCGGTATCGCCATCCTCGCTGCCATGGCCGAGATCGAAGCCGGCCGCTACGACTGCGCGCTCGTCGTGGGCGCCGAGCAGGAACGCAACGTGCCCGGCGACCAGGCCGCCATGAACCTGGGCGCCGCCGCATGGATCGGCCACGAAGGCGAGGGCGTGGTGCACATGTGGCCACACATGTTCAGCCTGCTCGCCGACGAGTACCACGCTCGCTACGGCCTGGATGGGCGTCACCTGTCGGCCATCGGCGAATTGAACTTTCGCAACGCCAAGTCGAACCCCAACGCCCAGACCCGTGCGTGGTCGCACACGCCCGAGAGCTTCACCGACGACGACGTCGCCAACCCGGTGGTGGCGGGCCGCATCCGCCGCTCCGACTGCAGTCAGGTCACCGACGGCGGCGCCGGCTTGGTGTTGGCCGGTCGCACCACGGCCGAGGCGTGGGCCGCGGCGCGTGGCCGATCGATCGACTCGGTGCCGCGTCTCGTCGGCTGGGGTCACCGCACCGTCGGCCTGCCGCTGGCCCTCAAAGTGGCCCGCTCGGCCGACGACGACTACGTGATGCCGCACGTGCGTCGGGCCATCACCGATGCATTCGCCCGGGCCGGCATCGCCGACGTGTCGGGCGTCGACGGCATCGAAACCCACGACTGCTTCACCTCGTCGGAATACATGGCCATCGACCACTTCGGCATCACCGCCCCCGGCGAGAGCTGGAAGGCCATCGAGGAGGGCGTGCTCGAGCGCGATGGCGCCACCCCGGTGAACCCGTCGGGCGGTCTCATCGGGGGCGGCCATCCCGTCGGCGCCACCGGCGTGCGCATGGTCGTCGACGCATCGCGTCAGGTCACTGGCACGGCCGGCGACACGCAGGTGGATGGCGCCCGCACCTTCGCAACCCTCAACATCGGTGGCTCCACCACCACCACCGTCAGCTTCGTGGTCGCTGTCTGAGCGACCGTCCGTCGAGAAGAACTGTGACCCCAATGACCGCAACCGTTGTCAACACCATCACGTCCACGCTGCCCGCCGACGACGAACACCCCTATCGCACCGGCGCCTGGCGTCCCAACCATCGCGAATGGGATGCCGCCGAACTGGAGGTGGAGGGCGAGATTCCCGCCGATCTCGACGGTGTGTACATCCGCAACAC
>Ga0075026_100001260_pt1 | contig 10685 bp, 9 predicted proteins | sample Str012_2_FD_71392 | JGI IMG/M metagenome (GOLD analysis project Ga0075026, IMG submission 71392) | Freshwater sediment microbial communities in response to fracking from Pennsylvania, USA - Straight Creek_MetaG_SC_2012 | ecosystem: Environmental > Aquatic > Freshwater > Creek > Sediment...
GGCCCTTGCGGACCTTCGTGCAGCGCCGTCGCAGACACCGCGTAGCCCTCCGACGCGATCGCCTCGAGGAACTCGTCCTCCGGCGTCACGGCATCGTCGGGGTCCGACAAGGACTCAGACACCGAAGGTCCGGTACGTGGCAGCGGGAGCCGGTACGTCGATGCAGGACATGAGCCAGAGAGTACGAGTTGCGACCTGGCCTCCTCGGCGCCGGTCGCCGGCAGATGGCCAGGTCTTGGTCGCACAGCGGCTGGCTCACGTCGTGCTGGTCGAGAGCCGGCCCGGTCTTGCGACGATCAGTCGCGAAGCGACCGCCGGGTCACGCGCTGGTCAGACCATCGCTCACGGCGACGTCCTCGGGCTCCAGCTCAACGCCTGAGCTTCGTGCCTGCTCGATGAGGAGAGCGACGAAGTCCTCCTGGCCGTGACCGCGACCTACGGCCGCCTGCACGAGCTGGTAGGTCGTGGCCGCGACCGGCAACGGCACCCCCAACGCCCGACCGGCCGCCAACCCGTAGTCGAAATCCTTGCGAAGGAGCTCGGTCGTGAACGTGGGCTGGAGATCGAGGTTGACGATGGCCGGCGTCTTGTAACCGGAGAATACCGAGCCCATGACCGACCCGTTCATGAACTCCATGAAGGCGCTGCGTGATACGCCGCCACGCTCGGCGAGCACCACGATCTCGGCGAGGGACTGCGTGACGACCCCGAGGAAGATGTTGTGGGCGAGCTTGACCAACCGAGCCTGCTCGTCGTCGCCGACGCGCGTCACCGACCGCCCGATGTGCTCCAGAAGGGGCCGCACCTGCACGTAGGCGTCCTCCGGACCTGACACGGCGACCGAGAGCTTGCCGGCCTTGACCACCTTCGCGTTGCCACTCACCGGCGCAGCCAGGAACGCCACGCCGCGCTCGGCCGCGGCATCGCGGATCTTCTTCGACGTCGCCTCCGACACGGTGCTCGAGTCGACGAGGATCTGCGGCACTGTGCTCTGGACGAGCAGCCCGCCTGCTCCCAGGACGACCTGCTCCAGATCGGCATCGGCAGAGACCATCGTGAAGACGACCTCGCGCGTGGCGAGCGCGGCCACGGTGTCGACGATGTGCGCACCGTGCTCGGTGAGGTCTTCGGCCTTGGCGCGCGTGCGGTTCCACACGTGAACCGAGCACCCGGCGAGCAGCAGGCGGTCTGCCATCGCGTGGCCCATGCGCCCGGTTCCGGCCCAGCCGATGGTGGGGTTGTCGCTGATGGTCATCAGGTACCTCTTCCAGGGTCAGTCTGTGGTCCGAATCTCGGTCAGCCGGGTGTGGTCGAGGAGCTGCCCAGGTACAGACGGGCCACCTCGGGGTCGTCCAACAGCTCTCGACCCGACGCGCGAAGGCGGACGCGACCCGACTCCAGGACCGCCCCCTGATCGGCAACTGCCAGCCCCGAACGTGCGTTCTGCTCCACGAGCAGAACCGTTCTCCCTGCCTCAGCGAGGCGCGCGATGCTCAGGAAGACGAGGGCGCGTGACTTCGGGTCGAGCCCGATCGACGGCTCGTCGAGAAGGATCACCTTCGGATCGAGCACGAGAGTGCGGGCGAGCTCCACCTGCTTCTGCTCACCGCCCGAGAGCGATCCCGCGTGGGCGTTCGAGCGGTCGCGGCAGATGGGGAAGGCGTCCATCGCTTCAGCGACGCGCCTACGCACGACAGCGTGGTCCCGGATCGCATAGCCGCCCATGAGCAGGTTGTCGTAGACGGTCATGTTCGGGAACAGGCTGCGTTCCTGCGGCACGTGCACGATGCCCAGCAGCAGTCGATCCTTCGGTGAGAGCCGGTTGATCTCGCGGTCCTCGAGGTAGACGCTGCCGTGCGACGGACGCAGCAGCCCGCTGACCGTCTTCAGCACGGTCGACTTGCCGGCCCCGTTGGGGCCGATCAGGCAGGTGACGGTGCCCGCCTCGACCTCGAGGTCGACACCTTTGAGGATGTCGCCGGCACCGTAGCCGGCGACGACACCCTCGATCCTGACGATGGGGCTCATCTCACGTCCCCAGGTAGGCGTCGAGGACCAGCGGGTTCTGCTGAACGTCCGCCGGGGATCCGGCGTAGATCTCCTTGCCGTTGTTCAGCACGACCACCGGGTCGCACAGCCGCATTACGAACTGCATGTCGTGCTCGACCACGAGGAACGTGACACCGGCGGAGTTGCGCTCGCGAACGTGCCGTTCCATCGTGTCGATCATGATCGGGTTGACGCCTGCGGTCGGCTCGTCGAGGAGGACCAGCCGAGGCTTGCTCATGAGGACGGCTGCGAACTCCAGGAGCTTGCGCTGCCCGTACGAAAGCTCTGAGGCCAGCAGGTCGGCGACGTGCGTCATCCGGAACTCCTCGAGGAGCTCGGCCGCCCGATGACGGTCGTGGCCGGACACACGGGGCAGCACCAGGTCCCGCCAGCGGTAGCCCCCAGCCACCACGAGGTTCTCGGTCACCGACATGTGCGGGAAGACGCGCGCCTGCTGGAAGGTTCGGGTGAGCCCGCGACGGTAGAGGTGACCAGGGTCGCTCCCCGTGACGTCCTGGCCGCGGAAGCGGAACTGCCCGCCGTCGGCTTTGAGGTATCCGGTGATGAGGTTGAACAGGGTCGTCTTGCCCGAGCCGTTGGGACCGATGAGCGCGGTGATGCTGCCCTCCTCGACGGTCAGGGAGCAGTCGTCGACGGCGCGCACGCCGCCGAAGGCCTTCTGTGCGGAGGTGACCTCGAGGAGGGCCGTCATGCCGCACCTCCGGACGGCACGGGCACGCCGGCGCCACCGCCGCCACCACCCGCCGAGGGCGGAGAGGCGCCGTCGGTTGCGTCGGGACCGGACGAGGCCGCGACAGCACGTCGTCGACGCATCCGATCGGCGATGGTCGGGAGGATGCCGCGTGGCATGAGGAGCATGATCAGCAGAAATACCCCGGCATACGCGATGAGGTAGAACTGGCTGCCGCCGAGTCGGTACGCGAGGTACTGCTGGCCGGGCACGAGGATGAACGCCCCGATCACCGGTCCCCAGAGGGTGCCGCGCCCGCCCAGGAAGGTCATCAGGACCATGCCGATCGTGATGATGGGGTCGATCGCGAACTGCGGGTAGATGAACGACTCGTAGTACGCCCAGACGCCACCCGCCATGGCCACCAGAGCGACGCTCACGGAGAACGACAGCACCTTGACCCCGGTGACGTGCACGCCCACGCCCAACGCCTTGTCCTCGTCGGCGCGCACGGCGTCGAGGGACATCCCGACCTTGCTCCGCATCGACAGGTACGTGATCAGCATCGACGTGAGCAGGATCCAGAGCATGGCGTAGTAGAACGGCCACTCGAAGCGCGCCAGCTCGAACGGCGGGGTCGGCATCGCCAGCCCCTGCGCGCCTCCCGTCACGCCGTCGAGGTTGAACGCGAGCGTCTGTGCCACGAACAGGAGGGTGATCGTGACGATCGCGAAGACGTCGGCCCTCGTCCGCATCGCGACGTAGGCGATGGGCGCCCCCACTGCTGCCGCGACGAGACCGGCCAACGGCAGGATGAGGAAGGGCTCGTAGCCGGTCGTGACGTCGTGGTGCTGGAACCACAGACCGATGAAGTAGGCACCGAGGCCGAAGAAGGCAGCGTGGCCCAGCGAGGGGTAGCCGGCGAATCCCCCGACGAGGTTCCACGCGCTCGACATCGCGGCGTACATGAGGGTGAAGATGAGCAGGTTGAGGACCCAGTGCTCGAAACCGAACAGCGGCAGGGTCATGAACACGACGACGAAGACGCCGCCACGCACGATCGCACGCACGTTCACAGGGCTCCTCGTTCCACGGTCCCGAAGAGTCCCTGCGGACGGATGAGCAGGACGAGGATCAGGATCACGAAGAACGTGAAGCTCGACCACGTCGGCGAGAACACGGTGGCGACGACCGCGGACGACGTCGACACGATGAGTGCGGCGATCACCGCTCCGCCGACGCTGCCGAGACCGCCGAGCACGACGATCGAGAGCAGCTCGGAGATCAGGTCGTAGTGGCTGCCCGAGTTGAACGGGTACAGCAGTCCGTACACCGAACCGGCTGCCGCCGCGGTCGCCGCGCCGAGACCGAAGCCCAGCGCGGCGACCCTCTTCGACTCGACGCCCAGCAGCTCTGCCGACATCGGGTTCTGAACCGTCGCCCGCACCGCCCGACCGAACCTCGTCCTGTTGAGCAGCAGGAAGAGCAGTCCGAGTGCGATGAGCGACAGCACGAACGCGATGACGCGGACCACCGTGAACTGGAAGCCGAACAGCGTCCAGCTCGAGTTCGCGTAGTCGGTGTTGGTGCTGCGGTAGGTGGTCTGCCACACCACGCTCATGACGCCTTCGAGCAGAAGCGCGACGGCGAACGTCACGAGCAGGCTCAGCTGTGCAGAGTCCTCGCGCTTGAGGGGGCGCAGGAAGACGAGCTGGATCACGACCCCCAGACCGAACATCAGCACGGTCGTCAGAGGAATGGACAGGATCGGGTCCAGACCGAAGGAGCTGAACAGGGTGTAGGACAGGTACGCCGCGAGGATCACGAACGCCCCCTGCGCCAGGTTCACCACCTTCATGATGCCGAAGATCAGCGTCTGTCCGGACGCCATGAGGGCGTAGACACCACCCGTCAGGATCCCGAGGATCACCCCTTGGACCAGTGCGTGCACCGCCTAGGTCACCCGCCCCAGTTGGGCTTGGGGTAGACGGGCGCCGCCTTCGCGACGTCGGACGGATACACCGGGACGAGCTTCTGGTCGATCCACTCGATCAGCGAGAAGCTGCCCGTCGGCCGACCGACGGCGTCCCAGCTGAGGTTGCCGACCAGGGTCGGCCACGTTCCGGAGTGAAGGGTCGAGATGATCGTGGCGTTGTCGATCTTCCCTGTCTTCGCCGCCACCTGCTCGATGAGCTCACCGCAGGAGTACGCCTCCGCTGACGACGGGTCGATGCTGTTCTCGGTGCCGCCGTACTTCGCGGTGTAGGCCGCGACGAACGCGGGGCTGCTCGGCGCCGGCGACCCCGGGTACCAGTCGGCCGCCGACATGATGCCGTTGACGTTGTTGGCACCCACCTTGTTCGGGAACTCGACCGGCGAGTTGGCACCGTTCGACATGTACATGAACTTCGGGCTGAACTTCAGCTGCACCAAGGACTTGACCTGGGCGTACGCGTCCTCGCTCTGCGTGCCGCTGACCAGGACGTCGGGGTTGGCGGCCGCTACCTTGCTCATGATGGGTGTCAGGTCGCGGGTCTCAGCCGGGTACACCTGCTTGTAGACGGTCTGGATTCCGGCCGCCTCGAACCGCAGGCGGATGTTCTCCGCGATCGGCGCCGAGAACGGGTCGTCGAGCTCGGCGTACGCAGCAGTCTTGGGCTGGTCCGCCGTCGGGAGCGAGAGCACCCAGTCCGCGTAGACGTCACCGGACTTCACCACCGGGGCCGGCTGGACGAAGAAGAGGTTGTCGAGGTTCTGCGCGAAGACTTTCGGACCGCCACCGGCCGGCTCGAGGAACGCGTAGCCGTAGCGCTTGGCGACCTGGGACGCCGGGATCGTCAACAGGCTCGAGAAGGGGCCGAACACGAGATCGACCTTGTCCTGCGTGATGAGGTTCTGGTAGTTCGTGACCACCTGCGTCGGGCTCGACGTGTCGTCGACGATCTTCATCTGCACCTGACGGCCGAGGATGCCGCCCTTCTTGTTGACCTCGTCCGCCCACAGGTCGTAGCCGGCCTTGACCGCCTTGCCCGAGTCCGCGAAGTCGCCGGTGAGCGACACCGAGGCGCCGATGACGAGGGGCGCTGTGGTGGACGGGGACGGAGCACCAGACGAGGTGCTGGGCGTCCCGTTGGTCGTGCTAGCGCACGCGCTCACCGTCAGGAGAACGGCCGCCCCGGCCATGGCGAACACATATCGCTCTCGCAATCGATTGCCTACTGCCATCGCCAGCTCCCTTGCCGGTTCGAGGGTGGTCCGCGGCGCACACCGGATGCATCCGAGGTCGTTCCGAGAGGGTTGAGGCAGTCCCATCTAGCCGACTGACCGCAACCGATTGTGGCGACTCTCCACCCGAGGACGGCGAGAGTCAAGAACCCGAGGGTCACGAAACAGCCCGGTGGAGTCCGGAGGACGAGCAGACGTGTCGCGTTGTCGATGGGACAGCTCCCCCATATCCTTCGCCGGATGACCAAGGTGAAGCTCGCCGATGTCGCCCGGGCCGCGGGGGTCCACCCCGGCACGGCGAGCCGCGCCCTGAACCCGTCGCAGAGCGGGCAGGTCAGCAAGGAGACCGTTCGTCGCGTGACGCGCGCTGCGGAGCGGCTCGGGTACGTCCCGAACGCGCAGGCAAGGGCCTTGCGGACCTCCCGATCGCAGCTCGTCGGTATCGTCGTTCCCGACATCACGAACCCGCTCTTCCCGCCGATCGTCCGGGGCGCGGAGCACGTGCTGACGGCGGCGGGCTACACCGTGCTGCTGACCGACACCGACAATGACCGCGACCGCGAGCGACGCCAGATCGACTCGCTGCGCGGGCGAGGAGTCGATGGGTTCATCGTCGCGACGGCTTTGTGGAAGGACCCCATGCTGGCAGAGCTGGCCGCGGCGGAAGTAGTTGCAGTCCTGGCAAATCGGAGCACTCTCGACAGTCGGTGGCCGTTTGTCGGTGCGGACGATCGGGCCGGGGTGCGGCTCGCGGTGCATCACCTGGTCGAGCTGGGACACCGTCACATCATCCATCTTGCCGGTCCGCAAGCGGCATCAACGGGGAAGGACCGGGCTGCCGCGTTCCGTGCCGCCGCGAAGGAGTGCGGTCTCCCCGCCGGCGACGCCCGGGTGCTCGTGTGTTCGGCGTACACGGAGGTACAGGGTCGGACGGTCATGGCTCGAGCCTTGGCAATGGCGGGCACACGCTGCACGGCCGTCGTGGCGGGCAACGATCTCATCGCTCTCGGGGCCATCGACGCGATCATCGACGCAGGTCTACGGTGCCCGGACGACGTCTCGGTGGTCGGCTTCAACGACATGCCCTTCGTCGAGCGGCTCCAGCCCCCGCTCACCACCGTCCGCGTCCCGCTCGAGCGCATGGGAGGCATCGCCGCGGACATGCTCATCACCGAGCTCGACGGCGAGTTCAGCCCGGCTGCACCCACCCGTACCCTTCTCGGCGTCGACCTCATCGTGCGCGGATCCACCGCGCCGAAGGCCCCGTACCGGGGCGGACGGCGCCGGTCCCCACGCGCGAGCTGACGCGCGTGTCCTTGACAGCCGAGATTACGTTTCGTAGGTTCGCGCAAACGATTGCACCCCGAACCATCTTCTCGACGGGAGCGTGCCATGGCGAACGCCCGGCCGATCGCCGCCCCCGGACACATGGCCGTCGATTACGAGGAGCGGGTCGATTTCGCCCGCCTGCGCGACTATCGACTCGCACGTGCCCGTGCCTCCCTCGAGGGCAGTGAGTGCGGCGCCTTCCTGCTCTTCGACTTCTACAACATTCGCTACACCACCCAGACCTGGATCGGTGGCGCCCTCGGCGACAAGATGACGCGGTACGCCCTGCTGACGCGCGGCGGTGAGCCGATGCTGTGGGACTTCGGGTCGGCTGCGCGCCACCACCGGCTCTACAGCCCGTGGCTCGACCCCGCGAACTGTCATGCCGGCATGCTGGGCATGCGCGGCGCCATCGCGCCGACTGCGGGTCTCATGCGCGATGCCGTCACCCAGATCAAGGGCTTGCTCGTGGAAGCGGGGGTGGCCGACGCCCCTGTGGGCGTCGACATCGTGGAACCACCGTTCTTGTTCGAGATGCAGCGCCAGGGCCTCACCGTCGTCGACGCGCAGCAGCTGATGCTCGACGCCCGACTCATCAAGTCCCAGGACGAGATCGTGCTGCTCAACCAGGCGGCGGCGATGGTCGACGGCGTCTACCAGGACATCGTCGAGGCCCTGAAGCCCGGCATCCGCGAGAACGACATCGTCGCGATGGCCAACAAGCGACTGTACGAGATGGGCTCCGACCAGGTGGAGGCCATCAATGCCGTGAGCGGCGAGCGCTGCAACCCGCACCCGCACAACTTCTCCGACCGGCTGATCCGCCCTGGCGACCAGGCGTTCTTCGACATCATCCACTCGTTCAACGGCTACCGGACGTGCTACTACCGCACGTTCAGCGTCGGCAGCGCGACCACGAGCCAGCGTGACGCATACACGAAGGCACGCGAGTGGATGGACGCCTCGATCGCCATGGTGCATCCGGGCGTGGGAACCGACCAGGTGGCGGCGGTCTGGCCCGAAGCCACCGAGTTCGGGTTCGAGAACGAGATGGCCGCGTTCGGACTGCAGTTCGGCCACGGCCTGGGTCTCGGACTTCATGAGCGCCCGATCATCTCGAGGCTCAACAGCATGCGCGAGCCGATCGAGCTGCGGCCCGGCATGGTCTTCGCCCTCGAGACGTACTGTCCGGCCACCGACGGATTCTCTGCGGCGCGGATCGAAGAAGAGGTCGTCGTCACCGACGACGGTCCGCGGATCCTCACGCTCTACCCGGCACAGGACCTCGTCATCGCGAACGCCTACTGAGCCTCAGCCAGGGAGGGGACTGCCGTGTCCTACGATCACCAGTCGCTGATCGCGAGCCTGCACACCGACCTCTACATCGGCGGTCGGCCCGTGGAGGCCTCGGACGGGGGTCGATTCGACGTCATCGATCCCGCGACCGGCGACATCATCACCACGGTGGCGAACGGAACGGTCGACGACGCGGCCCAGGCCGTGGAAGCGGCGGCCACCGCAGCCGAACCGTGGGCCGCTACCGCCCCTCGTCGCCGCGCGGAGGTACTGCGCATGGCCTTCGAGCTCATGTCAGCCCAAGCCGAGGACCTCGCCCACCTGATCTCGCTCGAGAACGGCAAGGCCCTACCTGACGCGCGCGGTGAGGTTGGCTACGCCGCAGAGTTCTTCCGCTGGTATTCCGAGGAGGCCGTGCGCATCAACGGCTCGGTGTCCACCGCGCCGTCCGGGGCCAACCGGATCCTCGTGCTGCACCAGCCGGTGGGAATCTGCGTGCTCGTGACACCCTGGAACTTCCCCGCGGCGATGGCGACACGCAAGATCGGCCCGGCGCTCGCGGCAGGCTGCACGGTCGTGCTCAAGCCTGCGAGCGACACGCCCCTCACCGCGCTGGCCATGGCGCGCATCCTGAGCGAGGCCGGGGTTCCGGACGGGGTGGTGAACGTTCTGCCCGCACGACGGTCGGGTGCCGTCGTCTCGGCGATGCTCGCCGATCCTCGGGTGCGCAAGGTCTCCTTCACCGGCTCCACGGAGGTGGGTCGGCTCCTCCTCAAGGAAGCGGCTGATCAAGTCGTCAACGCGTCCATGGAGCTCGGGGGCAACGCGCCCTTCGTCGTCTTCGCCGACGCCGACCTCGACGCTGCGGTCGACGGGGCGATGATCGCGAAGATGCGCAACGCGGGCGAAGCCTGCACGGCGGCCAACCGCTTCTACATCGAGGCCACCGTGGCGAACGAGTTCGGTCGTCGACTCGCCGAACGCATGTCGGCCCTCGTCGTGGGACCTGGATACGAGGACGGTGTGGAGGTTGGTCCGCTGGTGAACGAGGAGGCTGTCGAGAAGGTCGACGCGCTCGTGCGGGCGGCTCTCACGCATGGCGCCACTGCGATCACTGGAGGAGCGCGCGCTGACCGCCCCGGGTTCTACTTCGAGCCCACCGTTCTCCTCGACGTGGCATCGGACTCGCCGATGCTCGCCGAGGAGATCTTCGGTCCGGTCGCCCCCATCGTCACCTTCGACGACGAGGACGAGGCGATTCGGCTGGCCAACGACACCGATTATGGCCTCGTCGCCTACGTCTACACCCGCGACCTCGCACGCGGCCTGCGTGTCTCCGAGCGTCTGGAGTCGGGGATGATCGGTCTCAACAGAGGACTGGTGAGCGATCCTGCGGCGCCCTTCGGGGGCGTGAAGCAGAGCGGGATCGGACGTGAGGGCGGCCACGAGGGCGTCCTGGACTACACCGAGTCGAAGTACGTCGCCGTGCAGTGGTGACGTCGATGTGAGGGAATCCACGACCATTCCGCGACCGTCGTCCCAGCAGTCTGCGCCCTCGACCGGCGAGGTCAGTGGAAGAAATGACGCGTCCCGGTGAGGTACATGGTGACGCCGGCGGCGATCGCCGCAGCGATCACCTCGTCGTCGCGCACCGATCCCCCGGGCTGCACGACGGCCGTCACGCCGGCGTCGAACAGCACCTCGGCCCCGTCGGGGAACGGGAAGAACGCGTCGGACGCCGCCACAGAGCCGCGCGCGCGATCCTCGCCGGCCCGTGTGACCGCGAGACGGCACGAGTCGACGCGGTTGACCTGGCCCATGCCGACGCCGACGGCGGCGCCGTCCTTCGCCAGCAGGATCGCGTTGCTCTTCACCGAACGCACGGCGCGCCAGGCGAACACGAGATCGCGCAACGTCGCCGCATCGGCCGGCGCGCCGCACGCGAGGGTCCACGACGACGGGTCGTCGCCCGCCGCGTCGACCTTGTCGACCGACTGCAGCAGGATGCCGCCGCTCACCGGGCGGATCTCGATGCCGCCGTGCGCCGGGACGTCGTTCGCGACGAGCAGGCGCAGGCTCGGCTTCTCGCGCAGGA
>Ga0075026_100001261_pt1 | contig 10681 bp, 16 predicted proteins | sample Str012_2_FD_71392 | JGI IMG/M metagenome (GOLD analysis project Ga0075026, IMG submission 71392) | Freshwater sediment microbial communities in response to fracking from Pennsylvania, USA - Straight Creek_MetaG_SC_2012 | ecosystem: Environmental > Aquatic > Freshwater > Creek > Sediment...
GTCTTGAGCGTCGTCGTTGGACACACACCGACGAGCGTCGATGTCGGCCAGCAACCCGTTGGAGGTGTGCATGTTGAAGACGTAGTCCCCCATGTGGTCGCGCCAGTTCGGCCACTTGATGGCACGGATTTCTTCACCAACGTCTGCCGCCACGAATTGGGCGGCATCCTCCTTGGAACGCAGGCTCGGGTCGATCACCAGGGAGCCGTGGCTCACCTCGTTAAAGGGCGCCGTCTTCTCGGTGATGATCCAGGCGGCCTCCAGGATGGGGTCGTACTTCTCATCCGTGCCGGTGGTCTCAAGGTCGATCCAGAACAGGTACTTGAACTTGCCCATCAGGTGAGTGCCTTCTTCCTCTGTCTCTTCTTTTCCCGAGCACCCCAGGTGGAGCGCCAGGCGATTTCAGAGACCATAGCGCGGTAGTCATCACCGTCGTCAAGTTCGTCGTGCAGAATTAGCTCACGACGGTGGGCCACGACCTTGGCTCCCGTCATGGGATTCACTGCATTGCGGGCTACGTCCCTGTAGGAGAAAGCCAGGCCGTTCTTCTGCCAGTCCGGGAGGGAGTCCCATCGGATGCCCCGCCGCTCCAGCATCTTGACCCGATCCTGGGGCTTGACCTGCCGCAGCAGCGACGTGGCCGTGCGCTTCGAGAGCCCCTGCTTCCTGAGGGTCCAGTAGATCCAGCCGTTCAGGCAGCAGCGACGGGCATCCGCCTGGCGCCACGAGAAATAGGCCACGACGTCATCGAGCGTGTCCCCAACCCAGATGCGCGAGTCGAAGTGGACCGGCGTGCCGGCAGCGATGGAGAAGGTGGCGGTGGCCGAAGCGGCCGAGATCGAGACGAGCTTCTCAATTGACCTCTTGAAGAAGTCCGTGTCCTTGGGCAACAAGACCGAGATCTCGTCGCTCTCCACGAACGCGTAGACGCCGCCCACGTCTTCGAGGAGCTGGGCCGTGGTGGCAAGCATGAGGTCGCGGAAGCGGGGATCGAAGGGCTTGTCGAATTCCTGGTCCAAGGTGAACTTGGAGAAGCCCCGGCCGTCGACTCGCAGCACGATCCACTTGTCAGGCTCGACCTTCAGGCCGTGGTAGGCCTCGCCGGCCCGCATGAGCGCCTCGAATTCGTCGGGGTTCACGCGAAGTCCTTGGTCTTGATCTTGACCTTGTCGCAGTCGGGGTCCTTGAGGTCGCGCCAGAAGACGACGCCCTCGAAGTAGCCCAGCAGGTTGGTCAGCTCGGCCAGCCGGTCGCGAATGCCGTCGTAGTCACGGGGGAACGTGAGGAGCGGCACCCGGCCGTGTGGCACGAGGGTGTGGTACCTGTAGGAGTCGGAGTTGCCGTTGATCTTCGGGCCGACCAGCTCGTAGGTCCCGGGGATGTCCCAGTCCTCTGGGTTCTGGTTAGCCAGGGCCTCGTCGTAGAAGGCTGAGAAGCCGGACTGCTCCATCGGCTCCCAGCCCATGACCTTGCCGGTGACCTCGTCCACATTGACCTGGACGAAGCCTTCGGGCGCGGTCTTGCCTGGCTTCACCTCGCGGCGAGCCCAGGCCCTGTTGCCGTCGAACATGACGCAGGTGCCGTCGAACTTGCGCGTGGCGACGCCCTCGCCCTCGATCACCCACTCGCATCCGGGGGTGACGTCTCGAAGGACGTGGTTGCGGTCTTCTGGGTCCCTCACGAAGAGGGTCGAAATTTTCCTCACGCTACAGCTCTTTCCGTGATAGCGCGCTCGACGTTCCAACCGCGAGCGAGACGAGTTCTAAACGTGCTAGATCCAACCACACACCGCGAATCTTCCAACCATTCGACAACGAGCCGGCGTTCGCCAAAGGCTTCCACATACACGTTGTCTCGTCGGTTTCTAGCATTCTGGCTGGAAGTCACCCATCGACAATTGCCAGGTCCATAGTTCCCCTCGTTGTTGCGACGATCCAGAACCAGATGATCGGCATAACCATTCTTCAGGGACCAGTCGATGAAAGAAGAGGAGTCCATCCACTCTTCGTCCACGGAAATCCCCCGCCCTCCGTAGCTGACAAAATCGGGTGACGAAGGAAGCAGGCACCGATTCTTCATGCCCTTCCAAATTCCATAGAGACGAGTGTGGGTGGCCCCGTGGGTTCTCCGCGCTGGCATTGACCTAGCTCACGCCCTTGTAGTTCAGGATCTGTGACAGCGTGTGAAGGGGGCGAACCAGGTCGGCCTGATCCTCCATCACCTGCTCGATGGCCTTGTACGCCCGCGGGTCCTCGTCGATCAACGCCTCAGCGTTGTCCGAGTTCCACGCCTTGCCCTCCATCTGGGTCTGGAGGGTGGCGATGTCTAGGGTGCGGCGAGCCTGCCCACGACCCAGTCGACGGCCGGCCCCATGCGAGCACGAATCGTAGCTGGCCGGGTTGCCCAGACCCTCCACGATGTAGGAGCGCGTGCCCATGGAGCCGGGGATCACGCCGAGGTCGCCCTGGCGTGCCCGAATGGCGCCCTTGCGGGTCAGCCAGACGTTGCGGCCGTGGTGGTTCTCCATGGCCGAGAAGTTGTGGTGGCAGTTGACCAGCGTGGTGGCGGTCGCCGGCCCCCCGAGGCCGAAGGCGTAGCCCACGTCCTTGAGGACGGCGTCCATCATGGTCTGGCGGTTCGCCATGGCCCAGTCCTGTGCCCACAGCATGGCGGCGATGTACTCGTTGAAGTCGTCGGTGCCCTGCACGAGGTAGGCGAGGTCGGGGTCGGGCAGGTCGATGAAGTAGGCCTTCATGTTGCCCTTGGCCTTCTCGATGTAGCGAGAGGCGAGCTGGTTGCCGACGCCACGGGAGCCGGAGTGCAGCACGACCCAGACGCGATCGCGCTCATCGAGGCAGACCTCGACGAAGTGGTTGCCCGAGCCGAGCGAACCCATCTGGGTGAGGGCGGCCTTCTCTTCCTTCTGGGTGAGGGTGAAGTCGGGCATGGCGATGTTCCGTGCCGTGTCGTGGCCCTGGCCGACGCCGGCCGGCACGGAACGGGAGATGCTGTGGTGGAGCGCGTCGAGTTCGTCCGGGAGGTCAGCGGACGTGAACGGCAGCTCGGCAGCGATCATGCCGCAGCCGATGTCGACGCCGACCGCAGCCGGCATGATGGCCCCCTCGGTCGGGATGACCGAGCCGATGGTCGCGCCCTTGCCGATGTGGGCGTCGGGCATGAGGGCCAGGTGGCCCTTCACGAATGGCATCTGAGCGGCCAACTGGGCCTGCTCGATGGTGGCGTCCTCGATGTCCGACGCCCAGGACAACACGTTTCCGGTCTTGGTTGGCATTTCATTCCTCTGTAGTCGTTGGCGCTACTGTAGCACCAATCAGCTTCGAGCGCCAGACGGCTACGTCAGTGGCGTGTCGAGAGGCTTGGCTGGTGGGCCGGGAGCGCCCGGTCTTCTCGCACCAGCCCTTCTTGGCGGCCTGCATCAGGATCGGTCCGAGGGCTCTGGCCTCGGCCGGCTTGGGCAGCCCGGTGGCCCAGATGTCGTCGGAGGTGAATTCCTCCAGCCTCCACGCCACCTCACCCACGGCCAGGAGAGCGTCTTGCTTCCACTCGGGGTCGGCGTTGACCTCGACGCGCTCCATGCCCTCCCTCTTGCCCTCGACTGCAGCCTCGGGGTCGAGCACCTTGGTGCTGGGCTCCGGCTCGGGCAGCTCGCGGCCATCAGGGAACGGGGGCCAGCCGTCCTTGTCGAATTTCTTGACCGCCTTCTGGCAGCATGCCGGACAGAGGGCGCCGTAGTTGCCACCCCAGTAGGTCTTGACCACGTGAGTCGCCGGCTTGTTGCAGCGAGGGCACGTGGTCTTGTTCTTGACCGGCAGGAGACTCATGCCGGTGACCAGGAACGCTCCGTGACCGGGAAGAACTGGTCGTACATCCTGTCGATGACGTCAGGGCCGACGAACGGCAGGCCGGCCTCTTCCCGGGCGGCGTCCCTCTCGTACAGGACCGTCACGGGGATGTGGGTCAGGTCGATCTCGCTGTACTCGGCGTTGCAGTCCCAGGCGAGCCTCTGCCAGTCCTGGCGAAGCTCTTCGTCCAGGTTGGTATCGTCGCAGATGACGTCGAAGCCGTTGCTCAGCAGTCGCTCGATCATGTGGCGCTGGAATGCCTTGACCCAGACTTCCTTGCCGCTGTGCCACGGCGTGCCGCAGTCGAGCATGGCCCGCAGGTCATCCCGGTTGACGCGCTTCATGGTCCCGTCGCTGTCGCGAACGAGCTGCTTGGCCAGCGTGGACTTGCCCGACGCCGGGAGGCCGATGGTGACGATGAACTCGGTCATGCATCCATCCCCCGGGCCAGCAATTCGATGGCGTCGTCCAGGGCAGCCTTGGCCGTCCTGGTGGAATCGGCGTCGAGGGCCTCTCGGGCCTCGACCACGAGTGAGATGACCTCGGCCGGGTCGAAGGCGGAGGGCGTCTCGGCGATGAGCTTCATGACCATGGCGGCGGCGTCACGGACGTAGCCGAGGAACTGGGTGGTGGACCTGTTCTTCGCCTCCATGTCGTCCTTGAAGGCGTAGTAGTCATCGTTCTCCTCGTCGGTGAGGTGGTCCATGTCGGCTTCATCGTCGATCTGGTAGTCGGCGCGCTTGCGCTCGATCATCAGGACGCGATTGTCGATGTGGCGCTGGCCCTCGTCGATCTTCTGCTCCAGGGCGCGGTGCCAGCGGAAAAGCTGGGCCGGCTGATGGAGCCACTTCGACTCGGCGACCGTGGACTGCCCCTTCATCTCCTTGATCACGAGGCCGTCGAACTCAGTCGAAGTCTTCGGCGGGGTGAACTGCGTCGTCATCATGCTCCTGTAGGTACTGCGGTGGCTGTTGCCGGGGACTGTAGCACGGATCAGTGTCCTACGCAAACAACGCCTTGAAGGCGTCGTAGTACACGGAGATCATCCTGGTCCAGGAGATCGACTCGGCGTGGAAGCGGGCGCCCTCGGACAGATCCTCGAACAGCCCGTCGTCCGTGGCCAGCAAGTCGATGGCGTGGGCCAGCGAAGACGGCGACGAGCGCCAGACCTTGAAGGTGCCCCCCTTCATGTCCACGTCATAGGGGTCCACGGCCGGGATGGTCAGGACGCCGGGCCAGGCGTTCTGGGGCGACAGGTCCGTGACGATGAGGGGCATCCCCCGGGCCATGGCTTCCTGCATCGGCAGGCTGAGGCCGGCGTAGCGGCGCGGGTAGACGAGCACGTCCGCCCCAGCGGTCATGTCCCAGTAGGAGGCGGTGCCGCCCTCGTGGATGACCCGGGCATTCCCCCTGGGCTCGAACCGATCCTGGCTCCCCCTGATGATGAGGTCCACGGAGGACTTGATGGCGTCGGCCGCCCCCTGGACGGTGCCGGTTCCGTTGCGGTCGTGGAAGGCCGAGGCCGCCACGTGCAAGAACTTCTCGGCGCTGGTCGAGGTGATCATCGGGAAGCGGTCGAGAGCTACCGGGACGGGCATGTGGACGGCGCCCGGAATTCTCCCGATCTCCCAGAGGGTGGGGACCCAGACCTGGTCGGCGAGGAGGCCCGGATTGTGTAGCTCGGGCATCGAGTGCAGGACGGTCTTGACGCCGGCCTCGGTCGCCATGGTCTGGACCGCCGGCCAGTACCAGGTCTCCGCCGAGTACAGCACGTCGATGTCGCGCAGGAGCCACTGGATGGCACTGGCGTCGAACATCGGGTACGAGTTGCAGATCGCGACTTCTTCGCAATGGTCGGTGAACCTCTCCAGACGCAGGGGTCCACGACCTTGGGCTCCGAGGTCGACGATCAGGGCTCGGGCCGGCTGCATGTGCCGGGCGAATTCCCACGTCATGGTCCCTAGGCCGCCGTCGTCGGCCCGGGCCAAAATTCCAACTCGCAAGTTCATGGGGACTCCAGAAGGCATTCGAGGGTGATCCTCATGCCGGAACGTGAATCATGCCGGGGTCTCCCGGGATGTCCAAGTCGTTCAACATCGCTGCCGCTTGGTCGATCGCAGAGCTGACCCCGGGCGGCACGATGTTGATACCCATGGACTTGAGCACCACGTTGCAGTCGACGGCGACCGGGTCGACCTTGTGGTCCGGGATCTCGTTGCCTTCGTGGAGCCATCCGTCCCTGAGGGTGAGGAAGACATCACCACTGCAGCTCCTGCATAGGATCGTCCACTTGCCGGGCGTGATCTTCATGGAGTACCGATCTTCCTTCTGCTAGTTGTGGTTCTCGGCCGCTGGCCATTTCCAGATTGGATAGTTGTCCAAGCCGAAGGGGGTTGTATAGACTTCGTATCCCGGCTTGGCGGCCCACTTGCGCTGGTAATAGTAGCCGAGTGCGTTCATCTGAGTCTCAATAGCGAGACGGGGTACCCGGTTGAGAGCGTGGGAGGACTCACCATACTCGGCATCGCAGTGAGCGTGGTCCCAGTGCCGGCCGTTCTCGCGGGGAGAGGGCAAACCGGCCAGGTGCATGCGGTAGAGCCAGTCGGTCTCCTCGAAGTAGCCGGGGAAGAAGTTCTCGTCGAACAACCCCACGGCGTCGAGAGTCTCGTGATGGATGGCGAGCAGGTGCCAGCCCAACTCGGAGGTCACGGCGATGGAGCATCCCTCCAGCCCGTCGATGAAGTCCTGGCCGCCCGGCGCCCCCCAGCGGACGGCGGCCGAGGCGATCACGAGCCAGTCGATGCCGGAGCCCAGCACGGCCTTGGCGCCCAGGTTCCACGAGGCAGCGACTCCGATGTTGCCGCCGGAGAAGAACTGGTTGATGCCGGCCGGCACGACCTCAGGGTTGCCGTTGTTGACGAACAGGACGTTCTCGTGCGGGAGCTTGAGGCCGTCCACGAATCCTGCCGTCACCTCTCGGTCGATGCAGGGGACGACCATGAGATAACTAGACGACATGGGACCACGCCTTCCCGTTCACGATGTTGTAAATCGTGCGTCGACTCACCCCAAACATCTCTGCCACGCACTGGCGCGTGCGCGTCTGGGCCAGTGTTCTGATCTCCCTCACGGCATCGTCGTCCAGTTTCGCCTGAGGCAGTTCGATGCCGCGCTTCACGTTCATCAGCCCCGTGGCGTGAGCGTGACGGATATTCCCCGAGGGAGTAGTGGGTTCTAGATTTGAGATCCAGTTGTGACTCTTCACGCCATCGACGTGGTTGATCTCCATGCCGTCCGGCACTGGTCCGTTGACACTCTCCCAGATCACGACGTGAGCCGGGACGGAGCGCATCGTTCCCACGCGAATCGACAACCTCACGTAACCATTATCGTCCAGCCACCCAATGGAGCTATTCCCCCGGCCACGTACGACACCCTCCGTTGGGTCCACGCGCCACAGTCCGGAGGCTACCCTTTCCCGAGCTACAGACAGGGATTCTCGGTTGTACTTGTTCACGGCCACAGGTTCGGGTGCTCCTCGAAGTAGCGCGGCCACTCTTCATCGTCCTCGGTGGGCCAGAGCTTCACGCCGTTGATGTCGTAGCCGACAATTGCCAGCTCCTCCATCTTGTTGGCCTTGTCGAGGTGCTCGGCGTGCGAGAAGGAGGCCAGCTTCCTGCGGTTCGCTTCCGGACCACCCATCCACGTGAGGTGCCAGCCGGCGTTCCCGACGATGTGGCCCCGCTCGACCATCTGGCCCCGCAGGTCACGGGCCTCCTGGGGTTCGATGCCGGAGCCGGCCAAGTAGGCGCAGGTGTTCCAGCTCGGCCCGGGCCAGAACCAGCCACGGTTCCACACGTACATGCCCATCTGGAACACGAGCGACCGCTCGGTCCCCATGAGGCGACGCTGGGCCTCCAGGACGGCGGAGACACGGGGGATCTCGTCCACGTCCGAGATCAAGATGACGTCGTTGTCCCGGGCGAGAGGGCCATAGCCGCGCCGCATGGCATCCCTGACGTATCGCTCCCGCAGCATGAACTCGGGCGTGCCGGCGCCGCCCCGGCCGCCCAGCTCGGGGACGTCCTGGACCTTCACGTAGATGACCTTGCCGGGGCCGTAGTTCTCCTGCACCCAGGCGTCCTGGTCGGGGTAGGCCAGCTCTCGCTTCTGGCCCTGGAAGGTGACGCTGCTCTCGACTACGACGAACTGGTCGACCACATCCCACAGCTCTTCGAGCCGGATCTTGAGGTGGTCGAATTCACCGTTGTAGAGGAAGCAGTCCCAGATCATACTGGTTCGTCATCGCCGTCTTCGAAGTCGGAGAAGGTGGCGCCGGCCATGGACAAGCCGAAGTCGATCCCGACGCCGAGGTAGTTGGCCAAACGGGCGAGCGAGACGAGCAGCACCTGCTGACGGGCCGCCTCGGAGACGTCCTCAGAGAACACGAGGGTGTCAGCGTCGATGATCACCCCGTTGTCCATGATGACCTGGATGACGTGGCTGACGCCCTCCCCCTCGTACATGCCGATCTCGGAGGTGATCATGGTGACCTTGTCAGGGTTGATCACGTGGCCTTCGATGACCTTCCAGAGCATGGTGCCTACCCGTTCTTGATGGCCCAACACAGCAGGTTGGGGTGAAAGTTGGTCTCGATGCTGCGGACCGTGAAGCCTGCTTGTCCAAGGTACCAGGTGAGGGAGGACTCGTCGAACAAGGCGTAGTGAGCGTTCCAGCGCCAGTCATCGCCCTCGGTCACGTGCGAGGTGGTGTCGTGGCCACCGAGGAGACGCCACGCCAACGAGACGATCGGCGGCAGATGCTCCAGCTCGGGAACGATGAGCGGGCGGTAGCCAGGGCGATCGACGCCGGCCAGGTAGTCCTCGACGGCCATCCTCACATCGGGCACCTGCACGTACAGCTCGCCGCCCGGCTTGAGCACCCGTGCCCACTCGGCCAGGGCCACATGCGTGACCGTGTAGCTCATGTGCTCCAGGATGTCCACGGCGCGCAGGCCGTCGAAGGACTCGTCGTCGAAGGGCAGCGAGACGGCGTCGCAGACCACGTCGGGGTTGCAGTTCGGGTTGATGTCGGCGTAGACGTCGTAGCCCGGGGTGCGTGCGTAGCCAGCGGCAATTTCCAGCTTCATCGCCTCACTGTAGCACTAACGGCGACGGGTTTTCAGTTTCTCCGGCAGGACGGAATTGTCGCATCCGCGTGGTAACATCTCCTCCGTGACACTCGACGACTTTCTCATCTTCACCCACTGCATCGACCCCGAAGGCTGTGATGGTCCAGTCAAGAGCTGGAGCCTCTGCGCCAAGCACTACGCCAGGCATGTTCGCGCCGGCACCCAGAAGGTGGCGCGCCAACTCCAAGAAGAGGCTCTTGAAGGAATCGGTTGCGTGGCCTGCGACAAGCCCAGAAAGTCCAGAATTCATCAGCTATGCGAGATGCATTACGCTCGGGTGTCCCGTAACGGTTCCCTAGAGCGTGTCAATCGTGGACCCACGGGCGAGTGTGGTCAGTGTGGCAAGAAGATCCAGGGACGCTCTTTCTGTAACGAACGTTGCTACACCAGGTTCCGGCGGGGGCGAGTCGAGGGGGACATGGAGTGTCTGCTCTGTGGGGCGAGGCGCAGTGATGTCCGGAGTGACGCTATCTACTGCACCAAGAAGTGCGCCATGAAGGCGAGCAACCTCCGAGCCAACTACGGCCTGCAACCTGAGACCTTTCGAGAGATGCTGCGCCTACAGGAAGGACGCTGCGCCATCTGCGCCAATGAGTTCGCCGAAGACCTCACTCCGCATGTCGATCATTGTCATGAAACGGGAGTAGTCCGCGGACTGCTTTGCTCACCCTGCAATTCCGGCATCGGCTTTTTGGGCGACGATCCGCAGCGCCTCATCGCCGCTTCCGCTTACGTCGCTTCCTGGGCATGATCAGACCGGCGGCGCGTTGCTTAGCGGTGATTTGAAGATGGTGTTCGTGACAAAGTGTTTCCAAACCCGCCAGGTGGTTGTGGCACCCGTTGGAGCGGTTCCCGTTCACGGGCTTGATGTGGTTGACCTCCAGGCCCTGGCGCTCTTCGCAGCCCGGCACCACACACCGACCACGGTCACGGGTGACGGCCGCCTCGCGGGCGAAGCTCCAGTGGTGGTTCTCCAGATACTCGATGCCGTGGTTCTCGCAGCACCACTTGCGCTGCATCCCGGTGAGCGGCTTCTGGCACCACCAACAGAATCCCTTGCGTGGCGGACCGGCTGCCAATCGGCAGGTCTTGAGCCATGGGTACTGGTTGACGGAGGCCACGCCCCGAGTCTAGGTCAGCGGGCTGGTGCCCTTGGCCTTGGCCGCCTCGTACTTGGCCATGGTGGCCCGTGAGCCGGGGCCGGTCTTGTCGATGGCCGGCATGACGCCCAGCTTGATCAAGCCCGTCATGGCCGACTCCAGAGCCTCTTCGACGACAACCCGAGCCCGGTCGGCGAGATCCTCGTCGCCCTCGGCCCAGTAGGTGATGAGGATGTCCTGTTCTTCGTGTTCGTGTTCCATGCCGGCACCCTACCCCGTCTTGATGTAGTAGTCCAATGGAGGAGAGCCACGGTCCCGACCCGTATGCCTTGCGACACCACACGCTTTCCAGGCGTGGCCCAGCACCTGCTGAGTTGACTCTCCGTGAGTAACCAAGTGGGCCGCTTGATTAGGGCGAAACGCTTGATAACTCTGGCGGATGACCGAGGTCTTGATCCCCAAGCCGTGAAGCTCCATCCGCTTTCAAGGCGGCGCCCGGCACTTGCCGAGTTGATCATCCATGGAGG
>Ga0075026_100001263_pt1 | contig 10670 bp, 9 predicted proteins | sample Str012_2_FD_71392 | JGI IMG/M metagenome (GOLD analysis project Ga0075026, IMG submission 71392) | Freshwater sediment microbial communities in response to fracking from Pennsylvania, USA - Straight Creek_MetaG_SC_2012 | ecosystem: Environmental > Aquatic > Freshwater > Creek > Sediment...
GCAACGAAGCCGGTAAGCGCGTCGATGGTCGTTGTCTTGCCGGCGCCGTTCGGCCCGATCAAGCCGATCAGACCTCCGGTCGGTACCTCGAGCGAGATCTGATCCACCGCGGTGACGCCGCCGAAGCGGACCAGCAGATCGCGGGCGGAAAGCATCGGCACCGGGGTAGGCCCGGGGCTCCCCTCAGCGGGCCGTATCGGAGAGCTCACGAGCGCGGAGCGTAGCGGCTACCCCTTTACGAGGCTGGCCAGCGCCCAGACTGCAGCCAACAACCCGACCCCGATCATGATCAGGCTCCGACCCATCGGCGGCCGCGCCAGCTCTCCGGCATCGGGATCGCCCTGGGCGCGGACCAGGGCCATCGCGGTGCCGATGGCCAACGCTCCGCCCAGCGCCAGGACAAGCCAGGGGATGGGATCGCCTCCCAGCAGTCCCCCATCGGCGGCCACCACCCAACCGGCGAGCACATCCTTGAAGGCCATGATGGGGTCCAGCTTTCCCCACGCCTCGACGCGTCGGCCAACCGGCGACCTGCGAGGCCCTGTTCACTCAATCCATCGCGTGGTTGTCTCATCACGCTTTGTGGGGAAATTCCCTCAAGTAGGCCATATGGCCCACCGATAGCTAGGGGTGCCAGTGGTTCGCCCCCGCTGGCACGGGGATTCAGGGTGGAGGTCACTCTCCCTCCAACGCATCGCCACCAGTGTCCTTCGGGGCGCTGGGCGCCGGTGGCCTCCGCCCTCCCCACCCCGTCGTCGCCCGACGAGGACCGCGAGTCAGCCCCCGGTGGTGGCGGTGGTATCCCCGCCCGGAGTAGTGGTGGTCGGAGCCGTGGTGGTCGGCAGGCCGAGGTTCGCCGCCTCACCTTCCGTGCTGGCGTCGTAGTCGGTGTCTCGCGCCAGCGAGAAATCCTGGTCCGTGGCGAACGACCGGATGTCGGTGGCATTGAGCGTGTCAACAGCTCCCTCGAGCTGCTGTTCGAGATAGCGCATCGCTCCGGTGGGCCCGTCAAAACACATCGTGGCCGCCGAGCCGTAGGGGGCCAGCGGCAGCGGCCTCACCTGGGTGAGCTCGAAGCAGCCCGGGTCACCGTTCACCACCCGGTAGAGAGCTGGGTCGACGAAGTAGGACTGCAGGTTCGCGAGTTGGGCGGTGAGAGCGCCGTTCGAGTCGGGCGCCGGAGCGGCCGGACCACAGTGGAATTCGGTGCCCAGCGCAGTCGAGCACATGATCTGGCGACCAGCCACAGTGCCCGTGATTCCCCCGAATTGGCGTTGGATGCGATCCGGTGGCCGCTGGGCGATGAACGTGGCCGACTGCAGGGTGCGGCCGTTGTCCAGCACCCGGGTGTAGTCGGCTTTCATGACATAGGTGGCGCGGAGACTGCGCTCGTACGCGGCGACGAACTCCGCGGTGGCTTCAGGCTTCGGCTTCGGCGTGGCCCGGCTGGAGACACCCCCACCCACGATGACCAACACGGCCAAGACCAGACCGACGGCGATGCCACCCAGGGCAGCCAGACCAGTGCGGGAGGTGCGAGACACGGCCTGAAGGTACCAAGGGACCACCCCCACCGGACCGCACCCTCGCCCCCGCGGTGCCGGAGACACGACCAGTCCTGGGGGACGGATACGAGCGGGGTATGGCAGTCTGAACGTCCGACACCACACTGGCACCCCGGGGGGACAGATGGCCTTTCATCACCTGGCATTGGCGACGCGAGATCTCGAGGCCACCCACGCCTTTTACACCGAGGCGATGGGCTTCGAGCTCGTCAAGGCGGTGGTGGCACCAACCGAGCATGACGGCGGCTGGGCCAAACATGTCTTCTACGACACGGGGGGCGATGGGCTCCTGGCGTTCTGGGATCTCCACGACGACCAGATCCCCGAGTTCGACCCGGCCATTTCGACGGGAGCCGGACTGCCGCCATGGGTGAACCATGTGGCCTTCCACGCCGAACGAGTGACCCTGGACGCGAACCGTCAGCGCTGGCTCGACCAGGGCATCGACTGCATGGAAGTCGACCACGGGTTCTGTGTCTCGATCTATGCGATGGACCCGAACGGCATCATGGTGGAGTGGTGCGCCGATACCCGAGCGCTGAACAGCCACGACCGCCAGGAAGCCCTCGCGGTGCTCTTCGACCCGGCTCCCTCACTCGAGTCGGCTCCGACCCCGATTTTCCATCGCGCCAAGCGCTCCGTCACCAACGCCTGAGCGACCCTTGACGAGCCGGCGGCCGTTCCTGGGGTATTGGCCCGACCCCGATGACGATCCCGGTGTCGAGCTCGGGCAAGAGCCCATCGCTCTGGTCAGCCCCGATGGTGCCGTCGTGCGCGGCATCTTGTGGACACCCCCGGTCGGTCGGCCCTGGCGTACCGCGGTGGTGCTCACCCACCCGAGGGGCGACTTCAGCATCCACTACGCCTGCCCCCTCTTGGCCGCCGCTGGCTACGCGGTACTCGGATTCGCCACCCGCTACGTGAACAACGACACCGATTGCCTTCACGACCGTTGCGTCGTCGATGTACACACTGCCGTCACCGAACTCCGCCGGCGCGGCGCCGAGTCGGTCGTGATGCTGGGCAACAGCGGAGGCGGTTCCCTCATGGCGCTGAGCGAGGCCACCGCCGCTCGCGAGGGAACAACGTTCGGCGATGCCTTCATCGCCCTGGCCGCGCATCCCGGCGAAGGGGTGTTCATGAGTCAGGTCATCGACCCGTCGGTCACCGACGAGGGCGACCCGTTCTCGGTGGATGCCAGTCTCGACATGTACAACCCCGACAACGGCTGGCGACCTTGGCCCCAACCGGTCCGCTACGACCCGGCGTGGCTGGTGCGCTACCGCCAAGCCCAGCTGGAACGCGGGGCCCGCCTCGATGCCATCGCCACCAGTGCCCTCGAAGCCCGGGCGGAGGCCCGCGAGGCACTCCGTGCCGCGCCCGCGGGATCGGCCGCCTGGAACCACGCCCGTCGACGGGCGGTACACGCCCGCTACCTCACGATCTACCGCACGCTGGCCGATCCGGCCTACCTCGACCTGTCGATTGATCCCGACGACCGATCCATGGGCACGGTGTTCGCGCCGGGTGACCCGATGGACGGTAACTACGGCTACGGCGGACTAGGCCGCACCATGACCGCACGCGGATGGTTGTCCACCTGGTCGGGAGCCGCGTCAGACGCTCGCATGGCTTCCACCATGGGTTCGGTCCGGGTGCCCACGCTCATCATGCATCCCACGGCCGATACCGAGATCCGGACGCATCAAGCCGAGGCCATTCGCGACGCGTCAGGAGCCGACGATGTCACCTTCGAGACGATCGCGGGTGCGAGTCACTACCTCCACGGCCGTCGTCGCGAGACACTCCAGGTGATCACCGATTGGATGCGGGACCGCGGGTTCTGACCTCGGTCACGAGAGCTCCCAACCTGGCCGCCCGGGTCCCCCCGAAGGGGGCCTCCACCCGGCCCCGCTCGTGGTGAGCGCGACCGGGCGGAGGAGGATTCGAGCCGACGTCCCTAGGGGACCGTGATCGAGCCTTCCATGCTGATCGAGGCCTTACCGGCGGCCGCCGGCAGGCCGACGAGGACGTTGGCCAGCGTGGCGATCAGCCATGGGCAGGACCTCGACCTCTGGATGGCCGGGACGGCGAAGTCGTTGGCCACGACCTTGCCGACGTAGCCGGAGGTGAGGCTCCCGGCAAAGGTGGTCCCCTGCAGCGAGCCGCTAGCCCCGGTCGTGAGCGTCGGGGTCAACGGACCGATGACGCACTTGAAACCGAGGAGGCTGGCCGAGGCCGAGAGGTTGGCCGTGAGATTGACGTCAGCCTTGCTGAAGCCCGCGCCGTAGACCCGGAACGGACCCGACAGCGGAGCATTGACCGTGATGGTGGCCGGCAGGCTGAGGAACAGGAGCTTGACCGATACCGCCGGGAACTCGATGTCGCCGGGTTGGACGGTCGATACCAACGAGCCCAGCGTGCCGGTCACGGCGCCGCAGGCGGTGGCACTGAGGCCCGTCGCCGTGGCGCTCCCCAGCGCCATCGTGCCGTTTGAGAAGGCAGCGTGGAAGCTCGCGAAGGCACCGGCCGGCTTGGTACAGGTGGTGGAACTGGCCGAGGCCGGACTCGCCGAGACGAACGGGACAACCAGAGACGCCAAGGCCAACGCCAGCACCGGGATCCGGCTCCGTCTGACCAGCGTCCGCCTCTTCGTGGATTCAATCATGTGTGCACTACCCCCGTCTTGGGTGAGCCGCCTCGGTCCTCGCCGAGCCGCCCACAGCTTGTGGAGTCGCCGTCGAGCAACACTGACAGCGACAGTGACGGTGTCAGTGTGCCCCCAGTCACGGTCCGTGTCAATCGCCACCGAGCATGCATTCTCGGGCATCATGAGTGGGTGCCGACTGCTGACCAAGGAACGGCCCACAACGATGCTCCGGCAGACCCCGAGAGCGGATACACCCTTGAGGCCCTCGCCGAGGCCAGCGGGCTGTCGGCCCGAACCATTCGCTTCTATCGCCACTCCGGCCTGATCGAAGCACCACGACGCGTCGGCCGATTCGCCTACTACGACCAGGATCAGCTCGCTCGACTGCGGCTCATCGCCGCGCTCCGATCTCGTGGCCTCGGTCTCACCGGCGTCGCCGAGGTACTCACCGACCCCGCGGGGCAACACCGGTCGCTCAACACGCTGTTGGAGATTCGCGACGAACTTCTCGAGCCCTGGATCGAGGACCGGGCCGACACCATGACCGGCCCCGAGGTGTTAGAGGTCGTGGGCAGCGTCCACCTCGACGCCATCACCGACCTGATTCAGTACGGGCTGATCACGCCCGTGGGCGAGCGCTACCGGGTCCCCAGCGTGGCCACCCTGGAGATGGCGGCGGAGATGATGCGGGCCGGGATCGAAGCCGACGTGGCCGCGTTGGCCTGGGGAACCATGCAGCTCCACACCGCCGCCTTGGCTGACGCGCTGGTGGCCATCTTCGTCGACCGGCCGGACTACGGGTTCCCCGCGGCGACGAACGCCGAGGAGGTGACCGCTGGTTTCCGCTCTTTGCGTGATGTCGCACTCCGCGCCGTACAGGTTGCCTTTGCCCAGGAGATCCAGCGGGCGCTCGGCGGCGTCCTGGCCGAGTCGGTCGGCGACGTCGACCAGCCGTGAGCGACCCAACCTTTCCCCTGCTCTTCACCCCCGGGTCCATCGGAGCGATGACCCTGCGCAATCGGCTCCTGCTGTCTCCCATGGGGGATCGCCTGGCCAACGACGACGGAACGGTGAGCGACCGTCAAGCCACGTACCTGGCGGCACGGGCGCGAGGCGGGGTCGGGCTCGTCGTGGTCGGTTCGGTGGCCATCGCTTACCCACACGGGGCATACGCGTCCTGTCAGACGGCGATATCCCACGACCGATTTGTCCCGGGACTTCGCGACCTGGCCGACCGGGTCCACCACCATGGAGCTCGAATCGCCGCCCAACTGGTCCACGACGGTGCCAACTCGCTACTCGACATCGCCGAGGGGCGGCCTCTCCTGGTGCCTTCCGCCCCGCCCCGCCTGCGACCCGACGCCCGCTCGGCCATGGTGACGGCGGCCGAGCTCGGGGCGATGATCCGACCGTTCACCACACCGACGTCCGCCACCAGCTACCGGATCGCCGATGAGGGCGACCTCGAAGGCGTGATCGAGGCCTTCGCGGCAGCTGCCGAACGGGCCCAGGAGGCCGGTTTCGACGGCGTGGAGGTCCACGCCGGTCACGGCTACCTGATCGACTCATTCCTCTCGCCCGCGCTCAACAACCGAGACGACCGGTGGGGTGGCGGGGTCAGTGGCCGGGCCCGCCTCCTCACCGAAGTCCTCCGGGCGATCCGTCAGCGGGTGGGCGACGGGCTGGCCGTGTGGTGTCGCCTCAACGCCGTCGAGCGCTACCGCGACGGCGGTGAGACCCCTGACGATCTGGTGGCGGTGGCCAAGCTGGCCGAGGCCGCGGGCAGCCAGGCCATCCACGTGAGCGCCGCTACCGACGCTGGCGCCGCATTGGGCGTCACCGAGGCCCACACTCCCCACGAGCCGGGCCTCCTGTTGCCCTTCGCCGCCATGGTCAAAGCCAGCGTGGCCGTCCCCGTCATCGCGGTCGGCCGCATCGAGCCCGAGGCGGCGGAACGCGCGCTGGCGGAGGGCGCCGCCGACTTCGTGGCGATGGGGCGCAAGCTCCTGGCCGACCCGGAGCTGCCCAACAAGCTCGCCGCCGGGCATGCGAACACCATCCGGCCCTGCATCTACCAATACCGGTGCATCGGCAACATTTTCCTCAACGAACCATTGGGCTGTGTAGCCAACCCTGCCACCGGGCACGGGGACGAGGAGCAGCTGCCGCCCGCCGGCCAGGTTCGTCGGGTGCTGGTGGTGGGAGGCGGTCCCGGCGGGATGGAGGCGGCCGCCCTGCTCGCCGAGCGGGGTCACCAGGTCGTACTAGCCGAAGCGGCCACCGAACTGGGGGGAACGCTGGCCCTCGCCGCCCACACCGATGAGACCCTGGCTCAGTTCCTGTCCTGGCAGCTCCATCGGATCGCCACCAGCGGCATCGAACTCCTCCTCGCCACACCCGTGACCGCCGCCCTGCTCGCCGGGTTGGAGGTCGATGAGGTGGTCGTGGCCTCGGGGGGACGGTGGACGACTCCCGATGTGCCCGGCGGCTCCCTGGCGCGCCCGCCAGCCGAGCTCTCGGCTTGGCTGCACACCGACGATGGATCGGTGGCTGATGAGGTCGTGATGCTGGGAGGGGGTAAGGCGGGGCTGTCGCTGGCTCGACTGGCCGCAACGCGGGGGCGGCGCGTGGTCGTGGTGGAGAGCTCCGACGTCTTGGCCTCGGAGATCGGTCCACCGGGCCGGTTCCGCCTGGTCTACGAACTTGAGCAACTGGGGGTCACGCTGGTCACGGGAGGAGTGATCGACGAGATCACTCCCACCGCGGTGCACTGGCACGCTGGCACTCGCGAAGAAGCAAGCCCGGCCGGCACCGTGATCAGCACCGGCCGTGCCAGTGAGCTCACGTTGGCGGAGTCGCTGGCCGCGGGGGGACGCCGCATCCATGTGGTGGGCGACGCCGTCGGTGGTGGCGGTCTGGAGGGGGCCTTGGCCGACGCCCGCATCGCCGCTCTGGCCGTCGGCGCCTAGACCGACGGACGAACGTCACATCCCGCAGCTGTCGTCCTCGCACGACCCGTCGGCGGCACCGACCACCGCCTCGAACCCGGCAGGCTCCCGCTCCGCCCAGGCCGTCTCCAGCACTTCGAGGAGCAACTCCGTGGGCTGCGCCCCGGCCAGGCCGTAGCGGCGATCGATGACGAAGAACGGCACCCCCGAGACGCCGAGCTCGTTCGCTTCGACCTCGTCGGCCCGTACCTCCTCAGTGAACGCCCCACTGTCCAAGACCTCGTCCACCATCGCGGGATCCAGGCCGGCTTCGATGCCCACCTCACGCAACACGGCCCGGGTCCCGATGGCGCGACCGTCACGGAAGTACGCCTGAAACAGTCGTTCCCCCATCTCGGCCTGCACGCCCTGGCTCGCCGCGAACTGGAGCAAGCGATGGGCATGGAACGTGTTGCCCCCTTGGGCCTGGTCGAAGTTGAACTCGAGGCCCTCCACCTCGGCGAGCGTCGTTAGGCGGGCCTGGCTGGCCTCCGCCTGGTCGCGGGACATGCCGTACTTGTGGGCGAGGTGATCGACCAGCACACCGTCGCGGACCGGCGGCGCACCAGGGTCCAGCTCGAAGCTGCGCCAGACAACCTCCACCTCGTCGCGGTGGTCGAATCGCTCCAGTGCCTGATCGAATCGGCGCTTGCCGATCGCGCACCACGGGCAGACCACATCGGACCAGATCTCGACCTTCACGACGACCCTCAACGTTCCGTTACCGCGGCACCCCGGTTGGGCGCCCTTCAGTGAACACCGCTCATGCTCGAAATCATCCAGGGAATCTAGGGTGGCCCCATGGGTAGGGAGCGTCCGAATGACGGCCGGGACGACCAGGTGGCCATTCGCGCGCTGGTGGACTCCTATGCCGCATTCGCCGACGAGCGGGACGTCGATCGGTTCGTCGGGCTGTTCCTCCCCGACGCCACGTTGTCGGCCTCCCGGGGCGACGGCGAGCCGACCGTGTATGCCGGTGCCGCCCGCCTGGCAGAGATTCCCGAACGTCTCCAGCGCTTCCACCACACGTTCCACGATGTTGGCTATCAACGGTGCGAGATCCGTGGGGACCGAGCCACCGGCGAAGCGGGTTGTCGGGCCCATCACGTACGCATCGCCGACGGGGCCGCCATCGACCTCGTCATGACCATCCGCTACCGAGATGCCTACAGCCGGACACCCGATGGTTGGCGCTTCGCCAGCCGGGAGGTACACATCCTCTGGACGAGCGAGCACCCAGTCACACTCCCGTGACCAGTGCACCAGCCGGAGGAGCCCCATGAGCACCGACACCTGCAGCCACTTGGACCAAATCGATCTGGAGGTCGGGCCCGGTGGACCCGGCTGCAGCGAATGCCTGGCCAATGGCGGCCGATGGGTGCACCTGCGCCGCTGCGTCACCTGCGGTCATATCGGCTGTTGTGACTCGTCCCCCGCTCGCCACGCGTCTGCGCACGCCACCAGCACCGAGCACGCGCTCATCCAGTCCTACGAACCCGGCGAGGATTGGCTCTGGTGCTTCATCGACGAGGTGGCCTTTGAGATTCCTGCCTTGACGCCGGGAGCGTCGCACCCCGAGGGGTGGTCGCCAGGGCCCCCGCCCGGTGCGGTCTAGACGCCCTTCGCCATGTTGGCGAACTTCGCGTAGTGATCAAGGAAGGCCAGGCGCACCATGCCCGTGGGGCCGTTGCGATGCTTGCTCACGAGAATCTCGGCCGTGCCCCGGTCGGGTGAATCAGGGTTGTAGACCTCATCGCGGTAGATGAACATCACCACGTCAGCATCCTGCTCGATGGAGTTGTGCGCCACGATGCCCTCGGCCACGAAGTTGTGAGTGCCAGGGACGGTGGCATCGAAGACCGGTTCATCACCCAGTTCCGTGATGCTCACGATCGTGTCCCACCTCACGTCGCTGCGAGCCAGGTCGGCCAGCAGCGGGTCGGGGACGACCCGAGCCAGTTCACTGATCTGCGCCCGGTTGAGCGGGTTGGCGTAGAAGTCGTCGACGAAGTTGTCCACCTTCAACCCCGCTTCGACGTCGACCATGGTCAACCCATGGTGCGGCAGGCACTTGCGGATGTAGGTCCACAGTTCGCGGGGCACCGTGTCGTCGCCCACCTCGTCGACGCCGACGGATTCGGGCCATCGGCCCGAGCGGGGCACGGCGATGCAATCGCCGACATCGAGTTTTTCGAGCGGGAACCAGCCCTCCAGCGCCAGGAACGGGTGATTGGCGCTGGCCTTCACCGAACGGCCTGACGACAACAAGAGCTCGTAGACGGTCTTGATCCCGCTCGGAAACACCCGGCTCATCTCGCCGCGGACCAGCCGGTAGTGCTCGTTCAGCGTCCACACCGGAACGTGCTCCTCGCCGGAGGCCAGGAGCTCGCCCATCGTCACCTGACGACCGTTGTCGGCTCGGGTGATGCGCGTGTCCGCCGTCAGGCACCCCGATTCGCGCAGGTCGGCCAGCATCGGACGCTTGTCCTGGCGCATCTCGAGGCCACGTGAGAGCTGCGAGAGTGCCAGCACCGGACATTCGAGCTCGCGAGCCAGGATCTTGAGACCCCGGCTGATCTCGGAGACCTCAACCTGACGGTTCTCGGCGTTCGAGCGACCCGTCATGAGTTGGAGGTAGTCAACGACGACCAACCCGAGATCGCCGGTGCGGGCTTTGAGGCGCCGGGCCTTCGATCGGATCTCCATGATGGTGAGGTTCGGATTGTCGTCGATCCAGATGGGGGCCTCGGCCAGTCGGCCCGTGGCGTGGGCGATCTTCTGCCAGTCGGCCTCGTTCAAGTTGCCGTTGCGCACCCGCTTGGAGTCGACCCGAGCCTCAGAGCAGAGCATGCGCTGGGTCAGCTCCAGCTTGCTCATCTCGAGCGAGAACAGCAGGACCGGACGCTGTGCCTCCAGCGCGGCGTGGGTGACGATGCCGAGCGCCAGCGCCGTCTTGCCAGCAGAGGGGCGAGCGCCGAGGACGAGCAGGGCATTGGGTTGCAGACCCGACAGCAGCTCGTCGAGGTCAGCGAAGCCGCTGGGGAGTCCCGTGATGGATTGGCCCCGCTCGTAGAGCTGCTCGAGGCGATCGAGGTTGGCGTCCAGCAGATTGTGGATCTCGTCCATCGTGTCGGTGACTCGCCGCTGCGCGACCTCGAACACCATCGACTCCGCCATGTCCACGACCTTGGTGACGTCGTCAGGGAGGTCATATCCCATCTCGGCGATGTCGCCGGCGACCCGGATGAGTCGTCTCAGGAGGGCGTGCTCCTCGATGATCTTGGCGTAGCGGCCGGCGTTCGACGTGGCCGGAGTGCCGTTCTGGAGCGTGACGAGTGTGGCCGGCCCTCCAATGGCGTCGAGCAGCCCGGCCCGCCGCAGCTCGTCAGCGACGGTCACCGGGTCGGCCGGTTCTCCCGCCGCGTTGAGGCTCGTAATGGCGTCGTAGATATGACCATGGGCGGGCTT
>Ga0075026_100001264_pt1 | contig 10662 bp, 10 predicted proteins | sample Str012_2_FD_71392 | JGI IMG/M metagenome (GOLD analysis project Ga0075026, IMG submission 71392) | Freshwater sediment microbial communities in response to fracking from Pennsylvania, USA - Straight Creek_MetaG_SC_2012 | ecosystem: Environmental > Aquatic > Freshwater > Creek > Sediment...
CCGCATCTGTGCAACCCATTCGCTCGACATCGCGGGCGAGGACAACTCCGACTGAGTTGGCGATACTCACCCAGTGTTTGAGTCTTCGGCCGCAACGAGCAGCTGACCAATCGCTCCGCACCCGACCTAAGCTTCAGGCTGATGCGTCCGGGATTGGCATCGGTTACTGTCGTCGGATCGTCAGCTCCGCTGGCGTCAGGGGTTGAGGGTGGAGGTGGATCGATGTCGCTCAAGGTGGTGGGTGCCGGAGTCGGGCGGACAGGCACCAACTCGCTCAAGATCGCCCTCGAACAGCTTCTTGGCCAGCCCTGCCATCACATGTTTGAGGTCTTTGCCGATCCGTCGCAGATGACGGGATGGACTGACGCCATCGAAGGACGAAGCGTCGATTGGTCGACGATGCCCCCGGGCTATGTGGCATTGGTGGATTGGCCGGGTGCATCCTTTTGGCCTGAGCTGTCCGATGCGAATCCCGACGCCCTGGTGCTCTTGTCCGTGCGCGATCCAGAGGCGTGGTATCGGAGCGCATCGAACACGATTTTCCAATCGCTGGACCATGCCACCTCTGACACGCGTCCATGGGTCGAGACCATCCGCACCCTTCTGCGCAATCGATTTAGCGATCAACTCGACGACCCGACAGCGATGATGGACGCATTCGTCCGGCACAACGACGCCGTGCGTACGACCATTCCGGCTTCGCGTCTACTCGAGTGGTCGCCGGGTGACGGCTGGGAGCCGATATGCGAACGGTTGGGCCTTGATGTACCGGATTCCCCGTTCCCAAAGTCCAACGACACCAATCAGTGGCGGGCCGACGCTGGTATGCCACAGCTCCCCTGACGTACCGGGGTCGCTCTCCCGCACCTCTGGCGATGGGGCACCCAGACGCGCGATCGGAGGAAACTGATCGCGGTCCGAGGTCGGCACCTCCTGGATGACTCTAGATCGCGTCCCAGAATCTTCGTAAGGCGGCTGCACCAGCGGCCGGATCCTGCAACATCCACCAGTGGCCGACCCCGTCCAGTACGGCAACCTTCGCTCCAGACTGCTCGGCGACCCAGCGATGCCGGGCCTCACCGCCGGTGTACCCGTCTTCGGCGGGAAACATGACGAGACCAGGTCGAGCCGACGCAGAAGTGACCTGCTGTCCTCAATGGGCGAGCACCGCTTCGGGTGCGGAGCGGTATACGGCGAGGATGCATCGACCCATGGTGTCATCGAGGGCTTCGGCCAGTTCTCTTGCCACCCCCGGCGTCATGCCCATCGACTCATTGAGTCCGGCTCGATCCTCGATGGTCAACGCCAGCCATCCGGCTATGGCCTCTTCTCCAGCACCGGGTGTCTGCCAGGTATGACAGGGCACGTCATCGAAGACGTAGCCCGGGGCGAAGCACCCGGCCGTGTCGATGGACCACGAGCGAAGCAAGTCCGGTCGTTCACATGCCAATCGAAGGGTGAAGTTGGCACCCCAGTCGTGGCCGACCAGGTCAACCGGTTCACCAATTTTTTCAAGTTCATTGGTGAGCCAAGCCACGTAATCGTCATAAGTTGCAGCAAAGCCATCGGGCAGCGGCGCCCCGAAGCCCGGCGGGGCCAGGGTCACGGTGTCATCTCGTCCCAGTTCGGTGATGAGCGGCGGCCAAATTGCCGCCGTCTCCGGATTGCCATTGACGAGAACGAGTGGCACGTCGCAGAACGGTATCGGGCCTCGCATGTGTCCGCGCTGTATTGCCGGATGCCGATCGGACGGGATCGCCGATAGCCGTCACCATTCCAGCGGGCAAAAGTCTCTGACCCCCTAACGCTACGCATCGATGCCGTTCGGGAACTTGTCAGTGCCAGCGAAAGTTGTGTAGATCGTTGGCGTCGGTGAGCGCAGAGTTGAACTCTTCGGGCTGCCGGTGTCAGGCGGAAATGTGAGCGAGAACGTGATGGGTCGCCGAAGGTCGATCAGGGGATCCATCCGCGGGACGACAAGCCGTTCACACTCACTCGAGCGGTCGCAGGCGGCCGAGGAAATGATGAACCATAGAGGACGGCGACAGACCGACCGGACGGCAAGGGCGGCGGTCCGCCCCTAGTGCATCGCGGAATCCTGGCACTGTTGCCAGACGGCGTCGGCTCGTCTGTTCAGCCCGAGTGCGATTCGGCTACCTGGGCATTAACCGGTGGGCGGAGTGCTTCGTCACTCTGGCCGAAGAGGCCAATGGCTCGTCGTGGCGGATGCGGAGCACCACGCATTGGAGCAGGCCGCCACGCACCCCGGTCGGGAATCAGGAAGGAGGTGCCGCTAACCTTTCCCACCGAGTAACGGGGATCAGGCTGTTGCAGGGTTCAGTGAGAACGCACTGTTCAAGCGCTCTCAGTGATTGGACCCGCTTCCCAACCGAGATTCGCCGGCTGCCTTGCTGGGGAAGTAGGCCCTCGACCCGGGGTTGCGGGACGGGTACTCCTCACTCGTCGACTCTCGGTACTTCGGCGACACTGATTCCGATGGCGACTACGGCGATCACTGCCGGAATGTCCCCTGCGTTCGACCATCGGTGCCTTGTGCCGTTCTGGACGTACGTGTCGCCGGTCTTGAGGGTGGAGGTCGCCCCGTCGTCCAGCTCGAGAGTTACCTCGCCAGCGATGACGATCCCGAGATCGACTGTCGCAGAAGTATGCATTCCAGGGTTCTCGGGCTCCATATGTGCCGCCAATCCCGGCAACTTCTCCTCGAATTCAGCGATGGCTGCATCAAAGTCGAGGTCCCCGTTCGCCGGAGACGCACCATCCGGTGGAATCGTGAAGAACATGAACCGGTAGCCGCCGGCGGGAGGGAAATAGTCGGGTGCCCCCACTTCTAAGCCATCGCTTGGAAGCTTGACGACGCCGTCCGAGCCACTGAGCCTGTGCCATTCAAATCCTGGGAGCAACCCCAAAGTGACAGGCGCTACGACTTCGTCGCTCACGACGATCGCCTTGCCGTCACTATCGTGCCCAGTCACCAGCCTGCGTGGGATCAATACACTCCTTCTCGCTCGATTTTGCTCATTCGAGCACCGGCAGTGATGCGTGGCACTGAGCGTCCTTCCCACAGCGCTGTGCACCTCCAGCCGACGGTACGACATCTCCCCTGTTCGAAAGTCTCGAATGAACCTCTCTGTGGACCGGGCCAATTCCGGTCAGGAGAGATGCGACGCCCAGGTATGGATGTGATCTACGGCGAGGTCGATAGTGAGAGGATCGTCGTAGAACTGGGTCTGGATCTGATCGCCGGTCACGACGAGCTGGCTCGGTCCTGGGACCTGATCCACCAGTTGGCGAACCGTGGATAGGTCCGTGGCCGAATCCGTGCTGTTGATGACGAGCGACGGGGTCGACAGCGCTCGAAACGACTCTTCGGCATCGTGCTGCCAGAGTTCGTACTCGCTTACCATTGCCAGGCGGTTGCCCCACAGCCCCCGGTAGCTCAACGGTTCGTGGCGCACCCAGTTCGAATACCAGGCGTACGGCACATCGAAGTTGAAGAAACTGTCCTCCATGCGGTCCGTGATCATCGGCCGGTAGTCCGTTTCGCCGGTGGTCAGAAAGTGGTCATGCGCCGATTTGTTGGCCGCGATCCAGGCGTCGAACCCCTCCGGGCCGCCATACCCGTCGACAATCTGACGGCGCAGGAGGTAGGCGCCGACGACGAGGGCGACCCTCGACACCGACGAATCTTCGACGGTTGCCGCAGCTGCCCAATTCGCTCCCATACAAACGCCGACGATCCCGATGCGGCTCGGGTCGACCTGGTCCAATGTCTCGAGGAACCGGACGGCGGCTCGAAGATCGCCGACCTTGGACTTGGGGGAGTCGTACTGCAACGGTTCACCGCCCGTTTCGCCGAAGTGCCTGGGGTCGAACACGACAGACGTGTATCCGAGACTTGCCAGACGGGTTGCGTACTGGATCGGCGATTGCTCCTTTACGAAGCCGATGGGGCCGATGATGGCGAAGGCGGGGGTCGACTCGGTCGCATCATCGGGAGTGCAAAGCACCCCTTGCATGAGGCTGTCTCCAGATGGAATGGAGACGCGACTACTGGAATAGGTCATCGGAGCCCTTCTCGAGGTTCAAGTTCCAATTCGACGTGGGCGGTCACGTTGGGAGGACCACCTGCGTCGGTACGTTCACAGGCACTTTCACGGCCAAAGCCGTCTCCCCGAACGAGTGGGTCCGCCAACGTGTCGCGTCGGCAAGTTCGGCGAGTGCGGGACCAGTGTCTCCTACCGAGAGGTTTCCGGCGATCAGGATTCCGCCGTCACGCAGGCGATCATGGAGGAGGACCAGCAGGACCGATGTCGGTGTGAAGCCGTCGAAGAAGGCAACGTCGTAACGTCGGTGATCGAGTGTCGGCAGGATCTCCATGGCGTCGCCGGCGTGAACGCTGACTCGGTCCGTGAAGCCGTAGGAGGCAATCTCATCCCGGGCCAGACTCACGTGCAGTTCGTCGGCTTCGATGGTGTCGACGGTCGTAGTCGGAGTGGCTGAGGCTAGCCAACAGGCCGTATAGCCAAGGGCGGTGCCTACTTCGACAATTCGACCGGCACCAACCGCAGCGGCAAGCACCCCTGGGAGGGAACCATCTGCATAGGTATAAGCACCACAGTTGTGGTCTGCTCGGTGGCGACGCGTCCTGTCCTGCAGCGAGGAAAACGGATCGGTGGTTCTGATTTCATGGTGTCGCAAGATGTCCTAAGTGTGGACGGACATGTTACGGAAGTCCAAGACCTCTTGAGCTTCGATTGATGCTCCAGGAGCATGACTAGGGCTAGTTTGGCTCAATGGACCTCGACCTCCGACTTGTTCGCTATTTCACGGTCGTCGCTGAAGAACTGCACTTCGGGCGGGCCGCATCGCGCCTAACCGTGGCCCAGCCGGCATTGTCGCGCCAGATCCGTCGGCTCGAACGCTCGCTTGGGGTCGAACTCTTCGACCGCTCTACCCGCCACGTCGCGCTCACCGATGCAGGCACGGCGTTCCTTCCGAAGGCCCTTCGCATCCTCGAAGCATCCGATCGAGCCGTGGCGACGACGCGGGGGCATGCTTCCACCGAGATCAGAATCGGGTTCTCTGCTGGACTGACGGTTACTTCTGCCGTAAGAGCATTTCAACGTGACTTTCCGCACGTGCTCGTACGAGTTGTGCAAGTGGAGTGGTTCGAACAGAGCGATGCCGTTCGAAGCGGTCGCGTCGACATCTGTGTTGGCAGACTGCCGATCGACCCGGGCGGGACGACGTTCACCCGGCTCTACGACGAGGAGCGGGTGGTCCTACTTCCCGTCACCCACCGCCTCGCTGGCAAAGAGTCGGTCAGCATCATGGATCTTGCCGACGATCCGATTGCCCGACACCCCGACGCGCCATCCTGGGACGCGTTCTGGCGGGTCGACCCCCGCCCCGGCGGACGCCCAGCTCCGAATGGACCCACTGTCAAGACCGTGGAGGAGAAGCTCGAGTACGTTGCAGCCGGCGACTGCATCGCGATCCTGCCGGCTTCAGCAGCAGCCCGCTACACCCGCGACGACGTGTGCAGTGTGCCGATCTCGGACATTCCTCCCTCCACGGTTGTGGCCACGGTCAGGAGCGGACCCTGCTCTCCGATGCTGGCCGCCCTGGTCGATGGACTCCACAATTGACGATTGATCCGTATCAGATCTCACTTGATCGTGACCAAGTGGCGATCCGATCGACGATCCCGGAGAATTCACGGATGCCTTGATCACATCAGGAGATCCTCGACTACGGCGACGGTCTCGCCAAGCGGTTCGAGAACTACGAACCTAAGACCGGAGACGGACGGCCCGTCGAGGAGTACCTCCTCGAACGGGCGGCCATCGCCCGCGCTCGAACTGAACGCGAGGTCGTCGACGCGATGACATCTGCCTGCACCAAGAGTGTGTCCTGGCAACTGATTGGCGAGATACTCGGCACCTCCGCCCAAGCGGCACAACTGCGATATGGCTCCGTCGTGGAGGACTCCTGAGTGCGGGGACAAACGACCCGGCTGGGGATTTGACTCAATCGTTGCTGCGAGTAAGATTGCTATATCAAATCTGAAGTAGCGGCAACGTTCGAGAGTCGAAAAGGGGTGAGGGTCACATGAGGGATGGTGAACCTACGGCACCAATGAATATGCGTTTGAAGGCATCGCCTACCCTGGCCGATCAGGCATACGTCGTTCTCCGGCGGGCGATCTCCGAGGGAGAACTCCGCTCGGGTCTACGGATCACCGAGCGAGGCCTTGCCGATCATCTCGGTGTAAGTCCCACTCCCGTGAGAGAAGCGATTCGACGGCTCGAACACGAGCGACTGATCGAGCGCCTCGACGGTCGGACGCTTACTGTGGCCCAACCCACCACGCACCGACTGTACGAGCTCGCACTCATCGAGGCTGCACTTGCCGGTGTAGCAGCGGGCCTCGCTGCGGAGTCGGCGACGGACAAGGAACTTGCCGCAATACGGAGCGTCCACGACGAGGCGGGCGTCGCTGCGGCAAGGGCGGTGACGGTGGACGAGGGGATCGAGGCCCTCCGCCTTGCCCGCCGGATGCACGAGCTGGTGTACCAGGCTTCCCATAACTCGCAGCTGGTCGAGATGATCGCGACGGTCGGTGTCTTCGATTGGCAGATTCGAACGGAATCGGTCCGCCAACTCGGTCCGTCGTACCCGGCCGCTGCGGGATTGGATGACCACTCGTCCATCATCGAGGCACTCGAGGCACGGGACGTCGTTTTGGCCGATTCCTTGATGCGGCACCACGTATCCGCCGCCGCCCACCGGCACCTCGATGTTGTCTCGCGGGAGCAGTTGACTCCAGTCACCGACTGACCGGAAAGACTTTTTTGCGGCTTAGGCTGCTATAGCGAATCCGATGTAGTGAATCACTTCAGGGGGAATTATGATTGGCATTCAGAAAACCGGCAACCGATGGGTCCGATCGAGGACGGCAGCGCTCGCCGTAGCCGCAGCCCTGGGCATTGCGGCGACAGCCTGTTCATCAGGCGCCGGGACCACTGCAACCACAACACAGGCCAGCAACACCCCGGTGGCCATGGACACCCTCGTGGCTCAATCCCACAGTGAGCACGGCCTCATCATCTATGGAAATCCGCCGGCGCAGTACTTCCAGCCGGTCGTTCAGGCATTCAAGCACCTCTACCCATGGATCTCAGTGCAGGACAATGACCTTTCAGACTTTCAGGTGTTCTCGAAGTACGAGTCCGAACATGCCCAAGGAGCCACGAGTGCGGATCTGCTGATCGCCAGCGGAATTGCACCCTGGCTCGAAGCCGAAAAGCTGGGAAGTCTCCAGAAGGTCACGCCGGCCGGACTGTCTCGGTTCCCGTCGTTCACCAACCAGGGGAACGGCCTCTTCGTGATGTCGCCGGAGCCCGTGCTCTCGGCTTACAACGAGAAGCTCCTCACTCCTCCTCAGGTGCCGCTCACCTATGGAGCCCTTGCTCAAGCTGTGACGCAGGATCCTTCGAAGTACAAGTTGGCGACGTACACCATCAACAATTCATTGGGCTACTCCGCCGCCTATGGACTCATCCACATTCTCGGACCGGCGAAGTTCTGGCCGGAGTTCACGGTCCTCGCTTCGAACTCCAAGACATTCGGCGACGGGCTCAGCGGTCTGACGTACTTGCTCCAAGGTGGTGCGTCGGTCGGCTACATGACCTCCGGCCTCTCCCAGGGAGTGCTGCCCAACTTCAAGGGACTCGCGAACTACGTGTTCATGAAGGACGCCACACCCTTGGTGCCGCGTGGAATCGCCGTGGCCACCGGCGCCAAGAACCCAGCGTCGGCACAGCTCTTCCTTGACTTTCTGTTCTCGGATGCGGGCCAGCAAGCCCTATGCGGAGCCGGTTTCGAGGCATCCGAGGTCGGCTTCACGGCGACCAACGGATGCACTGCCAGCCTCACGCAGCTCTACCGGACCGTGCCGACCAACCAGACGTACCTCGTTCCTTACAGCCAGGCCGTCTTGGCCCAACAGCCCTCGATCACCGCGCACTGGAACCGGATCTTCCACACCGGCTCGTAGTACGGCAAGAGACCCGACGCATGACGACTACCGCACTCGACATAGGGACCGAATCTGTCCCGAAGCATCGATTCCTCCGGTCGGCCAGTCCGACCCAGGCGGTGTTCTGGTGCCTCATGGTGGTCCTGGTGGTCGGTCCACTCGTGCCGCTGATCTACACATCGTTCCGGAGCCAGGCCTTCTATCTCCCGGGTGGGAGTTGGTCGCTGGGGCCCTATAGGACTCTCTTCGGTGACCCCGGGTACTGGCGGGCGGTCAAGAACACATTGATTTTCGCGGCGATCACCACGGTGCTCGCCGTGTCCCTCGGCACCTTCTTCGCCGTCCTCATCAATCGGACGACCATGCCAGGTGGGCGGTGGATGCGGTGGCTCGTCATCGCTCCGATTGTGATTCCTCCCCTCGGGCTCATCGTCGGGTGGACCTCGATCTACGGGACAGCTGGCTACTTGACCCAGTTCGTTCGCCGCGATCTGGGCCTGCCGGCGTGGAATCTGTCATCCCTGCTTGGGATGGCCGTGCTGGGTTGCGTCGTGACCGTGCCGATTACATTTCTCACCTGCCAGGTCGCACTCCAGGGGAGTGATGCGGCCCTGGAGAACGCCGCGCTTAGTTCGGGTGCACATCCCGCCATGGTGCTCCGTCGGATCACGATCCCTCTGCTCCGGCCTGCGATTCTCAACTCGAGCGTGCTCGTCTTCGCGCTGTCACTCGAAACCTTGGGCATCCCGCTCTTCCTGGGGACCCCCGCCAACATCAACCTCTATGCGAGCTACCTCTACAACGGGTGGGGGAACAGTCCGACGCCGGACCCACCCTTTGTGAGTGCCGGCGCGATCTTGCTCCTGGTCGTTGTGACCGGTCTCCTCCTGGTGCGGACGAAACTGCTGGGCTCCGAGGAGCGCTTCATCGTGACAGCAACTCGTGGGTCCCAAGAGGCCCCTCCACTCGACATCGGGAACTGGCGCTACGTGTGGATGGTGTTCACCGGTCTGTTCTGTGCGTTGGCCAGTGTCGTTCCGCTCGTCGGGTTGGGGATGATGTCGAACGTGAAGGAGCTGACGATCCTCGTCGCCCCGTGGAGGCTCTGGACGAGGACCAACTGGCAGCAGATCCTTTCGAACCACACCTTCCGGGATGCCATCGTCAACAGCCTGATCATCGCCACCTTGGGCAGCATCATCACCGTGGCCTTCGTGGCGATCGTCACCCTGATCGCCCACCGGTCCCGCTTCCGCCTCCGTCATACGCTGCCCGCTCTGCTCGTATATCCGCGGGCGATCCCGGGCATCGTGCTGGGGATCGGCTTCTTCTGGTCGTTCCTCCTCGTCAATACGCCGGGAGCGTTTCTACGAAACAGCATCTGGGGGGAAATGATGGCGCTCTGTGTGCGGAACATCACGATCGCCTACGTGGTCCTCTATCCGAGCCTCGCCAAGGTCTCGCCCGAGTTCGATCGCGCCGCGACTGCCTCCGGCGCCGGCTGGTGGACGACGGCCCGTCGCATCACACTCCCCATCGTCCGCCCGGCAATCCTGACGGCATTGATTCTGATGTTCATCACCCTGCTGAGTGACTACGACCCCTTGGTGTTTCTACAGAAGCCCGGGACCGAGGTCATGGGGGTGACGATGCTCCAGGCATGGGAGAAGGGCGAACCGGGCCAGGTAGCGGCGATGGCCATGCTCCAGCTGGTGATCGTCGCTGTTGTCATTCTCGGTGGGGCCCGGTTGATGAGGAGAGTCCACCGTGCCTGAAATAAAGATCCGTTCGTTGACCAAGGCCTATGAGGATCGACCGGTCCTGAACTCTGTCGACCTCGACGTCGGCGACAAGGAGTTCGTCACGTTGCTGGGTCCCAGCGGCTGCGGAAAGACGACGACCCTCATGGCGATCGCCGGGTTCCTGAAGCCCGATGCCGGGCTGATCAAGTGCGGAGAGGAGACCTTCTTCGACGCGTCAAGTGGCCGCGTGGTGCCGGCAGAACAGCGGAATCTCGGCATCGTGTTCCAGTCGTACGCGATCTGGCCTCACATGACGGTCGCTGAGAACGTGGCTTTCCCACTGGTCCTGCGTAAGGTCAAAAAGGCAGCTCGTGCGACCCGGGTCGACGAGATGTTGGAACTCGTCGAGCTCGGAGATCAATCCCAGAAGTATCCGCACCAGCTCTCGGGTGGCCAACAGCAGCGGGTCGCTTTGGCGAGGGCCCTCACCGGATCACCGTCGGTTCTTCTCCTCGACGAGCCGTTCTCGAACCTGGACGCCAAACTGCGCGAGCGATCGCGGAAGTGGTTGCGATCGCTCCAACAGGAGATCGGCATCACCACGGTGTTCGTCACCCACGATCAGGACGAGGCGTTGGGGATGAGTGACCGGGTGATGGTCATGGATGGCGGAGTCATCCAGCAGAGTGGTACCCCCGAGGAGATCTACCTACGGCCCGTCAACCGGGTAGTCGCCGATTTCGTGGGGCGTTGCAACTTCCTCGACGGTCGTGTGGTCGACGCAGGTTCGGGTGACTCGATTGATGTGCGGCTCGACGGGTGTGAGCTCATCGTGCGTGCCCATTGCGAATTCAGTGT
>Ga0075026_100001265_pt1 | contig 10660 bp, 7 predicted proteins | sample Str012_2_FD_71392 | JGI IMG/M metagenome (GOLD analysis project Ga0075026, IMG submission 71392) | Freshwater sediment microbial communities in response to fracking from Pennsylvania, USA - Straight Creek_MetaG_SC_2012 | ecosystem: Environmental > Aquatic > Freshwater > Creek > Sediment...
ACCGCCAGGGTGACGGCGGAAGGTCTGGGCGCGGAATACTGCAAAGTGATGGAATACGTTCCCGCCGAGAACCGGCTTCTTGTTCGCGCGGGCATCGGCTGGGGGGAGGGTGTGGTTGGGCATGCCACCGTCGGCGCCGACTTGGCCTCGCCTGCCGGCTATGCCTTGCGCACGGGCAAGCCCGTAATCTCAAATCATCTCGAAAATGAGCAACGATTTCGCACCCCCGAGCTGCTCATCGAACACGGCATTCGCCGTGCGATGAACGTCATTTTGCAGGGTGATGGCTCGCCATTCGGCGTGCTCGAAGTCGACAGTCGATCCGAAGGCGAGTTCAGCGAGAAGGACATCGCATTTCTTCAAGGTGCTGCGAATATTCTGGGCATGGCCATCGAGCAGCAGCAATACCAGCGCAAGCTGCAAGCCGCGCTGACCCGCCATCAGATTCTGCTCAAGGAGGTCAACCACCGCGTCAAGAACAGTCTGCAGGTTGTCTCCAGCATGCTTCACCTGCAAGCCAGCGCCGTCGGCGACCCGACATTGAGCGATAGCCTCAATGAAGCATCCACCCGCATTTCGGCAGTCGGCCGTGCCTATGAACGGCTCGCCTACAACGCAGATTACGAGAAAATTGATCTGGTCTCCTATCTGCGCGAGGTCATCGATGACCTGGAAACTGCAGTCGCTCCCTGCAAAGTTCAACTGGAAGCGCCGGAGGAGATTCAGTTTGCGGCGGATCGCGCCATCCTCGTCGCGCTTGTCATCAATGAATTGGTCTTAAATGCTGGCAAATATGCCTATCCCAATTCTTCCGAGGGTTTGATCTGGATACGCCTTGTTCGAATGGAGAAGGATCTCATTTTAGTATCGGTCCGGGATGAGGGCGTTGGTCTGCCGGCTGGATTTGACCCCACGACCAGCAAGCGCCTCGGCACGCGCCTGATCAATGCCCTCGCGCAACAGCTGGGAGCGGAGTTGACACGGCCGGTGTCGGTCATTGGCACCAATTTTACGTTGCTTATTCCGATGGACACGGCCGCCGACAAATAATCACGGTATCTGCGAAATATTTTAAATTAAGTGACCCACGCGTCTCGCAGCCGTGGGCCGGTTGGCGGTCGGGCCTGCGGCCGGGGCGCGCGCAATCTGCTTGGCCTCAAATTTCACCAACGTTGCTTACAGAAGCCGATGAGATGATCGAGTATAGCGGCACGTGCCATTTCTCACTCGCCGTGCGTCTGTAACCGGTTTAGTATCGCGAAAGAGTCCTTGGGGGCACATGCGGCGACGTGATTTCATTACCCTTCTCGGCGGCGCTGCGGCGGCATGGCCGCTTGCGGGCCGCGCGCAACAGCCCGAGCGCGTGCGCGTCGTTGGCATGCTCGACATTCTCGGAACAGATGATCCGGAGGGTCAAGCACGGAGGGCAGTGTTCGAGCAGACTCTTCAGCAGTTAGGGTGGACGGTCGGCCGCGACCTGAAGATCGAATCCCGTCAGGTGGGCGACGATACAGATCGTCTTCGCCGCTACGCGGCGGAGCTGATCGCACTCGCGCCGGACGTGATTGTTAGCATAGGCAGTGTAGCGGTTGCGCCGCTGCAACAGGCCACACGTACGATCCCGATCGTGTTTGTGAACGTTCCTGACCCGGTTGGTGCTGGCTTCGTCCAAAGCATGGCCCACCCGGGCGGCAATATCACCGGCTTCTCGAATTTCGAGTACAGCATGAGCGGTAAGTGGGCCGAGTTGCTTAAGCAAATCGCGCCCAACGTGACCCGCGCCCTGGTGTTTCGTGATCCCACCTCTGCGGCCGGCATCGGACAATTCGCAGCTGTTCGATCTGTCGCGCAGTCCCTTGGTGTTGAGCTGACGCCGTTGGACCCGCGCGACACCGACGAAATCGAGCGTAACGTGGCAACGTTCGCGCGTTCGGGAAATGGCGGCGTGATCGTAACGGCAGGCCGAACCGGGGCTCGTCGCAAATCCATAATCAGTCTTGCCGCTCGCCACAAATTGCCGTCGATTTATCCTTATCGTTATTACGCCGCAGACGGCGGGCTAATCTCGTACGGGCCTAATACGCACGATCCAGAGCGGCGTGCCGCGGCGTATGTCGATCGCATCCTCAAAGGCGAGAAGCCTGCCGACATGCCGGTGCAGGCGCCCACCAAGTATGAACTGATTATCAATCTCAAGACGGCAAAGGCGCTCGGCCTGACCATTCCGCAGTCGCTGCTTGCCACCGCCGACGAAGTGATCGAGTAAGCGCAATCCCGAATTCACCCCAGAAGATTCGGCAACCAGGTCGCAATTGCCGGAAATGCGATGATGATGAACAGAAGCACGATGCTCATCGCGATGTAGGGTACAACCGCCTGAAAAATGTGTGCCATCGTCACTTGTGGCGGGGCGACCCCCTTCATCGTCATCAACAGCAACCCGTGCGGTGGCAGCAGCAGTCCGAGCTGCATGCAAATCAGATAGAGCACTCCGAACCAGATCAGATCAATTTCAAGCCGTTGAACGATCGGCATGAACACCGGCAGCGTGATCAGCATCATGCTGACCTGATCTACGAAAATTCCGAGGAAAATCAGCAGCAACATCATCCCGGCAAGAATGGCCAAGGTCGAAAGGCCCTGGCCAAGAATGGCACTGACGATGCCTTGCGTCGCGCCGGAAAAACTCAGGATCTGCGAGAACGTGATCGCGCCGAGGATGATAAACAGGATCATGCCGGAGATTGCCACCGTGCCGCGCAACGCCCGCATCAGGTTTTGAAAGTTGAGCGCGCGATAACCGGCGGCCAGAGCCATGGTCGCAAGCGCACCCAATGCCGCCGATTCCGTTGGCGTCGCAATTCCCGCCGACATCGCGCCGATCACCACAACGAAGATTGAGGCCAGTGGCAGGACATAGAAAAAGAGCAGTTCGTATCGGGCCCACCCTGTTTTGCTTTCAATCGACATGGCCGGAGCAAGATCGGGCCGCGTCATTACCCGAACCACGATGTAGCCGACAAAAGCGACGCTCAGTATCAGGCCAGGAACGACGCCGCCAATCAGCAGCTTGGAGATCGAAATGCCCGAAAGGCTGCCGAGCAGGACGGTAAGCGCGGACGGCGGAATGAGCATGTCGACTGCGCCAATCGCCATGATCGGACCGGTTGCCAGAACCGGATGGTAACCGCGTGAGAGCATGACAGGCAGCATCAGTGAACCGAGCATCGCCGTCGTTGCGATTGTCGATCCTGATATTGCGGAGAAAATCGTCCCCGCGATGACCGCAACGACCGCAAGACGGCCGGGGACCTGGCGGATTAGCCGCTCCACGCCGTCGATGACCTTCAGTGCAAGACCTGTGTGAAAAAGCACCTCGCCCATCAGGATAAAAAGCGGAATCGGCGTCAGTGAGAAATTGATGGCGGCGGCGACGCTGTTGCGGGCAACCTGGTGCAGACCGGCATCACCGCCGAGAAACAGAAACGCGCCGATCAAGTTGATTGCGATGAAAGAAATCGCAACCGGCATGCCTACAAACAATAAGATGGTCGAGCCGCCGAGGAGCAGCAGCGAGGCCATCTGCCAGGACATGCTCACAATCGTCTCCTGTACGCCGTGTGTTCAAGCCGCCGAGACTGCATCGTCCCGCAAGCCGATTTCGGCGGTGGATAGGCGATACATGCGGAAAATGAACTCGATACCGAGAAGAGCGAATCCGAGTGGAAGTGGCGCAAGCGTCCACCACTCGGGCGTGACCAGCGTCTTGATGTTGATCGAGCCGGCATTGTAACTCGCCGTCGTGATCAGCAGTCCGTACCAGACGAAATAAAGACAGCAGAAAAAGCCGACAATATCGCCGACCCATTCCAGCACCCAGGCCACGCGAACGGGCAGCGCGCGCAAGATGATGTCCACACGAATATGTTGGCCTTGACGGAGTAGCCAGGGCGCCGCCAGCAACGTCATCAAGTAGAGGATGTCCTCGGAAAGTTCATTGCTCACCGGGATGCCGCCACCGCCGATGTTGCGTGACACAACATCGGCGCCGATCATGACGGTCATGACGAGCAGCAGGAGGCACGCTGCGAAAACGAGTGTGTCCAGCAGGCGTCCATACCACCCGGACAGTCGCTCCATACTGGGGCCCATCTGAATGAGCGACCGCTTTTATTTTTTCGAGAAAAATTCCCTGATCTTTGGACCGTGTTCTGGGCTTTGCTTGATGATGCCGTCCCACCCGGCCTGATAGGCTTTCGCCCGGTAGGATTCAGCAGCAGCGCCATCAAATTTGATGGTCTGGATGCCGGCTTCGGCCTGCCGTTTCGTGTCTTTCGCATTCTCTGCGTCGAATTCGGCAATCGCCTCCGCTTCCCCACGTTCGGCAGCCTTGCGCAAGACGGCCCTCTGAGCATCGGACAGTTTGTCCCAGGTCGTCTTGTTCACGAGCACCGAGACTTCGGCCGTATAGAATCCGGGATCAACGCGATATTTCGTCTTCTCATGCCAGCCGAGATCGAAGATCCCGGTGATCGGCCAGCCATATCCGTCGACAACGCCGCGCTCCAGCGATGTATAGACTTCGCCCGGGGGAGTTTGCACGACCGTGGCGCCGAGTGCCTGGAAGAAGTCGCGATAGACCGGTGTGATGCGAATCTTCAGGCCGGTCAGATCGGGAGTTGAGATCGGCTTGTTCAGGTAAAGATGAAACGGATTATTGTCGACCAACCGTGCGAGAAAAATGGCATTCATTTTTTCCGCGTAGAGCTTGGCCATATAGTCATAGCCGCCGTTTTTGCGAAGCTCGGACATCGGACGTTCGGTGAGTTTCCAGGCATCGGATTCCGGCATCACGTTGGTGGTGAAGGCTCCGGTTGTGTTGGCGATGTCGACGACGCCAGTCTTTAGCGCATTGCCGACTTCGAAGGGCGGCATTGCCTTTGGCCCACCGATATAATTGATCTGAACGAGGCCTTTGCCGTCTGCATTCACGCGCTCGACAAATTTTTCAAAACCACGGGAGTAAGTCGTTTTCTCGGCAAACGCCGTCACAGCGCGAAGGGTAACTTCTTGAGCAAAACTTGATGAGCAAACAAGCGTCGCCGCGAATAATCCGAGCGCAAATTTCCTGTACATGATGACGATCCTCCCCCGCCGAGATAGCGCTCGGTCATTTGTTATGGATTTACTATATTGTTATGAGTAGGTTGGAGAGTCAAACAACGTGCGGCCAGAATCCTTGAGCAACAATTCGACAGTCGCTGCAGTCCTGGCAAAGGATCTCGCGGCGCTTGGGGCGCGCCGCTGTTTTGGCTTGCTCGGCACAGCCAATTTCAAGATTTCGCACGGGCTGGTGGAGGCCGGTGTCGAACTCATTTCCGCGCGTCACGAAGGCAACGCTGCCAGCATGGCAGATGCCTATGCCAAAGCGACCGGGGAGCTGACACTCGTCAGCGTGCATTCCGGGCCTGGTCTCACCAACGCGATCACCGGAATCGGTGAGGCCGCAAAAAGCCGCACACCTCTTCTGGTTCTTGCCGGAGACGTGCCGACGGGCAATGTCAAATCGAATTTCTACATGGAGCAGGCCGAACTCGTGCGTTCGGTTGGCGCCATTTCCGAACGCACTCACACGCCGCAATCTGCGCGCGGCGATCTGCTGCGTGCGGTGACGCGCGCCTTGCACGACCGCCAGACTGTTGTGCTGAGTTTGCCACTCGATGTCCAGGACGCAAAACTCGCCGGCAGTAACGCGCCGCTCGAACTCAGTCCGATGCCGGGACGTCTGCAGCCGAACCCCGATGATATCCGACGGCTTGCTGACGCAGTGTTGCGTGCTAAGAGACCGGTTATTCTCGCCGGACGCGGTGCCGTGCTGTCTGAAGCCGAAGGGGCTTTGATAGCACTGGCTGACAATATCGGAGCGCTGCTCGCGACGTCGGTGTGCGGCCATGGCCTGTTTGCAGACAATCAATGGTCGCTTGGCATCTGCGGTGGGTTTTCCTCCCCGGCCGCGGATGAGCTGATCTCCGAAAGCGATCTCATTCTTGGCTTTGGCGTGAGTTTCACGCAATGGACGACCAAGAAGGGAAAGTTGATTGGGCCGGGCGCAGCCGTCGCGCAGATTGATATCGAGGCACCAAAGTTGGGCTATCAAATGCCGGTGCAATACGCCCTGCTTGGTGACGCGAGGGCGACTGCCGAAGCGCTGTTGGCGGAACTTGGCCAGCGCAGTGCGCCAAGCGGAAAATCTGGCCGCCGCAACGATGTTACGCGCGAGCGCATCCGGTCAGGCGACAACCATCACAGTCCGTACCCGGATGAATCGGACGCGCGCTACGTCGATCCACGCACACTGAGCAAGGCGGTGGACGACATCTTGCCAAAGGATCGCGTGATTGCTTCCGATTCTGGACATTTCTGCGGATGGGTCCCGCGTTACCTGCGTGTCACCAGTCCGAAAGCGTCGTGTCTGAGCCATTCATTTCAATCTGTCGGTCTTGGTCTGGCATCCGCGATCGGTCTTGCCATCGCAAATCCGGGCAAGCTGGCTGTGCTTGGTGCGGGCGATGGTGGGTTCATGATGTCCATCGCCGACCTTGAAACCGCAATTCGCCTCGGACTGCGAATGTGCATCCTCGTATACAACGACAGCTCATACGCTGCTGAAGTGCATTTTTTCCGGCGTCAGGGCTACTCGGTCGATATCGTGCAATTTCCGGAAACGGATTTCGCCGCTATTGCACGCGGTTACGGTGCAAGGGCGGCGACAGTGCGAACCGTTGCTGACCTGGAGCCTGTGCGGACCTGGGTCAATGAGGGGGCTCCCGGCGTTTTTCTGATCGACGCCAAGATCAATCCGACTCTGGAAGCCGATTGGCACGCCGAGCATTTTCCATAACGCACGCGCGTCGTCCGGTTCAGTGAGACGAATTGCGGAATCTGAGATTGGTGCGCGACAATTTTTCGATCGCGCTGCATCCCATGAGCCTCATATCACGTTCTATTTCCGTGCGCATCAATTCGAGAGCCCGTTCCACACCAGGTCGCCCCGCCGCAGCGAGCGGGAATAGATAGAAGCGGCCTAGTCCCACAGCCTTGGCACCTAAAGAAAGTGCCTTGAGCACATGTGTCCCACGATGAACTCCGCCATCGAGGAGCACATCGATCTTGTCGCCAACGGCATCGACAATTTCGGCAAGTTGGTCAAACGAACTGCGTGAGCCGTCGAGTTGCCGCCCGCCGTGATTCGAAACAACGACGCCGGCGCAGCCGATATCGACGGCCCGTCTTGCGTCTTCCACGCTCATGATGCCCTTGAGGCAAAACTTGCCATGCCAGTGTTTCACCATCTCGGCGACGTCGCGCCAGTTCATCGACGGGTCGAGCATATTTGTGAAGTAATCGGCAATCGAGGTTGCGCCTCCCGACATGGCGACGTGCTGTTCCAATTGCGGCAACCGGAAACTCTCATGGGTAAAGTACTCGATGGCCCATTTCGGCTTTACGACGAACTGGACCATGGCTTCCGGCGTCAACCGTAGCGGGATGGAAAATCCGGTACGGAGGTCCCGTTCTCGGTTGCCGCCGGTGATCGAGTCCACCGTCAGCATCAGGATCTGTACGTTGGCGGCTTGCGCCCGCTCGAGCATTGCTTTGTTCAGGCCTCGATCCTTGTGGAAGTAGAATTGATATATTTGTGGAAACGAGAAGTTGGATGAAATCTCTTCAAGGCTGACTGTGCCGAGCGATGAAACGCCGAACATCGTCCCGAATTTTTGCGCGGCATGGGCTACTGCGCGCTCGCCCTGATGATGAAAGAGCCGCTGCAGAGCCGTCGGCGAGCAATAAAACGGCACCTGCAGCTTTTGCCCCAAGACGACGACCGACAAGTCAACGTGCTCTACACCGTTCAAAACACTCGGCAGGAGATCGCATTCTTCGAATGCAGCCGTATTTCTTCGATATGTGGTCTCATCGTCGGCAGCGCCATCGATGTAGTTGAAGATGGGAGACGGAAGACGCCGGCGCGCCAATTCCCGGAAATCGTGATAATTGAAGCAGTGGCTTAACCGCATGCTGTCCCCGCAACAGGCCCATTCGAGCGCGCCAGACTAGACCAGAACGGCGGCCTGGAAACCTCCGCCTTTGAGCAAAAGCGGACACCTGCGTACAAATATCACGCTTTGTCCCAAAGCACGGGCCTCGAACTATGCGGGCTTCGATGCTAGCGTTTCTCCGGTCACTCCGCCGGAAACCGCATGTCTTCTGACACCAGAGCAAGCCTATCGGCGGCGACCAATGGCGGCGTCGCTCTTGGCGTTGAGGCGGCCGAGCACGAGCGCCAATTCCGCGAGTTACTGGAGTTCTGCCCCGCGGCCCTGATGGTCGTCGACGAAGACGGCCGGCTGCTATTCCACAACGCGCGGCTGCGCGAAATCCTAGGGTACGGCAAGGACGAGCTCGATCTTGTTGACACCCGCATGCATTGGCACGACCTCGATCAGCGCACGCGGATCATCAACCAATTGCGAGAGCAGGGCGGTCAGGTTCTGAATGAAAGGGCGACATGGCGGACCAAGAAAGGCACGCTGGTTCATCTGCTGCTGTCGTATGTGCAGGTCGCGTACCAGGGAGGGCATATCAGTTTCGTCGGTGGCAAGCGCGTGCTGTGGGCTTATGACATCACTGCGCTGACGAAGCACGAGACACAAGTCGCGGAGCAGGAGCGTCAACTTCGCGAAATTCTCGACTATAGCCCTGCTGCAGTGAGTGTGGTCGACGAGGATGGCCGCCTCCTGTTCCACAATTGGCGCCTGCGCGAATTGACCGGCTACGACAAAGAGGAACTCGAACTGTTCGATACCAAACGCTTCTGGCACGACCTCGATCACCGAGGGCGTGTGGTCGAGGTACTGCGAAAGCGCGGCGGCCAGCTGCTGAACGAGGAGGTGATCTGGAAGACCAAGCAGGGCGAATTGCTCAATCTGCTGATCTCCTACGTCCAGGTCGCCTACCACGGTGGCCATGTTGCGGTCGCCGGTGGCAAGCGGCTTTATTGGCTCTATGACATCACGCCGCTGCGCCGCGCCGAGCAGGCCCGGTTGCGCAGCGAAAAGCGACTCGGTGAGGCGATCGAAAGCATTTCAGAAGGGTTCGTCTGTTACGACGGAGAGGACCAGCTTGTCATCTGCAACTCTTGCTACCGCAATTTGCTCTACCCCGGCCTGGACATCGATCTCAGTGCCGGCACGACGTTTGAAAGCATCATCCGCCGAGCGGCCGAGCGTGGTTACGTCAAGGATGCGAAAGGCCGCATTGAAGAATGGATTGCGGAACGATTGCAGCAGCATCGCAATCCGGGCGAGCCGCAGTTGCAGCAGCGCGGCGACGGCCGCTGGGTGATGGTCAGCGAGCGCCGCACCGAGGACGGGGGCACGGTCTCGGTCTATTCCGATGTCACCGAACTCAAGCAACGCGAGCAGGATCTTACTGAAAAATCCAATACCTTGGCCGCGCTGTCGTCCAAGCTCGCAAAATATCTGGCGCCGCAGGTGTACGACTCGATCTTTACCGGGCAGCAGGACGTCAAGATCGTCAGCAAGCGCAAGAAGCTCACGGTCTGCTTTTCCGACCTCGTCGGCTTTACCGAGATTACCGACAAGATGGAGTCCGAGGACCTCACCCAGCTCCTCAATCATTACCTGACCGAAATGTCGAAGATCGCGCTGCAATACGGTGCGACCATCGACAAATATGTCGGCGACGCGATTGTCATGTTCTTCGGCGATCCCGCGACGCTTGGCGTGAAGGAGGATGCGCTCGCCTGCGTGCAAATGGCGCTCGCCATGCAAAGGCGCGTCGGCGAACTGGCGAAAGAATGGAGCAACAGCGGCATTGCAACGCCGCTGCGGTGCCGGATCGGCATTCACACCGGCTATTGTACGGTCGGCAATTTTGGCAGCGACGACCGCATGGACTACACCATGGTCGGCGGCACCGTGAACCTTGCTTCGCGGCTGGAGCATGAGGCGCCGGCCGGCGGGGTGCTGATCTCATTCGAGACCTACGCGCTCGTGAAGGACGACGTGCGCTGTGAGGAGCGCGGCCACGTGCAGGTCAAAGGCCTCGCTGAGCCGGTCGCAACCTATGCGGTGATTGGGCTCAATCAGGATCCGGAACAGGCCCGTACCGCGCATCTACGGCTGGAGCTCGAAGTCGACCGCATGTCCGGCGACGAGCGCAAGGCAGCGGCGGATGCGCTGCGTCACGCGTTGGGATTGCTTGAAAACGACGGCCGAGGTTCGCATTGAGTGGCACGTCAGCTTTCGGCACAGAGCCAGCGCCTTTTAATTCGGTGGATATCGGATAGTCCCGCCACAATGTGCCCCAATGCCGCCTCAGTCACATGAGGCAATCGATACCGCTTGGGGCATCAACGTAACTGTAGTGTTGTAGGGGGGTATTGCATGACGGTCGTCAGACCCGACTGGCTTGAAGCGAACAGGTCTAGTCCAGAGCTATTCGCTCCGCCCAACCGGCGTGCACCGGAAAAACCGAGCGATACCGGTTATATCGCGTCCCTGCGCCGGCAGCGCAACGAAGCAGAGGCGGCCAACGATTCGGTCGCCGAACAGCAGAATGAGCTGGTCCGGCAGGT
>Ga0075026_100001267_pt1 | contig 10647 bp, 11 predicted proteins | sample Str012_2_FD_71392 | JGI IMG/M metagenome (GOLD analysis project Ga0075026, IMG submission 71392) | Freshwater sediment microbial communities in response to fracking from Pennsylvania, USA - Straight Creek_MetaG_SC_2012 | ecosystem: Environmental > Aquatic > Freshwater > Creek > Sediment...
TCCAATCCGGGTCACTATTTCCCCTGAGTTATCAGGGGATTTTTAATGTATGCCATACATGTATATTTTATATAGCAATAAGTTAGACAAATATTATGTTGGCTCTACGAGGGATATCAACGATAGGATCAGCCGGCACAACAGAGGGACTGGGAAATTTACCGCTACGGGAATACCCTGGAACATTGTTTATTCTGAAAAATTTGAAGCCTATCCAGAAGCGAGGGCGAGAGAAATGGAAGTGAAAAGGGAAAAAAGCAGGAATATATATTGAATGGTTAATCGGTAGCTCAGTTGAATAGCGCATCCCGGTTTGCTAACCGGGAAGGTCATTGGTTTTGTAAGTGTCCCTGAAAAGCAGGCAGTTTAAATTTGAGAAACCCATTAATTTTAAACTACTACCAGCAAAAAAAGCGTGTAGCCGATCTCATTCTACCTATTGTTTTTTTGTTGGGGCGTAATTGCTGTTTAACAGGGCATCCATTTCAATACAAGCCTGTATAAAGGGTCCGATGGCTTTCAAATCATCATTCCGTTTGGGTTCGTTTACATAATATTCGTATGTGCCACTCCTGTAAGGTATGCCGCCCAAACCAGCACCGGCAACGGCCCGCATAAAATGATAGCCGCCATTAGCGTCTTTTTCTACAAATTCCTTAATCAGTCCTGCATACCCTTTTTTAATGGCCGGTAAATAGCGCTTACTGATATAGCCTTTGCGCAGTGCTTTCGCCAGGCCAAATACAAACATGGCGGTACCGGATGATTCAAGGTAATTACCGGCTTTACCTCCTTTATCAGTAACCTGCCACCACGCGCCTGATGCAGGATCCTGGAAACGGACGATTGCAGTTGACAGACGGTTAAGAATATTTACCAGTTCATTTCTTCTTGCATGATTGGCGGGTATAAAATCCAGTACATCTGCCAGTGCCATCAGATACCAGCCCATGGAGCGGCTCCAGAATTCAGGCGATTGCCCGGTTAACGGATTGCACCACTGCTGCAGCCTGCTTTCATCCCAGCCATGGTACAACAAACCGGTTTTTGCATCGCGGCTGTATTTTTCCATCCATACAAACTGGTTGATGATATCATTAAAATCTGCTGCTGTGTTATTCATTACGGCAGTCTCTGCATAGAAAGGCTCTATCATATACAAGCCATCCAGCCACATTTGAGAAGGGTATTTCAGTTTGTGCCAGAAACCACCCACTTTGTTTCGCGGTTGCCAGGCAATCTGTTGCCGCAACAAACCCGCAGCTTTCCTGTACTTTTCTTCTTTGGTAGCATAGTATAAATGCAGTAATTGCCTGCCCGGCGGTATATAGTCGCTGTTGTATTCTTCCATTGCATAGGTGCGGATGCCGCCATCCGCAGTAATAAAATGATCGATGATGTGCTTGCTATAATTGTTGTACACACTGTCAGCAGTAGCCGCAGCCAGGCGTTCAAACCCCATTAACACCACACCTATTTCATAGTTCCAGTTGGCAGGCCTGTTTTTTTGTGCCTCTTCTGCGGTTTGCCCTGGTTTTATCAGGTTATCCTGTTGCAAGTGACTGGCAAATTTTGCCACTACCATTGAATCTTTATACGTATTCATGATGGTTTTGGCCATGTTCCGGGCGTACTCCAGTTGGGCGGCAGCAGGGTTCAGCTGCAACAATAAACAACCAGCTATGATAAAGCGTATGTTCATAAGAAATTTTTTTGATGGTGCCCGGAACAAATGCGCAATTGATAAAATATAAGAATAATTAAGATCTTCATGATTGGCATACAACGATTGTATTTCCCCATCTCTTTAAAACTAAAACATAATATTCTTAACCCCAAAAATAGTACAGCCAAACAAGCTTACAAAAAGTTGCAGCGGGGGGCTGGATTCTTCGGCGTTTTAGTGCGAAAATCCAGTGGGGCAGGGGTGAGCGTTACCCAACGCAGCCGACTGATATATACATCCTGAAGGATTATCGGATGGGGCTATACTGAGATTAATACGGATATTAGCGTTTGCTTTTTTCTTAGTGATGTGCTGTCAATTTTAGAATAATGTCCGCAGCTACACCGATAATGATTATGGCAAGAATCCACAAAATATTCCCTAAGAGATAGGCAAAAAAGGCTTTTATGTAACTGGCCATTCTTGCGCGGTCAAAAAACTGACCTATGGCCCAGGTAGAATAAGCAAATGTTAGTATTAAGAGGAGGTTTTTATAAATTTCTGCACCCAATACCGGGAAGAAAAACGTCATTATAGTCAACAAAAGCATCTGTTGCCCCATTAAAAAGCAAAGAAGTACAGTAATTTCAAAAAAATTGTATTTGTACTTTTTGAAAAACAACATTATGCAGATTGCATAAAAAAATCCTGAAATAATGTTGGCATAACCATAGTGTGCCTGTATCCAATGTTGTATTGATCCAATACTTGACTTGGCAAGCAGCAGCTTTTCTTTTTCAGTGGCAATATCGTCGGCATGTAAAAAGTGAGCAACAATTGTATAAAGTAAGGAAGTAAGAATAAGAAATGGAACAGGTTTCATGTGTTTTGCCCTGTCATTTTTAATAAATTCCCTGATGCTGTCTCCGGGTCTTACAATCAGCTCCTTTGCTGTGTAAAAAAAGCCTTTTTCAAAGTGCAGCAAATGAAGAAACTCATGCTGAATATAATGGTTGTCTATTCGTTTTAATGTAACCTGTTGCCCGCAGTTTGAGCAAAAATTCTCTGTTATTGGATTCTCACAATTTTTACAATTCGTCATCTTGCCAGTCTTGTGTTTATAATGCTGTTCGTTTTTATAGCCGCTAGTGGTTGAATTTGCGCAATTAATTTAAAAGTAGCGTAAAAGAGGCTGAACGCCAAAATTAGTGGGGTGCAGTAAGCGCTTATACTGGCCTGTTTTGCGTAATGCATTCGGAGCTTATGGGTTGGGGCGGCCCGGCATTGAGTAGAAGATTGGCGGGGCCAGCTGCCGGCCTTGTTCATGCTTCTGCCCTGGCAAAGCCTACTGTTTCCCGGTACAACTGCGGGGATATTGCGGCATTTACCTTAAAGAACCGGCTAAAGTAAAATTCATCTTCATAGCCAAGACCATAGGCAATTTCTTTGATGGTTTTGCTGCTGAGGTAAAGTTCTCTTTTTGCTTCTATAATGATCCTTTCATTGATGAGGCTGGAAAGCGTTTTATTAAAATGCGATTTGGTGATTTTTGCGAGTGCTTTTGGAGAAATGTACAGCAGTTCGGCATAGTCTGCCGGGGAATGTTTTGTTTTAAAATTATTTTCAATGGCATCTTTTAATTTTTGCAATATAAAAGGCTCTTTGTGATCCTTTGCTTTTTCAGCTGTCAGCGGTTGCTGCTCTATTTTTAACCGTGATGCTGTGATTAATATTATTTTCAAATAAGAAACCAGCAGTTCATATTGTGCAAGGGCAGGGTTTTGCATTTCTGTCTCCAGCTGTTGAAACAACATTTTAAAACCGGCTTCGGCCAGTTCGTCCACTTTTACAAAGGGTGGCTGGTACACGTTGTTGTACAGCACCCCGTTGGTGCCAATTTCTTCCTGGTGTTTGTGAATGCAAAAAAACTCGGGGTGGAAATAAATGGCTTTTCCTTTCACGGATGTCTTTTCTGTAATCATATAAGGCTGGTAGGGCGCAAATGCCAGCAGCACCTTTTCAGCAAAATCGTATTTGGCAAAATCGGCCGTCAATATGCCGCTGCCTTCGGTAATCCAAATCAGCGAGAAATAATTATTGCGCTGGAGACTGTCGAAAAAACCGCTGCCATCAAATGAAAACAACTTAAAAACCAGGTTGCCATTTTGCGGGTTAATAAAGGAAAACGCCGTTTGATTGAGCATGCTACTCATTTTTTGCTAAGTTAAATCAGCCTTGTCTTTTTTTGCCAGATTAGTTTGCACTGTATTTGCCTGCGGCGTAATGGCCCTCATACCGGTAATGACCACCCGTTTTAAATCTTTTATCATATTGTTGATGCGTTGATCAGTTATTGGCGCCGGTTTCTTTCAGGCGTTGTTTTAACAATTTTAGTTCTTCCTCCAGCTTTGTAATATGATTGCGCTGCGTAGCAAAAGCCGCTTCAATTTCGGGTACGGTATAGCGGGGCGTAATGTGCTGCGGACAGTTCCAGTCGTACGCCTCAATGTGCAAAATCATCATTCGCTCGGGCTTAAATTTGTAATCGCCCGGCTGAAGCAGGTCATACAAAACCGGGTCGTCTCTCAATTCCACAATTTCTGCTTTGGCCAGTATCTTCAGCCTTGTTCTGGTAGGGTAGTCTACCATAATGATCGCTACATGGTTGTTGGTAGCAATATTACCAACTGATATGTATTGCATATTGCCTTTAAAGTCTACAAAGCCGATGCGCTTTGCATCCAGCACTTTTACAAATCCGTTGGGGCCACCCCGGTGTTGTATGTACGGAAACTGGTTTTCTCCAATGGAGGCCATGTAGAAACTGTTCTGTTGTGCAATGAACTCAATTTCATTTTCGGTTAAACCATCCACATAGGTCTCCCTTTCCATACGGGCATAAGATTTACGGCTGCCCATGGCCTCCTGCACTTTTTTTACTGCATCCGTAAATGCAATCGATGCAAAATTCTTTGCCATAAAATAGTTTTTAATAAACTTGTTTATCAACTGCATTACTACCGGCTACCAGGGGCAGTTTGCAAACTGCTTTTAACACAGCCTGCTTGCCCTCTTGCGCCAGCACGGCATCCCACAAGCTGTCGCCGAATTCATCACATATTACTACAGCATCTTTTTGGGGTTGATCTGCTTCCGGAAGCAATGCTTCGGTAAGCGTTTTGTTTGAATCATTTTTCGTTGCCATATTATTTACTTAAATTTTCTGTCTTTGTCTTCAATTTCCAGGTCGTTGATGCTGGCGAATCGTTTTGCCATCAGGCCATTTTCTTCAAACTCCCAATTCTCATTGCCATAAGCCCTGAACCATTGCCCGTCTTCATTTTGATACTCATACTCAAACCGAACGGCAATCCGGTTGCCGGCATGTGCCCAGTATTCTTTTTTGAGCCGGTAGTTTTTTTCTTTGGCCCATTTTGCGGTTAGCAATTCAACAATTTCCTGCCGGCCGTTTACAAACTGGTTCCTGTTGCGCCATTCACTGTTGATGGTATAGGCTTTGGAAACTCTTTCCGGGTCTTTACTGTTCCATGCATCTTCCGCCATTTGAATTTTTTGCTTTGCAGTTTCCAGCGTAAATGGTGGTAGCGGGGGTCTTTGTTCCATGTGTTTGTTTTTTTATTTATCCGGGTTTCCTTTCAGCAGGTTGTTCTTTATCGCTTACAAAGTTACACGGCTGCCAGTGGCTAAAAAATGGAGGATGGGCGCAAAAGCATGGACAATTTTCGCGGGCCCTTTATGGCATACAAGCTAAAAAAAGCTGTGGGTCAACCGCAACTTTTTTAGCTTGACATACCGGGATATTAATTATGCTGCCACTTGTGCATCAATGCTGGCTGCTACCGGAAAATCGATGGGCACCTGCGTAAGATTGTGCAGAAAATTCATGGCGGTCTTATCGCTCACCTGCAAAATCAGGTCAACCAGGTTTTCATGGGTATATCCCTGTGCAAAGAAATTGTCAACCGCTGCTGCACCGGCATTGCCGCGATTTCTGGTGATATCCGCAGCCAGCTGCACCAGTGCATTTAACTTTGGATCGGCTGCCCGTTCTCTGCGAATACCCATTAACTGTTCTTCGCTGAACCCGTTCATTTTACCGATCACGGTATGCGCACTTTGGCAATACAAACAACCATTTACCTGGCTAACCACCAGGTTTACGGCTTCTTTTTCTTTATTGCTCAAAGATGTTTTGGCATTTTGATAGGCCAGGTACCTGGATAAGCCATTGGCAGAATAGGCAATGGTTGCATAAAGATTGGGAACAAATCCCAATGCTTTTGTCAGTGTATCAAAAATGGCTTGGTTTGCTGGCACTACTTCATCTCTTGTGGGTACTGTAAACTTTTTCATTATTTATGTTTTAAGTGATTGTCGTTATTGACAATGCGAAGGTGGCCCGATAACCAGCAATAAAAAATGGAGAATGGACGCAAAGGAATGGACAATTTTCCCGTGGGCTTATTTAGCAGCTGTCGGATTTTTGTGAAACAAAGGGTTTCTTTTTGCCAATAGGAGTTGGGGCTTTGCAGCGGCAAGCAGGGCTGTAATAGATATTTATTTTGTATTTGCCGCACAGGTGCAGCTCGTCTTTTTTAAACCAATTAGCCGCAGCTTTGCCAATTAAAAATGGCACATGCGCCGTTACTGCGGACTTGCTGCTAAGGTCACAATGATAATAGAATGCTGTTTTAAGCTTATGCTCAGCCAAAATACCAAAAAACTAAAAAGATCAGCTATATCCTTAATTAAAATACATTTGACAGCACAAACAAATCGTATGAGCACAGTTTTCAACTACGGCATTGATCAGTTAACGGTGGGCAAGGCCATTGCCATTGCAGCCGGCAAAACCAAAGCCATTTTAAGCGATGCCGCCATCCGCAAGATAAAGACCAGCCAGCAATATGTGCAGCAGATTGTAGACCAGGATACCACGGTGTATGGCATCAATACCGGCTTTGGCATTCTGTCCAACACAAAGATTTCTGCGGCCGATACCCAGACCCTGCAGCACAAAATTTTACAGAGCCATAGCGTAGGCGTGGGCAATGCCATACCGGTTGAAGTGGCCAGGCTGATGCTTATCACCAAAGTACATGCCCTGGCACAGGGCTATAGCGGCGTACAGCTGGAAACCCTGCAACGCATTCTCTGGCATATAGAAAACGATGTAATACCTGTAGTGCCGGAAAAGGGGAGTGTAGGGGCTTCTGGCGACCTGGCACCATTGGCGCATTTGTTTCTTCCACTCATTGGCCTGGGAGAACTCTATACCCGTTCTAACAGCAATAAGAATGAATACAGCCGGATCAGTACCGCAGAACTGCTGCAACAAAAAGGATTGAAGCCCTTGCAACTGGGCCCCAAAGAAGGGCTGGCCCTGATAAACGGAACACAGTTTATTTTATCGTTTGCGGTAAAAGCCGTGCAGCGCATGCACAATTGCCTGGAAGCGGCCGATATCATAGGCGCCATGAGCCTGGAAGCGCTTACCGGCACCAAATCTCCTTTTGACGAAAGGCTGCACCAGCTGCGTCCTTTTGCCGGCAACCAGCTGGTGGCACAGCGCCTGCGCCTGTTGCTGAAAGATTCGGCCATTATGCAAAGCCATGTAGACTGTGGCCGCGTGCAGGATCCCTACAGCCTGCGTTGTATGCCACAGGTGCATGGCGCCAGCCGCAATGCCTGGCTGCATTTAAAAGAACTTACCGCGATTGAACTGAATGCGGTAACCGATAACCCGGTTATCTTCAGTGCGGAAGATACCATCAGCGGAGGCAATTTCCACGGTCAGCCATTGGCGCTGCCGCTCGACTATGCCTGTTTTGCCGCCGCCGAAGTGGGCAATATTGCCGATCGCCGTTGTTATTTATTGCTGGAAGGCAAATGGGGCCTGCCCATGCTGCTGATGAAAGACGTAGGGCTCAACAGCGGGTTTATGATTCCGCAATATACCACCGCCGCGCTGGTGACAGAAAATAAAACGCTTTGTTTTCCCGCCAGTGCCGACAGCATTCCCACATCACTCGGGCAGGAAGACCATGTAAGCATGGGCAGCATCAGCGGGCGCAAACTCAATACCGTGCTCGACAACCTGGAGTTTATACTGGCCATCGAATTGCTCAGCGCCTGCCAGGCCATCGAGTTCAGGCACCCGCTCAAAAGCAGCGGGCTGCTGGAGTTTGCGCATGACCATGTACGTAAGTATGTAGGTTTTGCGGCAGAAGACCGCATTTTTGGCGATGACATCAACCAGGTGGCCGGCATCATCAAAGATTTCTCCTTTGTAGAAAACGTAAACGCTTTTGCCGCCGCAAAAGGCCTGCAGCTGAACGAAGGATATAACCAGTTCAGTTTATAATATTTTCAACGCGGGAAATTGAACCACGGAGAAGCAGTGGCCAGTGTAACACGGGTATACAATTCCCAATGTCGCTTTGTGCTGTTTTAGCTCCGTGGTTCCGGTGTGCAGCGGTTCGGTATTACAGTGTGTTATTATTTCTTTAGCCGCGTATAAGTCTCCACCTGTTTGGTACTGTCGGCATTTGTAATGGTTTGTTTAAAGGCGTCCGCACCAGTCATTTCAAGGGCAATGTCAAAATCGTGTCCACGTGCATCGGCATAGGTAGACACGGTTACCACTTCTTTTAACTTGTCGGCGCTGGTCATGGTAAACGTGCCAAAGCCAATACCCGTATGTGTTTTACCGGTAGAATCTGCATAGGTATGTCCCCATATAAAATGACCGGCATGATAAACTTTAAACTGGGTGGTATTGCCCTTTGTAGTGTCTTTGCCTTTTATGTAAATCGCTTTGTCCTGTTTCCATACGCCGTCGAGGGCGGACGTAGTAGCGGTCCCGATATTCTCGTATTCTTCTGTCATCATATATTTTTCACCGGCTGATTCTATTTCCGGAATAATTTGCTGGTAGCCGGTGGCCGTTTTTTCAATCAGCAGTTTAAAGTTGTGCAGTGTTTCAGACTTACTGGTATCTGCGCCATTATAAAAAACATGTTCTATCACGGTGTCGGCTACTTTGCCGGTGGTGCTGATATCTGATTTGAAAGTATAGCTGCCAACCCCAAAATTACTGACCGAATCCACCGGGTTAAAATTGGCATACATCATAAATTCGTCGGTATAGATTTTTTGTTGCAGCAGCGAGGTAAAGCTGGTGTCTGTTTTGCCGCCCTTTACTTTCAGGTAGAGCATTTTGTAGGCGCCGGGCATGGAGATGCTTTCTCTTTTCTCCGGAGTGCTGCAACCGGTAATCAGCGCCAGCAGGGCAATCGTTGTCAGGATTTTCATGTTGCTTTTATTTAGTGATGAATAATGGAAAAGCGTCGTGAAATCGGTATGGGTATTCTTTTTTAGACAGGAGGTTTATGCTGGCGGCAGTTTCACAAATCTTACAGTAAGTTAAGCTATTTATAACGCAACACCTTAAAAAGAAATTAAGGATCGGCACTGCTTTGTACACAGCCATATTGTAGTATCACTTAATTTGAAAAGATGCTTTGTAGAAGTGTTACCCGTATTGTAAATGCTTACCCGACTGCAAGCCCTGAAACGGCACTGTATCCTGCAAAAGGCGGAGCGCTTCACTACAAATTCACCACCCATCTACTGCAACCAATCACAAAAACGGGTAAATTCGCTTATGAGCACCACTACATCCAAATACGATCCCATCAAATACAAAACCCCCACGGGCACCCAACGCAGTTGCAAAGGCTGGATACAGGAAGCCGCTCTTCGTATGTTGCTCAACAATCTCGATCCCGAAGTGGCCGAACGCCCCGAAGACCTGATTGTATATGGTGGCCGTGGTAAAGCCGCCCGCAGTTTTGAAGCGCTGGATCAAATCATCCGCGCATTGAAACTCCTGGAAAACGATGAAACTTTATTGATACAAAGCGGTAAGCCGGTGGGCATCCTTAAAACACACAGCGATGCGCCACGGGTGCTTATCAGCAATAGCCAGCTGGTGCCCAACTGGGCCAACTGGAAACATTTTGATGAACTGGAAAAAAAAGGCCTGATGATGTATGGCCAGATGACCGCCGGTAGTTGGATCTACATCGGCAGCCAGGGCATTGTACAGGGCACTTACGAAACCTATGCTGCCATTGCCGATAAACATTTTTCTACTTCTTTTCACCCCGGGGAAGAAGGGGCCTTGCCCTCATCGCCGATCAAAAACACCAATAATAAAACAACCCCCACCAGTCTCAAAGGCACCCTCAATGTTACTGCTGGTCTCGGCGGTATGGGCGGCGCACAGCCCCTGGCCATTACCATGAACGGTGGCGTGGCATTGATTGCCGAAGTAGAAGAATGGCGCATCGACAAACGCATCGAAACAAAATACCTCGACGAAAAGTTTACAGACATTGATACGGCAATAGACGCAGCGCTAAAATATAAGGCGGAAGGCCAGGCAAAAAGTATCGGTGTGTTGTGCAATGCTGTTCATCTGCTGCAGCGGTTGGCAGCACGCAATATCATTCCCGATACATTGACCGACCAAACCTCCGCGCATGATCCGCTGGTGGGCTATACACCGCATAGCTTAAACAACGAAGCGGCTCAATTACTGCGCCAATCCGATCCCAATAAATACATTGAACTGGCTTACGAAAGCATGTACCTGCACGTGCAACTGATGCTGCTGTTAATGGACAAAGGCGCCATTACGTTCGATTATGGCAACAATATACGGGCCAGGGCAAAAGAATACGAAGACCGTACTTCTGTAGGCGCACGCCTGACAACGCACGACTGTTTCGCTTTTCCGGGCTTTGTGCCGGCTTATGTACGCCCTTTGTTTTGCCTGGGCAAAGGCCCTTTCCGCTGGGCAGCACTCAGTGGAGACCCCGCCGATATTGCCGTTACCGACGAACTCATTGCCGGCATGTTTCCCGAAAACGCTTCATTGCAGCGCTGGCTAAAGC